>Ga0209048_10000579_pt1 | contig 38713 bp, 32 predicted proteins | sample FrelakmetCRP12CR_FD_187146 | JGI IMG/M metagenome (GOLD analysis project Ga0209048, IMG submission 187146) | Freshwater lake sediment microbial communities from the University of Notre Dame, USA, for methane emissions studies - CRP12 CR (SPAdes)... | ecosystem: Environmental > Aquatic >...
CGAGCATTCGAACGTGCTCGGCCTCTTCGTCCCGCAGTTCCTCGAACAGCGCTTTGACGTCCGGCTGGTTCACGTAGCGGAGGGCTTGGCCGTAGAACGCGAAGGCCTTCTTTTCGGAGGACAACGCCACCTGGTACGCCTTCAGTGGGGACATATTCATGCTAGGCGCGCCGAAATCGGGGGCCTCCACATCGAAGATGTCGTCGAGCTTGACTGTTGGGGGTTCATTGCCAAACAATGCGAGCCTGCGCTCGGCGAGCTGCTCACCGTGCTTGCCCTCGTTGACGGCCATCGATTCGAAAATCGCGCCGGCGTCGCCAGAATCACGGCTTCCGAGTCGTTCGGCGAATTGCCTGTACCGCTTATACGCTTCGATCTCGATAAGAGCGGCGAGATCGATGGCGTCCATCAGTGTGAGTTTGGAGTAATCGAGTCTTGTTGACATGGGGCCTCCGGTGACAGTGCAACGCGCCCCGTCACATGGGCATGAGCCTTCTTAGTGCATCGAAAATTCAAACGACCGTCCTTTGCAAGGAGAACGGTATCACCGCGCCCATCGTCCCGTCAAAGCAAGGTCTTGCCGGTGCCATCGCGGGATCACGCATAAGGGCTGGGTCATCTCGGTGCGCACATGCGCCAGCATCTTGGTCACCAAGTCGGTGATCACACCATTTTCAGTTCCTTGAAGCGGAGATACAGCTCGCGGCACGCCCAGGCATCGGTTGCCGCGTAGGTGATCTGCTGCGGCGTCAAGCGGCGCGCAGCCCAGTTCGTAGTCTTCGCGCCCTTGGGGATGCGCGTACCGAGAAATATCCCGGCGAGATTCCGCACGCCCGTCTGCTTCAGGCCGTGGTGCTCCGCAACCTTGCCGAGATCCACCACCGATCTTTCGTCGAACTCAAATAACTTCTTCAGGTTACGCATGTCGTCGGTCACCGACACGCCCACCTTGATGATCTTCTCTGACGAAAGGATCTCCCGCATCGCGCCGAAGAGGTCCTGCTGCTGGACCTGCAAGAGATACACAGCGCTCGCCGTGGCGAACTGCACGAGAGAGGGGAGGTAGCTCTCGCCGGGCCTGAAGGCGGGTCGCGTCTCGGTGTCAAAGCCGACCACCCCTTCCTGCAAGATGTCCTGCATCGCGTGCTGGAGGTCGGGATGCCCCGCGACGACGTGCACCGAACCCTCATAGCGCCAGATCGGCAACTCGCTCATCTCCTCACGCGAGATACTCTTGACGGATGCGGATGGCGGTGCGGCGGTGGGGTTCCGACTCATACGCCGCATAGTAAGCTGGTTCCCCGTTGCGAGTGAGCCCGGGCGGGGCCGGTGGGTTCCCTCGCGACGCTCGCCAGCCCCTCAAGCTCTACGTTGTGAACGTCCGGTATCCCTAAGGCGCGACGGCGGGTTGGGGTCGACACTCGCCCATCGCGAATGTCGCGGTGCGGCCAAGAGCAACGACCATTGGCCATGCAGAGCGGCAATGACTGTCCCCTCGCCGCGCTGTCGCAAATGTTTACACGAAGCGCTTCAAGTCAAGCATTTGATGCTCGCATTTGGAGCTCTGTGGTCTGTTTTGACAAGACATTTCGTTGCTGGCACGCGATATGCAAGTCAGTGTGCGACGGCCCAATGGGTCCGTTCCTTCCAGCGGAATGAGCCCATCATGCTCAAAATTGCACTGTACAACCACCATACGAACGGCGATCCGGCGGTTAGCTTCGCTACCGAAGCCGAAATCGAGATTGCGGACCAGTTACGGCATCAACTCGAAGAACGATACTTCGCACCGTCCGCGCCATCCTCACCATTGCAGGTGCGTTCGAGCGAAGGCAACTGATTCGATCCGCCAAGTACCGATTGCCGCGTGGCGCGGGAACGCTGGCACAAGTGAATTTTCGGAGGCTTGAAACTCTTTCCGGTTCAGCGCAATTTGGAAACCTTGGACGCCATGAGTGGCGGATCGGTGCTCGTGGACACGACATCGGTGGCGCGATCCGGTTTCGCGGTCGGAGTGGGACCCAACCGGATGCTCTACGAAGTTCTCAGCCGCGAGATCTCGCCGAAGCTGCAGTAGTCGACGATGGGGGAGGTACTCTATAGATGACATTCACTACAGGTCGACCCCGATGCCGGTGACCAAAATCCGGCACACGTTGCGGTGACGCAACGAAATGAAGCCATAGCGATGTGGCGATCCCGTGAAGCCCCGCGACAATCGTGGGGCTTCGCATTGGTGCACTTCGAACGGCCCCCGGGGCACGTCGTTGTTGCCCGTCCCGGTTTCTCAACCGCTCGGTCCGGGTCGTGCATCCAAGAGCTGGCTCGGTTTGTTACGACACCATTTTCGCGATTCGTTAGCGAATCTTCGGCCGTATAGGCAGCGGCAGCAGTCGCCTGAAACGGCGCTGGGTGCGGGAAGTCCTGCACTCGAAGGGATATCCCACGCGTGCCGAGGTACGCAATCAGCCGCGCGGACATCTCGTAAGGCTGGTAGGGCGCCGAAATCTCGAGCGTCACTCCTCCGTCGCTCTCGTTGACGGTGACGGTACCGCCCGGGGTAGGGATGCTCTTGGAGAAATGTCCGCCGCCGGCTTCGGTTCCGGCGCCGAGCACATTGCTGGACCGCAGCCAAACAGAGTTGCAGTAATGCAGTAAATCGGCTAAACTATATTCATGAAGGCCACTCTTACTCTTACGAACCGAGGCGTGGTGACGTTGCCCGCCAAGCTTCGCCGCGCACTGGGCCTCAAGGCCGATGACCAGCTGATTGCCGAAACGACGCCGGAAGGACTGCTGCTACGTCCGGCGGTGACGTTGCCGGTCGAGATCTACAGCGAGAAGCGGATTCGCGAATTCGATAAGGCCGAGGCCGAACTGGCGAAAGTGCTGAGTTTCCGCGGCCGCCCGAAGAAGTCCCCCCGATAAACGCTGGCGGATGCGCATCTTTCTCGATGCCAATGTGCTCTTTTCCGCGGCGAAGTCCGACGGTGCGGTCCGACAGCTGCTGATGTTGCTCGAGAAGTCCGGCCATGAGTGTTGCGTGGACGGGTACGTGATCGAGGAAGCGCGCCGAAACCTTGTTGCCAAAGCACCGGAACGCGTTGCCGCGCTCGAGGGGCTGTTGTCGCGCATGAAGACGGCAGGCGCGCAGCGCAGTGACTCTGCGCTCGAAGCAGCGTTGCCGTTGCCGGCAAAGGATCGGCTCGTACTGGCAGCCGCGATCCACCAGAGCTGTGGCGTCCTGGTCACTGGCAATCGCACCCATTTCGGGGCTCCCTACGGCCGAACGATTCATCGCGTAACCATTCACTCGCCACGGTCGCTGGCAGAGGCGCTCCTGGTGTAGCGGTGACGGCAATCCGAAATTGATTGAGTTGATCGTGGATGCCATCGTGCAGGCCGAGGATGCGCTCGGGCACATCGACGACTCCAGCGGCGTGGTCATGCCGGTCATCATGCAATTGCGCGGCGTGCATGAGCGAGCATGCAACGACCTTCGGCCCGACGAAGATAGCTTGGTGACACCTGCCCAACGTCTTGTCTACGGCGGAGTAGTGCCTACAATTCGCGGAGCCAATTCGAATGCTCAAGACGAGCCGAATTAGTTACGGAGGAACAGCTGCGGTTGTCACCAGCATGGCCTTGATTGGCGGTCTCAGCGCGGCGAACGCGACGAAACCAGTTATCCTGAGTGCCCTCCTCATTGCCGCACTCGCCGATAACCTTACCGACGCCCTGAGCATCCACATCTTTCAGGAATCCGAACAGCTCGACCAGGCGGATGCATTCACCGGAACATTGGCCAATTTTGTCACGCGGCTTCTTTTGTGCACCAGTTTCATGGCCATGGTCGGATTGCTCCCGCTTGTCCACGCGGCGATGGCCGCCACCGCTTGGGGCATGTTGCTCCTCGCAATCCTGACTTATCTTGTCGCGCGCGAACGAAAGGTGACACCGTTGCCGGAAGTGGGCAAACATTTGTTGATCGCCTCCGCCGTAATCATGGCGAGCGTGGCAATCGGGCACTGGATCGGCGCGGCGCTAGGGTGATTCGCCGATTGCATTGAGCGGGTCCGAAATCGCCGATAGCGGACAAGATCATTGTCAATCGCGGCTGAGGCGCATGAAATCCCGGGCAGCTGCCATCTATCCTCTCGCCAGCGAATTCGGCGTCGGCTCGGCAACCCTGGTCAGGGTATTGCGATCGGTGCGAGACACGCTGTCACCGAAAGTATGACGGCGAGTCGGCCGGTCTCGTGTTGCCTCCACATTTGATTTCGCGGCGCAACCGATAGGGCGCTCAACTCCCGCCGATTGTCGTACCATCAAATTGTGGCGGGTTGACGCGACCGGGCCGGCCGTAGATTGAGCGGTTGGGCGTCGCCTGCGCCGCGGTGGGCGCGGCGATCGGCGGAATCAGGCCGCCTCCGTGCGTCCGCGCGCGTCTGGATCGCTCCTGCGCGCATGGCGCGACCAGAGAACAGCAACCACCCCGGTCAGGCAACCGGCGCCGAAGGCAATTACGAAAACCGAAATCAAGTCCATGGGTCCTTGCACCAGAGAGAATGGGTTGTTGCCAATTGCGTAGTTGTCCGGAGGTGTTGGCCAGCCAGGTCGCGACCGAAGTGAATTCGATCGCGGCCGGGTCGATGTCCTTTATGCAATTTTGGTGCCATCGCTGCCAATTCCGTAACACCGGCCCTGAAAACGAAAACCCCGCCAAGCGGCGGGGTAAGGGTGCGCGATTCGGCGCGACGGCGGACGCTAATGGGTCACGGCCGGCCGCGTGATGGTCACGTCCGAATACGGATCGAGGCGCTTCTGTTCGTGGCGCGCGGCACGGTCCTGGTCGCCGGCCATGCGGACCAGGACAAGCACAAATAGCACGCCGAGCGTCCAGCCCACTATGCCCAACAGAATCCAGCTAAGGTACATGGGTCCCCTCTGTAGGCTACGATGACGGCCACATGCTCCCACTGCCGGGGCGCGGAAGGGGAGGGGCGCAAGGCGGAATGGCGGTCGTCGTAGTGTGCAACGACCAAAAACGCAACAGCGCGCCTCTCCCGGCGGTCGGTCCGACCGGCCACAGGAGCAGCTGCCCGGGTACGAACCTGCCAGCGTAGGCGCGGGAGGCCCGGCGCCATCGTTCACTATCACCAGCCAGGAGGCTTGCCATGATCTGTCGAATCGCCATATTTCTCGTCATAGCGCTTGCCGCGAGCGGAGTACGGGCACACGAGTCCCGTCTTGACGCGATCCAGAAGAGCGGGCTTCTTCGAGTCTGCACGCCGGGCGACTACCAGCCGTTCAGCCTGGCCAGGCCGGACGGCGGATATGAAGGCATCGACGTCGACCTCGTGCAATCGATGGCCAAGGCGCTCGGCGTCAAGGTGGAATTTGTCAGGTCGCCATGGCCCCAGCTGATGGACACCTTCATCGAGAAATGTGACGTCGGCGTGGGCGGAATCTCGGTGACACTCGACCGGCAGAAGCGCGCATTCTTCACCGAGCCCTACATGGTCAACGGCAAGGCGCCGATCACCAGGTGCGAAAACGTGCAGAAGTTCCAGACGGTGGCTGACATCGACAAGCCTGCCGTAACGGTCATCGAGAACCCCGGTGGCAGCAACGAGCGGTTCGCGCGGGCGAATTTCAAGCAGGCGAAGATAGTGATCTTCAATGACAATACGAAGATCTTCGACGAAATCCTGAAGGGCAACGCGGACGTGATGATTTCGGAGTCGGTCGAGACGATCGTCCAGCAGAAGCTGCGCCCGGGTCTTTGCGCGGTGAACCCGCACAAGCCGTTGCAGTATGGAGAAATGGCGTACGTGCTGCCGCGTGGCGACGGCGTATTCAAGGCGTGGGTCGACCAGTGGCTGCATCTCGCCAAGGCAACCGGGGAATACGACCGGACGGTCGCAATCTGGCTCAAATGAAACGCGAACTCACGGCCCCAATCCGTCGGGCAATCGGCCGCCGCCCGTGGCGGGGGTCCGGTACGTGCGCTGTCGCACACTCGGGCTGCCGGGCGTCTCGACATCCTGCCTGGGGTCGTCCTGGTCGAACGGCGAAGGACCTGTCCTCACGCCGACATCAGAACTCCGAACCTCGCGGAAGGCCGCGCCCAATGGGCAGACCCTGTGCGCGCGATAGTGGCAGAGCGCGTCGGGGTCATGCCCGCATCACGCTGCTTGATTGGTTCGATAGGTATCCGAAATATGCGTTACCCGATCCCGACCGGCGTTCTTTGAATGCTGGAGAGCCCGGTCTGCGTCCGAGAGTAGCTCGGCGTGTTCAGCCTGTTGGCCAGCGGCCTCCTTCCCGGGCGTCCCCGTGGAGGCCCCGATACTGACAGTGAGGGGTTGTTGCCCCCAGGAATGGCCGCCGATCGCTGTCCGGAATCGTTCGGCCATCCTCAAGACGCCCGGTGCGGTCGTATCGGGCAGGATGACTGCGAACTCGTCGCCGCCGTACCTCGCGACGATGTCAGTGGCACGCGCCGTCTGGCGCAACAGCGTGGCCACCGTCTTCAAGCGCTCGTCGCCCGCCGGGTGTCCGTATTGATCGTTGTGCTGCTTGAAACCGTCCACGTCGACCATCATGAGCGACAGGGGCCGGCCAACACGGCCCATCAGCCGAACCTGCTTGCGAAGCTGCTCATCGAATGCGCGACGGTTGAACAGGTTGGTCAGCCCGTCCGTCACCGCCAGCTCCTTGAGCTTGGCATTCGCTGCAAAAAGGTCTTCGGCCAACTGGAGGGTTCTCGCTTCCACCTCCTTCTGCATCGTCAAGTCGACGATCGTGCAGATCACGTACGCCCCATCATCGAGTTGAGCGGGGTTGAGCCCGATCTCCGCTGGAAACGCTGTACCGCCCCAGCGAACCGCGGTCAGATGCCGGCCCGCGCCCATCCGACGCGCACCCGGATTCCTGAGAAAGGCGGCGCGCTCGCGCTGATGCTGGGTGTGATCGTCGACGGGAACGAGTTTTTCGATCGGCTCTCCGATCAGGAGATCGCGTGAATAGCCGAAGAGCCGTTCGGCCTCCCGGTTGACGAGTCGTATCAGGCCGCGCCCGTCGACCATGAGCAGGGCCGCGGGGGATGCCTCGATCACGGTCCGGAGGTTCTCATTCGCCTCGATCGATTCGGTCGACGGACGTGCCATTCCGAACACGAGCCCGGTTTGCGGTTCCGGAACTGCGCTCCACAGGAGAGTCCGGTAGCTTCCATCCGAACACCGGCACCGATTCCTGAAGGACCCGGTGGAAAGCCCGGATGCCGCCTTTCCCATTTCGTTCGATGTCGTTCCAATGTCGTCCTGATGGACAAAGTCGGCAAGGGGTCGGCCATTCAATTCCTCCGGCGTCCATCCGAGGATGCGCTGAAAGGCGGGATTCACGCGTTTGAAATTGCCCTCTGCGCTGGCAATGCAAAGCATGTCCGGCGAGCGATCGAAGAATGCCTCAAAGTCGAAGTCAGCCATGAGTTCCTCTCGATAATCGTTGCGGCGCAATGAATTTTCGGCTCTGGAATCCCACCCATCGGCCAATTCGGCACTTCCGGTAATCCTTCGGCCTCCGGTCTTCCGCTGCTTGCCGTCGCATATTGCCATAGCTATCGGCACCGTCACGCGCGGGCTGCGTGACGTGGTCGCTTGCGCCGGCAGGGTAGAAACCGGACGACCCGTCGGTCAACAGGCGAGGAGGCGACCACTGCAAGTGGCGCCTTGCCGGCGATGGCCGCACACTACTCGCCTGCGCGTCCCGCGACACGCTCGGAACCGATGCGCATGCATGCTTGAAAGTCGGATTGCGCAGCAGCCGCACGCTGGCGAAGACAGGCAGTTCCGGCGGGCATGACAGGACTGGGACCCAAAGCGCCAGGGCCCCTGTTCGCTCCATAGGATTCGCCCCAATGGGGCGGCGGGATTCCCCGTTTGGGGTGACATCCCGCTATCGGGCCCCAAGGAGGGCCTTGAGGCAGGTCAACCTCCGGGGCACGTGTCGCCCGCCTTGGAAATCGGCGAACTGTCGCGCTTGGGTCGACGACGGACTTTGGCAGCAAGCGTGACCCGAGTCCCGATTCTCGAGCCGCTCTGTCGTTGGGAACCTTTCGCGTAGCCGGCGCCGGCCGCGATCAGGAACGCATCGCTGTCGGCAACCTCCGCCGTCACTGAGGCCGTGCGACGCGACCGGGGGCTCTTTCCTCGCTGTCGAGATACGCTTCAACCGTGGGCGAAACCCGTGACCTTGAGCTTCGATGCGACCAGCGCGCCCTTGCGCGCGCGGCGGTGCAGATGCTTCGCGAGCGCTTCGCCCTCGAGCGCGACCGTGACCGGGCGGCCCAGGCGGTTGTTGCCCTGGAGCACGACTCTGCCTGACGTTGCAAGACCGACGGCAACGAGCTTTTCCTCGCCGTCGAGACCCATGACGATGACGCCCCGACCACGCGCGACTTCGCGCATCTCGGCGAGCGGGAACACCAGCAGCCGGCCGCGCGAGGACAGCGCGGCGACATGATCGAGCCCCGGCGCCAGCGCGACGGGCGCGATGGGCTCCTCGCCCGGCTCCAGCGTCATGAACGTCCTGCCCGCGCGCTGCCGGGACACCATGTCCTCCAGCGTCGCGACGAAGCCGTAGCCGCCGGTTCCGGCGACGAGGAACTTCTGCCCGGGCAATCCCGGAACGGCCTGCGCGACCTTCGCGCCGGGGGGCGGGTCGATCAGCGTGGTGACCGGCACGCCCTCGCCGCGACCGCCGGGAATGTCGGACGCGCGGATCGCATAGGCGCGGCCCAGCGTGTCGAGCACGACGAACGGATGCACGGTGCGGGTCTCCAGGATCGCCAGTGGACCGTCGCCGGCCTTCCACGCGAACTGGGTCGCATCGAGGCCATGCCCCTGACGCGAGCGAATCCAGCCGTGGTGCGACAGCGTCAGGGTCACCGGCTCGTCGGGCACGGTGCGGCTCAAGACAATTGGAGCAACGGCTTCGATCAGCGTGCGGCGCCGGTCGCCGAAGCGCATGGCATCGGCCTCGATCTCCGACGCGATCAGCGCCGAGAGCGCCTTCGGGTCGGCAAGGAGCTGCTTCAACCCCTTGCGCTCAATCTTCAGCGCCTTCTGCTCCGTCTCGATCCTGATGCCTTCCAGCCGTGCCAGCTGGCGCAGGCGGATCTCGAGGATATCCTCGGCTTGGACGTCCGTCAGCCCGAACTCGGTCATCAGGTCGGCCTTGGGCTCGTCGGCCTTGCGGATGATGCGGATGACCTTGTCGATCGAGAGCAGCGCCAGCGCCCGGCCTTCGAGAATGTGGACACGCCGCTCGACTTCGCCGAGCCGATGCCGGGATCGTCGCGTGACGGTCTCGAAGCGGAACGCGATCCACTCCGCGATGATCTGCGGCAGGTGCTTCGACCGCGGCCGTCCATCGCGACCCAGGAGCACGAGATTGACCGGCAGGCTCGCCTCCAGCCGCGTGTTGGCGAGCATCAGCGCCATGAACTCCGCCGGGTCCTGGCGGCTCGACTTCGGCTCCAGCACGAGACGCACCGGCCACTTCTTGTCCGACTCGTCGCGCACGGTGTCGAGTGCTGCGAGCATCAAGTTCTTGAGATTGAGCTGCTCCTGCGAGAGGGCCTTCCTGCCTTCCTTCGGTTTCGGGTTGGTCGCGCGCTCGATGTCTTCCAGGATGACGCGCGTCGATACACCGAACGGCAATTCCGTCACCGCGATCTGCCATTGCCCCCGCGCGAGCTCCTCGACCGTCCAGCGCGCGCGCACGCGCAGGCTGCCGCGCCCGGTTTCGTAGACGGCGCGGATGACCTCCGGCTCGGAGGTGATCTGGCCGCCGCCCGGCAGGTCGGGTCCGGGGATGTGCCGGAGCAGCTCGTCGAGCGTGATCGACGGATTGCGGATCGCGGCGATCACGGCCCGCGCCACTTCGCCCAGGTTGTGCGCCGGAATGTCGGTCGCCATGCCGACGCCGATGCCCGAGGTGCCGTTGAGCAGCAGCATGGGCAGGCGCGCTGGCAGGAGCTTCGGCTCCTTGAAGGCGCCGTCGTAGTTCGGGGCGAAGTCGACGGTGTCGCGGTCGATTTCCGCCAGCAGCAGCTCGGCGATCGGGGTCAGGCGGCACTCGGTGTAGCGCATCGCCGCGGCGTTGTCGCCGTCGCGCGAGCCGAAATTGCCCTGGCCGTCGATCAGCGGATAGCGCAGGCTGAAATCCTGTGCCTGGCGCACGAGCGCGTCGTACGCGGCGGTGTCGCCGTGCGGATGGTACTTGCCCAGCACGTCGCCAACCACGCGTGCCGACTTGACGTGCCGCGCGGGTGCGTCGAGGCCCAATTCGTGCATCGCGTAGAGGATCCGCCGCTGTACCGGTTTCTGGCCGTCGGCGACGTCGGGCAAGGCACGGCCCATCACCACGCTCATCGCGTACTCGAGGTAGCTGCGCTCGGCGAACTGCGCAAGCGGCAGTGACTCGTTCACGCTTTCGTCGCCGCCGCGAATGCCGGCCGACGCCCGCGCGGGCGGCTGCACCGGCGGCGCCGGCGCCCCGTCGGCGGCGAACAGCTCGCCGGTGCGGGCGTCGACCGCGGCGGCTCCACGACGTACGGCGGGGCGCGAGGGCTTCTTCCTGCCTGCCATTCAACTTCCCGATCGGACGGCCGATGTGCGGCGGTGCTCAGACATCGACTTCGACCGAATTGCCGGACTGCTCCATCCATTCCCGGCGGCTGGCGGCCTCGGCCTTGCCCATCAGCTTGGCGAACATCCGCAGGGCCTCGTCGGTCTCCTCGCGCGCGACGCGAACCGGCAGGACGCGCCGCGTTTCCGGGCTCATCGTGGTTTCCCACAACTGCTCCGGATTCATCTCGCCCAGGCCCTTGAAGCGTCCGACCGACCACGAACCGGGCTTCACCCCCTCCTTGGCGAGACGGTCCTCGATGACCTCGAGCTCGCCGTCGTCGAGCGCATAGAGCTTGCGGGCCGGGCGCTTGCCCGACGGCGGTACGTCGATGCGGTAGAGCGGCGGGCTGGCGACGCAGACGTGGCCGCCTTCGATCAGCGCCGGGAAATGCCGGAAGAACAGCGTCAGCAGCAGAACCTTGATGTGACTGCCGTCCACATCGGCGTCGGCCATGATGATGATCTTCGCGTAGCGCAGACCCTTGAGTTCGGCTTCGGCAGGCGAGCGGTGGGGATCGACGCCGATCGCCACGGCGATGTCGTGGATTTCGGTGTTGGCGAACAGCCGGTCACGCTCCACCTCGAAGGTGTTGAGCACCTTGCCGCGCAAGGGCAGGATGGCCTGGTACTGCTTGTCGCGCGCGAGCTTCGCCGAACCGCCCGCGGAATCGCCTTCGACCAGGAAGACCTCCCGGCGCGAGACGTCGTCGGATTCGCAGTCGGTAAGCTTCCCCGGCAGGACCGCCACGCCGGAACCCTTCCGCTTCTCGACCTTCTGTGCCGATTTCATGCGCGTCAGCGCCTGCTGGATCGCGAGCTCGGCAATCCGCTTGCCGTGGTCGACGTGCGCGTTGAGCCAGACTTCGAGCGGGTCCCGGACGACCTGCGCAATGAGCTTCAGCGCATCTCGGCTCGTCAGCTTCTCCTTGACCTGGCCCTGGAACTGCGGGTCGAGGATGCGCGCCGCGAGCACGCAGTGAAGCCTCGCCGCCACGTCCTCGGCCTGCAGCCGTGCGCCGCGCGGCAGCAGGCCGTGATGCTCGACGAAGGCCTTCACGGCCTCGAACAGCGCGGCGCGCAGCCCGGCCTCGTGGGTGCCGCCCGCGGGCGTCGGAATGAGGTTGACGTAGCTTTCCGCGATGGCCGTGCCCTCTTCGTACCAGGCGAGCGCCCAGGCGGCACCTTCGCCCTCGGCGAACGTGTCGCCGTCCTTCGGCTTGCCGAGATAGGTCTCGCCGGCGAAGATGGGCGCGACCGGCGTCAGTCCCTCGCCCAGCTCCCTCAGGTATTCCTCGAGGCCGCCCGGATAGGACCAGGACTGCGTCTTCCACTCCTTGCCCTTCTCGACGTGCAGCGTGATCTTCACGCCGGGCAGCAGCACCGCCTTGGCGCGCAGTGTTCGCTCGAGATCGGGCAGCGAGACCGTAGGCGAATCGAAGTATTTCGGATCCGGCCAGGTGCGGACCAGGGTCCCGGACGCGCGTTGCCCGCAGGTCCCGATCACCTTGAGCTTCTCCGCCACGTCGCCGCCGGCGAACACGATGCGGTGCACCTTGCCGTCGCGCTTGACCTCCACCTCCAGCCGCCGCGACAGCGCGTTGGTCACGGAGACGCCGACGCCGTGCAGTCCGCCCGAGAACGCGTACGCGCCATCGCCGTCCTTCTTGTCGAACTTGCCGCCGGCGTGCAGGCGCGTGAACACGACCTCGACGGTCGACACTTTCTCCACGGGATGGATGCCGACCGGAATGCCGCGGCCGTCGTCTTCGACGCTGACAGACTGGTCGGCGTGCACCCGGACGTCGATGCGTGTGGCGGAGCCGGCCAGTGCCTCGTCGGCGGCGTTGTCGATGACTTCGTGAACGATGTGCGTGGGATCGCTGGTGCGCGTATACATGCCCGGCCGCTCGCGGACCGGCTGCAGGCCCTTGAGCACGCGGATCGACGATTCCTCGTATCTGCCTCTTGCCAAACTCGTATCCCTCTTGTTCCGGCGGTTCGACGGCGAGCCGGGTCACGTCGACCGGGGCCGGCATCATGGTACAGGCTGCCCGGGACCCGCGGCGATCAGGAACGGGTGGTCGGCCGCGGCGCTACCGACGATCGCGGGTCGGTGAATGGCGGCGTGCTCCGGACAGAACCAGGCGCGCCCTTTGCGCCGTGGTGGCTGACACGGCATTCATGCCCGACTTGCAATGCCCCGCCCGACTCCGAGACCGGAAAAGGCAATCGCGCACGCGTTCCGCATCTCGGCCGGTGTACCGTCTTTCGACCGAATGCGGCGTGGGAACGCAGTTCAGCGTACCTGCAATTTCAGGCCCGCTGTCGGGAGAGTCGCAAAGGCGCTTCGAGTCGCAGGGCGCCGGTCGATTGTGCGTCCCGGTGGGGTCGGCAGCCGCCGATTGCGTCCAGGACCGTCGCGCGGGACCCCGAAGGCGCAAGCCAGGCGCGCCGCCGCGGGGGGCGGGGGCGCTCTCATTGCTTGGGAAGGCTGTTCCGGGCCCGCTCGGACTGCTTCTTGAACAGCTCCATCACGTCGCTCAGGTGCTTCGGATCCTGGGAAGCACTGACTGCGTGCTGCGGATCGGCGGCGGAAGTCGCGGCAAGGCCGCTCACGCCATTCGCTTCACACCCCACGATCGCGCCGGTTCCATTCTTCGCGCCCGCTTCGAATGCCTCGAGGTAGATGCTGCACTTGGTCACCTTTCCCTTCTGGGACCACGTATAGGCGACGTTGTCGTCCTGTTTGTAGCCCGGCTCGAGCGACTTCATCATCGCAAAGAACCGCTGCAGTGCGACGGTGTTGTAGTCCGGGTATTCGGGCCAGATTCGCGTGGCGACCATCAGCTCGTTCTTGCTCGCGTCCCGCATGAAGACACTGACGCTGATGAAGTTGTCCTTCGCCGTGGGCGGCCGGCCCGGAGACGCGGGTTTCTTGGCCTGGGCGAAAACCCCCGAGACGCCAAAGACAAGCGGAAGCACGAGCAGCATCGACAGTGAGCGCAACATCGAATCCTCCGATTGAACGCGGCCCTCCCCCGGGTCGCTGGTCGATTCCGCACGCCGTAAAGCGCGCAATGTGCGCAATATAGTGCGAACCGTTGTCCGCAGGCAAACCCGCAGGTCGCCTGGGCCGCGTGCCGCGGTGCTCGAACCTGAGGCAACGCCCTTGGAGCAAGTCGACAATGAGCCGAATTCACGCGCCCGGAGAATGGCGGGTGTGCTCAATGTCCTCGCAGGCGCGCGGCGGCGCGGTCAATCGCGGTCCCGAGCTCCGCGTAGCTCGACGTCACCGGGAACTGCGGGAAGCTCGGAACGATGCTCTCGGGCGGGTGGATGAAGAACCCGGCGTCGGCGGCGCCGAGCATGCCGGTGTCGTTATACGAGTCTCCGGCGGCGATAACCTGGAAGTTGAGGCTCTTGAGCGCGTTGACGGCATGCCGCTTCTGGTCCGGCTGGCGCAGCCGGTATCCGGCAACGAAGCCTTCACTGTCGATCTCGAGGCGGTGGCACAGCAGCGTCGGCCGACCGAGCTGGCGCATCAGCGGGTCGGCGAACTCGTAGAAGGTGTCCGACAGGATCACCACCTGGTATCGCGAGCGCAGGTCGTCGAGAAACTCCCTCGCGCCCTCCATGGGGCTCATGCCGCCGATCACCGACTGGATGTCGGCGAGCTTCAAGCCGTGCCGGCGCAGCAATGTCAGGCGCGAGCGCATGAGCTTGTCGTAGTCGGGCTCGTCGCGTGTTGTGCGCGAGAACTCGGCGATGCCGGTGCGTGCGGAGAAGGCGATCCAGATCTCGGGAACGAGCACGCCTTCGAGATCGAGGCAGACGATTTGCATGGGGGTCCCGCGGTTCAGCCGCCTCGGTAGCCGGAAAGAAACTGGCGCAGCCGTTCCGACTGCGGCGAGTGGAACAGTTCGACCGGCTTCCCCTGCTCCTCGATCACGCCCTGATTCAGGAATATCACCCGGTTGGAAACCTCGCGCGCGAAACCCATCTCGTGCGTGACGACGAGCATGGTCCGCCCTTCGGCGGCAAGCGTGCACATCACCCGCAGCACTTCGCCCACCAGTTCCGGGTCGAGCGCCGAGGTCGGCTCGTCGAACAGCAGCACGCGCGGGTGCATCGCCAGAGCGCGCGCGATCGCGGCGCGCTGCTGCTGGCCGCCCGAGAGGTGGACCGGGTACGTGTCGCGCTTGTCGGCGATGCCGACCTTCTCCAGCAGTGCTTCCGCCTCCCGCAACGCGTCGGCACGGGGGCGTCCCTGCACGTGAACCGGCGCTTCGATGATGTTTTCGACCACGGTCATGTGCGACCACAGATTGAAATTCTGGAACACCATGCCGAGCTGGGTGCGGATCCGGTCGACCTGCCGGCGGTCGACCGGTTCGCGCCGGCCGTCCTCGCGGGCGCGGAGCCCGATGGTTTCTCCGTCGACGACGACCTCGCCCCGCTCGGGAATCTCCAGCATGTTGATGCAGCGCAGCAGCGTCGACTTGCCCGAACCGCTGGCCCCGAGGATCGAGATGACGTCGCCCTCGTACGCGTCGAGCGAAATGCCCTTCAGGACCTCGAGGCCGGAAAAGCGCTTGTGCAGATCGCGTACGCTGACGGCGGGAACGGTCGGGTTGCTCGTGCTCATCGCGCAAGTTTCGGGATCGCTGTCGGTGCGGGTACGACTTCGAACTGGGGCGACAGCCGGCGTTCGAGCAGCGCGATGCCGCGCGAGATCACGAAATTGATGAGCAGGTAGATCGCGCCGGCGCAGACGAACACCTCGACGGCGCGGAAGGTCTCGGAGATGATCTTCGACGCAATGCCGGTCACTTCCATCAGCGTGATCACGCTGGCCAGCGCCGTGGCGCGGGTCATCAGGATCATTTCGTTGCCGTACGCGGGAAGCGCCACGCGCAGGCCCTGCGGCACCGTGATGCGGCGGAAGACGAGCGAGCGCGACATGCCGCAGGCCCGCGCCGCCTCGATCTGCCCGAAAGGCACCGACAGGATGCCCCCGCGGATGATCTCGCTGGAATAGGCCGCCGTGTTGAGCGTGAGCGCCAGCATCGCGCACCAGTAGGGCTCGCGCAGGAACGGCCAGGCGGGACTCTGGCGGATCTCCGGAAACTGGCCGAGACCGTAGTAGATCAGGAAGATCTGCACGAGGAGCGGCGTGCCGCGGAATACGAAGACGTAGCCGCGGGCGACGGCGTCGACGAGGGAGTTACCCGAAAGCCGCATCAGCGCGAGCACGACGGCGAGCAGGGCGCCGGCCGCGATCGAAAACGCGGCGAGCTGCAGCAGCAGCGGAACGCCGCGGAGCAGCTGCACGAAGGTCGCGCCCAGAAAGTCGATGTCCATCACCCGGGCTTCCCGTCAGGCCCGCCTGACGCCGCGCATGCCGACGGCCTCGGCCCGCTGGAATCCCCAGCCGGAGATGCTCGAGAGCACCAGGTAGAGCGCCGCGGCCGTGATGAAAAAGGCGAACGGCTGCCGTGTCGAGCCGGCACCGACCTGCGCCTGGCGCAGGATTTCGGTCAGCCCGACCACGGAGATCAGCGCCGATTCCTTGAGCGCGAGCTGCCAGACGTTTCCAAGCCCGGGAATGGCGAAGCGCAGCGTTTGTGGGACGACGATGCGCCGGAACGACAGCCGACCCGACATCCCGACCGCGCGCGCCGCCTCGAGCTCGCCGCGTGCGATCGCACCGAATGCGCCGCGGAAGATCTCACTCTGATAGGCGCCGGAAATCATCCCGACGGCGATCGCGCCGCTGGCGAATGCGTTGACCCCGACGAACCCCTGCGCACCCAACGCATGGCTCACGGCGGTCATTGCCGTGCTGCCGCCGAAATACAGCAGATAGATGACGAGCAGGTCGGGGATCCCGCGCAGCACCGTGGCGTAAGCCTCGGCGGCAATCCGGAACGCACGACCACCGCCGATCCGGGCCCACGCGATCAACGCGCCGAGAACACCGCCAAGCAGGAAGGCGGCGCAGGAAACGGCGATCGTCATCAACGTCGCCTGGAGCAGCAGCAGGCCCCATCCTCTGGGGCCGAAGCCCATCAGCTCGATGTAGCTCACGGCCGGCAGGGGCGCATCGGATGATCAGGCACGTCGCGCCGCGGCGCGGAAAGCCGTTCGGCCTTCGCGTCGCTCTTTCCGCGAGCCGAGAGAAGCAAGCGGGGCGCGCTGTGGCGGGAAAGCCCGGTCGGAATGCAGCGACGGCGCGCGTCAGCGCTGCGGCGTGACGTCAAAGCCGAACCACTTCATCGACATCGTCTTGACCGTTCCGTCGGCCACCGCTGCCCCGACCGCCACATCGAACTTGGCCTGGAGCTCGGGATCGGACTTGCGCAGTCCGACCGCAACGCCGAAACCGAGCGCGCCGCCGCCGTAGCGCGGGCCCGCCAGCATCAGGTCCTTGTTGTCCGGCGCCTCGACCACGCCCTTCAGGTAGGACATCGATGCGAACACGCCGTCGACGCGCCCGGCAATCAAGTCCAGATCATGCTGCTCGGTCGTCTTGTACTGGCGTATCTCGATGACGTCCTTGAAGTACTGCTCGAGGAAATTCGCCTGCGCAGTCGACGTCTGCACGCCGATCACCTTGCCCTTCAGCAGCGGCTTGAGGTCGTTGAGCGACTTCTGCGCTGCGGCGACGCCGTCGGCGTTGAGCGAATAGACCTTGCCCGCTTCGGGCAGCTTCGCCAGCGGGCTCGACTTCAGGACGGCGAAGGTCGACGGAGTGCGGCCGTACGGCTGCGTGAAGGCGATCGCCTCCTTGCGCCTGTCCGTGATGTTCATGCCCGCCATGATCGCGTCGAACTTGCCGGCGTTGAGGGCTGGTATGACGCCGTCGAAAGCCTGCGCGACGATCTCGCACTTGGCCTTCATCCGCTTGCACAGATCCTCGGCGAGGTCGATTTCGAAGCCGACCAGCTTGCCGCTCGGATCCGTGAAATTCCACGGCTTGTAGGCGCCTTCCGTCGCGATCCTGATGTTCGACCAGTCCTTCGTCTGCGCCGACGCGCCGGAAACCAGCAGCAACGATGCGACCACGGCGGCCGCGCGTACCATCCATCTCTCCATTGGCTTCCTCCCGCCTGCCTTCGTTCCGTCCCGGCTGTGCATGACCGCACATCCCCAACAGAGCGCTGCCACCGGTGCGGCCGCGCCTGCAGTGGATTCAGTATCGCACATTTTCAGCGGGTCCCGAGGCGGCCGATCCCCGCGCCGAGCACGCCGCAACTGCGGCTCACCGGTAGGGTGTGCGCGCGGCGCCTTCGAAGAATTCCTGCATCAGGAATTCCTCCAGCCCGGAGCTGTCCGACGGACGGGCGGACAGCACGACGATGCGGCCGAGCCGCCACGAATCCCAGTTGAAGTCGCCCTGCTCGTGCTCACGGATGATCGCGATCATCTTGCGCACGATCGCGATCCGCATGTCGCTGTTGTCGCCCAGCCGGACCTCGAACCGCTGCGGGATCCTGCGGCGCGCTTCGTTGTTCCATCCGAAGAACCGGAACTCGGCGTCGTCGTAGGCCATGCGCGTGATTTCGAAAACGCCGCCGCCCCCGCGTTTCCTTTCCTGGCTGGCGATCGGGCTCTGCGGCGCCGGCATGGCGGCCGCGACGATGCGGTCGCGACGCTCGGTTTCGCCTTCCGCTGGCGGCCCGGACGCGCTCCGCTCGCCGCGCGCGCGACGCCGCGCCTCGACGTACGACGCCAGATCGCCCTCGATCGGCGGGTAGGTGCGCGCCGGCTCGACGGCCGCCGCGGCGGCGGGCGGCGGCACAGGCATCTCGGGAACCTCCGGGCTCGGCACGACCAGCTCGGGCGGGGTTTCGCGCGGGGGCGCGTTGCGCGGTCGCGGACGCGCGGACAGGATCGCGCGCGTTTCGCGCGCGGGCGCCGGCGGCGATGGCGGGAGCGCCGGTGTCGGCAGGGGGGCGCGCTGCGCCGCGATCTGCACCTGCAACCGGTCGCTGGCCTCGCCCGGTTCCTTTCCCGGCGAGAGCAGCGGCAGTCGCGGCAGCAACACCCACAGCGCCGCGACGTGGACCAGTATCGAGAGCGCGAATGTCACCCGGATGCGCGGAATAACCACGACATCGTTCCGGCCAGCGAATCCGGCGAGCCGGTCATTCATCGGCAATCCGAGCGGCGGCGGGATGGGCGTCTTCATCGAATGGCGCGAATCGTCTGGAGTTCATCGCGCGATGTTTCCGCTTGCCGGTCCACGTGGAGCTCTCCCGACCGGCCTTCCGTGCGCGCCTTCCGGGAAGTCGTTCGACGGTCGTCCGGCTCCGGACCCGGGGCCGAACCCGCTGCGTCGCTCGCAGTGACCGCGGGCACTGACCTCGGTGTCGGCGGCCCCGGCCATCCCGCGTGCCGGTACGGCGGACGCCTTCACTGGGCCGGATCGTATCGACAGGGTCGGCGGCAGCGGCCTCGATGGGGACATCGAGGGCAGTGGTTGGCGCTTCGAACCGAGCGTCCGTGGCGGTCCGCGAGTATCGCATGCCCGCAACGGGCCGAACCGGGAGCCCGGCGAGGGCCGCGGGCCGATCGCACACGCGGCCTTGCGGCCTGTCGCCACCGACGTCACGCGAAACGCCCTTGTGCTCTATCATGCGCGAGACGTGTCAAGACAGGGGCGGGATCGCCGTCCCCGGAGCAAACCATGAGCAATCCGCAGGCAAGACTCCGCGCTCTCTCGCCCTTCTTATCGGTCCTCCGGCGCGGAATCGAAAAGGAAAGCCTGCGGGTCAGGTCCGATGGCACTCTTGCCGCGACGCCGCACCCGCCGGGACTCGGCTCGGCACTCACCCACCCGAGCATCACGACGGACTTCAGCGAGGCGCAGCTCGAGCTCATCACCGGTGTCCATGCCGATGCGGACGCCTGTCTCGAAGAGCTCAGGCAACTCCACAAGTTCGTCTACGCCAATATCGGCGACGAGATGCTGTGGTGCGCCAGCATGCCCTGCGTCCTGCCCGACGAGCAGGCCGTGCCGATTGCGCGCTACGGCAGTTCGAATGTCGCCCGCGTAAAGACCGTGTACCGCGTCGGCCTCTCGCATCGCTACGGCCGGCGCATGCAGCTGATTTCCGGTGTTCATTACAATTTTTCGCTGCCGGAGGAGGCGTGGCCGGCTGCCGACCTGCCTGACGCCAACGGCGGCTACTTCGCACTGATCCGCAATTTTCGCCGCCACGCCTGGCTGCTGCTGTACCTCTTCGGCGCGTCGCCGGCCGTGTGCGCAAGCTTCGTCGATGGCCGCCCGCACAATCTGCTCGAACTGGCGCCGGGCACGCTTTATCTGCCTCACGCCACCTCCCTGCGGATGGGGCGCCTGGGCTATCTGAGCGCGGCGCAGGATGCGCTCAACGTGAGCTGCAACGACCTGGACAGCTATGCCGCGTCGCTCGTGGGTGCGCTCACACAGCCCTATCCGGCGTACGAGGCGATCGGCATCCGCGATGGTGACGACTATCGGCAGCTGTCCACCAGCCTGCTGCAGATCGAGAACGAGTTCTACAGTACGATCCGCCCCAAGCGCGTCATTCGGCCCGGCGAGCGGCCATTGCATGCACTGCGCGAGCGCGGCGTGCAGTACGTCGAGGCCCGCGTCATGGACGTCGATCCGTTCTCCGAGGTCGGCATCGCCGTCGAGACGGCTCGATTCCTGGACGTCTTCCTCGTCCACTGCCTGGTCTCGCAGAGCCCCTCCGATTCGCCGGAGGAAGTCCGTTCCGCTGCAGGCAACAAGCGGCGAGTCGCGGCCCGCGGACGCGAGCCGGGATTGCGCCTCTGCCGGGGCAACCAGCCGGCGGACCTGCGCCTGTGGGCGAGCGAGCTGCTCGACGAATGCGCGCCGGTCGCCGCGGCGCTCGACGCGGCCTGCGGCGGTCGTGCACACGAAACGGCGCTGGCCGCGGCCGTGCGCGCGCTGGGCGACGCGGACTCGCTGCCGTCCGCGCGCGTCCTGCGGGAGATGGGCGAGCGCCATGACGGTTCGTACGCGCGTTTCGTTCTCGCCACGTCGCGGCGCCACCGCAGTGCGCTGCAGCGCGAACCGCTGTCCGCCGATTTCGCCGGGCGGCTCGCGCGCCTGGCCGAAGCGTCGCTCGAGCAGCAGCGGCTGCTCGAGGCAGCCGACACGGTTTCCTTCGAGACCTACCGCCGGCAATATCTGGCGTCCGACTCGCTGGTCGCCGGCTGACCGCAGCGGGGGCAGCGGTCCGAGGGATCGTGCCGATGGCCATCGGCGGCAGCGGACGCGATGGCGTCTCGGTTATACTCGTGCGGATCTTCGAGCGACGCGCGTCTTTGGTCGTTGGACGGCTGAAATGACCGATGGGAGCTGCTATGGCGAAGCTTATTCTCAGCATGGATGGCATGGTGCTCAGGGAGATTCCCCTGACCAAGGAGCGCACGACCATCGGCCGCAAGCCGCAAAACGAGATTCAGATCGACAATCTGGCAGTGAGCGGAGAGCACGCAGTCATCGTCACGGTCGCGGAAGACCACTTTCTGGAAGACCTCGGCAGCACGAACGGGACGCTGATCAACGGGGCGCCCGTCAAGAGGGAGCTTCTGAAGAACGGTGATGTAATCGAGCTGGGCAAGTACAAGCTGGTATTCGTCGGCAAGGGTCCTCCGCCTGCCCAGGCCAATGCCGAGTACGAGAAGACCATGGTATGGCGCCCTGCGGCTGCGAAGCTGGCAGCCGAGCAGGCCCATGCCAATGTGGCGGGATCGGGCGCCACCCAGGCTGGGCCGGCCGCGCCTGAGGAGCCGGGGGTCGCGCACGCGCCTCATGCACCGGCTGTTGCGCACGCGCCCCCCGCCGCGCCGCCCGCGCCTGCCCGGGCCGCGCCGGTCGCGTCGCCGGCGCCCGCACTGACCCCGGCCGCGCCGCCCGCGCCTGCCCGGGCCGCGCCAGTCGCGGCGCCGGTGCCCGCGCCGACCGCGGCCGCGCCGGTCGCGTCGGCGACACCCGATGGCGCGCAACCGCGGGCCGCGATCCGGATTCTGGCGGGCGCAAAGGCCGGCAAGGAAGTCGAGCTGACCAAGGCGGTAACCACGCTGGGCAAGCCGGGACTGCAGGTGGCGTTGCTCACACGCCGGCAGCAGGGCTATTTCATCAGCCACGGCGAAGGGGCCAGGCAGCCCCAGGTCAACGGCCTGTCGATCGGCACCGCGCCGCGTGCGCTCAATGATCACGACATCATCGAACTCGCCGGCGTCAAGGTGGAATTTCTTCTGCTGGGATCGCGGGAAGCGCCGACCCTCAAATGGCTCCGGGTATTCGGCCTGGCACTGTTGGTCGTCGTCGTCGTCGGCTTCCTCGCGTGGAGGCTTCACGGCTGACGCAGGTGGCGGCGCCTGCGTCGGCCAGCCCCCGGGGCGACGGTTCACCTGCCGCGAATCTCGTCTGCAGCGCGATCGAGTATCTCGGCGATGCGGCGCTGTTCGTCCTCCGAGACGCCGTGCCGTTCGACCAGCACCGCCCTGAGTCGCGCCCGCGCCTCGCGCAGCCTCGCCGACGTGGCGTCCGCCCGTTCGCCTTCGTCGGAGAACGCCCGCCGCACGTGCTCCATCTTTTCGCCGACCCACCGGAGCTGCGCGAGGATCGTATCGACGACGGCGCGGTTCTGCTCGAGACGGGCGCGCCCGGCTTCGGTGATCCGGTAGAGCTTGCGCGTTCCCTCGGCCGCGACGGATGCATGGCCGATCTCTTCCAGGTACGTCAGCGCGGGATAGACCATGCCGGGACTCGGGCTGTAGAAGCCGCCCGAGCGCTCGCCGAGCGCCTTGATTATTTCGTAACCGTGGGCCGGCTTCTCGTCGAGCAGGGCGAGGATGACGAGTTGCAGGTCCTCGGCATCGAGCTTGCGGCCGGCGCGGAAGCCGTGCCAGCCGAAATCGCCGCGCCCGAGGACGCCTCCGAACAGGCCCCCGAAACCGTGATGTCGGCCACGGCGCCCGGCGCATCCATGCGGACGCGCCCAGATTCCGGCGAAATGCTGGTGCATGAGACCCCCAGAAGAATGAAATAAAATCTTAAGACAGGTCATAAGATATGTCGTAAGATATACATTGTCAAGGGAGCGGCTGCGGAATCGCCTGCCGCACGTCGAACGAAACGGGGGTCGACCCGGACACGCGACCGACGCGGCGCACCTGGTACCCGGCACGCCGCGCTTTGCCGGCGAACGTTTGCACGGGCATCGGCGATGCGGTTATTGGCACAGCGTTCCGGCGGGCGGGGCAAACAATTCCCGGGTGATCGTCTTGGTCTGCGTCACACCGTTGAGCGTGTAGGCGAACGTCGCCGCGATGCCGTTCGCGAAGGTGAACGTCGCCCTGCCCACCACCGTTCGCGTCACCACGGCGGGATCGAACGGCACGGCGCTGAACGCCGGCCCGGTGGTCCGGATCAGGTCCCCGCTGTAGACGCCCGGGCCCACGTTGAACGCCGTCATCGACAGCCAGAGCGGCGTGCCGTCGACGTCATAGGTAAACCATGTCGCGAAGATCACGTCGCCCTGGTGCGTGAAGTTGATACCCCATCCCGATTCGGCGCCGTGCGGCGCCCACCACAGGTCCTGGTAATTCGTCGCCGCCGCGAAATCGGGCTGCGCCCTGTACGTGCAGGCCGGCAGCGGCCCGAACACCTCGCGCGTGATGGTCTTGGTCTGCTGCGTGCCCTTGACGACGTAGGTGAAGCTCGCCCGGTTGACGTCGCTGAAGGTGAGCGTGGCCGACCCCACGACCGTCCGCGTCACGAGGTTCGGATCGAAGGGCAGGGCGCTGAACGCAGGGCCGCGCGTCTCGATCAGTTGTCCAGTATAGGTGTCGGGGCTGGACCGGGTCTTGTTGAAGGTCGCGGACAGCCACCAGGGCTTGCCGCCCGGATCGTAGGTGAACCACGTCGCGAAGATCACGTCGCCCTGCTGCGCGAAGTTGATGCCCCACCCGGATTCGGAGGCCGCCGGCGCGTTCCACCACAGGCCTTCGACCTCCGTGGTTGCCGTGCCCAGGCCTGACACCGCGGCCGACACGGCGGCTCCGGCATCCAGCATTCCGGCACCGCAGCTGTCGATGTTGCAGTAGCACTGGAACTGGTCGACCGGGCTTCCGGCGCCGTCGTATTTCGGCACCGTGCACTGTGGCACGGGCGTTCCGTCGCCATTGTCGCCGCCGGTGGTCGGGAACGGCCGCGCCGTGGCCTGCAGTACGTGCTTCACCTGTGCCGGCGTCAGCGCCGGCTGCGCGGAGAGCACGAGCGCTGCCGTGCCCGCGACGAGCGGTGCCGAGAAGCTGGTGCCGAGGGACGCGTTGTAGCTGTCGGTATAAGTCGGGGCGACCGGAACGGTGGTCCCCGTGTCGGAGGTCGTCAGAATCGGGTACAGGCAAGGGGCATTCGGCGCCGTATTGACGCAATTGCCGGCGGGTGCGCTGATCGCGATCTCGGGCCCGACCGAGGCAAAGCCGACCTTGGTGCCGGCGTGGCGCAAGCCGCCCACGGCGATGATCCCGGCGCAATTCGCGGGCGAGCCCACCGCATGGCCCGAGGAATTGCCGGCGGCGGCCACGATCACCGTTCCTGCGGCGTTGATCTCCGCCACGGCGTCCACATAGGCGGCGGTGCACGCGCCGTCACCGCTGAGGCTCAGGTTGATGACCCGGGCGGGGGTGGGGTTCGGCGGCACGCCTGCCACCGGGAGGCCGGCGGCCCAGCGCATGCCGGCGATGATGTCGGAGTCGTAACCGCCGCATTTGCCGAGGACGCGCACCGGCAGCACGCGGAGGTCGGGACCCACGCCGGCCATGCCGATGCCGTTGTTCGTGATTGCGGCGACGACGCCGGAGATCTGCGTCCCATGCCAGGAGCTGTCCTCGGCGACGTACTGACCCGTGGCGGGATCGAGCGTGGTGCACTGGTAGAACGGCCCGCGCGAATTGTTGGCCTCGGCGGAGGTGACCCAGTCGCCGGGGTCCGCCGCATCGGCATCGCGGGGGCTCTGGTCGTTCGCCACAGGGATGTCGCCGATCATGTCGTAACCCGGCAGCAGTTTGCCGCCGGCGGCGACGCTCAGCAGGTCGGGGTGCTCGAAGCGCACGCCTGTGTCGACCACGGCGACCACCACGGAGAGGTTGCCCGTTGTGATGGCCCACGCTGCTTCGATGTCCAGCGACGACTTCACCGCGCCATTCGGCGCCCGCAGGTACCACTGCCCGGCGGCCGGACCACTGCCACCCACGCCGTCGGCGTACAGCGGATCGTTGGGGGCTGCCGTGTGGCGCCGGCGGTGGTCCGGGACCGCATATTCGACGTCGTTCTCGCGCGCCAGTCGGTGCGCCAACTGCGTCGAGGTCATGCCGTCGGCGAAGAACACCTGCGTGTGCTCGGTCAGGGCCCGTCCGGCGGTCAACGCCAGACCCAGCCGGCGGCCGAGCGCCTGCGCGCGCACGGCCGGCGCGGTGGAGGGCAGTGCCTGCCGGCGCAAAAGGAGCGAGTCGGCTTTGAGCTTGACGATTACACGTGCCGCGGCGTTCGCGCCGGCACTGTCGATGGCTTGCGCGCGCACCGGCTCCACGATCGGAGCGAGCGCCGCCGCGCACAGCACGGCCAGGCCAAGGAGGGTCTTGCGCATCCGCTGAGATTCCATCGGCAAATCAGGCATTGTAGGTCAACTGCGGGAGGCACGATTCGCGATGGTCCAATCTGTCATGTCGGCCGCGCGGCCGCGCGTCCCGAATGCCGGCGCAGACAACCCGATTTGCCGATCCATCGACGCGCCTCATGCGCGAGCGAGGGACGGCTTCGCTTGTCGCAACCCGGCTCCATGATTCATGCTGTGGACGTAGCCATGGCGCTGGCGCGCGGGTCGGATTTCTCGCCGGCCCCTGGCGAGGAACTGCATGCGATCGCCATCCCCAATCATTCCCGCCGTGCGCTTCACAGGGCGTCGATGCGTCCCCGTTCCCCCGGAACGTCGATGCCGTTCCACGGGTCCCCTGTTTCGAGCCCGAATGGGGGCGCCGACTACTTTTCGAAGCGCACGATATCGCTCGCCACAACGCGCACCCGCGCCAGGCACAGCCCTTCGCCCTGGGTGAACTTGTACAGTTCGCCCATTTCGCAGCGGTCTCCCCCCACAACCTGCACCCGGGCAATATCCTGACAGGCGATCCCCGAGAATTCGATTTCCCGCTCCTGCTTGTCGCCGGGCTTGAGAGCCGTGAACGCGGACAGGGAGGCCACCGTCTCGTGCAGCACGCCGTTCGCGCGGTAGGCGGAATAGAAGGGCACGAGGTTGCGGATCTCGTAGGGCAGGTTGTTCACGAGTCGAAGCGCGAAGCGGCAATTGTTTCCGCGCTCCGTCCTGCGCTCCAGGCGCAGCACTGCTTCGCCGGCTTCCTTGGTCGTCTCTCCGGCCGCTTGCCTTTCCGTCGCTTCCACGTACCGCCAGGTTCCATTGTCCTTGAGCAGGATGCGCCGGCCGTCGGGTCCGGCGAGTTCGAAGTCCGCCAGCGCCGCGTGCGACAGCGCCATGCCGACGACAAGTAGGGCCTGCCCGGCCATCCGCAAGTGTGATCGTTTCATCCTCTGGGCCCCGTCCTCGACCATCGTAGTTGTGGCAAATATAGCACCCGCCCACGGATCGACGACCCGCGCCTCGACCGCGAGCGGCGATGCGGGAATTTTCCCTGAACGGGATCTCGAGCACGCGTATGCGATTGCGCCCGCCGGCCACGATCGGGAATTCACCGCGCATTGGATCGCATGAACGGATCGGAACCGGAATCGCCGGCGACGTTCCCTGTCCGGGGGACGCCGCGCGGGATCTTGGCCGGAACGTGACGCGGACGGGCCGGATTCCCGGCACTGGCACTCTTCCGATGGGCCTCCTTCCGGCCGGATCTCCGTCTGCAGGGTCTTGCCAGCCGTGCACGTCCCGTTTCACGGGCACGTCTATTGCATCGCCATCGGTGCCGCCTGCCTGCCAGTTGCCGCCGGGGCGGACCGACATGGCATTGCCCTCGACCTCACCAGCGTCAAAGCCCACCACGACGGCCGCAGCGCCGGCGCTGCATGCGCTGGTCGTCGCGCCGGCCGTGGGCAGTCTCGTGCTGATGCTGGTCGCCGTAGGGTTCGCGGCGTTGGCAATCGGCATGTTCTCGGGCATGACGGGCAGGCACAGGTCCCGGCAACGCGGCGGGCAGGGCGAGCGGACGCCTGTCACACCCGCATAACCAGCCAGGATTGCGCGAAGTCCGCGCCGTCGATCCGCTCGAAGCCCGTTAGGGTGAACGCCTGCGGGCTCATCGCCAGCAGCACGCGGTCGTGCAGCGTCGGCAATTCGTCGGGGTGCGCTTCCGGATACGTGCCCGCAACTCGGGGCGCCCGTGTCGACGGGTCAGTCGGAAACCGGCGATCCGCGGGTCGGCGCGCGAACGGCGCCGCGCTTCCCTGCGCCGGCGGCACCGGCGATGGCTTCGACGGCCACCGCGATCGCGCCGGCGGCCCACATCGCGGCTTCCGCATTCGCGCCGTCGTCCGGATGCACGTTCACGGCGCGGATGGCGTCGACGACGACGCCGACGGCGTAGCCGAGCCGGCGCGCGTCGCGCACAGTGTTCACCACACAGTAGTCGGTTGCGAGTCCGCCGACGAAGAAGCGATCGATTCCCCGCTTCCGCAATTCGCGGTCGAGTCCGGTGCCGGCAAAGACGGAATAGGCGTCGCGGTCGCGTTCGGTCGCCTTGGAGACCACCAGCGCGTCGACCGGCAGGACGAGTCCCGGGGCGAATTGCGCGCCTTCGGTACCGGCGATGCAGTGTGGAGGCCACGGGCCGCCGCGCTCGCGGAATGAGCAGTGATCGGGAGGGTGCCAGTCGCGCGACGCGACGACCGGCAGCCGGCGCCGGACGAAAGCGTCGATGCAGCGGTTGAGCGCCGGGACGACTTCGCCCGCGCCCCGCACGGCAAGGCTTCCCGTCACGAAATCATTCTGGACGTCCACGACCAGCAGCGCATCGCCGGGCCCCGGCGCGCGAAGCGTCATCGCGCGAGCACCAGCGGGCAGATCAGTCCGGCGAGGAGCGCGTCGAGGTCCATCGGCCACGCCGTCAGCGCCGATGCCGGCAATGCGAGCATTGCGCTTCGCTGCGATCGCACGACGGCGACCAGCGCCGCCTGGTCGTGCGCGAAGGACACGAAACGGCCCGTGGCCCGCTCCGCCGCAAGCCGGGCCTGCGCCTGGTCGCATCGCGTCGTCGGCGGCTTCGTCCCGTTTTCCGGAACGAGCACCAGCAGCTCGCGCGCGAGCGCGGTGGCGAGCCGCGCGGCCGCCGTCAACGCCTGCCCCGACGCATCCGACGCGTCGAACACTGCGGCGATCGGCCCCGGCGCCGCCTTGCGCGCGCTGCCGCGCGCACCGCGCGTGCGGGGGGCGAGCACGACGAAATCGGCGTCGCGCGCGACGGCGGGCGTCAATCGCTGCCCGCGCGCCACGGCGAACGACCACGGTACCCGCGTGCGTGCCGCCGACGCGGCCAGCAGCTTTTCCAGGCGTTCGGCTTCGAGACGCTGGGTGCGCTCGACGTGCCCGGAAGAGAGTTGGCGGCGCGTGCCGGTGAGCGGGCTCAATTCGACCGCGAAAGGCAGCAGACCGAGGCGCAGCAGGTCGACGTCCTCGAAGAACAGGCCCTCCAGCGAGGCGCCGACGGCGCCGGCCAGCCCGACGCCGGCCTCGAGCGCCGAAAGCGAGGGGGCAGTACCTTCCATCGCGATCACTACCCGCGAGAAGCGGCGTGACGGCAGAGCGGAGGTCATGGACTCAGTCCCGCTTCCTCTCAGTCGCGCTTCCTCTTCCCCCCGGGCCGCCATTTCCCCGCGGTGGGGATGCCGGCGAAGGCCTGCCGGGTGAGCGAGAATTCGCGCAGCCGCGCGGCGACACGCTGGTTGACGGTCCCGTCGGGGAACTGCCCCGGAACCACCGCCTCGCCGGCCGGCACGCCGGTGAGCAGCTCGATGGCCTCGTCGATCGTGCGCACCGCGTGCACATGGAACTGGCCGGCCTCGGCGGCTGCGACGACGTCGGCGCGCAGCATCAGGTTCTTCACGTTGCTCGCGGGGATCAGCACTGCCTGTTCGCCGGTGAGTCCGCGTGCCTTGCAGATATCGAAGAATCCCTCGATCTTCTGGTTCACGGCACCGATCGACTGGAGCTCGCCGTACTGGTTGACCGATCCGGTCACCGCGATCGATTGCCGCACCGGGGCGCCCGCGAGCGAGGACAACAACGCGCACAGCTCCGCCGCCGAAGCGCTGTCGCCTTCGACCTCTCCGTACGTCTGCTCGAACACGAGGCTCGCGCGCAGCGAGTGCGGGCGATCCGCCGAGAAGCGCGCGGCCAGGAACGCCGCGAGGATCAGCACGCCTTTCGAGTGGATCGGCCCGCCGAGCGCGACCTCGCGCTGGACGTCGATCACCTCACCGTCACCGACGCGGGCGTGTGCGGTGATCCGCGTGGGCTTGGCGAACACCTCGCCGCCCAGCGCGAAGACCGCGAGGCCGTTCACCTGGCCGGCCTTCTCGCCGGCGGTGTCGATCAGCACCGTTCCGCGCAGGATAGTCTCCTGCACCTGCTCACGCAGGCGCCCGGCCCGCCGGCGCCGCGCCTCGACGGCGGCGTCGACGTGCACCGCGCCGACCGTGGCGGTCCCGGCCGAGCGGGCCGCATGGTCGGCTTCCGTCATCAGGTCGACGAGGTCCTGCATGTGCGTCGACAGCCGCTCGCGGTCCTCGACGTCGCGGGCGCGCCGCTCGACGAGCCGGGCCACCGCATCGCGCGCGAACGGGAGGAACGCGTTGCGGCGGGCGATCGTCGCGATCAGGCGCGCCAGCAGATCCAGGTTCGCCGGCGTGCGCGGGATCTCGTCGTCGAAATCGACGGCGACCTTGAAGAGCTCCCGGAAATCCGGGTCGTAGGCGAACAGCAGGTGGTACCAGAACCGCTCGCCGAAGAGGACGATCTTGACGTTGACCGGAATCGGCTCCGGTTCGAGCGAGATGGTGCTGACGAGGCTGTACATCTGCCCGAGCGACTCGATCCGGACCTTGTGCGTGGTCAGCACGCGCTTCAGGCCCTCCCAGGCGAACGGCTGGGTGAGCACCTTCTGCGCGTCGAGCAGAAGATAACCGCCGTTCGCGCGATGCAGCGCGCCGGCCTTGATCAGCGTGTGGTCCGTGACGAGCGCACCCAGCTGCGGGACGTGCTCGACGCGCCCGATCAGATTCTGGTAGGTCGGGTGGTCCTCGAAGACGACGGGCGCACCATCCGGCTCGCGGCGGTCGAGCAGCAGGTTGACTTCGTAGCGCTTGAACGGCGTGTCCGGCGCCGCCGGCGCGCCGAGCAGCGGCGAGGCCGGCTCCGCGCCGCGCCGGAAATCCTCGACGTTGTCGACGAGGCTGTGCTCGACGGCGCCGAGATACGCGACCACGTCGGCCAGCGCGGCGTAGCGCTGCTTCAACTCTTCCATCAGCGACCCGATCGAGTACTGCGCGACCTCCGCGTTGAGCTTGCGGACGCGCTCCCGCTGTTCCTTGCGCCAGCGCAGCCCGCTCCTCATCAGCTGCTCGAGCTTCTGCTGCAGCGTCGCCATCGTGTCGCCGATGCGCTTGCGCTCGTCGTCCGTGAGTGCCGCGAACTCGTCCGGCGTGATCACCTCGCCCTTGCGGACCGGCGCCAGCGTAAATCCGGTGGGCGTGCGCAAGAGGGCGAAATCCTGGCCGGCCGCAAGTTCGGCCAGTTCCGCGAAGGCCTTCTCCTGGCGCTCGCTGAACTCGGCCTCGATCTGTTCGCGATGTGCGCGGTACTCGTCGCTCTCGAACGCTGCGGGAATCGCCGCGCGCAGCTCCTCCAGCAGCTGCCGCATGTCGGCGCGCAGCGCGACGCCCCGGCCGGCGGGCAGGCGCAGCGCGCGCGGCTGGTGCGGATGCTCGAAGTTGTGGACGTAGCACCAGTCCGGCGGGGACGACGCGGCCGCCGTGCGCGAGGCGAGCATCTGCCGCAGCAGCGTCTGCTTGCCCGCCCCGGGCGGCCCGAGAACGAAGAGATTGTAGCCGTCGCGGTCGATGCCGAGGCCGAAATCGATCGCGTCGCGCGCCCGATCCTGGCCGACGATACCGGCGAGGTCCTCGAGCTCGTTCGTCGTCGCGAACCCGAACTGCGAGGAGTCGCAGCGCTGGTAGAGCTCGGCCGCCGGCAGTCGCGTTGTCTGGTTCATCGCCCGCTTCCGTTGACACCCCGTGTCCATCATCCGCCCGTAGCGGATTGCGAAGAAGGACGGCGCGCCACAATGGCGACCAATATTGACCAACGTCAAGAGAACTGGCGACTGAGGCGGCGGACGTGGCCGGCCAGGCAATCTGCGCGTGCACCGGGCGGTTCAGGTGCTGGAGCAACTTTGGCGCGGCTGAGCTTCGCGGGTCGTGGCGGGACCGCCGTGGCGCTCCCTGCGTGGTACGCCAACGATCCCAACGACCGCGATCCCTGCCGTCGGTGTGCCCTCGCGGCGAAAGGGGGGCTGCAATGCCCTCAGCCGGCGGCCTTCGCGAGCTTCGCCTTGAGCCGCTGCGCGGTCTTCTCGATCCCCACGATGAACCGGTTGTGCTTGCCGCGCGCAACCGTTTCGATCGCGTCACGCGCGGTGAATTCGAACGCGACCGCGTTGCTGTTGACCTCGGTCAGCGTGACGGTAATCTCCACCCACATCCCCATCAGCGTGGCGCCGAGATGGTCGAGCTCGACCCGGGTGCCGACGGAGTCCTTGCCCGGCTCGACGTGCGCGAGGAGCAGATCGCGGCAGGCCATTTCGATGTCGTAGAGCAGCCTCGGCGTGGAGTACACCCGGCAGTCGTCGCCCATGAAGCTGATGGTGCGACCGGCGTCGATCTCGACCCGGCGGGTTGCGGAGAGTCCGACGTGGAGCGGCTCGTTCATCGTGGGTCCTCGCGTGGGGTGTTGGTGAAGGGAATGCGGAGTGTCGTCAGGTTTGCACAGGGGAGGTTCGCTGCGGCGCCCGCAAATGGCGCTCGCGGAGGACGTCTGCGTAGAGCCGTGCCTCCACGTACAGCACCAGGGCCCGGGCTCCCCGCGCACAGTTGCGGAACACGCAGACACCCTGGTCCATCAGACCTGCGCACATCGCGTCATAGAGTCGCCCCCCGTCGACGATGCCGACGACCGGCTTGTCGTTGCGAGCGACGATGGGGGGCATCAGGTGCACGGTGCTCTTCGGGTCGCTGATGTCGTAACCGGGCCGCAGCTTGCTCGCTTCGAGCGCCCGCACGGACGGTGCGGTCGGGTCGAGCGCCACGACGAGCGCATCTACGTTGGGGTCCTGCAGGAAAGCCTCGGTGATCTGCAGGTGCGCCTCATCGTCGGCGCCGGGATTGATGTCGATCGGATTCCGGACTTCGACCAGGGCGTCAAGCCGCTTGGCGGCCAGGATCTCCTCCAGGCGCTTGACGGTGCCGGGCTCCAGGTTACCCAACTCCATCGAGAAGTCATCCGCCTCGATCGCGTCGGCCATCCCGATCACCTCGAAGCCCGCGCCGCTGATCGCCCCCAGGCGCCTGCCTCCTATCGTCTTGTGGTGCAGCGCTCCTGCGATGTAGAACAGGTCGTCGAATGCGTTGAAATCCCGGACGACGATCGCGCCGGCGTGGCGCGCCACCGAGTCGAACAGCGCGGGACTTCCGGCGATGGAGGCCGTGTGGCCCATGACGCCCCCCATGCCTGCCGCGGTCCTGCCCGCTTTGTAGACGACGACCTGCTTGCCGTTCAGCACCGCCGTGCGCACGGCCCGGAGAAAGTCCAGGCCGTCCCGGTCCTTGAATCCCTCGAGGTAGATGCCGATGGTTTCGATCTCGGGCCGCGCGGCGAAGTACGCGAGCACGTCGCCATGGGTGAGGTCGGTCTGGTTGCCGAGCGCAAGCATGTAACGCGGATCGAGCCACGGGTTCTGGCTCAGGCGCGTGATCATGAATGCCCCGCTCTGGCTCAGCATCACCGAATTCCTCTCCGGCTTCTTCTTCGGCTTCGGCAGGCGCTCCAGAGGGATGAACCACGAGTCGTAGGAGCCCGGGTGCGAGACCACCCCGAGGCAGTTCGCGCCGAGGAAGATCGCCCCCCCGCCTTCCCTGCCGTGCGCGGCGTTGATCCGGGCCGCGAGCTCCGCGGCCGGCTCCCGGCTTTTCTTCGTCTCGCCCAGGCTGCCCGGAATCAGCATCACCGATTCCGCCGCGTCGGTCTCGATGATTTCGTCCACGAGACCGTAGACCGCGTCGGCCGCGACGGCGACGATCAGCAGATCGAGCTTCCGGGGCAGCGCCTTGAGGCTTTCGACGCACGCGACGCCGTCGATTTCCGTTTCGCCGGCGCGGATGATCGTCATCCGTTCCTTGCCGTAGCCGCTGCCCATCACGTTGCGCAGGATGATCCGGCCGAAATTCATGCTGGTGGCCGAGACGCCGACGATGCCGATCGACGCCGGATGGAGGAGCTTGTCGATCTTGTGGATGGGGCGACCGAGCCGACCGGCGACGGGCGCGCCGAACTCGCAGCGTGCCGCGGCCACCGCAACGGAGTCGCCGACGCGGCAGGGGTCGAGCTCCAGACGCCGCAGCACGAACGGCGCCGTGGCGTTGCCCGGCGCATGGCAGCGTGCGAACGCGAGCATCCGTTCGAAGAGCGCCTCGAGCTTCTCGTCCGGAAGCGGGAGCCGGTCGCGCGCGCAGACGCGGGCGAGCTTCCGGTACGCGAGCGTGCGTCTGAAAAGGCCCAGAAAGTCCCCGCCATCGGTCAGCAGGGCGGCGGCATGCACGCACGCGCGGTCCCTGCCGAAATTGCGTTCCTCGAGCTCGGCATCCATTCCGCCCCAACCGGCACTGATGACCATGCCGAACTCCCGCGTGTCCTCGATGGTGATGCGCAGCTCGACATCGGATGCCTTCGCGGCAGGCGGGGCGGCTTCATCGAAATGGAGGCCCAGATCGGAGAGCAGGGCCGCCATCTCCCTGCCGTTCAGCGCATCGCGCGATTCGGACGCAGCCTGGCGGAACATCGCAGGCGCTCGGGCGCTCTCCGACGCGATACCGGGAGGGGCTTTCGAGACATGCTGCACGGTGCTGCCTCCTTTCGCGCCGACGTCGCGCTCGCGGCAACGGCACGCAATCCGACACGGGAAAGCGGCGGCGGGGAGAAAGGACTGGTTGCCCCGCGATGCGGCGGCCGCGGCGCGCTCCCGCCGGGTCCCTCCGAGAGCGAAGCTTAGGTCGGGGACAAGCGCGCGTATTTGTGCTGAATCAAGGATTGGGGCGGGCGATCCGGCCGGCAGGCGGCGCCGAGGCTCAGGAATCGGCGATGCCGACGGGGTTGGGCGCCCGCATCTCGTGGGCGTGTTTGAGGAGCGCCTGCACACGGTAGATCCCGTGCACGAACTTGCCGTACGGGAGCGTGACGAAGAACGCGAGCACGAAGCCGAGGTGCACGGCGAGCAGCAGCCCCATCAGCGCGGTGTCGCGGAGCGCGAGGAGGGCGAGCCCCGTGGCGCTCACGAGCAGCAGCATCGCGATGAAGCTTCGCTGCAGCGCGCGCTGGCCCGGATCGGCGACCTCGGCGTCGCGCCTGCGGTCGAGCCACAGCAGTCCCGCCGGCCCGACGACGAGCCCGAGCCCGCCGAGCGTGCCGAGAACCACGGGGATGGACGCGAGCGGGTAGGGCGCGGCAAGCCCCAGCACGTAGTGGTAGATCGTCGCGACCGTCGTCGAGGCGAAGCAGAGCGCGAACCCGTAGAACGTGCCGTGGTGAAAGCGGCGGCGCAGCGTTGCCGGATCGCCGCGCCCCTCGTAGCAGCCTTCGCCGCCGCCGCCGAGATAGCGCAGCGTCAGCGCGTCGGCCGTCGCGCGCAGCGCGTCCCCGTCCTCCGGCGCGAACTCGGCCGAGCCGCGCGCGAGCCGCGCGTACCCCAGCGCACCCATCGCCAGCGCGAGCGCCGCGTATGCGAAGGCGAGCCCGAACACGCTCACCAGCAGGCCGTGCGGGAAGATCGCATAGAAGGCGCCGTTGCGTGGTGTCGCCAGGCCGCCGTCGGCCGCGGCGCCGAGCGCAAGGAAGACGGCGGTGGCGAGCGCGGTCGTCACCGAGACAAGCGCCGGATTGCGCCGAAAGAGTCCTGCGCAAGCGGCCGGCCACGCGCATTCGACGTAGCTCGCGATGCGCACCTCCGCAAAGGCGCGCGGCACGTTCACGGCGAATTCGTGCGGCGGTGCGTACTGGCACGCGGAGTGGCACGCGCCGCACTGGTGGCAGAGGCTTGCGAGGTAGGAGAGGTCCGCGCGCGCGAACTCGATTCGCCGCTCCATCGCCGGGAACACCGCGCAGTAGCCCTCGCAGTAGCGGCACGCGTTGCAGATCGTCATGAGGCGCGCGGCCTCGGCGTGCGGGTCAGCGGCGGACATGGGCCGCGGCCTCCGTTCCCGCGATGCGACCGAACGTCGTGCCGATCGTCATGCCGATGCCCGCAAGATAGCCCTCGCCCAGGATGTTGCCCGCCATGATCTCGCCCGCCGCGAAGACGTTGCCGGCGCCCCCGCCGCCCGCGAACGCAACGCGTGCGCGCTCGTCGACCTTGACGCCGAGGTAGGTGAACGTGATGCCCGGCCGCAGCGGATAGCCCGTGAACGGCGGTGTGTCGAACCGCTGCGCCCAGTGCGTCTTCGCGGGCGCGAGGCCCACCGTTGCGCAGTCGTCGAGCACCGTGTGATCGAAGCGCCCCGGGCGCACCGCGGAGTTGAAGCGCGCCACCGTTTCCACGAGCGACGCCGCGGCTAGCCCCAGCTTCGCGGCCAGCCCGGCCAGCGTCCCGGCCCTTTCGCCGGGATAAATCGTCGGCATGAAGCGGCCGAGCGCCTTGGCGTCGACGATCGAGTAGGCGATCTGGCCCGGCTGCGCGGCGATGAGCCGCCCCCAGATCGCGTAGCGCTTGGGCCAGAAATCCTCGCCCTCGTCGTAGAAGCGCTCGCCGTTCCGGTTCACGACGATGCCGAGCGACACGCAGTCCACGCGGGTCGCAATGCCGCCGTCGAACTTCGGCGAGCGGGCGTCGAGCGCAATGGCGTGGCATTGCTTCGGATCGCTCACCGGCACGGCGCCGGCGTCGAGCAGCGCGCGCAGCACCGCGCCGCGATTGTGCGGCGTGCCGCGCACGATGAAATTGTCGGCGGCGGGGCCCCAGGCCTCGCGCAGCCACTCGAGATTCGCCTCGAAGCCGCCGGCCGCCGCGACCAGCGCCTTGGCCGCGACCCGGTGCATCCGCCCTCCGTGGAAGACCTGCGCGGCGGCGAACGCGCCGTCGGAGAGCTCGAGCCCGCGCGCCTCTGCCTCGTAGACGATCGCAACGCCGATCCGCTCGGCGGCGCGGCAATACGCGTTCACCAGCGCCCGCCCGCCCCCGAGGAAAAAGGCGTTGGTGCGCGACAGCTGCAGCGTGCCTCCGAGCGCCGGCTGGAACAGCGCGCCGTGCGCGCGCATCCACGCGCGGCAGGTCCCCGATTCGCGGATCGCGAGGCGCGCGAGCCCGGCGTCGGTCTTGCCGCCGGTGACCCGCATCAGGTCGTCGAAGTACTCATCGTCGCCATAGAACCCGGTGAGCACGTCCTCGGGCGCGTCGTGGCGGCAGCGGAGGTTGCGCGTGTGGCGGCTGTTGCCGCCGCGCAGCCAGCGCGGCGCCGATTCGAGCACGAGCACGCGGGCGCCTGCTTCGCGCGCGGCGATCGCGGCGCACAGTCCGGCGTTGCCCGCGCCCAGGACGAGGACGTCGGGCTGCAGGGTGGCGAGGTCCACGCGCGCCTATTCGATCCGGATGTTGGCGGCCTTGACGACCTTGCTCCAGCGGTCCTGCTCGGACTTGATGAGCGCGGCGAAATCGGCCGGGGTGCCGCCGCCGGCCTTGGCGTCGTCATTGGCGAAGCGCACCGTGATCGCGCTGGTCCTCAACGCCTTGTTGATCTCGGCCGACAGCTTGTCGATGACCTCCTTTGGGAGCTTCGCGGGCCCGATGATTCCGTACCACTGCGAGGTCTCGAAGCCGGGATAGCCGAGTTCGGCGACCGTCGGCACATCCGGCAGCGCCGGGATGCGCTCCGGCGTTCCCACGGCGATTGCACGAAGCTTGCCGGACTTGATGTGCGGCATCAGCGCCGGCGTGCCCGCGGAGGCGGCGTCGAGCCGGCCACCCAGCAGGTCCTGCAGCTGCGGGCCCGTGCCCCGATACGGGACGTGGACGACGTCGATGCCCGCCACGTACTTCAGGTATTCGAAGGCGAGGTGGCCGGCGCTGCCGTTGCCGGCGGAGCCGTAGTTGAGCTTGCCGGGATTCTTCTTCGCGAGGGCAACGAACTCGCGGAAGTCCTTCGCCGGCACTTCGGCGTTCACGACGAAGATGTTGGGCACCTTGGCGAGCAGCGCGATCGGCACGAAGTCCCGGTTCACGTCGTAGGGCTGGCGCTCCATCGCATAGGGATTCACGGCGAGGGTCCCGACGTGCCCGAGGATCAGCGTGTATCCGTCGGGAGCGGCACGCGCGACCTCGGTCATCGCGATGGTCCCGGCGCCCCCGGCGCGGTTTTCGACGATGACGCTGACGCCCATCGAAATGGAGAGCTCCTGCGCAACGGAACGCGCGACGATCTCGGAAGTGCCGCCGGGCGCGAAGGGGACGACCAGGCGGATCGTCTGGCTGGGATAGGTCTGTGCGCCCGCAACTCCCGCGAGCGCGAGCAGCAGGCCGGCGAGGGCGAGGAGAATCGTCGGCATGCGGAGCTCCTGGTGGGCGGGGGTGGCCGAAATCGCGGTTCAGAACTGGTAGCGGCGCAGTCCGCCGTCGACCGGGATCACGGTGCCGGTGATGTAGCGGGCGCACGGGCTCGCGAGGAAGCAAACGAGATTCGCCACGTCCTCGGGCTGGCCGTACTCGCCCACCGGAATCTCGTGCTCCGACTGCCACTCCCGGTACTCCGGCGTGTAGTTGCGCAGGATCTGGTCGCTCAGGATTCGCCCCGGCGGCACGCAGTTCACCGTGATGCCGTGCCTGCCCACCTCGCGCGACAGTCCCTTCGCCCACGAGTGCACGGCGGCCTTCGCGCAAAACGCGCCGTTGATGCCCTCGGGCTCGCTCTTGCCGGTGATGTTGATGACGCGTCCCCAGCCGCGCGCGATCATCGCGTCGATCAGCCGATCCGTCAGCTGGCGGTGGCGCGTGAAGTTCAACGTGAGCGCCTCGTCCCACTGCGACTCGTCGGCGTGTAGCTGGAAGGCGCGGCTGCCGCCGGCGTTGTTCACCAGGATCTCGACCGTGCCGAGAGCGGCCGTTGCGGCACGGGCCACGGCATTCGGATACGACTCCTCGAGCGCGTCGTGGACGATGACGGTGGGCACGCTGCCCCCGGCGGCGACGATCTCGTGCGCGACCTCCTCGAGGTTCGCGCGCCGGCGCCCCGTAATGGCGAGCCGCGCACGCTCGCGGCCGAGCGCCTGCGCGATTGCCCGGCCGATGCCGGAGCTCGCGCCGGTCACCAGCGCGGCGCGACCTTCCAACTGCAGCTCCATGGGAGCGCTCCTCCGAGAGTTCACAGCCGGGTTCGCACTCCCGGCCGGGCCCGCATCGGGCATTGTCCGCGATGATACCTGCCCCTGCCGGAAGACGGACCGGGCGCACGCCCGGCCGCGCGTGCGTGGCGCCATTTCCGTTGATATTTGCGATGCGCCGGGTCGGAGCGAACGCAGCGCCAGTCGAGACCGCCTGGCAGGCGGCAACGGGCTGCGGATGGGGCTGTGCCGCGGCCGGCATGTGCGTCGGGCACAGCCTCGGACATGAGCACCGCGTGGAGACATAGCCTCTTCCGATTCATCCCGCGCGGGTGGGCA
>Ga0209048_10000580_pt1 | contig 38682 bp, 40 predicted proteins | sample FrelakmetCRP12CR_FD_187146 | JGI IMG/M metagenome (GOLD analysis project Ga0209048, IMG submission 187146) | Freshwater lake sediment microbial communities from the University of Notre Dame, USA, for methane emissions studies - CRP12 CR (SPAdes)... | ecosystem: Environmental > Aquatic >...
GCCGCTGCCGCTGATCGGCGTATCGCTCGACTGGTACATCCAGCCGCGGTGGAAGGTCTCGACGATGCTGTCGGGCATGCAGGCCAAGATCAGCGGCATAGACGGCAAGGCGACCGCCTTCTCGCTCGGCACCGACTACATGCTGACGCGCAACTGGGGCCTGGGCCTGGCGTACATGTTCACCGAGGTGAATGCCGACGCCGCCAAGTCAGGCTTCAACGGCAAGTTCGACTGGAAGACCAACGCGGTGACGGCCTACGCGACGATGAAGTTCTGACGCAGCGTTGGCGGCTAGGTGTCGTCGCGCTACTGCGAACCGTTCCGCTCCCGTCAATTGCTGCTTTCGGCTGGGGGTTGACGATGAACTTGGCCGGCCCCGTTACCGCCGCGTCCGCCCGCAGTCAACGTTGAGCGTCTTTGTCGGCCGATGGTTTCGAACCGATGGCGGCTGCGGCATCGCGATCAAGGCCGTCATCGGCCAGCAGAGCCACCGCGCACGCCCAGGCGGGCTGCTTTGCGGGGGCCGAGGACTCGCCCGAGAAGGTTTGCTTCGGCGCAGTAGCGGCCTACTTTCCGATCTGCTTGCTAACGGCGTTCTCTTGCTGGTTGAGCGTCTTCTGTTCCTGCTTGGTGATGTGGCCACCGTTCTGGCTCGCCATCAGGCGCTCTTCGGTGCGAATCTGATGATCTTCCTTGTGCAGCGCAGCAGCCTGCGACTTGGTGAGTTCGCCTTGCTTGACCTCGGTCTTGATGCGCTTGTCCTGATTGGCCAGACGGTTGTTGACCTGTTCACGGCGGGGATGGTTCTTTTGCCAGGCGGTGTCTGTGGATGCAGCGGCCATGGCGGTCGACGCGGCGGTGCCGATCAGGCCCGCCATGAATGTCAGTGCGGCGATTCTGCGTGCGGTCTTCATACTCAGTCCTTTGGGTCGTTGAGGGCGCAAGCGCGTAGGCCTGCGTGTGACGTTAACGGCGTTGACGCGAGGCGGTGCACAGGCTTTGCATTTGTTTACACGACACCGTGAAGTCCTTGGCGTTGCTCGGCATTCGAGGCGGGAGCACTTCTATCGCGTCGAAGCGCAGCGGCCGCTTCGACTCCCCGAGCGCGCTACCAATCCTTGATCGGTGAGGTCCGAGACTTCCGCCCGCCGCGCGTCTTCGCGGGTCAGTTTCGGGCGGGGCGCTGCGGCTGCCGGTCCGCTTGAATTGGTCTGTCGCGGGCTCATGTGGTCGGGATGACCGCCGAAGTCGTATACGCCGCGCTGCCAATTGTTCTGCTGGCCATCGTTGCGCTGCTGACGGTGACTGCCCTTGTCGCCCAGCCTTGGCTCAAGGAGCGCCGGCGCGAGCAGCTCCGGGCGCGACCGTTCCCGGCGGCGTGGCGCCGAATCCTGCGGCAACGGGTGCCAGTCGTGGCGCGCTTGCCGTCCGATCTGCAGCGTCGACTCAAGGGCCATGTCCACGTCTTCCTGGCCGAGAAGCCCTTCATCGGCTGCCAGGGCCAGGCCATCACCAACGAAGTGCGTATCACCGTTGCGGCACAGGCTTGTCTGCTCTTGCTCGGGCACGAGCGACCGGACTGCTATCCGCGCCTCCGACAAGTCCTGGTCTACCCCGACGCCTTCGTCGTGAACCGCGAGCGGCCGTTGGGCGCGGGCCTGATGCAGGAGCAGCGGCGCACCATGACAGGCGAGTCTTGGACACAGGGTCAGGTGATCCTCTCGTGGGCAGAGGTAGTGGCCGGCGCAGCGGACCCGAGCGATGGCCGAAACGTGACGCTGCACGAGTTCGCCCATCAGATCGACCAGGACACCGGCGTGGCCGATGGTCGGCCCTGGCGGCCGAGTTCTGCGAAGAGGCAACGCTGGTCAACGGTGATGGATGAAGCCTTTGAGCGGCTGCGGAACGCGCCATCCGCTGTGATCGACGGATACGGCGCAAGCGAACCGGCCGAGTTCTTCGCGGTCGTGACGGAAGTGTTCTTCGAGCGACCGCAGGACCTGGCGGCCGAGGCGCCCGACGTCTACGGCGAACTCGCCGCACTGTACCGTGTGAACCCAATAGCGTGGTGAGGCGATGGCAGAGGCCGTCATCGCGCAGGCTAGGCTGCCGTAACGCGCAAGGCGTCTATCGTCAGTGCGCCGCGAACAGGCTCACGCCACGAGATGTCTCTGCTCTAGGATGCCGAGCATGAAGGCGGTCGAATACTGGCACTGGCTGATTGAGACGCCGACCCAGCATGGCACGAAGATGGTGAAGACACGTTGTCGCATGGACGAGGCCACTGCGCGCGAGGCACCTGCTGACGCGATGAAGGCACCGGGGACGCTGGAATTGCGCAACGTGCCGGATACCGACGCCGACTTGCAAGCGAACTTCACAAGTGCCTGGCGGCGGTCGAAGTAGCGAACGGGTACTTGGCTCCCGTGGGGCATCGAGCCGTTCATCCCCAGCGAACGACAGTTTGTCGTGCACCGCTGGCTGTCCGGGCTGCGCAGACGAAGATTCGCTGCATGGGCAGCCCCGAAGGCGACATCACCCTCGCGTGCACGAGGTTCGGCGCGAGGACAGTCTATTACGCTGCCCACATGCGCATGGCGGGTTATCGCTGCGTACTACCGACCGCGGGCCTGGCAGACGCCGAAACCCTCGACGAGGCCAACCGCATCAGCCAGATCAGCTATCGCTTGATGACGCCCGCCGAGCGCGATAGCGTAGTCGCCGAGGCAGCTGTCGCACTGGACGAGCTGTAGCGCAGGAACCGCTGCAGGCACTCGCAGACTGACGGGATATGCCTCAACGAAGTCGGACCACCTTTCCCGTTCGACTGACTCGTGCGCGGCCTGGTCGTGCGACCCCAGAGCGCCGACAACGGTTCGACCGCGGCAGGCCGCAGATCGCGGAGTGAAGGCCTAACCGGCAGGCGAGTAGGCCTTCGCAGCCGTACCGGCGTGCTCTAACGCTGCGGTCAGATCCATGGCCTCGAGAATGTGGAACTCGCTCACCGCGCCTGATGCCACCACTGCCATCTTCAGGCCCAGCACCTTGTCGAAGGTGTCGGCTTCGACAACCGACACGATGTCGAACGCGCCACGGCACAGATCCAACGAGACGAATTTCACGCCCGCGGCCTTGCACATCTTCTTGACCGCTGCCGCTCGATCAGAAGGTGCTTTGACCATTCCAGCGATGCCCTTCTGAGCGTAGTTCGCAACGATGAAATAGCGAGTGTCCTTAGCCATGTTTCTACCTCTTGATGGATTGAAGGGGTAACCAGGATCTTCCGCAAGGAGGCGACTCTTCTACATTGCCTGCTTGCTGCCCCAGCGTGGGCCGCATCATGCGCTTGGCTTTGGCGGGGACCAACAACTGCATCGGCGGGCCTGCTATCAGCAGGGTTTCTTGGTCGAAGCCAGTTGACAGATTCCATGGAACCGCACGGCCTTGATCACATGGCCAACGCGTCAACGACGCTGAACTAGTGCGTACCGAAGTTTGTTTCGACCTGCGACGCGACGGTCGGGGCCGCGACTGCGGAATGCACACCTGAGACGCCTGTCTACCGCGCATCCTCGAGGGTCGGTTCTCGGGGTGCGCGGCGACGGATGGTCGACTGACAAGAGCCGGTGAGCTTGCGCTTGCGCTGTCGCACGGGTTGGTCGAGACTGCTCAGAGGTGCCGCGATTGCCTCGCGCAAGCCTGTATCGCCGCGACAGTTTTCGCGGATGGCTGCTTTCTCCCACCACTCAGGAGCGATGGTGACCGACTATTACCTCGAGGATTTCAAGCCAGGGCATTCGTACAGCAGTCCGACCCACACGGTCACCGACGAAGAAGCGCTCGATTTCGCGCGCCGCTACGACCCGCAGTACTTCCATCTCGATCCGGTGGCGGCGCGCGAGTCGGTATTCGGTGGGCTGGTACTTGGCGGCTTCCAGACTGCCGCGTTCGCGTGGGCACTGGTTCTCAGGACCGGGTTGTTCGACCAGTGCGCAATGGCTGGCATCGGGTTGGACGAAGTGCGCTGGCACAAGCCGGTGCGACCGGGCGACTGCTTGCGCTGTGACTTCACGCTGCTCGAAGCGCGGCCCTCGAGGTCGCGTCCAGAGGGCGGCATCGCGCGCTTTCGCTACGAGCTGAAGAACCAACGCGACGAGATCGTCCTCACACTGGTCATGATTCAGCTGCTGCGCAGGCGGGGATGAGACGCCATCGTTGCGCGCGGGGAGAGTCTCTGGGTGCGCGTGTCGGCGCGGGTCTAGAGCGACGATGAAGACATCGACCGCCTGGCCGTCGCGGTCGACGGATGCTGGCGGTAGGCGGGTCAGACGACGCCACGCCACGTCGCGCCGGCCAGGGGCATTCCCTCATACGCTAGACGGGAACGCGCCCTTCGCGGCTGAGCCACCAGCGAAAGCAGCGATGAGCCAGGTCGATAGGCTCGCAATACGTCAGCGGGCAGCCGCCGACGATGGGGCGGATGCCGAACTCGGCGCACGTCTGCAGCGCCGCAGCGCAGACACTGCCTTCGCCGAACGAGCGGTGAAACCAGATCTGCCTGATCCGGCGCGCTCCGGCCTGGCGCACGAGACTCGCCGCAGCGGCCGGGGGCGTCACGACCATGAGCCCATCGACGACTCCGGGGATGGAGGCGAGATCCGGGTAGCACGTCGCGCCTTCGAGTTGATCCGCAAGGGAATTGACCGGAACAACGTCGAAACTGCAGTCGCGGAGCTTGCGGAAGATGGCGTTGGCAGGCTGACTGCCGGAACGCGAAACACCGGCGACGGCCAACGATGGCCTGAGAGAAACGCCGCTACGTTCGCGAGAACCTGTTGTATAGAACTTTCGCGGGCCGTGTCGGGTCCGCGAATGAACGTCGACGACTACTGTGTCATGCTGAACGGAATTGCCGATGACGCATTGACCGGGATCACCGGTGCAACGCGACCAGGCTGGGGTCGACGTTCGGTGGCGCGGATCCTGCAGACGCTGGCTCGCGACGCCATCGACGACTCTTCCGGCGCGGTGAGCCTCGGGCCTCGGCAGGCGGCGACGGCTTCGCCCCAGTAGTGATACGACAGCACCTTCGGCCCGGGGAGGTATCGAGACCGTAGCTCGGGCTTGAAGCCGGCCTGTTCGAGCAGCGCGGGAATGTCGCGGTCGAGCATGCATTCGCCGGCGACCTTGCTCCAGCAGGGCTGCAAGCGGGTCAGCCAGCGCTGGACGTTCGCATCCGGTGCTCGTCCATGTTCGGAGAACACGAGCTTGCCGCCGGGGACGAGAACGCGGCGCATCTCCCTGAGGGCCGTGAAGGGGTCCGGGATCGTGCGCAGGGTGTGTAGGTGCTGACGACGGTGTCGAAGCTCGCGTCAGCGATCGGGAGCGCCTTGGCGCACAGGCCCACGAGTTCGACTTCTATCCCGGCGCGGCGGATACGCTTCAGCGCTAGGCGATGCATGTGCATCGACGGGTCGACGCCGACGATGCGCCTGACGCGCGAGCGGTCGTCGAAGGGCATGTTCAGGCCCGTGCCGATGCCGAATTCGAGGACTCGCCCGCGAGCCAGGGGTATCACCTTCGCGCGTTGCTTGCGAGACGGCTTCGCGTCGAAGGCGATATCGAGCAAGTACGGGAGTAGGTTCCGCTCGTACCAGCTCTGCGCCATGCCTGCTCGCTACCTAGCCGAAGAAGCAGCAGTGATCGTCCCGGTCCACGACCGCGAGGAACTCCTCGAGGGAGCGCACTTCGGGGTTGGGTTCATACCCGTGCCACTTCAGGTCGCGCCGCATCCAGAAGACCCGCCAGCGGTTCCGTGTCCGGACATAGGTGGCCTTGGCGACTGGGGTCTCCCCTTTGGTTGTCCGGTCTCTCCAGTCCGGGCGAATCTCGAAGATCTCCACACTGTGGCCATCGAATCGGTATCCGAGATCGAGTTCAGGCCGGATATGCAGAGGCGGCCGGCGCCGCTCCATGAAGCGCTCAAGGTCGCGTTCATATCGCTTGAGCTCGAGTTCGGAGAAGGCCATGGCGGATTGAGGGATCGAATTGTTCGCAGGCGAGCCTATCGGAAATCGCTGCCGGCCAGTGGCTTGGCAGTTGCCACGCCATCTTCATGCGCCGCTGTCGTGCCTTGCTCCAGAACGTTGAGAATCGCGCGTGTACGTGTCAAGTCAAAGGGGTCGTCCGGTCGATCTCTATGGCGCGGTCGAGAGCTTCGAGCAGCGCCTTGCGAACCTTGAGCTTGGTCCTGGCGTGCGCCTTCATGTGGATCTTCTTCAATTGCTCCGCCATCGCCCGGGCGGCACTCATCAGGTCTTCCGGCGCAACCACCTGGTCGAGAAACCCGGCCTCTTTCGCGCTCTGCGGGTTGAACATCTCGGCGGTGATCACTGAACGCTGGAACGCCGACTTGCGCAGGCGGTCGCGCGCCAGTTCGATGCCGACGTGGTGCATCGTCATGCCGATCTGGACTTCGTTGAGGCCGATCGTGAACGGGCCGTCGACGCCGACCCGATAGTCCGCGGAGAGAAGGATGAATGCGCCCTTGGCCACCGCGTGGCCGCTGCAAGCGACGATGATCGGGTACGGGTGCGCCAGCATGCGCCGCGCCAGTGTGCTGCCGGCCGTCACCAGGTCGAGTGCGTTCTGTGGCGAAGAAGTCATGACCTTGAGGTCGTAGCCGCCAGAAAGAATCCCCGGCTGTCCGGTGAGGATGACGACAGCGGCGTCGCGCTCGGCCTGGTCCAGCGCCGAGTTCAGCGCGGCGATGACGTCGTGCGAGATGGCGTTGACCTTGCCGTTGCGCAGCGTCAGCGTCGCGATGCCGTCGTCGAGTTGGTAGGCAACGAGTTCACTCATGGTGGATTCCTTGAGACAGACAGAGATCGAGGGTGAGGCTGCGCGGCCGAGCTTACGCGATTCGACCAGGGGACTCGCGGCGGCGGACGCAGCCGTCAGCCGGCGCCAACTTCGTCTTCGACACCCAGCCCCGGCGACGCCGGCACCGGTAGCCAGGGCTGCGCCGGCGGCGGGCGGCGCAGCCCAGGGTGCGGCGCGAGTCCGCACGGCCAGGGCGGCAGCGGCAGCGCGCAAGCCAGCGCGCACGCAGCGGCGTGGCCGATGTCTCCGTCGAAACTGTGGGTGACGATCAGGCCGAGGCCGCGCGCGGCGGCGGCATCGGCGAGGATCAGGCAACGCGCGAGGCCGAGCTGCGCCGGCTTGAGTACCAGCGCGACCGGCCGGCGCCCGTGCGGCAGCGCGAACAGCGCGTCGGCGAACGAGGGGTCGGCCAGCGATTCGTCGGCCGCCCAGGGGAGCGGCAGCGCCGGCATCGCGAGCAGCGCCGCACCGGCGAGCGGCTCCTCGACGAGTTCGACACCGTGGCGCACCAGCGCTGCGAGACGGCTTGGCGCCGCCACGGGGTCGAGCGCGCCGTTGGCGTCGAGGCGAAGGAGTACAGGACCGCGGTTGCCGGCGCAGGCGCCATCGGCCGCGGCGCGCAGGCTGGCGAGCAGCGCATCCTCCTCGCCGGGGGCTCGATCCGCGCGCGCAATCTTCAGCTTGAGCACGGTGTGTCCGCGCACGACCGCTTCGCGTGCGGCGGCGATGGCAGTGAGGTCGTTGTCGGGCAGCAGCACGCTGACCGGCACTCGCTGCAACGCACGTTCGCCGGCCAGCCACTGCGCTGCGCTGCGGCCTTCGCGCCGCGCGAGCAGGTCGACGAGCGCGCATTCGAGTGCGAAGCGGGCGCTCGGCGCAGCGTCGAGCAGCCCGGCGTGCGAGGCGAGCGCAGCCTCCAGTCGCGCGGCAGAACTGGCAACGCTGCCGGCGGCATCCGGCAACGTGTCCGGCACGGTGATGCCAACCCCGGCAACGCGCGCGGCGAGCGCCGCGAGAGCGCGCTCGGCGGCGACAGCATCGTCGAGGCTGTAGCCGGGCAGCGGCAATGCCTCGCCCAGGCCGACCGTGCCGACGGTGTCGCGCAGTCGGATTCGCACCGCTTCACGCACCCGATCGACGCCGCGAACGCGCAGCGTGCCCGCAGTGGCGCGCCAGGGCGCGTCGAGCGTCAGATGCAGCAACGCGGCCACTGGTATTGCACGCCTACCGACGGCGAATCGCTGGGCGCGAGACACGCTCGATGCGCGGGCACGCCGGTTCGGCGCGACGATGGCCGCAAGGCGTCGTCTTCACGCCGGCCATCGGCTTTGCATTAGCACGGACAGTGACTCCGCCACGGCCGCAGGCGCTTCGAGCAGCAGGTTGTGGCCGGCGCCGGCAGCGATGCGATGCCTGACCCAGGGAGACCGCACGAGCGAGGCCGCCAGCGAGCCGAAGCGCTCGTCGAGCGCACCGGTCATGAAGCACAGCGGCTGGCACGCCACGGCCACGGCACCGTGCAGGTCGGGCATCCGCGCGAGGCCGGCGACGTCGAATGCCCAGGCGAGCGCCTGCGGATCATGCGCGACGCGTGACGCGCGTTGCCGCGCCTGCAGCGCTGGGGGCAGCGTACGCTGCGATGTGAACAGCGGCAGCGCTTCCCATGCGGCGACGAATGCGGCGAGGTCGCCCGTCCTCAACGCGGCGGCACGCTGCGCATCGAGCGCGGCGCGCTCGGCGCGCGATGCAGGATCGGCCAATCCGACGTGGCCGCCGATCAAGAGCGTCGCGCGTGCATGGCGGGGACGGCGCAGCGTCGCCGCGAGCGCGAGCCGGGCACCGAGCGAATAGCCAGCGAGAACGGCGCCTTCGGCAAGCGCGTCGGCGACTTCCTGCGCGGCGTCGTCGAAGCTTGCCGGTCCGGGCGCTGCCGGGCCATGGCCGGGTAGCCACGGGCACCACGCGGGGCCGTGGCTCGGGAGTGCGGCCAGGACCTCGTCCCACGAAGCGGGCGCGCCGAGAAAGCCGTGCAGCAACAGCATCGGCGGCCCGCCGCTTCCTTTGGGCGCGTGGATCAGACCAGGGTGGCGACCGGCGATCACGCGCGTTCGGCAGCGGCCGCGCCGGTCTGCGCCATCGCTGCGAGCAGCCCAGCGCGTCGCGCGCTGCCACCGGGAGCGACGCGCGCCTCGATCAGCAGCGGGCGCTCGGAAGCGAGCGCCTGAGTCAGCGCTGCCCGCAACGCTGACGGCGTGTCCACGCAGGTGTAGCCGAGATTCCAGGTGGCTGCGAGGCCGTCGAACACGCGGCCGTGCGCGGCGACGAACAAACGCTCGCGCTCGGCCGCCAGCGTTTGGTCGCGACCGAGCGGCAGTCGCTCGAATATGCGACCGCCGTCGTTGTGCACGACGACGATCGCGAGCGGCCCGCGCACGACCGACGCGGCGGCGAGCCCGCCAGCGTCGTGCAACAGCGCGGTGTCGCCGAGCAGCAGTGCGAAGGGTCCATCGACCATGCTGCGCGCGCCCGCGGCTCCCGCAACCAGCCCGTCGATGCCTGCCGCGCCGCGCTGGTGCAGCACGGTGAGCGGCGTGGCGTCGGGCGGCACGTCGTGGTCCAGGTCGCGCACCGGGCTCGAGTTGCCAATCGCCAGCAGCGCGCCGGCAGGCAGTGCGGCGCGCACCAGCGGGGCAATGTCGTGTTCGTGCAGCGCGGCGCCATCTTTCGGCGCAATCGCAGTCTGCCTGGCTCGCCACGCCGCGACCTCGGCGGCCTGCCAGGCGCGCACATAGCGCTCGGCCGCGCTCTCGACCCTCGGCGCGGCCAGCAGTTGCGCGGCGGCAGCGTCGAGCAGTTCTGCCACCGGCCCGAACAGCATGCCGAGCGCGCCTCCGGCCGGGTCGGCCGGGCGCTCTCCCGGCAGCACGAGGCGCGGCGGGGCGTCTGCTGTGCCTAGCCAGGCCAGCCATTGCGCGGACACCGCCGGAGCGCCCAGCTCCAGCGCGAGGTCGGGGCGCAAACGCTCGCGCAGCGCCGCCTCGCGCAGCAGCGCGTCGAAGGCGCCGACGCAGACGGCCTGCGTGCCGGCGCGCAGGCCGAAGCGCAACTGGCTCGTCGCCTCGGCGAGCAGCGCGTAGCCGCTCGCGGCGAGGAAGCGCTCGACCGCAGCGCGCAATTGGGCGCAGTGCTGCGCCGGCATCGGCCCGGCGACGAGCACGCCGCGCGGCGCTGCTCGCACCCGCTCGACGAGCAACGCGATCGCGTCCGGGTGCGGCCTGGCCTGCGGCGCGACGAGGCGCGGTGCGCCGGCGCGGGCAATTGCCTCGATCCGTGCACGCCAGGGTTCGCGTCCGTCGCTCGGCTGAGGCTCCAGCGGCTTGCGAAAGTGCGCGTTGACCTGCACCGCGCCCGCCAGCGGGTACTGCGTGGCCAGAACGGCCTGCGCGGCGATGCGCGGCAGCGCGCGCAGCGCTGCCGGGTGCGCGTCGGGCAGGCCGAGGTCGAAGTAGGCGCGTGCGTGGTGACCGAAGAGGTGCGTCTGGTCGATCGTCTGTGAGGACTGCGCCTGCAGCGCTTCCCACGGCCTATCGGCACTGACCAGCAGCAGCGGCACGCCCGCTTCGCGGGCCTCGATCACCGCGGGCAGCCAGTGGCCCGGCGCGCTGCCGCTGGTGGCGAGGACGACACTCGGCCGGCCGCTGGCGCGCGCCTGCCCGAGCGCAAAGAAGGCGGCGACGCGCTCGTCGTGCAGGACCGTGGTCGGCAACTGTGCGGACAGCGCCAGCGCCAGTGGCGTCGAGCGCGAGCCGGGGCTGACGACCGCATGCGCAACGCCACACTGCGCAAGCGATGCGGCGAACAACTGCGCCCACGCGCTGTGCAGGTCGTCCGGCGTGACGCTCACAGGCGCGCTCTACGCAACGTGGACAGCCCCGTCGGGCCGGAGCAGTCGACCTTGGGGCTGACGCTGGTCAGAGGCGGTTCCTGCACACCGGCCGCGGTTTGCCAGAAGACTCCGGCCTGCAGCCATGGAGGGCCCGGCGGTTTCACGCATCGCCTCGCAACGCGTCGAAGACGGTGTTCTGTTTGACGCGCGTCTCGGCAAGCTCGGCCTCGGCGTCCGAGCCGTCGACGATGCCAGCGCCGGCTGGCACGACGGCAAGTCGCCCGTCGAGCACCGCGCCGCGCAGCGAGACCACCGCGTGGCCGTCGCCGTCGATAGCCAGGCGTACGAACGGCCCGGCGTACAGGCCTCGTGGTTCGGGCTCGAGCGCTGCGAGCAGCGCCGCGGCGCGTTCGGCAGGCAGGCCGCAGACAGCGGGGGTCGGGTGCAGCGCGCGCACCATGCGCAGAAAGTCGACGTCGTCGCGCAATGTCGCTTCGATCGACGTGTGCAGGTGCGCCAGGCCGCGCAGGGCGCGGATCACCGGATCCCGCGGCGGCGGCAGGGCCTGGACGAGCGGCGCAATCGCGCGCCGGATCGCGTCGATCACGGTCGCGTGCTCGTGGCGCTCCTTGACCGAAGCGAGCAGTTCAGCGGCGCGCGCGGAGGTGCGGGTGCCGGCAAGCGCTTCGGTGCGCAGCGTCCGGCCGTCCAGCCGCGCCAGCGTTTCGGGCGTCGCGCCGAGCCAGGTCTTGCCTCCGCGGCGCCACGCGTAGCGAACGCAGTCGGGGTGACGCGCGCCGAGCCGCGCGAGAACCGCCGCGGGCGACGGCGCGGCGTCGAACGCCATCGCGCTGCGGCGCGCGAGGACGACCTTGACCAGCTCGCCGCGCCGGATCGATTCGACCGCTTGCGTCACCGCCTGTGTGTATCGCCCCGGCGCGCCCCCTTCGCCGAGCGCATGCAGCGCCGGCATCGGCATCGCCTCGGCTCGCTCCAGCGCAGAGAGCGCGCTGCGCTCACGATCCAGCAGCGCAGGTAGCGCCCCCGCGTCGCTGATCGGCAGCGTCAGGCGCCACCAAGCGCGCCGGCCGCGCTGGACGTAGAGCCGCTCGGGCAGCATCACGCCGGCAGGCATCAGGCCTTGCCACAGCGCGTCGGGCGCTTCGTCGACGCGAAACGGCAGCGCGCCGAGCGCGACCGGCCCCGGCGCATCCGGAGTGTCGTCGCGCAGACCGGCCCACAGCGTCGCAACGGCGTCGTGCCCCGGTACGAGCCAGCGCGCAGCGCTGAGGCCGACCCACGCGTCGCCGCCGGGCGCTATGAAGGCGGCCACGGGATCGCCGGCCATCGCGAGCAGGCGCTCGGGCGGCAGCGGAGCGATCTCGATCGCTGCTGTGCACAGCCTCAGCGCGCAGTCCGACAGTAGCGCGGCGTTCATGACGGGTGCGTTCCCGGAGCGCAAGCCCGGACCAGGGTGGCGGCGCGCGCAGGCCGAAGCAACGGCGTCGAGCAAGGAAGGCGGGAACGGCACTCGGGACTCATCGTTCGTCGAAGCTGAAGGGCGCTATTCTCGCTCCGCGGCAACCGGGGGCGAACGCTAGCGATGGCGGCCCGCTCGTTGCGCCACGGGCCGCTCGAGGCGCGCAGTATCAGCGCAGCGACCGGTAGTCGATCAGGGCACTCGGCACTTCGCACTGGAAGGGTGCCTCGACGGTGTCCTCCGGCCGCAGATCGCAGACCTCGAAGAACGGTTCGGCCTGCTCGTTGTGAAACTCCCTCAGGCGCTGCGCGACGTGGCGCGCGGCATCGGGCTGTCCGTCCTCGGCGAGCGCGCGCGCCCAGGCCATCATCAGCCGCGTGTCGAGCAGGTAGTGCGGCACGCGCGCGAAGGCGTGCTTCGGGTCGGGCACGTGTTCGGCGGTGGTGACTTCGGCGTAGTCGGCATGATGGCCGAAGAGCCAACTGCGCTTGCCCTCGGCGATGCGCTCGGCCAGCGGCCCGGCGTTTTCGCCCGGCGCGAAGATCACCACCACGCGGCTGTAGTCGTAGATCGTGGCGGCGCCGCCGAGCAGCAGCAGCACCGCGGCAACCTGCAGCGAGCGAACACCTCGCGGCGCGGGTGGCGCGGTGGCGAACGCGGGTCGGCCGCCGCCCAGGCACAGGCCAAAAGCGAACGCCGTCGGCAGCAAGAAGTAGGCGTACCACAGCGGATATTCGAGTTGGCTGTGAACCGCCATCATCAGCACCATCACGAAAGCGGCGCGCAGCGTCACACGGGTCGCGGCCTCCTCGCACTCGGTCGCGGCGCGAAAGGCGCGCCAGAGCGCCCACCCAAGCAGCGAGAGCACCAGCAGCGTCAGCGGCACGCCGAGCTCGACCGCAAACTGCAGCGGCAGGTTGTGCGTGTGGTCGAAGAATGCCACCGGACGATCGGGAAAGGGTGTCAGCGTCCACGCGAAGTTGAACTCGCCCCAGCCGACGCCGAGCCACGGCTCGCGCGCGATCAGCGCCAAAGTATTGGCCCAGATGGCGAAGCGTGAGCTCGAGATATCGCCCTTCGCGAGTTGCGCGTCGCCGCCGAACACCTGCTGGTTGTGGTGCGCCCAAGCCGCGAGAGCGATCCACAGCAGCGCGAACACGATCGGCGACGCGAGCAGCATCGCACGCGATCGGCGCGACAGGGCTGGCGCAGGTAGAGCTTCGGGTCCGTTGCGCGACAGGTTCACGCCGTCAAGGAGCCCCCAGGCGCCGAGCAGCAGCACACCGATAATCCCGGTGCGCGACGCGCTGAGCACGATGCCAGCCAGCAGCAGTGCGCCCAGCGCAGGTGCGGTGAACCGCCCAACGCGCCCTCGCTCGGCCAGCCACACGAGCGCAACCAGCGACCACAGCAGCAGACTGCTCAGGTGGTTCGGCTGGCGCAGGTTGCCGGCGGCGCGGCCGCCCGAGATCTGGGCGATCCAGCTTCCGTCGGCCCATTGCGGCATGAACACCTGGACCACGCCGACGAGCGCGCCGAGAACTCCCGCAACAAGTAGCGCGACGCACAAGGAGTGAAATGCGGCCGGCGCCAGGCCGGCGCGCTTGAGCGTTGCGCCGATCAGCACCAGCAAGCCGGCCGCAGCCAGGGTACCGAGCGCCGACAGCGCCAGGGTCCACGGCAGGTTGACCCACAGCGGCGCCGCTGCGGCCGCAAGCGCCAGCAACGCCAGCGCTGCGAGCAGGGCGCGCAAGCCGCTGGACGACGGTCGGGCAGGCACGTTGACCGATGATGCGAGCAGCAGCGCCCAGATGCCCCAGCCGATGAAGGCCGCAGCCTGGTTGAGGAAGGTTGCCGAGGGCGGCAGGTTGTATGCCAGCAGCGTCGGGAATGCCACGGCGACGCAGGCGGCCGAGGTCCACGCGGGTGATGGCGGCGCCGACGTGGCGGCAGGCTGGATGACGGCCGGGGCTGAGCCGGATGCGGGCATGAAGCGGTGGCGATGTGGGCGCGAGGGCGGATTGTGGGGCATCGGCGCGCCGGCAGCGCTGACACGTCGATTGGGGCGCCCTTTGGTGTCCGCTTGGTCCGCGCTACATGCCCTTGAAGAGCCCGGCGAAGCTGCGGCTCACTTCGAGCTTCTGCGGGTGTCCCTTCACGCTCACGAGTTGCCTCCCGCGCAGGTCGCGGCTGACGCCTGCGATCGCCTTGGTGTTGACGAGCGTGGAGCGGTGGATCTGCCAGAACAGGTTCATGTCGAGTTCCTCGACCAGTTCCTTGATCGGTTTGCGGATCAGCGCTTCGAGCTGCGCCGTCTGCACGCGCGTGTACTTCTCGTCGCTGATGAAGAACAGCACGTCCTCGACCGGGATCATCTGTATCGTCTGGCCGACGCTGGCCTGGATCCACTTCAGGCGGCTGGACGCGCCAGGGTCGATGTGCGCCGCGAGCTTGCTCAGGAGTTGCTGCAGCGCGGCCGACGAGGGTTCGGTGGCGCTGCTTCCCGCATCGCGCTGCGCGAGCCGTTTCCTGATGCGCTCGACCGTGAGCTGCAGCCGTTCGCGCTCGGCCGGCTTGAGCACATAGTCGACGACGCCCTGCTCGAACGCCTCGACCGCGTACTGGTCGTAGGCGGTGATGAAGACGATCTCGCAGCCGTGCCAAGCGTCGTCGGTCGGCAGTTGCGCGATCTGGCGCGCCGCGTCGACGCCGGTCATGCCCGGCATGCGGATGTCGAGGAAGACGAGGTCGGGGTGCAGCCGTGCCGTCAACTCCACCGCTTCGATGCCGTTGCGCGCCTCACCGACGATCTCGAGCTCGGGCCAGACCTCGGTCAGGCGGGCGCGAAGCTGCTCGCGCATCAGGCGTTCGTCGTCGGCGATCAGCGCGCGCGGGTTCATGGTGCCCCCTTGAACCGGCGGGTCGTCCCCCCGAGGGGGAGCGAGCGCCTTCGGAGCGGCCGTGCGGCGCTCATGGGTCGATCCGCGATCCGTCCGTCGTCGGCGCCCGCGCGGCCCGCCGCGAGCTGCGCGACAGCCACCACACCAGCAGCGCCAGCAGCACCAGCGGCGACAGCGCGAGCGCGCCGACACCGAGCGCCGCGGCGCCGACCAGCAGCACCGCCCCGAACACGATCAGCAGCGGCAGTAGCGCGGCAAGCAGCAGCATCAGTGGCAGCACCAGCGCCACGATGCACAACGCAAGCAGCACGGCTAGGCCGGCGGTGCCAGCGTGCCAGCCTGCCACGTGGTCCAGGCTCACCTCGCGCCCGTTGACGATCAGGTGGATGCCGTCAGGCCACGGCCCGAATGCAAACCACAGCGCGACCAGCGCGGCGCCGCTGAGCAGCGCAGTCAGCACCAGCGCCAAGAGCAAGCGTGTCATGCGGCCTCCCCCGCTTGCGGTTTCGACAGGTAGGGCACGGTGATCGTCACCTTGGTGCCGCCGCCCGGATTCTCGGTCACCGCGAGCTGCGCGCGGTTGCCGTACAGCAGCTGCAGTCGTTCGCGGATGTTGGCGAGGCCGACGCCGGTGCCCGCGGTGGCGGCTTGGCCGAAGCCGAGCCCGGTGTCGGCAACGCTGACCGCGAGCTTGCCGTGCACGATCTCGGCCGCGACCGTCAGCGTGCCGCCGTCGGCCTTGGGCTCGAGGCCGTGCTTGACCGCGTTCTCGACCAGCGACTGCAGCATCATCGGCGGGAACTCGGCCGAGAGCAGCCCGTCGGCAACGCGGATTTCGGTCTGCAGCCGTTCTTCCATCCGCACCTTCAGGATCTCGAGATAGGGCCGGATCACGGCCAGTTCGCGTCCGAGGTTGGTGTCGGCTTCGCGAAGCGTCGGCATGCTCGCTCGCAGCAGCGCGATCAGGTTCTTCTGCATCTTGCTCGCGCGCACCGGGTCGGTCTCGATCAGGTGGTCGATCGACGCCAGCGTGTTGAACAGGAAGTGCGGCTCGACCTGCGCCTGCATCGCCGCCATGCGCGCCTCGATCACCTGTCGCTTGAGCGATTCGGCCTCGGCCGTCTCGACCGCCTGCGCTGCCTGCGCCTCGGCCTGGATCTGCCGCTTGTAGGTGATCTTGACGATGATCGAGGCGAGGATGAACAGCATCGTCATCGGCATCAGCGGCTCGCCCAGGCGCATCACCCGGACCCGGATCCGCGGCCGTGTATCGGCCTCGGCGGCGGCGTCGGCCGCCGCCTCACGCGCGTCGGCTGCGGCTTCCTCCAGGCTTTGGCGCGCTTCCTCGACCGCGCGGCGGATCTCGTCGGTGTGGGCGCCAGGCGGCAGGTCGATCGAGATCGACGGCAGGGCGCCTCGCGCCGCTGCCGAGGCTGCGCTCGCGGCGTCACCTGCAGTGGCCGCCGCGCCGCTCACAGCCTGGCTCGCACCCGTCCCCGCGGGGTGGATGCGGATGCCATTGCGGTCTATCGTCACGTCGTAGTGCACCGGCGGTTCGAGCGCAGCGGCCGCCTTCGGCGCGTTGGGTGGCGTCGGGGCCTTGGGTGTCACGTGTTCGATCGTCTCGGACACCCGCCACGTGAACGGCGGCAGGTCCTGCAGGATCGCCATGCCGATGATGAGCAGCAGCGCCAGCAGGAAGAAGCGCTTCCAGGTGATGCCCACCAGCCAGGTGGCGTAGGCATGGAAGCCGCGCACGGCGGCGGCGGCGAAACGCTGCCAGCGTGTCGGCGGCGAGGCGGCGGAGGTTGGCATGGGTAGGGTTGGCCAGTAATTGAAGCGCACTGTAGCGACCGGCCGCGGCCTAGCCCAGCGCGCTGCGACGGTCTGCGCGCCCGGCCGCACGAGGCGCCGGCTCGAGCGACGGGCTGCCGCGTCGGGCGACAGACCAACAGCGCACGGCCGCCTGCCAGCGCACTACTGCCGGATAGCCTCCACCTGCACCACGAGCCGCACCCGGTCCGCGACGAAGGGCAGGTACGAGGTGATGCCGAAGGCGCTGCGCTCGATCTCGGCCTCGAAGTCGCCACCGCAAACCTGGCGCAGCAGCAGCAGATTCGTGTAGCAGTTGAAGTGGCTCGCCTTGAGCGTGAGCGGCAGCGTCTTGCCACGCAGCGTCAGGCTGCCGGCGACGGCGATCAACGCGTCGCCCATGAAGCTGAACTTCTCGGCGACGAATGTCGCGTTCGGGTAGACCTCGCTGTCGAGGAACTCCGCCCCGCGCAGGCGCTTGTCGAGCACCGCCACACCCGTGGTGACCGACGCGGTGGCGACGCTTACCTCGACCCGGCCCGCATCGGCCGCGCGGTCGATCTGCACCGTTCCCTGCGTTCGTTCGAAGCGCCCCCGGCTCGTCGACGTGCCGAAGTGCAGCACCTCGAAGGTCACGAAAGTGTGCGTCGGATCGATCGCGTAGGGCAGCGGTTCAGCGCGGGCGTATAGGCTGGCAACGAGGGCGAGGGCCGATGCCATGACAGCTCGCCCGGGCTTCTTGCGGGCCACAGCCCCGGGCGTTCCTGAATCGCGCGACTTGCTCTCGCTCGCGAGGGGCCCGGGAGTCGAACGCCACGCGAAGGGGTCCCGCCTGGCCCGGCGCCGTAGGCGCATCTCCGCCGTCATGGCACGCCCGCCAGTGCGAGCTTGAACCGCACCTGCACGTCGTCGGCGACGAGCGAGGTGTCGCTCCACTCGCCTTCGCCGATGCGGTAGTCGAGGCGGCGAATCGCGAAGCTGCCGCTGGCGGTGGTGATGTCGCCGGAGCGCGCCAGCGTGACGGGGACGCCGAGTTCGCGCGTCACCCCCTTCAGCGTGAGCTTGCCGGAGACCTCGAACCGGCCCGGCCCCGCGGGCGAGACACGGGTCGACACGAAGCTCGCCTGCGGGAAGCGGGCGCTGTCGAACCAACCGGGGCCGGCGAGTTCGGCCTCGGTCTCGGCGGTGCCGATCGCCGCGCTTGCAAGCGCGATCCGCAGCGCGATCCGGGCCGCCTCGGGCCGGCTCGGGTCGAACTCGACCTGCGCGTCGAAGCTGCGAAAACGCCCCTGCACCGGCACGCCCATCTGCCGGCTGGTGAAGGCTATTTCGCTTTGCGCCGGGAGCAGTTTCTGCTGCGCGGCCGCGGGCGACGCGAAGCACGCTGCGCAGGCCAGCAACGCGCCGCCAATCCAAATGCGAAGGGACAGGCCCTTCATCGGATGCGCGCCGGCCACATCCGGGCAAGCAGCCCATCGCGATCGACCCAGTGGTGCTTGATCGCGGCCGCCACGTGCATCAGCACTAGCGCCGCGAGCGCCCAGGCGAGGTTGACATGCCAGGGCTTTATCGCCACGGCCAACGCCTTGTTCGCCGGCACGAAGTCGGGCAGCGGCAGCACGCCGAAGAGGACGACCGGAAACCCAGCCGCCGAGCTGTACGCCCAGCCGGCGAGCGGCACAGCGAAAAACAGGCCGTAGAGCAGCCGATGGGTCGCGTGCGCGGCACTGCGCTGCCAGCCTGGCAGCGCGCTGTTGGGCGGCGGACGGTACGTCAACCGCCAGGCGAGGCGCACCACCGACAGCGCCAGGATCGTGATGCCGGTCCACTTGTGCGCGTTGAACAGTCTGAGCTTGAGCGGCGAGGCGCCGAGCTCGCTCATGAACACACCGATGCCGAAGTTCGCTGTTAACAGGGCGGCGAGCAGCCAGTGCAGAGCGATGGCGGTGCTGGAGTAACGGGGGCGCGGTGCGAAAGTCATGGCGGGCAAGGTGCGAGGACGCGAGCGTAGCTCAGAACTGTGCATCCGACCGGTTCGTAGAATGACCACCGCCCTCCTGAGAGCGCATCGCTTGCGCCAGCAACGAAGAGAGTCCCATGTCTCGCGCCAAGAAGTCTGCCCGACCCGCCGAACCTCGGCTCTCCCGTTTGCGCCCGCCGGCAGGGAAGTCGGCCCAGGAGTGGCAGGCCCAGTTGCGCCGTCAGTTCGGCCGCGAGCAGGCGTTCACGCTGCAGAACCTCGGCAGCGAACCGCTGTTCTCCGAGTTCGTCGTTGCCAACCCAGCCAGCCGTAGCCGCTACCGCGTCGCCATCCGCGGCGCGTCGCCGGGCGAGAACTTCTGCGGCTGCGCCGACTTCGCCACCAACGACCTCGGCACCTGCAAGCACATCGAGTTCACCCTGGCGCGCCTGGCGGCCCGCCGCGGCGGCAAGGCAGCGCTCAAGCGCGGCTTCCATCCGGCGTACAGCGAGGTTTACCTGAACTATGCGGGGCAGCGTAGCGTGCGCTTTCGCGCCGGCGCCGAGTGCCCGCCGGAGCTGCTCGCGCGGGCGGCGAAACTGTTCGACACGGCGTCTGGCGGCGTGCTGCCGGTGTCGGGCATCGACAGGCTTCCCGCCTTGCTGGCCGAGGCCGAACGCGCCGGCCACGAGCTGCGCTGCTACGACGACGCGCTGGCCTTCATCGCCGAGTTGCGCGACGCCAGGGAGCGCCAGCGCGTTCTCGCCGAGGCCTACCCGAAGGGCGCGGCGAGCAAGGCGCTCGCGAGCGTGGTGAAGACCAGGCTCTACCCCTACCAGGCCGAAGGCGCGCTGTTCGCGGTGCGCGCCGGCCGTGCGCTGATCGGCGACGAGATGGGTCTGGGCAAGACCATCCAGGCGATCGCCGCGGCCGAGCTGTTCGCGCGCCATTTCGGCGTCCAGCGCGTGCTGGTGGTCTGCCCGACGTCGCTCAAGCACCAGTGGCAGCGCGAGATCGCGCGCTTCGCCGGGCGCGAGGCGCAGGTGATCCAAGGCCTGCGCGCCGTACGCGAGCGGTGCTACGCGGCCGACGCGTTCTGCAAGATCTCGCACTACGAGACGCTGGCGCGTGACGGTGATCTGATAGCCCGCTGGTCACCCGAACTGCTGATCGTCGACGAGGCGCAGCGCGTCAAGAACTGGAACACCATTGCGGCGCGCGCTTTGAAGCGCATTGCCAGCCCGTACGCGATCGTGCTCACCGGAACGCCGCTCGAGAACCGCCTCGAGGAGCTGATCTCGATCGTGCAGTTCGTCGATCAGCATCGCCTCGGCCCGACCTGGCGCCTGCTGCACGAACACCAGATGCGCGACGAAGCTGGCCGCGTCGTCGGCTACCGCGATCTCGACCGCATCGGCGCCACGCTCGCGCCGATCCTGCTGCGCCGGCGCAAGGCAGAGGTGCTGGCGCAGTTACCCGGCCGCATCGACAACACACTGTTGGTGCCGATGACGCCGCAGCAGCGCCTGCATCACGACGAGAACAGCGACATCGTGGCGCGCATCGTCAACCGCTGGCGCCGGACCGGCTTCCTGTCGGACGCCGACCAGAAGCGCCTGACCTGCGCCCTGCAGAACATGCGCATGTCGTGCAACAGCACCTTCCTGCTCGACCATGAAACCGACTTCGGCGCCAAGGCCGACGAACTGGCGACGCTGCTGGACGAGCTGTTCGAGCGGCCCGACGCGAAGGCGGTGGTGTTCAGCCAGTGGCTGCGCACGCACGAGCTGATCGTGCGCCGGCTGGAGGCGCGCGGCTGGGGCCATGTGCTCTTTCACGGTGGCGTGCCGGGCGACCAGCGCGGCGGCCTGGTCGAGCGCTTCCACAGCGACCCGCGTTGTCGCGTGTTTCTGTCGACCGACGCCGGCGGTGTCGGACTCAACCTCCAGCACGCGGCGGCGACGGTCGTCAACATGGACCTGCCTTGGAACCCGGCGGTGCTCGAGCAGCGCATCGGCCGCGTGCACCGCATGGGGCAGGAGCGCAGCGTTCAGGTTGTGAACTTCGTCGCCCAGGGCAGCATCGAGGAGGGGATGCTGTCGGTGCTGGCGTTCAAGAAGTCGCTCTTCGCCGGCGTGCTCGATGGCGGCGAGAGCGCAGTGTTCATGAACGGCACGCGGCTCGCGAAGTTCATGCAGAGCGTGCAGGAGGTGACTGGCAAGATGGGTGCGCCGGAGGGTGCGAGCGAAAGCACCGAGGCGGGCGCGAGCGCCAGCGCCGATGCGAGTGCCGATGCCCAAGCCGACGCAGCAGCGCAAGCCGTTGGCGATGCCGATGCCGCGCACCGTGCCGCTCCCGCAGCAGCCGCCGACGCTGGCGCGCTGGACGCGGCCACCGGCTCGCCGGCGCAAGATGTTGCGGCCGGGGTCGCGCCCGCGGTCGAGGCTGCGTTGAAGGCCGCAGCTCCGCCGCCAGACCCCTGGACACCGCTGATCGATGCCGGCTTGAAGCTCGTCGCGAGCCTGGCCGCCGGTCGCGCAGGGGCGGGCGCCGCCGTGCGATCCGATGCGGCCGCGTCGTGGATCGAAACCGACCCCGGAACCGGCCGGCAAAGCTTGAAGCTCCCGCTGCCCGAACCGGCCACAGTGCAGCGTCTGGCGGATGCATTGCATGGCTTCTTGAAGGGATGGCAGCGCTGACGGAGTCGCGACACGACGGCCATGGGTGCAAACATGAAAGCCTTGACAATCGATGTGCAGGACTTCGCGATGGCTCTCACCTGGAACAGCCAGTCGTACGACAGCGCCCACTATCTGGATACCGAAACCGGCGAGGTCATCCTCATCAGCGACGGCATGGACGAAGACCTGATCCCGCCCGATTTCGAGGACAACCCGCGTTACCAGCGCATCGAGCCCATCGAGTCGCGCGAGGCCTTCTGCATCATGGAGGACTTCGTCGAGACCGTGCAGGACGCCGCGATGGCCGCACGGCTGGCCACCGCGCTGGAGCGCCCGAAGCCGTTCCGCCGCTTCAAGGACGTGCTGTTTGACGCCCCGGCGTTGCGCGAGGCCTGGTTTGCATTCGAACTCGAGGCGCACCGCAAGATCGGCACCGCGTGGTGCGCCGAGCGCGAGGTAAGCGTGCAGTGGGCCTGACGCGGCGCCCGCACGACGGCGTCTCGATGCCGGCCATTCCAGCGTCAGCGCAAGGTGCTTGCCGAGTGCCGCCGCGGCTCGGTCCAGTGCCTTGAGGGACGGCCGATGCGTCGGGTCCTCGAGGCGCTTCGCTGCCGGTCACGAGGTTTCGAGCGCGCGCGCCAATTCGGACAGGCTTCGCTCCGCGCGAGCCAGGCGAAGCAGCATGGCGGCCTGGGTCTTCGCGTCGGGGGCGATGCACTGCGCTCCCTTGACCTTCTGGCTGGGAGCAGGAACGTCTTTGGCCTCGTCGAGACGCCAGGCGAGCATCGCCGACAGCACTTCGGCCGCGTTGAACAGCGCCTCCTCCTTCGTCCGGCCTTCCGTGAACGTGTCGGGCAGGTCGATGAACTGAACCAGGAAGTTGCCATCAGCTTGCGCTTCAACCGTGGCGGGGTGACGAATGTCCGCTTCGATGAACCCTCGCTTGTTCAGGCCACTCGCCGTTGTGGCTCCGGCGCGGATCGCCACTGCGCCATCAGCTCTTCCCGCTTAGCCCTTGCGGTCGCAAGGTGGCGCTCCTTCACGTGCCCGTAGCCCCGAATCTCCTCCGGGACACGCGCGATCTCGGCGGCCTGCGCCAGGCGGTCGGCCGACAGCGTTTGCAGCAACTCCTCGATGCAAGCCTCGTACTCGCCGATCAGCGCGCGTTCGGTCTTGCGCTCGGAGGTGGCGCCGAAGACGTCGAACGCGGTGCCGCGCAGGCCCTTCAGCCTGGCGAGGACGCCCAAGGCCTTCAGCATCCACGGTCCGAAGCGCTGCTTGACGAGCTCGCCCTGGACGTTTTTCTTCGCGATCGCCGGCGGCGCGAGGTGGAAGGCTATTCTGTAGTCGCCCTCGAACTGCGCCGCGATGCGTTCGTGGAAGCGGCGGTCGGTGTGCAGCCGCGCGACTTCATACTCGTCCTTGTAGGCCATCAGCTTGAACAGGTAGCGCGCAACGGCTTCGCATAGCCGGGTCGATGCCAGCGGCGCTTCGGCCGCGCGCACCTTGGCGACGAAGGCCTGGTAGCGCGCCGCGTAGGCCGCGTCCTGGTAGGCGGTCAGGAACTCGACGCGTGTCGCGACCAGTTCGTCGAGCGACGGCTTCCGGACGAACTCAATGACCTGCTGCGCCTTGAACAGTGCCTGCACCGAAGCGAGGTCATGCGCGCAGCGGCGGCCCCACTCGAACGCGGCCTTGTTGTTGTCGACCTGAACCGCGTTGAGTTCGATCGCGCGCATCAGCGCGGCGTGGCTGAGCGGAACTCGGCCCTGCTGCCAGGCGTAACCCAGCATCAGCGGGTTGGTGTAGATCGAGTCGCCGATCATCTGCACGGCCACCTGTTCGGCGTCGAATGCACCGACCAGCGCGTCGCCGACACTCGCGCGCACCGCGGTCTCGCAGTTGGCGCCGGGGAATTGCCAGTCGGCGTTCTTCACGAACGCGGCCGTCGGTGTGCCGTGCGTGTTCAGCGCGACGTACGTGCGGTCATGCTGCATCACGGTCAGCGTGTACTTCATCGCGCCCACGATGCTGTCGCAGGCGATCACGAGGTCGGCCTGCGCGGTATCGACCTTGGTCGTGTGGATGGCGTCGGTGCTGTCGGCGATCTGGATGTGGCTCCAGGTCGCGCCGCCCTTTTGCGCCAGGCCGCCTGCGTCCTGCGTGACGACGCCCTTGCCCTCGATGTGCGCCGCCATGCCGAGCAACTGGCCGATCGTGATCACGCCGGTGCCGCCGACACCGCCGACGACGATGCCCCATGCCTTCTCAGTCCGCGGCAACACGGGCTCCGGAATGCCAGGCAGCGCGGACAGGTCGCCGCGTTGCCCCTTCTTCGGCTTGCGCAACTGCCCGCCTTCGACGGTGACGAAGCTCGGGCAGAAGCCTTTGACGCACGAGTAGTCGAGGTTGCAGGTGTTCTGGTTGATGCGCCGCTTGCGCCCGAACTCGGTCTCCGCCGGCTCGACCGAGAGGCAGTTGCTCTGCACGCTGCAATCGCCGCAGCCTTCGCAGACAAGTTCGTTGATGACGACGCGCTTGTCCGGCGTCACGAGCTTGCCGCGCTTGCGGCGACGGCGCTTCTCGGTCGCGCAGGTCTGGTCGTAGACGATCGCTGTCGTGCCCTTGACCTCGCGCAGCTCGCGCTGGATGCGGTCGAGCTCATCGCGGTGGTGCACCGTGACGCCGGCCTCAAGCGCGACGCCGGCGTACTTCTCCGGCTGATCGGTCACGATCACGAGCCGGGTCGCGCCTTCGGCGAGCACGCTTTTCATGATCTGCAGCACGGAGTGCCCTTCCGGCCGCTCGCCGACCTGCTGCCCGCCGGTCATCGCGACGGCGTCGTTGTAGAGGATCTTGTAGGTGATGTTCACGCCGGCGGCGATGCTCTGCCGGATCGCGAGCAGCCCGCTGTGAAAGTAGGTGCCGTCGCCGAGGTTGGCGAAGATGTGCTTCGCGCTCGTGAACGGCGCCTGGCCGACCCACGAGACGCCTTCGCCGCCCATCTGCGAGAAGGTCGCGGTGCTGCGGTCCATCCACACCGCCATGTAGTGGCAGCCGATGCCGGCCACCGCGCGCGAGCCCTCCGGTACACGGGTGCTGGTGTTGTGCGGGCAGCCGCTGCAGAACCACGGGGCGCGGTCGCCGGTGTCGGTCTTGAGCGCGGCGAGCTGGCGCTCGCGCGCCTCGACGACGGCGAGGCGCGCGTCCATGCGTGCGACGATGTCGGCGCCGACGCCGAGGCGCTGAAGCCTCTTCGCGATCGCCTTGGCGATGATCGCCGGCGTCAGGTCAGCCTTGGCGCGCAGCAGCCAGTTCGCGCTTGGGTTGGGCATACCCCACTCGCCGCCGGGCGAGTCCCCGTCGGGCTGGTCGAACTTGCCGAGCACGTTCGGGCGTACGTCGTGGCGCCAGTTGTAGAGCTGTTCCTTGAGCTGGTATTCGATGACCTGGCGCTTCTCCTCGACGACGAGAATCTCGGCGAGCCCCTGCGCGAACTCGCGCGTGATCGTCGCCTCGAGCGGCCAGACGACGTTGACCTTGTGCAGCCGGATGCCGAGCGCGCGGCAGGTCGCGTCGTCGAGCCCGAGGTCGGCCAGCGCCTGGCGCGTGTCGTTGAAGGCCTTGCCGCTGGCGATGATGCCGAAGCGGTCTTGCGTGGTCGCTATAACGTTGTGGTTGAGCCGGTTTGCTCGCACATAGGCGAGCGCCGCGTACCACTTGTGTTCCATCAGCCGTGCTTCCTGCTCCAGCGGCGCGTCCGGCCAGCGGATGTGCAGGCCGCCCGGCGGCATCGCGAAGTCCTCCGGCAGCACGATCTTCACCCGGTCGGGGTCGACGACGACCGACGCCGACGACTCGACGACTTCCTGGATCGTCTTCATCGCGCTCCACACGCCCGAGAAGCGGCTCATCGCGAACGCATGCAGGCCCATGTCGAGGATGTCCTGCACACCCGCGGGGAAGAACACGGGCAGCCCGCAGGCCTTGAAGATATGGTCGCTCTGGTGCGCCGCGGTGCTGCTCTTGGAGACGTGGTCGTCGCCGGCGATCGCGATCACGCCGCCGTGGCGCGAGGTGCCGGCCATGTTGGCGTGCTTGAACACGTCCGAGCAGCGGTCCACACCAGGGCCCTTGCCGTACCAGATGCCGAACACGCCGTCGACCTGCTTTTCCTGCGGGTACAGCGCGAGTTGCTGCGTGCCCCACACGGCCGTCGCCGCGAGCTCCTCGTTGACGCCGGGCTGGAACACGATGTGCTGTTCGGCCAGGTGCTTGTTCGCCGCCCACAGCGCCTGGTCGTAGCCGCCGAGCGGGCTGCCGCGGTAGCCGCTGACGAAGCCGGCAGTGTTCAGGCCGGCGGCCGCGTCGCGCTGGCGTTGCAGCATCGGCAGCCGCACGAGCGCCTGCACGCCGCTCATGAAGGCGCGACCGCGCGCGAGGCCGTACTTGTCGTCGAGCGAAACACTCTCTAGCGCCATGCGGATGGCTTCGGGAAGCGGTGCGTTCATGTCATGTCTCCACTGTGCATGTGTCCTCGACGCCAAGTACAGCCCGTCCGGCTGCGCCGTCCAGCCTGTACTTGTGCCTGCTGCGCCGCAATCCGCTTTGCAGTTTGTCGTCGAGCGAGACGCTCTCGAGCGCCTTGCGGATGGCTTCGGGAAGCGGTGCATTCATCGTCAAGGCGCTCCTGTATATGCGCATTCGCGACCGCGGCCGCACTCCTGGCGGGCGACGCGAAACATCGTCGGGGGTGCGCCGCAGTGTAGGGAAAGCGCTTCTGGAAGTCTTCTCTTTCTTTGCCAGAATTGGCGGGGTCAAAGCAAGGAAATTGCCAGAGAGTTGGGAAGGAATCCACTTTGTCTCCAACGAGGAAAGAACCCGTGCAAACCCTGACCTCGAGCGCAGCCCCGCCGGCAACGCCTGACATGTCGGACGGGGCCGTCGCGGCGCCCCAGGCGGAACGCCTCGACCGCTACGACATCGCGATCCTGCGCGAACTGCAACAGGATGCGCGGCTGTCGAACGCCGAGCTCGCTGCACGAATCGGCCTTTCGCCGGCACCGACCTGGCGACGCGTCAAGTGGCTGGAGGCGCAGCGTTACATCACCGGCTACCGGGCCGAGCTCGACCGGCGCAAGCTCGGCCTGGGCGTGCTCGCCTTCGTTCGCGTCGACGCCGAGCGCAGCGCCGGCGCCGCCACGCGCGAGCTCGAGGACGCGATCCACCGCCTGCCGGAGGTCATCTCCTGCCACTACATATCTGGCGCCGGCACGTTCGAATTGCAGGTGATCGTGACCGATCTGGAGGCGTTCTCGCAGTTCTCGATCAAGACCTTGCTTAATCTGCCGAATGTCAAGGATATCCACACTAGCTTCTCGCTCGGCGAGGTGAAGTCGGGCGCAGCGTTGCCGCTGTCGCACCTTTGAACCTCGCGCGCCGCTTCGATGACGCTTTCGTCGAACCTGGTTCATGTCTTCGCCGGTACCAGCCCGAGGCTCCAGCGGCAGGTGCTCTATTGGGCGATAACGGTCGCGCTCTATGCGGTGTGCGTCGCGCTGCTGGTCGTCGAGGTCGCGACCGGCATGGCGGCGGCGCGGCCAACGAATTGGCTCGTCGCGGCCATCGCGATCGGTGTGCTGGCGTTCTATGTACCGGTTCGAGCGAGCGAGCGGCTGGGCCTGCCGCCCTCGCTTCTGGCGATCGCACAGGCCGTGTACGCGATCGGCTGCATCGTTGCGGCTTATGCGCTCATCGGTCCCGCCCGAGGCTGCACATTGGCCATCCTGCTCGTCGTCTTGGTGTTCTGCGCCTTCGCGCTGACGCCACGCCAGGCGCGCGCGATAAGCGTCTTCGCGGTCCTGTTGCTGGGCGCGGCGACGCTCGGGATGACGCGGCTCGAGCCGCAGCGATACGACGTGTCGCAGGAGTTCGTGCATTTCGCGCTCGCGTCCAGCATGCTCGCCTCGGTGGCCTTCCTGACCGGTCAGCTCACGCTGTTGCGGCAAAGGCTGAAGACGCAGAAGACCGAGCTGGCCGAAGCGCTGGCGCGGATTCAGGAAATGGCCACGCGCGACGACCTGACGTTGCTGACCAACCGCAGGCACATGAACGAGTTGCTCGCCTACGAGAAGCAGCGCCACGACCGCAAGGGGCGCACGCTGTGCCTTGCGCTGCTCGACATCGACTGGTTCAAGCGCGTCAACGACACCTATGGTCATGCGGTCGGCGACCAGGTGCTGCGCGATTTCGCGCGACAAGCCCAGTCGACCGTGCGCGGCGCCGACGTAATGGCGCGCTGGGGCGGTGAGGAGTTTCTGTTGATGCTTCCTGACACAGAGCTTCACGCTGCCGGCCAGGTTCTCGCGCGCATTCAAGCCGAGATTTCGGCGCTGCGCCCGGTGGCGGGCGATGCCACGCTGCATATCACGTTCTCGGCCGGGCTGACCGCGTCGCGGCCCGAGGAGCGGATCGCGGCCGCGATCGAACGGGCCGACCGCGCGATGTATGCCGCCAAAGCCGGCGGTCGTAACCGGATCGTCATCGAATGAACACGCTCATGGCACACCTTTCAGCGATTCGCGGGCTGCGCCGTCGCGATCTGTTGCTCGCGGCGCTGCTGCCGGCCATCGCTCGTGCCGACAAGGTCTTGCCGCAGCGCGACCTGCTGATCGAGCTGCGCGAAGCCAGTGCGGGCGAACAAGCCGCGGGCGCCGGTGCGAGCGGCTGGAACGTGCGCAGCGGCGACGCCTCCGCGACGCGCGAGCGCCCGCCGCAGCGGCTGCGTGTGCTCAATGGCGCCAGTGCCAGCCTGCGCCTGAGCGTGACCCGGCCGCTGCAGGTCTGGCAACCGGCGCCGGCACTGCCAGCGCCCGGCACTCCGCCCCCGCCGGCCACGACACCACCCGGCAAGCCAAGATCCGTCGCAACGCCGAGCGGCACTGCGCCGACGGGGGCGGTGCCCCCAAGTTCGGGCCGCCCAGGTCCAACGCCGGCCGGCGCGGTGCTGCCGATGGCTGTACCGGAGACGCAATGGATGGAAGCCGGCCAGCAGCTCACGGTGCGGCCACGTTGGCCGGGAGGCCACGAGCCGGTGACGGTGACCCTGGACACCGATTCGAGCGCGATCGACCCGAGCGTGGCACCTGGCAGTGCGGAGCTGCCGCAGCGAACCGCCACGCAACTCGTGACCACTGTCAGCGTTCCGCTCGGGCAGTGGGTCACGCTGGCGGCAAGCGGCGCTTCAGACGACGACATGACGGTTCTCTCCAGCGGCCAGGCCAAGCCTTCCGTACGCCGCGTGCTGCAGTTGCGCGTCAGCCTGGCGCCCTGATGCCTGGCGCGCTCTTCAGGGCCTCGGCCAGAGCACCCACAGCCGCAGCGGTTGCTTCATGCGGCTGGCCTGCTGCTCGGCAGCCTCGCCCCAGCCCCAGAAGTAGTCGGCGCGCACGGCACCGGTGATGGCGCTGCCGGTGTCTTGCGCGATCACCAGCCGGTGCAGCGGCTCGCTGGAGAGCGGTTCGGTCGATGCCAGCCAGACCGGCGTGCCGTAGGGGATGCTCAACGGATCGACGGCGATTGAGCGCCCGGGCGTGAGCGGGACGCCCTGGGCGCCGCGCGGGCCCAGCGCCGGATCGGGCAGCGGTTCCAGACGGAAGAAGACGAAGCGCGGGTTGCTCCACAGCAGATCGTTGACGCGCTGCGGGTTGCGCTGCGCCCAGGTGCGGATCGCGGGCCACGACGCCTCACCGGCTTTGAGTTCGCCCTGCTCGATCAGCCAGCGGCCGACCGACTTGTAGGGCTGCTCGTTCGACCCGGCGAATGCGGCACGAACAAGCTGGACATCGCCGTTCGCGCTCGCGATGCGCAGGCGCCCGGAGCCCTGGACGTGCAGCAGCAGCGCGTCCAGCGGGTCGGCAAGGTAGGCGATCTCGCTGCCGCGAAGCGCTGCCTGCGCAGCGGGCAGGGTGTCGATCTGCTGTCGTGTCCAGTACGGTCTGCGGTTGGCGAGATCCGGCGGCGGCGCATAGAGCGCGACCCGGAATGCCACGCGTGGCTGGCGCGACGCCTCTACCAGCGGCTCGAAGTAGCCGGTTAGCAACCCGTCTGCAGTGCCGTCGGCCGCCTCGACCCGGTACGGCTGCAGGCGCTGCTTCAACCAGGCGCGCAGCGCGGCATCGGTCTGCTCGCCGAGCTGCGCCGCCTGCTGGCACAGCGCGATCCAGTCCGGTGCCGGGCGCGCACAGCCGCGGCGAAGCGCAGGCCACATCTCGCTCGGTCGGTCTGCGTCCCAACCCGGAAGCTCGCTGTAGGGCACCGGCACCCAGCGGGCGTCACCGCGCGACAGCGGTCGCGCGGTGGCTGCAATTGTGCCCGCCGCACTTGGCCGAGCCGGTGCCGGGCCCGGTGGCGCACGGCTGGCACAGGAGGCCAGCGCGAGCACGCCTAGAATCGCCGCGGCCCTAGCCGAGCGAAGAAGGACTGTCGACATGTGGCTGATTCTGGCGGAAGCCTTCGGCGCGCTCGCGCTGCTGCTGCTGATCGTCTGGTGGACCATGTTCCACGGGCGCAGTCAGGGCGACCGCAGGCCACCCGATGATGGCGCATGACATGCCGCGGTTCGGGGTTCGTCGCGGGTCTGGGACTCAATCCGGCCGCGGCGGCAGCATCCGGTCGAGCTTGTCCTCGACTTCGCCGACGTAGGCCGACAGCGTGCGCGTGGACTCCGCAAACTTGTCGACCAACTGTTGCTCCAGCCGTTCGATGCGTGCGCTCAGCTCGCGCGTGCCGGCCGCGCCCTGTGCTTCGAGCTTGCGCAACTCGGCGTCGAGCAAAGTGCGCATCTCGACGAAACGGGAGGCTTCGGCCTTTTCGGCCAGTTCACGCTGCGACGTCAACACCTTCGCGTAGCGCCGTGCCTCGAGGATGATGCCGGCCTGCTGGAACAAGATGTAGACGAGGAAAAGGCCGCTGACCAGCACCGTGACCAGCAGCATGATCACGCCGAGAGGCGCCTGCACCTGGAGAAACAGCAGCGACAGCGTGGTCGGCGTCGTGAACGCGGTCCAGTTCAACGCTGCAAAGATGGTCAGGAGAACCAGCGCGACGACTATGGAAAGCTTACGCAGGTTCATTGTTCTTCCTCAGTGACGGCAGCCGCACGGCAGCGGGGTCTGACCCGGCGGGGGGCAGAGGCCCGACGAAAGCATCGAAATCCATCGCCTTGGCCAGCACTAGTGATGGCAGTATGGTCGAAACGCCGGCATAGACCAGCAGCGCCCCATAGAGCGTGTCCGATATCTGGAAGCGTTCGCGCAGGATGGTGGCCAGCACCAGCGTGAAGATCAGCGTGGGCATCAGCGCGGTGGCGACGCGCAGGCTGCCCCGGGAAGTCTCGCCGCGGATGAAGCGCCGTTGCGACCAGACCAGAGCCAGGCGCATCGGCAGCGCTGCCGCGGTGAGCAACAGCCCCGATCCAAGGGCCAACCAGGTCAGCGCGCCGGCCGGCACATCCAGGCCCTTGTGAAAGAAGTAAAACGGTACGAAGAACGACGCGAACATCTGGATCGCGTGCAGGTTCTCGTCAGAGGCGAGTGCTGGCAGCCTCTTGCGCAGCATCCGGGCGGTAAACCCGGCCAGGAACGCGCCCATCAGGTAGTACACACCGAGCTTGTAGCTCAGATACGCGGCGATCAGGCCGACCATCACGAGCAGCGAGAATTCCGAACCTGGCGCGTGTGGTGCGACGACTCGGCCCAGCAGCAGAAGCAGCAACGGCAGTCCGACGATCATCGCCAGCAGTGCGCCCGACGAAATCACAATGCCCTCGACCGTGCCCGATTTCAGCACGGTGAACAGCAGCAGCAGCGCGAGCAGCTCGCCACCCACTGCCTTGATCGTGACCCAGTAGCGCTCGTTGTCCGTCAGGCCGAGTCCAGGCAGGGTATCGAGGATGAATCCGGTGGAGGGGGTGAGCAGCGAGAGCGCCAGCAGGGCGGCCACCTGCCACGCGAAGCCGAAGAAGTGCATCGCCCCGTAGCTCACCGCGGCCAGTGAGAACGAGCGCACCACCAAATGGCCGAGCAGTGGCCACTTGCCGCGCCGAAGGTCGTCGAGATCGATCTCCAGGCCGGCGAAGAGGAACAGCGACGATATGCCCAGCGTGGCAAGCAGCGAAAGGGTCGCGTCCTGACTGAAGCTGCCCTGGAGCGCGGTTGCAACCATTCCGAGACCGAAACTCGTCACCGGGGCCGGAATGCGAAAGCGCTGTAGTGCGCGCGGAATCACCATCAATCCGAAGATCAACAGCAGGTAGGCGACCTCGGTGGTGATGACGGGCATACAGGTCCTGAGACTGGCGCGACAATTATCGGCAGATGCCCGACCCGTGGCGAAGCGAGGCCGGCGCTGCCGCGCAGGGACGGCACGCACAGGCATGCTGGCGTCACCGCCGACCGCACAGGCAACCGGTGTGCTAAGGCGGCGCGACTTCAGTGCAACGAAGAAGCGAGCGCGAGCGCGAACTCACCCACCGGCGCCTGGAACGGATGCACTTCCTCGGTCATGCAGAAGTAGGTACCCTGCATCGTGCCGCTTGGCGTCGCCAGCCGGGTCCAGCTCGTGTATTCGAACTCCTCCCCAGGCTTGAGCAGGGGCTGGTGCCCGACCACGCCGAGACCGCGCACCTCCTCGACGTTGCCGTTGGCGTCTTCGATGATCCACTGGCGGCCGATCAACTGGCCGGCCACGTCGCCGGAATTGCGGATCGTCACGGTATAGGCGAACGCATGCACGCCGGCGGTGGGCTGCGATTGCTCGGGCAGGGGACGCACGGCGACGCTGCAGGTGAATTCGGGCTTGGCCATCGGCGCATTATGCGATCTGCGCGGCGGCTGCAGCCTAGAATGGTCTTGACACTGCTTGAGTTGCCGCCATGACCAACGCATTGATCGCCCCCAGCCTGCTGTCGGCCGACTTTGCCCGCCTGGGCGAGGAGGTGCGCAACGTCGTCGCCGCCGGGGCCGACTGGATTCACTTCGACGTGATGGACAACCACTTCGTGCCGAACCTGACCTTCGGCCCGATGATCTGTCAGGCGTTGCGCATGCACGCGATGCGCGCCGACGGCAGTCGCGTGCCGATCGACGTGCACCTGATGGTGCAGCCGGTCGACCCGCTGGCACAGGCGTTCGCCGACGCCGGCGCCGATCTGATCAGCTTCCACCCCGAGGCCGGCGCGCACGTGGACCGCACGCTGCAACTCATCCGGGCCGCGGGTTGCAAGGCAGGGCTGGTGTACAACCCGTCATCATCGCTCGACACGCTGGAGTGGGAACTCGACCAACTCGACCTCGTCCTGATCATGAGCGTGAACCCGGGCTTCGGCGGGCAGAGCTTCATTCCCGGCGCGCTGAAGAAGATCGAACGTGTTCGCAAACTGATCGACGCCAGCGGGCGCGACGTCCGGCTCGAGGTCGACGGCGGGATCAAGGCGAGCAACATACGCGCTGCGTTCGACGCCGGGGCGGACACCTTCGTCGCCGGAAGCGCGATCTTTGGTCAGAGCGACTACCGGGCCGTGATCGCCGCCATGCGCGCCGAACTGGCGCGCTGAGCAGGGCGGGTCGACCGCAGCCCCGTTCGGATCGCGCAAGGAGGCGAGATGCCCGTCAACGCCAGGCCGTTCGCCGAGAAGAAGTTCGTCGAAGTCAAAGGCCGACGGATGGCCTACATCAACGAGGGCGTTGGCGACGCGATCGTGTTCCAGCACGGCAACCCGACCTCGTCGTACCTGTGGCGCAACGTGATGCCGCACTGCCGCGGCCTCGGCCGGCTGGTGGCCTGTGACCTCGTCGGCATGGGCGACTCGGACAAGCTCGAAGCGTCGGGCCCGGACCGCTACACCTACGCTGAACAGCGCGAGTACCTGCAAGCGCTGTGGGAGCAGCTCGATCTGGGCGGCCGCGTCGTGCTGGTATTGCACGACTGGGGTTCGGCGCTCGGCTTCGACTGGGCGAACTCGCACCGCGAGCAGGTGCAGGGCATTGCATACATGGAGGCCATCGTTACCCCGGTCACCTGGGCCGACTGGCCCGACAACGCGCGCAAGGTCTTCCAGGGATTTCGCTCGCCCGCCGGCGAAGAGATGATCTTGAAGAAGAACGTCTTCGTCGAACGCGTGCTGCCCGGATCGGTGATGCGCGGGCTGACCGAAGAGGAGATGGCCGTCTATCGCAAGCCCTTCGCCGCAGCGGGCGAAGACCGGCGTCCGACCTTGACCTGGCCGCGCCAGATCCCGATCGAAGGCGAGCCGGCCGAGGTCGTGCGTGTGGTCGAGGAATATGCTTCCTGGCTCGCGCACAGCGCGGTGCCCAAGCTGTTCGTCAACGCCGAGCCCGGATCGATCCTGACCGGCCGGCCACGCGAATTCTGCCGGGGCTGGCCGAACCAGACCGAAGTGACGGTCAAGGGTACCCACTTCATCCAGGAAGACAGCCCGGACGAAATCGGCCACGCGGTGGCTGCGTTCGTTCGGCGGCTGCGCGGAGCGGCCGGTTGAGCACTGCGATCGAGCACTGCCTGCGGTCCGCGCCGCGCGCCGATGCGATCGAGACCGTGGCGCAGTGGTGGCCGCGTTGGAGGACGATGGCTGCTGCGCAAGCGTCGCCGATCGAGCAGGCGATCGCCGGCGGCTTCACGGCCAACCGCGTCGCCTGGGCCTTTGCTTCCGGCTACCAGGCCGCCTTGCGCGCGCTGGTGCCCGATCTGCCGGCCGACGCGATGGTGGCGCTTTGCGTCACCGAGGAAATGGGCAACCGGCCGCGCGACATTCGGACGACGATCACGCCCTGCGCCGATGGCTCGATATCGATCAATGGCACCAAACGATGGACGACGCTCGGCACCGCGAGCACGCTGCTGCTGGTCGTCGGGTGCGAAGTCGACTCGGCCGCAGGCAGCGACGTTGGCGAGCGGCCGAACCTGCGTGTCGCCCGCGTGTCGTCGGACACGCCAGGGCTGAGCCGGATCGACATGTCCGCGACGCCCTTCGTTCCCGAAGTGCCGCACGCTCGCGTCCAACTGGACGATGTGCGGATTCCCGCCAGCGCGCTGCTGCCGGGCGATGGCTACGCCACCTGCGTGAAGCCGTTTCGCACGCTCGAGGACACGCACGTCACCGCGGCCGTGCTTGCCTATCTGCTGCGTGAGGCGCGCGCCCGCGGCTGGCCGGCCGCACTGCGCGAGCGCATCGTCGCGACGCTCACCGTGCTGGTGGCGGTCGCTGCGGGAGAGGCTGATTCAGCCGCGAATCACGTCGCGCTCGAAGGCGCGCTGCGCTGGGCGCACGCGCTCTACGACGAAGTCCGCGCGCTGTGGGCGTCTGCGGCTGACGAAGCCGCCGCGCGCTGGCAGCGCGACGCGGCGCTGTTCGCGGTGGCCGCGGCGGCGCGGGCACTGCGCGCCGCGCGGGCCTGGGAGCGCTTGTCGGAAACGGGAGAAACGCATGAGTGAAGCCAAAGCCGTGCTCGTCGTTGGTGCGGGCGACGCCACCGGCGGTGCCATCGCGCGCCGGTTCGCCAGCGAGGGCTATATCGCCTGCGTGACGCGGCGCAGTGCCGACAAGCTCAAGCCGCTGGTCGCGCGCATTCGGGAACAGGGCGGCCAGGCGCACGGCTTTGCCTCGGACGCTCGCAAGGAAGACGAGGTGATCGCGCTGGTGGCCGGCATCGAGCGCGAGATCGCGTCGATCGAGGTTGCGGTGTTCAACATCGGCGCCAACGTGCGCTTCGGCGTCACCGACACCACCGAGCGCGTCTACCGCAAGGTGTGGGAGATGGGCGCGCTCGCGGGCTTCCTGATGGGACGCGAAGCAGCCAGGGCGATGCTGCCGCGAGGGCGCGGCACGATCATCTTCACCGGCGCGACGGCGAGCCTTCGCGGAGGCGCGGGCTTTTCCGCCTTCGCCGGCGCCAAGCATGCGCTGCGCGCGCTGGCACAGAGCATGGCGCGCGAGCTCGGCCCGCAGGGGATCCATGTCGCGCACACGGTCATCGACGGCGCGATCGACACCGCATTCATCGCCGAGAACTTTCCCGAGCGCTACGCGCTGAAGGCGAGCGAAGGCATCCTGAACCCCGACGCGATCGCCGAGGCGTACTGGCAACTGCACGGCCAGCAGCGCAGCGCGTGGACGCACGAGCTGGACCTGCGCCCGTGGTCCGAGACATGGTAAGGAGGAAAGCATGAACAAGACGGTCGAGTTCTTCTTCGACGTGGGCAGCCCGACGGCCTACCTCGCCTACACGCAACTGCCGGCCATCGCCGCGGCGTGCGGCGCGCAGATCGCCTGGAGGCCGATGCTGCTCGGCGGCGTGTTCAAGGCGACCGGCAACGCGAGCCCGGTCAGCGTTCCTGCGAAGGGCCGCTGGATGAACCAGGACATCCAGCGCTGGGCGCGCCGCTACGGCGTGGCGTTCGCATTCAACCCGCATTTCCCGATCAACACGCTGACGCTGATGCGTGCCGCAGTGGGCCTGCAGATGCGCGAGCCGGCCGAGTTCCTGCGCTACCTCGACATAACGTTCGGCGCGATGTGGCGCGCGCCGCGCAACCTCGGCGATGCCGAGGAGCTTGCGCAGACACTGCGCGATGGCGGGTTCGACCCCGCGCACATCGCCGCCCTCCCGGCCGATCCCGAGGTCAAGGCACGGCTCGTCGCCAACACGGAGGAAGCCGTCGCGCGCGGCGCGTTCGGCGCGCCGACCTTCTTCGTCGGCGAGCAGATGTTTTTCGGCCAAGATCGGCTCGACTTCGTGCGCGAGGCGTTGACGAGCTGACTGCGGCACCATGCGTCTGCAAGCGTCGGGCCTGAAGGCAGCGATCGTCGACCTCGACGGCACGATGGTCGACACCGTGGGCGACTTCGTCGTCGCGCTGTCGGCGGTGCTCGCCGGGTTCGCGCTACCGGCGGTGGACCGCGCTTTCGTCGAGCGTACGGTCGGCAAGGGCTCCGAGCACCTGATCCGCAGCACGCTCGCGCACTCCGGCGCCGACGCCGGCCTCTACGAGGCTGCGCTGGCGAGCTATCAGCGCCACTACCGCGCCGTCAATGGGCTGCACTCGACGGTCTATCCGGGGGTTGTCGAAGGCCTGGACCGGCTCGCCTCCGCCGGGCTCAGACTGGCCTGCCTGACCAACAAGCCGACCGCTTTCGCGCGCGCGCTGTTGCAGGACAAGGGCCTCATGCGCTACTTCGGCGTCGTGTTCGGCGGCGACGCGTTCGAGCGCCGCAAGCCCGACCCGCTGCCGCTCTTGAATACGTGCGAGGCGCTCGGCTGCGCGCCGGCGAGCACGCTGATGGTCGGCGATTCGAGCAACGATGCGCTGGCAGCGCGAGCCGCGGGTTGCCCGGTCGTGCTCGTGAGCTACGGCTACAACCATGGCCGGCCGGTGGCCGAGGTCGATGCCGATGCGACGGTGGACAGGCTCGACGAGATCGTCTGGCCGCCCGGCGCGCGGCCGTCGCGGGCTTGAGCCCGTGCGGCCGGCGGCGCCCTCGTGCCGCCGTGTGAACGGGCGCGGCGCCTGCGCCGCGCTGACGCGCGGCTTGCCGGTGGCGCGGCCGACGTGCTGCGCCGCCGCCATCGGTCCCTGCTACACTTTTTGCCATGTCCACCGCGCGCAAACCCACCCTGAGGTCGCGCGACCGGGGAGCCTGGCCCTGGCGAACGCCAGCCAGGCGGGTCTAGTCCGCCGCGGGCCGCAGCGACGCATCGTCGGCTGGCGTACCGTCCGGCTCCAGCGTGCTGACCGCGGTCAGCCGTCCATCGACAGCAACCACCGGCAAGCGCGCCACGCGCGCTTCGCTAGGCGCTGAAGGGCCTTCCGAAGTGATCACCGAACTCGAATTCAGCAGCCTCGCGCAGCAAGGCTACAACCGCATCCCGCTCATCGCCGAAGCCTTCGCCGATCTGGAAACGCCGCTCTCGCTCTACCTGAAGCTCGCCTACAGTGGCGGAAGTGGCAAGCACAGTTTCCTGCTCGAATCGGTCGTTGGCGGCGAGCGCTTCGGGCGCTACTCGTTCATCGGCCTGCCGGCGCGAACGCTGCTGCGCGCGACGGGCTTCGTGACCGAGGTCGTCACCGGCGGCCGGGTGGTCGAAACGCACCAGGGCAATCCGCTCGACTTCATCGCCGCCTACCAGCAGCGCTTCAAGGTTGCTCTGCGGCCCGGCCTGCCGCGCTTCTGCGGCGGGCTGGCGGGCTACTTCGGGTACGACGCGGTGCGCTACATCGAGCCGCGGCTGGCCAAGGTGCGCAAGCCCGGCGGGATCGAGACGCCCGACGTGATGCTGCTGCAGTGCGAGGAACTTGCCGTGATCGACAACCTGTCGGGGCGGCTGTACCTGATCGTCTACGCGGACCCGGCGCAGAGCGAGGCCTTCCACCGCGCGAAGCGGCGTCTGGCCGAACTCGTCGACAAGCTTCGCTGCAGCGTGACCGCGCCGCCGGTGAAGCGCGGGCCGTCGCACGCGGTGGAGCGGGAGTTCGCCAAGGACGACTACCTCGCCGCGGTGCTGCGCGCGAAGGAGTACATCGCGGCCGGGGACATGATGCAGGTGCAGGTGGGCCAGCGGCTGAAGAAGCGCTTTACCGAGTCGCCGCTGTCCCTTTACCGCGCGCTGCGCTCGCTCAACCCGAGCCCGTACATGTACTTCTACGACATGGGCGAATTCCAGATCGTCGGCGCGTCGCCCGAGATCCTGGTGCGCCAGGAGCGGACGCCCGACGGCGCGAAGATCACCATTCGCCCGCTCGCTGGTACCCGCCCGCGCGGCGCGACGCCCGAGCAGGACTTGGCGCTCGAAGCCGAGCTAAAGGGCGACCCCAAGGAGCGCGCCGAGCACGTGATGCTGATCGACCTGGCGAGGAACGACATCGGCCGCATCGCCATGACGGGTAGCGTCAAGGTGACCGAGGCCTTCACGGTCGAGCGCTATTCGCACGTGATGCACATCGTCAGCAACGTCGAGGGCTTGCTCAAGCCGGGCATGACGAGCCTGGACGTGCTGCGCGCGACC
>Ga0209048_10000581_pt1 | contig 38678 bp, 43 predicted proteins | sample FrelakmetCRP12CR_FD_187146 | JGI IMG/M metagenome (GOLD analysis project Ga0209048, IMG submission 187146) | Freshwater lake sediment microbial communities from the University of Notre Dame, USA, for methane emissions studies - CRP12 CR (SPAdes)... | ecosystem: Environmental > Aquatic >...
GAGGGACTCTTCAGTCCGCTGAGTTGTCGTACGCCGAGGCCTTGCCGTCTCCGTCCGATCGTTGAACAGACCCTCCCTCGATGGTCTGGTCGGTCCCGGGATCGGAAGCCGGGAGAATGGAACAGGGTCTACCGATATCAATCTTCGGTCAAGGGCAGAACCCGCTAAAGCCCCGTTCAGCACAAAGTTTCTCACAAACAACACGAGCCACACCAGCCCCAGAAACTTCCTGCCCCTCGGTTTCCACCACTGATTCCGCACCGAGAGCGGTGCTCTGGGGTCGGTTCGCGCTTATCATGCCACTCGACGTGGGCGGAGCCCCGGGGGGATTTGGGCATGGACGAAGCGCAAGAGCTGCTGGACCTGCACGAGGTCGAGCAAGAGCTGTGCCGGCTGCCCGATATCTCCGCGGCCCGGATCGTCGCCGACCACACCGGCCGCCCCACCGAGATCCACGTCCTCGCCAATCCCGGTAAACCGGCCAAACAGGTTGTACGGGACGTCCAGTCCGTCGCCCTCGCCTCCTTCGGGCTCGACATCGACCGCCGCATCGTCTCCGTCGTGCAGCTCGGCGCGGTCGATGGCGGCGAAGGCCGCGGCATGGCCGCGGTCAACGCGGAGCCGATCCCGTTCCGTCCGCTCATCACGGGCATCAACGCGGAGATCACCGGCATGCGCACGACGGTGCGCGTCGCACTCGCGCAAGGCGGCGAAGAAGCCGCCGGGTTCGCTGAAGGTTCGATCGCCACCGCGTCGCGTCACCGCCTCGTCGCGACGGCCACGCTCGACGCGCTCCGCCAGCTCGACTCGAGTGCCGAGTGCCTCGACGTGGAAGGCGCGCAGCTCGTGCGCATCGGCGCGCAGGACGTCGCCGTCGTCACGATCGTCTACGTGATCCCACCGACCGAACAGATCGTGAGCGGTTCCGCGATCGTGCGGCAGAACCAAGAAGCCGACGCGGTTGCGCGAGCGGTGCTCGACGCCACCAACCGCCGCCTCCCACGCCTGAACTGACGCATCGCCGCTACTCCGGCTGCGCGAGGCGGCCGAACAACGTGGCGAGATCACAGGCAACCTCCACGTCGTGCACGCGGACGATGTCGGCGCCGTATTCGAGCGACAGCGTGAGGTAGCTCACCATCCGGTGGTCCTCCTTCTTCCGCGGCACGGGCACGAGCACCGGATGGCCGAGGGCGCGCAGTGCGCCGAGGCGCCGGATCACCCGCTGTTGCTGTCGCCCGTATTCCTCGTAGTCGCTGCGGTAGTTGATCGACAGGCCCGGGTCGAGGATCAGTTGTGTGATGCCGCGCGCGGTCAGCTCGTCGAGTCGGGGCCGGAACCGATCCGCCACCTCGCCCGCCTTGTCGGCGGCGAACGTGAGATCACCGACGTCGAGCGGGTTGCGGCCTTCGATGTGCATCACGATGGCCGGCACGCCGTGCTTCGCGACGAGCTCGACCATCGCGGGATCCTGCAACCCACCGGTGTCGTTGACGATCGCCGCACCGTGTTCGAGCGCGGCCGCCGCGACCTCCGGTTTCCACGTGTCGATCGACACCACGAACCCGTCGGCCACCAACAGGTCGAGCGCGGGCAGCATCCGCTCGATCTCGATGTCCGCCGCAAGCTCTGAGTTCTCGAAGTGCGACGACTGCGCGCCGAGATCGATGATCGACGCCCCCGCGTCGCGCGCCATCCGGGCCCGGGCCCGCGCGGCTTCCGGCGAGTCGACCACGGAGTGCCGGACCCTCGACTCCGGCGAGACGTTGAGCACCGCCATGACGTAGGTTCGGTCCCCGGGAAAGGTGAACCGGCGCCCGGCCGCGACGATGGATCCCACCTCACCGGCCCCGCCCGAATCCACCACAGCTGCGGAGTGTACGAGCGGTGACCGACGACGACCGACCCGACACCCCACCCGATACCTCGCCCGCAACCTCTCCGGAGCTCGAGGCGGTCCACGCCCGACGGGCCCGCATCGCCCGGCTCGTCGACCTCGCCAAGCGCGTCGGCTACACCGCCCTCCTGGTGGCAATCATCTCCTTCGTCATCGGCGCCTTCACCAGCTTTCCCGGCTGGTCGGTCGCCGTGTCGATCGCCGGACTCGTCGCCGCCTGCGTGATCCTGCCGCTCCCGATCGTCCTCGGCTACGGGATTCTCGCCGCGGAACGAGAAGAACGCGGGGGCGGCTCGTTCCACTGAGGCGTGAGACCGCCGCGAGGCCACAGCGAGGCCGCCGAGTGCCCGCTCGCGCACCCGGTCGGGCGAATTCCATCGCGGGGCTCGTCGACAGTAGATTCGGCCCGCTCACCACTCACCACGCAGGGGGAACCGGGATGACGAAGGCCGCAGTCTGTCGCGAGGTCGGCAAGCCGCTGGAGGTCGTCGACATCGACGTCGACGCTCCGCACGCCGGTGAGGTGAAGATCCACCTCGGAGCCTCGGGCGTGTGCCACTCGGACCTCTCCGTGCAGAACGGCACGCTGCTCGCACCCACGCCCTGCGTGCTCGGCCACGAAGGCGCCGGGATCGTCGAGGAAGTCGGCGAAGGTGTCACCAACGTGAAGGTCGGCGACCACGTGGTGATCTCGTGGGTGCCGCAGTGCGGCGAGTGCTACTACTGCCGGCACGGCCAGCCCAACCTTTGCGAGATCGCCCTCATCGCCATGATGACCGGCGGTCTTCTCGACGGCACGCCCCGCTTCTCGCAGAACGGCGAGCCGCTGTTGCACATGGCGAGCACGGGCACGTTTACCGAGACCACGGTGGTGCCCGCGATCAGCGCGATCAAGATCGACGACGACGTGCCGCTGATGTCGGCCGCGCTCATCGGCTGCGGCGTGCTCACGGGCTGGGGTGCCGCGGTGAACACCGCGGACATCCAGCCGGGCGACTCGGTCGTCGTGCTCGGCTGCGGCGGTGTCGGGCTCAACACGATCCAGGGCGCGAAGCACGCGGGCGCCACGCGGATCATCGCCGTCGACATGGCCCCGAAGAAGCTCGAGATGGCCAAGAACTTCGGTGCCACCGACGTGATCAACGCCGGCGAGGGCGACGCGGTCGCGAAGGTGCTCGAGCTCACCGAGGGCCGTGGCGCCGACGTTGCCTTCGAGGTGATCGGCTTCGCCGAGACCATCGAGCAGGCGCTGAACATGACCCGCCGGGGCGGCGAGCTCGTGGTGGTCGGCGTGCCGAAGATGGACGTCAACATTCCTCTCAACGGGTTCGGTCTGATCTTCGGCGAGAAGACGATCAAGGGCTGCTGGTACGGCTCGTCCGACGTCCGCCGCGACATCCCCAAGCTCGTCGCGCTCTACAAGGCCGGTGAGCTCAAGCTCGACGAGCTGATCTCCCGCGAGATCACGCTCGACGAGGTCAACGAGGCGTTCGACGCGATGGGCGGCGGCGAAGTCGCCCGCTCCGTCATCAAGTACTGACGCGCCAACCAGCTCCTCCTCCCCTGCCAAGTCGTCTTCCCCTGCCAAGGGAGGGCGGGAGGAACGCGGTTGTTGTCAGAGGGTCGCGGTTGAATCGCACCCATGTCGGAACATGAACTGATTACCCGTGCTGCGGAACAACATGGCGTCGTCACGCTGGAACAGGCGCGGGCGCATGGGCTCAGCGAACAGGTCGAGGCTTGTATCGACCAGGCAATCCGTGCGCGGATTACGACGCTCACCCGAGGCTCGCTCAGTCAGTCGCGCTTGGAGGCCGCGTTCCTGACGTCGATCCGGTCGAGTCGACTCCCGCGGCCAACGCCACAGCTCGTGGTCCAGAGCTACGGACACTTCGTCGCCCGGGTCGACTTCGCGTGGCCCCCGCAGCGGCTGCTCGTCGAGCTCGACGGCGCGGCGTTTCACGCCTCGCGCCGTGACTGGAGCCGTGACCTCCAGCGCCAGAACACGCTGACGGCGCTCGGCTACACGATCCTTCGATTCACATGGTGGGACGTGCATGAACGTCACCAAGACATGCTCACGCTCATCGAGCGCTCGATGAAGTCCGACAACGTCGTGATGCTGGATCCACACAACGAAGCCTCGTGAATCCATTTCCCAGCAGCAGGCGACACTGGATGTCGGATTCTCCGGGAAGAGACGAGGGGAAGAGCCGGCGCTACGACGGGTAGGGGAACCAGGCGCCGGGTTCGGTCGGCGTGAGCAGCGCGCTCTTCGACACGTCGGTGCAGTTGGTGCTCCCCCAGTAGTCGTCGTGCGCGACGTCGATGTGGACGCCGGACGTGTCCTTCATCGCTCGGTACCACATGAGGTCCTTCGGATCGTCGGTCACGTGGCCCGCCGCGACGAGTTCACCGGTCTGGATGATGTTCGTGAGGTTCGACGACGAATGGGGGCATGAATACGACACCGCACCGAGCGCGTGGAAGAGCTCGTGCAACACGGCGAGGTCGCCGGCCGACGCGACTTCGGACTCACCGATCGGGGACTTGCAGCTCTGCATGTACACCACGGCCACTCGGCCGACGACGCCCTCCGGGCTGTTGGCCGTGCCACAGAGTCCGGGATTCGCACCGTCGTAGTACACAACGAACAGCTTGTTCGGGGCCGCGGCCGTGAAAGCCGAGAGCTGGAGGTCCAGCGTCACGATGGCGGCGACGTTCTGCGACGCCAGATCACTGCTCGACACCATCAGGCGGGCGAATCCGATGTCGGGCTCCCCGCCGTGCGTGTCGATGATCACACGCTTGCCTGTCTCGTGGAACAGCCAATCGTTCCACGCGCCGACCGACCGGGCGATCGTGCCGTCGGTGTCGTGGTGGTGGTCTTCCCCGTCGGACGGGACGACGTACAGCGCGCGCACCTGGGCGCCGCTGACGTCGTCGGCGAGATCACGCCCACGGGCGGACCCGGCCGGAAGCTCAGGCTTTACGCACCCGGCGACGACGAGCAGGACGGCGGCAAGTACGCCGGCGAGCGACACGGCGCGCCGACGTTCGACCGGCCGAGGCTTCGCTGACGGGTCATGGGGTCGCGGGAGCACACTTCTCCATCCACCACAGCCCGTGGCATAATATACACTATCTGCGGCATTCGGTCCAGAGCCCCCGGGCCGCCGCAAGCGGCCGCAAGTGGGCCCGGCCCGTCGGCGCCTCCTACGATGACTGGACGATCGATGGAGGGGGCGTCACATGCGGTACCGGCGGTTCGGGAAGTCGGAGCTCGAGGTCTCCGAGGTCGGGTTCGGCCTGTGGACGCTGGCGGCCGACTGGTGGGGCGTCGTCGAGGACAAGGCGGCCATGATCCACGCCGCGCTCGATACCGGCATCACGTTCTTCGACACCGCGCCGGTCTACGGGCCCGAAGGCATCGGCGAAACCCTGCTCACCGACGTCCTGAAGGCGCACCGCGACGAGATCGTCCTCACCACCAAGTGCGGCTACGACATCGACGCGCCCCGCAAGTACCCCGGTCAATCCGAGCGCCCGCACGACTGGCGGCCCGAGGCCGTGCGCGCCCAACTCGAAGGATCGCTGCGTCGCCTCGGCATCGAACACATCGATCTCTACCAACTCCACAACACCCGAATCGAGCCGATCCTGGCCGACGACCTGTGGGCCGAGCTCGAGAAGATGAAGGCCGACGGGTTGGTCCGCGAGCTCGGAGTGGCGCTCGGCCCGGCCATCGGGTGGGTCGAAGAGGGCGTGCAGGCCGTCAGGAACCGGCCGATCGTCAGTCTCCAGACGGTGTTCAACATCCTCGAGCAGGAGCCGGGGCTCACGTTCGCGCGCGAGGACAACGCGCACAACGGCAACGTCGGGCTCATCTCCCGCGTGCCGCACGCGTCCGACACGCTGTCGGGCAAGGTCACGCGCGACACCGTCTTCCCGCCCGGCGACCACCGCGCCCACCGCAACCGCGACAACATGCTCGACAACTTCGAGAAGGCCGAGACGATCGACTTCCTCTGGGCGCCCGGAACCGGCCGCACGATGGGTCAGGCCGCGATCGCGGGCATCCTCGCCAACCCCGCGTTCACGACCGTGCTCCCCACCGTGCTCACACCCGAGGAGATCCACGAGTACGCCGCCGCGTCCGAACTCCCGCTCACTGCCGACGAGGCGCAGCAGCTCGACGCCCTCTGGTCGCGCAACTTCGACCACGAGGACCGCTACGTCATGCCGTTGAAATCGAGCGCCTGACCAGCGGGTTCGGCGATCAGCGGGGACCTCGGCACCCCTCGGTTCGTCCGGTCGGACCGACCGAAAACGCCTCTGTTAGCCTCATCGGATGAGACTTCCCGCACCCGAGCGCCGTGAGCAACTTCTCGAAGTTGCCTGCGAGATGTTCGCGGAGCGCGGCTTCCACACCACCTCGATGGACGACATCGCCGTCGGTGCCGGCGTGACCAAACCGGTGCTGTACCAGCACTTCCCGTCGAAGCGAGCCCTGTATCTCGAGCTGCTCGACAACGTCGGCAACCATTTGTTGCGCGCCATCACCGCGGCCACTGAGCGCGCGACCACCGGTCGCGAACGCGTCGAGCAGGGCTTCCACGCGTACTTCGAGTTCGTCACCGAGAACCGTTCCGAGTTCCGCCTGCTCTTCGGCGCGTCGGTGCGCAACGACGTCGAGTTCGCCGAGATCGCGGACCATGTCATCGAACAGGTTGCGGTCGCGGTCACGACGCTCATCGACATCGAAGGATCCAGCGCGCATCGGGCCGTGCTGGCCAACGCGCTCGTCGGCATCGCCGAGGCGACGAGCCGCCGCCTGCTCTCCGATCCCGACGCGGAGGCTGACCCGCAGCTCCTCGCGAGTTGGCTGGCCGAGCTCGCCTGGTTCGGTCTACGCGGCGTGCGGGCCGAAGAGCTGAGTCCTACAGACGCTCGATGATCGTGCCGGTGCCGAGCGCGCCGCCGCAGCACATCGTGATCAGCGCGAACTGACCGTCGCGACGCTCGAGCTCGTGCAAGGCCGTGATGATGAGCCGCGCGCCCGTCGAACCGACCGGATGGCCGAGCGCGATGGCGCCGCCGTTCACGTTGACCTTGCTCATGTCGGCATCGTGCACCTGCGCCCACGACAGCACGACCGACGCGAACGCCTCGTTGATCTCCACGACGTCGATGTCGGACAGCTTCATCTTCGCCCGTTCGAGCACCTGGCGCGTGGCCTCCACCGGGCCGTCGAGCAAGTAGTACGGATCGGAGCCGATCAGCGTCTCGGCCACGATGCGTGCCCGGGGTCGCAGACCCTCGGCCTTCGCCCGTTCTTCGGACATCCACAACACGGCCGCGGCGCCGTCGGAGATCTGTGAGCTATTGCCCGCGGTGTGGATGCCACCTTCCTCGACGGGTTTGAGCTTCGCCAGCCCTTCCATCGTGGTCTCGCGCAATCCTCCGTCGCGGCTGACGGTCATCGTCTCGCCCGTCGGACCCTCGGGGCCGACGACGGGCGCTTCGATCGGCACGATCTCCCGCTCGAAGCGACTCTCCTCCCACGCCTTCGCCGCGTTGAGTTGCGACATGTAGCCGAGGTGGTCGACCTGCTCACGCGTGATCCCGCGCAATTGCGCGATGCGCTCCGCCGCGCCGAACTGGTTCGGCATGTCGTACGGCATGCGGTCGGGCTTCGACTTCCCCGGTCCGTTGAACGCGTTCGACCCGAGCGGGACGCGTGTCATCGCCTCGATGCCACACGCCATCCCGACTTCGATCTGGTCGGCCGCGATCATCGTGAAGATCATGTTGTTGGCCTGCTGCGCGGAGCCGCACTGGCAGTCGATCGTCGTGGCCGCCACCTCGAAGGGCATGTTCTGCGCGAGCCACGCGGTACGGCTGACGTTCGACGCCTGCTCCCCCGCCTGCACCACGCAACCGCCGACGATCTGGTCGATCGACGCGGGATCGACACCCGCCCGCTTCACGAGCCCGGTCTGCACCGCGCCCAACAGCTCCGCCGCGTGCAACCCCGCGAGCTGGCCGTTGCGCTTGCCGATCGGCGCACGCACTGCTTCGACGATCACCGGACGGGCCATGACTCGCTCCTTTTCCGAACATTGTCCGTGCGTACCTCAAGCCGAATAATTCGGCTTGAGGTACGCACCTAACGGTCGACGCCGACGATCACCGACGACGTGGGCACACCCGTGCCCGCGGTCGCCAGTACGTTCTGGACGTTCGAGACCTGGTTGACGGCAGTGCCACGCACTTGTCGAACCGCTTCCGCGATGCCGTTCATGCCGTGGATGTACGCCTCACCGAGCTGCCCGCCGTGCGTGTTGACCGGCAGACCACCGCCCATCTCGATGTTGCCGTCGCGGATGAAGTCCTTCGCCTCGCCCGGACCGCAGAAGCCATGTGCCTCGATGGCCACCAGCACGAACATGCTGAACGCGTCGTAGATCACCGCGGTCTGGATGTCGTCGGGTGTGAGGCCCGACGAGTTCCAGAGTTGGCGCGCCACGAGCTCCATCTCGGGCAGGCACGCGATCTGCGGACGGTAGAACGACGTCATCGACTCCTGGTCGTCCTCCGCGCCCTGCCCGACGGCCCGGATCACCGCGGGCTTCTGCTTCAGGTCACGCGCCCGCTCGACGGACGTGACGATGAGGGCCTGGCCGCCGTCGCTCTCCTGGCAGCAATCCAACAGCCGCAGCGGCTCGACGATCCAGCGCGACGCCTGGTGGTCTTCGAGTGTGATCGGCTTCCCGTAGAAGAACGCGTTCGGATTCGTGGCTGCGTGTTTGCGGTCGGCGACGGCGACGCGTCCGAAGTCCTCGGTGGTCACGCCGTATTCGTGCATGTAGCGCTGCGCGTACATCGCCACCCACGACGCGGGAGTGAGCAGACCGAACGGCGAGTACCACTGGTACTGCGCGTTCTCGGTCGTCGGGATCGTCGAACGGTCCTGCACCCCGCTGCCGTACCGGCGACCAGACCGCTCGTTGAACGCGCGGTACGCCACGACCACGTCGGCCGCCCCCGTGGCGACGGCCATCGCGGCCTGATGGATCGTCCCGCAGCACGCGCCCCCGCCGTGCGGCACGCGCGCAAAGTACGAGAGCTCCCCGATACCCACGCTACGGGCGATCTCGATCTCGGGGTTGTTGTCCATGGTGAACGTCACCATGCCGTCGACGTCGCTCGGCGCGAGCCCGCAGTCGTCGAGCGCGTTCACCACCGACTCACACGCCAATTGCAGCTCCGTGCGGCCCGACTCCTTCGAGAACTCCGTCGCACCGATGCCGGCGATCGCGGTCCTGTCGTTGAGCAGATTCGACTCCGACATGTCAGCTCCCCGCCCCGCCATTCGGCAGCGCGACCCGAACGGTCCCGACCACGTGGTTCCCGACCGTGTTCGCGCCGACGAGCTCGACCTCGACCACACCGGTGTCGGCCTCGGTCGCCTTCACCGTGCCGGTGAACCGCATCGTGTCGCCGGGATAGTTCGGCGCCCCGAGCCGGATCGAGACCTTCTTGATCGTCGCGTCGGGACCGGCCCAGTCGGTGATGAACCGGCCGACCAGGCCATTGGTCGTGAGGATGTTCATGAAGATGTCGGGCGAGCCCTTCTCCGCGGCGAGCGCCGGGTCGTGGTGCACATCCTGGTAGTCGCGAGATGCGACCGCGCCCGCGACGATCAACGTGCGCGTGATCGGCACATCGAGAGTTGGCAGCTCGTCGCCCACCGTGACGTCAGCGAATCGCAACGACACCGTCGCACTCATGCGCGGGCCTCCGCGATCTCGCGACCGAGCCGAGCGAGCTGCACGCTCGGACCACCGAGCGCGACCTCCAGCTGCTTCGACCAAAGGAAGTACCGGTGGAATGGGTAATCGATGTCTACGCCCATGCCGCCGTGCACGTGTTGGGTGAGGTGCAGCGCCCGGCGCCCACCCGTGCTCGCCCACCACTTGGCCACGAGCACCTCCTTCGACGCGTCGAGCCCTTCGGCCAGCCGCCACGCGGCCTGCCACAACGTGACGCGCATCGATTCGACCGCGATGTACGCGTCGGCCATTTCCATGGCGACGCCCTGGTTGGTGGACAATGGGCGGCCGAACTGGTTGCGGTTCGAGGTGTAGTCGGCCGCCTGGCGCACCGCTTCCTCGCACACACCGACCTGCAACGCGCAGAGGAACACCAGCGCACGGTCCGCGATACCGCGCACGATCCGTCGACCGTCGAGGCCCGGATCACCCAGGACACGATCCGCGCCCACCGCGACGCCGTCGAACGTCACGAGCGCATCGAGCTCGCGGTTCGTGGCCTCACCCACCTCGATGCGGACACCGCTCGCCTTCGGATCCACGAGGAACGCGCCGAGACCTTCTCCCACCCGGGCGGTGACGAGAATCCCGGCCGCGACATGCGCCGCGGGAACCGCGACCTTGGTGCCGTCCAGCCTCCAGCCGTCGCCATCGTGCGCCGCGACCACCGACGGGCGCAGCGGTTCGCTGCTCCCCGCTTCGCTCAACGCGACCGTCAGCACGGTCTCGCCCGCGATCACGCCCGGCAGCACCGACGACCGCAACGTTTCGCTCCCGTCGTCTGCGATCGCGAGCGCCGCGACGAGCGTCGGCCACAACGGCACCGGGCTCACGCAGCTCCCCTGCGCTTCGAGCAGGATGCACGCCTCGACGAGACCGAAACCCGAGCCACCGGCCGACTCGGGCAGCGCAATCCCGAGGAGGTTCGTCTGCGCGAGCTCCTTCCACAGCTCGCGGTCGACGCGGTCCTCGCCGGCCTCGATCTCCTTGATGCGATCGACACCGCCGTAGCCGTTGAAGATCTGCGCCGCGAGCTCCGCGAGCGATTCCTGGTCTTCACCGAAGCTGAAGTCCATCTACTCCACCACCCGGAATTGGGGAAGGGTCAGGTCGTCGTCGTACGCCACGTAGGTGACCTCCACCGGCAGGCCGATCTGCACGCGCTCGGGCGCGTAGTCGATGACGTCGGAGACGAGACGCGTACCTTCCTCGAGCTCGATCAGCGCGGGGACGAGCGGATAGTCGAACGCCGGCACCTGCGGATGGTGTGTGACCACAAAGCTGTAGATGGTCCCGCGGCCGCTCGCTTCGATCGTGTCCCAGTCGAGCGACTGGCAGTGCGGGCACATCGGCCGCGGCGGGTGCCGCAGCTTGCCGCACGCCCCGCATCGTTGGATCAGCAGCTTGCCGTCGTTGACGCCGTCCCACCAGAACTGGCTGTCGGGCGTGACGGCCGGTCGGGGCCGCACGGGTCGCGGTGCGGCCGTGGCCTTCTTCGGATGCGGCCTGTACTTGAGGATGCGGAAGTCCATCGTGCCGACGAGCTCGCCGGCCGCGTCGTAGTACGACTGGCGTGTCGTCACGAAGTGGCCGACGCCCAGACCCGTCGTCTTTTCCTCCGACACCGACTCGATGCTGCGCCGCGACGTCAGCTGATCGCCGGGGCGCACGTAGCGCACGTACTCCTGCTCGCAGTTGGTGGCGACGACGGACGTGAAGCCCGCTTCATCGAGCAGGTTCATCAACTCGTCCTGCGCGTTGCCGCCGGTCGTCGGTCGCGGACCCGGACCGGGCGCCATCACCCACGCCTGCAACATCGTCGGCGGCGCGACGATACCGCCGTGCACCGACGCGGCCGCGGCGACCGCATCCGTGTACACCGGGTTCGTGTCGCCGAGCGCCACACACCAGTGCCGGATCATCGCGGCGTTCACCTCGTCGGGCCCGACGTCTTCGACGCCGAGATCGCGGCCTGCATAGGCCCGGATCTTCTCCGCGAACACCGCTTTCGCCACATCGGCCCCGCGGTCCACGGCGTCGGCGCTCACTTGGCCCTCGCCTGCCGGGCCATCCCGAGACGCGCCGACGCCACGATCTCGCGTTGCACCTCGTTCACCCCGCCTCCGAACGTGTTGACGATGCAGTGCCGCACGGCCTTCTCGAGGTCGCCCTTGAGCAGCGCGCCGGGCGAACCCTTCCGCAACAGACCCGCGGCGCCGACGATCGACAGGAGTGTGTCGTACACCTCGACGACCGCTTCGGTGCTGTACACCTTGACCGCGGAGGAGTCCCCGGGACCGAGCGTGCCGTCGGCCGTCGCCGCGACCATCCGCCAGTTCAACAGTCGCATCGCCTCGAGCAACGCGTGGGTACGAGCCAGGTCGGCCTGCACCCACGGCAGGTCGATCATCGCGCCGCCCTCGCCCGAAGGCTCCGTGCGCGCCCACGCCACGACGTCGTCCCAGAGCCGCGGCGCGAGCCCGCCGACGGCGGCGAGTCCGACGCGCTCGTGGTTCAGCTGTGTCGTGATGAGCCGCCAGCCCTCGTTCTCTTCACCGATGCGGTTCGCGACGGGCGCGCGCACGTCGTCGTAGAACGTGGCGGTCGTCTGCATCCCACCGACCGTCGTGATCGGCGTCCACGAGAAGCCCTCGGCCGCGGTCGGCACCAGGATCAGCGTGATGCCCTTGTGCTTCGGCACCTCGGTATCGGTACGGCACGCCAGCCAGATGTAGTCGGCGTCGTTGGCACCGCTCGTGAAGATCTTGGAGCCGTTGATGATGTAGTCGTCACCGTCGCGAATCGCACGGGTACGAAGCGACGCGAGATCGGTGCCGGCCTCCGGTTCGGTGTAGCCGATGGCGAAGTTCAGCTCGCCCGCGAGGATGCCGGGCAGGAACCGTTGCCTCTGCTCCTCGGTGCCGAACTGGATGATCGTCGGCCCCACCGTGTTCAGGGTGACGAACGGAATCGGTGCGACGGCACGCTGGGCCTCGTCGAAGAACACGAACTGATCCGCGGGTGGGCGACCCTGGCCTCCGTACTCCTTCGGCCACCCGACGCCGAGCCAGCCGTCGGCGCCGAGCTGGCGCACGACCTTGCGGAACGTCGCGCCCCCTTCGCCCTTGGCGAGATCGTCGCGCACGTCGTCCGTCAGCAGTTGCGCGAAGTACTCGCGCAGCTCCTTGCGCAGCGCAAGCTGTTCGGGACTCTCGCTGAGGAACATCAGGCGGCCATCCTCATCGTCGCGACCGGCCGGCTCACGATCCGAGGACCTTGGGCAGCTCGGGCATCTGGGCCATCAGGTCCTTGACGATCCCGCCGAGCTGGCCGGGCTCCCACTTCTGCTCCTGCTCGACCTTCGGGCCGCGTTGCCAGTTCAGCGCCATCTCGATGACGCCACCACGCAACATGAAGACCTGGCCGGTCACCTCGCGCGATTCCGGGCTGCCCAGCCAGACGACGAGCGGCGACACGTTCTCGGGCGCCTGCACGTCAAACCCTTCCTCGGGCTTCTGCACGCCGTACGGCAGGTGCTCCGTCATGCGCGTGCGGGCGGTGGGCGCGATCGCGTTCACCGTGACGCCGTAGCGACCGAGCTCGGCCGCCGCGACTCGAGTGAACGACGCGATGCCGGCCTTCGCCGCCGAGTAGTGGGTCTGCCCGATGTTGCCGAACAGGCCGGCGTACGACGAGGTGTTGATCACGCGCGCGTCGACGGGATCACCGGCTTTGCTGCGCTCGCGCCAGTAGCTCGCCGCATGCTTCGTGGGGCTGAACGTGCCCCGCAGGTGCACGCGCGTCACCGCGTCCCACTCGTCGACGTCGAGGTTCACGAGCATGCGGTCGCGGATGATGCCGGCGTTGTTCACCAGCACGTCGAGCGTACCGAACGTGTCAACGGCGGTCCGGATCAGCCGGCCCGCGCCGTCGAAGTCGGAGACGTCGTCGCCGTTCGCCACGGCTTCGCCGCCCATGCCGCGGATCTCGTCGACCACTTCCCCGGCAGGTCCGGTCGAGCTGCCGGTGCCGTCGAGCTCCACGCCGAGATCGTTGACCACGACCCTGGCGCCTTCGCGGGCGTAGGCCAGCGCGTGGGCCCGGCCGATCCCCCGTCCCGCGCCGGTGACGATGACGACGCGACCTTCACAGATTCCGGGCATGCGGCGGGACACTCCTCGTTCGACGTTCCGGAGATTCTCCCAAATGAGAACGCGTTCTCGCAAAGCCCTCCGGCGGCACCGCGCGAGGATGAGCCCCATGGCCGTGGAGGCGACGATCGGGATCTTCGGGGGTTCGGGCTTCTACGCGCTCGCCGATCACCTCGACGAGGTCCGCATGGACACACCCTTCGGGGCGCCGAGTGGGCCGTTGCACGTGGGCGAGATCGAGGGCCGGACCGTCGCCTTCCTGGCCCGCCACGGCACCCGTCACGAATACCCGGCCCACCGGGTCGACTACCGCGCCAACCTGTGGGCGTTCCGTCGGCTCGGCATCACGGCCGTGATCGGGCCGTTCGCCGCCGGCTCGCTGCAACCGCACCTGCACCCCGGCGACTTCGTGGTCGTCGACCAACTCGTGGATCGCACGACGGGCCGGGTGGACACCTTTTATGACGGACCGGAGCCGTATCACCTCTCGGCGGCTGATCCGTACTGCCCGGCACTCCGAGCGCTCACGCTCGACGCCGCGTCCCGCGCCGGCATCACCGCGCACGACGGCGCGACCACGGTCGTGATCCAAGGACCGCGGTTCGCGACGCGAGCCGAATCGCGCTGGTACCGGGCCCAGGGGTGGGACGTCATCAACATGACGCAATACCCCGAGGCGATCCTGGCCCGGGAGTTGGGCATGTGTTACGCGGGAGTCGCGCTCATCACCGACTACGACACCGGCGTCGAGGACGACCCGACGCATCAGCCGGTCACGCAGGAGGCGGTGTTCCGGGTCATCGACGACAACGTCGATCGCGTGCGCGTCCTGATCAACGAGATCGTCGCTCGCATCGAGGCCGAGCGTGTGTGTTCGTGTCACGAAGGGGCCGGGCCGTTGCCGGCCGCCCTCCCCGTCGGCGCGAGCTGATCCGAGCCCACCATCGCGGCCCCACGAATTCGCCCATCGCCTGTTCGGAGGAAGACGGAAGGCATCACGTGAACCACGACGACTGGAACGATCGGTACCGCACCGCCGAGTTGATCTGGACCGCCGAGCCGAACCGGTTCGTCGCGGCCGAGGTCGCCGAGCTTCCACCCGGTCGCGCGATCGACCTCGCCGCGGGCGAGGGACGCAACGCCGTCTGGTTGGCCGAACGGGGATGGCGGGCCACGGCGGTCGACTTCTCGGAGGTCGCAATCGACAAGGCTCGACAACTTGCCGAGTCGCGTGGCGTCGAGATCGAGACGGTCGTGGCGGACATCACGGCCTACGAGCCACCGCCGCGCGCGTTCGATCTCGTGGTGGTCGCGTACCTCCACCTGCCCGAGCCGGAGCGATCGTTCGCCCTCCACCACGCGGTCGACGCCGTCGCGCCCGGTGGGACGCTCGTGATCGTGGGGCACGACGAGTCCAACATCGAACACGGTTACGGCGGCCCTCAAGATCCGGCGGTGCTCGCGTCACCAGAACAGATCGCGGCGGTCGTCGCGGAATTGGCGATCACCAAGGCCGAACGCGTCGAACGCGTTGTCGACACCCTCGACGGCCCGCGTGTCGCCATCGACCACCTCGTGGTGGGACGGCGAGCCGACTGAGCGAAGCGGTCGGCGAGAAGCCGCCCGCCGCGACGCCGTGCGCATCTCGGCGGGAGATGTTCCCCTTGAGAGACGCACGGGCTCCTCGAGCGCCACGGGCAGCCCGACGATCAGAGCATCGGTGGCGAGTGCTCCGCACCGAGGCGACGCCCGGTCACGATGTTCGGCACGATCTGGAGCCACACGTTGTGGATGCCGACGGCCCACGGCGCCGGGCCGTGACCTTCCATCGCCCGCAGCAACGCCGGAACCCGTTCCAGATCCACCTCGGTGCCGGCGCCCCGCACGAGCACGCTCCATCCCGACCGTGCGTCCTCGTCGACGTGGTCGACCTCGAACGCCAGCATCGGCTGCCGCATCGCCGCCTGCTTCGCGCCGCCCTCGACGCGGAACACGATGTCGTGTCCGGCCATGGCGTAGTTGACCGGCACCGCGAGCGGTCCGAGGTCATCGAGGTACGCCAGCCGCCCCACCCGCGCCGTCGCGAGCAGACGGAAGCACTCGTCGGGGGAGAGATCTTCGAGTTCGCGCTGGGTCATGACGCGATTCTCGCCGGGTGCACCGCCGGCCGACACGGCCGAAGGTCCCATCTCTGCACGCGTCGGCCCCGTCGCCGCCGAGAAGGACTTCCGACGCACGGGCCGTGACCTCTCGACGCGGCCTCTTAGTGCTAAAGTGACTGGATGGAAGCCAAGAAGGAGCCGCTTTCCCTCGGCGAGGCCGCCGAGCGTCTGGGCGTCCATTACATGACCGCGTACCGATGGATTCGCATCGGGCGGTTGCCGGCGACCAAGGACGGCACGGAGTGGCGGCTCGATCCCGCTGATGTCGATCGAGCTCGCAGCGATCGCGCGTTCGGGACCGATCGCTCGAAGAATGCGCCGACCAAACCTCGCGCCGCAGCGCGCGACCGGTTCGAACGGCGACTGCTCGCCGGCGACGAGGCCGGGGCGTGGCTCGTCGTCGAGTCCGCATTGAGCTCCGGTGCGGTACCGGCCGACGTTCATCTCGAACTGTTGGTGCCCTCGCTCGTCTCGATCGGGAAGCGCTGGAGCGCGCACGAATTGACCGTGGCCGACGAACACCGGGCCTCGGCGATCGCGCAACGCCTGATCGGACGACTCGGCCCGCGGTTCAATCGCCCGGGCAAGAAACGCGGTGGCGTTGTCCTGGGATCGGTTTCCGGCGATCCGCACGCGCTCCCCACCGCGATTCTCGGTGACCTCGTTCGCGGCGCCGGGTTCGAGGTCTTCGATCTTGGGGCAAATACCCCGGCGGAAGACTTCGCGGTCGCGATGCGGAAGGTCCCTCGCCTCTTCGCCGTCGGAATCGGATGCGCCTGCGACCAAGCGCGAGCCGCGGTGGCGCCGACCATCGCGGCCGTGCGGGCGGAGGCCCCCGACATCGCGGTGCTGCTCGGGGGACCGGCAATCCGCAACGAGGGATTCGTCCGCAAGGTGGGCGCCGACGTCTGGGCTCGGGACGCGGGATCGGTACTCGCCGCGCTCGAACAAGCGGCGCCATCACGCCACTGATCCTCCGACCTTCCGGTCACCGTCACCGCGCGAGCCCCTCGCCCGCCGCGATCCCGCCCGTCCGACATGACGGGCCGTATATTTAGTGCTAAAATCCTCACATGCCGGGTCGAGAGAACAGGGACTCCGAAATGGCCAGCACACCACTCGAACGATCCCGGATCGCGATTGTCGGAACGGGCATTTCGGGGCTCGTGTGCGCCCACCTCCTCCACCCGCACCACGACGTCACCGTGTTCGAAGCCGACGGCCGAGTCGGAGGGCACACCAACACGGTGCGAGTCGATCTCGACGACGAAACCCACGACGTCGACACCGGCTTCATCGTCTTCAACGAACGCAACTACCCGGCGTTCACCGACCTGCTCCTCCGGCTCGGCGTGGCGACGCAGCCGAGCGACATGAGCTTCAGCGTCTCCGACGAGCGCATGGGCCTCGAGTGGTGCGGCAGCTCACTCGCCACCGTGTTCGCACAACGCCGGAACATCGCGCGGCCCGCGTTCCACCGCATGCTGGTCGACGTGGCGCGCTTCAACCGTGCCGCCCGGAAGCTGCTCGCCCACCCGGTGGATCCCACGTACACGCTGGATGACCTCCTGGCCGAAGGGCGTTGGTCGCAAGGATTCGTCGACTGGTACCTCGTGCCGCTCGGCTCGGCCATCTGGTCCGCCGACCCCACCACGTTCACACGCTTTCCGGCCGCCACCTTCGCCCGATTCTTCGACAACCACGGCCTGCTCGGCGTCGGTTCCCAGCTCCAGTGGCGCACGGTGCGAGGCGGAGCCCGCAACTACGTCGACGCGATCCTGGCGCCGCTCCGAGACCGCGTGCGGTTGGCGACTCCCGTCGACAAGATCGTGCGGCGAGGACAACACGTCGAGCTCCGGCCCATGTCCGGCAACCCCGAACTCTTCGATCACGTGATCGTGGCGACACACAGCGATCAGGCCCTGCGTTTGCTGTCGGACCCGACCGCCGCCGAGATCGAGGTACTGGGCGCGTTCGCGTATCAACCCAATCTCGCGACGCTGCACACCGACGAGCGCCTGTTGCCCGGGAGCCATCGGGCACGCGCGAGCTGGAACTATCACCGCGCCACGCGAGAGGGCACTCGGGCCACGGTCACCTACGACATGAACCGGCTGCAGGACATCCGATCCCGCCATCACCTGATGCTCACGCTCAACCGTCCCGAGGCGATCGACCCCGACCGCGTACTGGCGAGCATCGAGTACTCCCATCCGGTGTTCGACACGCGCGCGATCGCAACCCAAGGACGCCACCACGAGATCAACGGCGTCGATCGCACGTGGTTCTGTGGAGCGTATTGGGGTTACGGGTTCCACGAAGACGGCGTACAGAGCGCCCTCCGCGTGTGTCGGGCGTTCGGAGCGACACCGTGAACAGCGCCGTCTACGAAGGATCGGTGATGCACGGTCGCCGGGCTCCCGTCGAGCATGGCTTCCGATACCGGGTCGCGCTCCCCTTGCTCGACCTCGCCGAGCTCGAAACGGTCTGCGCGCTCCATCCCCTGTGGTCGGCACGCCGACCCAACGCGATGTGGTTCCGGCGCGACGACTTCCTCGGCGATGCGAGCATCCCACTCGACGTCGCCGTTCGCGACCTCGTCGAGGACCGGCTCGGGCATCGACCGACCGGATCGGTGCGTCTGCTCGCCAACCTGCGCGCGTGGGGCTGGCATTGCAATCCGATCAGCCTCTACTACTGCTTCGACTCGAGCGACACCGGCGTCGAGGCACTCGTGGCCGAGGTCACCAACACCCCGTGGCACGAGCGGCACGCCTATGTGATCGGTGGCGGCCCCGGCGAGCACTGGTTCGCCAAGGAGCTCCACGTGTCGCCGTTTCACGGCATGGACCACGATTACCGGCTCGACTTCACCGACCCCGGCGACCACTTGTCGGTCCGTATCTCCAACCACCACGAAGGTCAGCGTGTGTTCGACGCCGCCCTCGACCTTCGGCGTCGACCGTTGTCTCGACAGGCGCTGTCCCGCGTGCTGTGGCGCTCTCCCCTTCTTCCGCAACGCACTTCTGCTGCCATCTACCGCCAAGCGCTCACACTCCGCCGTAAGGGTGCACCGGTTCACTCACACCCCACGTCCAGGACGGCGACGACGAAGTTGGAGGTTCATCATGGTTGACACGATGTTCACGCGACCGGCCGCCGCCTTCGAGACGCCTGGCCTCCCGATACGGGCGGCACGCACCATTGCACTGGCATCGGCCGCTCGAATCCGGTGGGGAACGCTGACGTTGGCCGAAGACGGCACGCAACGCTCCTTCGGGTACGGCGAGCCGGCGGCTCACGTCAGGATCCATGACCCGCGGACCTACACCGCGCTCCTCGGTCGCGGTTCGGTGGGCATGGGCCAGAGCTACATCGACGGCTGGTGGGACTGCGACGATCTCACCGCGCTGGTACGGATCCTCATCCGCAACACGAACGGGATCTCTCGTCTCACTGATCGAGTCGGCCGCATGAGCAGATTTGCCGATCCAGTGCGGCAGATTCGGCGCGGCCACAAGAACATCGATCGCCGCAACGTACGGGCGCACTACGACCTCGGCAACGAGCTGTTCGAGATCATGCTCGACGAAACGATGGCGTACTCCTGCGCGGTATTCGAGCGCGATGACGCCACGTTGCTCGAAGCGTCGACCGCCAAGCTCGACCGGATCTGCCGGAAGCTCGCGTTGGGTCCCGACGACCACGTGGTCGAGATCGGCACCGGGTGGGGCGGGCTCGCCGTCCACGCCGCGACACGCTACGGATGCCGCGTGACGACCACGACCGTCTCCGAGCAGCAATACGAGTACGCGCGCAAACGGGTGGCCGACGCCGGGTTGGCCGACCGTGTCACCGTCCTCGATGCCGACTACCGCGATCTCGAAGGGAGCTACGACAAGCTGGTGTCGATCGAGATGATCGAGGCCGTCGACTGGCGTGATCTCGACACGTTCTTCGCCGCCTGTTCGAGACTGCTTCACGACGACGGATTGATGGCGCTCCAGGCAATCGTCATCGGCGACGCCAAGTACGACCGCGCCAAACACGCCGAGGACTTCATCAAACGGTTCGTCTTCCCGGGCGGCTGCCTACCGTCGGTGGGAGCGATCAACCGCTCGACGGCACGCGCGACCGACCTCCGGGTCTTGGACCTGGAAGACATCGGCCGGCACTACGCGGAGACACTGCGGCGATGGCGCGCCAATCTCCACGCGCGCGAAGACGAGGTCGAACGGTTGCGTCTGGGCCGTGCCTTCCGGCGGATGTGGGAGCTCTACCTCTGCTATTGCGAGGGCGGTTTCCTGGAAGGCAACGTGAGCGCGGTCCAGATGGTGTTGGCCAAGCCGAGCCGGCGGCCACCACTCGCAACGAGGACCCTGTGAAGATCAGTGGTTCCTCACAAGCTGACCGGACGGGCGCGCCCCGCCAACTCGGCCACGGCGGAGTCGTGATCGACGATCGGCGCCGGATACCGCAGGCGCCCCCGCACCTCGGCCGGGAGTCGCCATGGCTCGTGCACGGCCGGTCCGTCGATGGTGGCGAGCTCCGGGATCCACCGCCGCACGTACTCGCCGGCGGGATCGAACCGCCGGGCCTGGCGGACGGGGTTGAGCACCCGATTGGGCCGTCGATCGTTGCCGGTGCCGGCAACCCATTGCCAATTTCCGTAGTTGTCGGGTACATCGCCATCGACGAGCCACGCCGCGAAATGCCGTGCCCCGAGCCGCCAGTCGATCTGCAGGTCCTTCGTGAGAAACGACGCGGTGATCATGCGCGCTCGGTTGTGCATCCAACCCTCCGCGCGGAGCTGGCGCATCCCGGCGTCCACGATCGGGTAGCCGGTGCGCCCCTCGGCCCATGCCGCGAACGCGTCGGCGTCGTTGCGCCAGATGTTGCCCTTCGGGCGGTAGTCGAGCTCGTTGATCCTCGGGAAGGCATAGGTGACCTGATGATGGAAATCTCGCCAGCACAACTGGCGGACGAACGCATCACCGCCGGGAGAACAACCACGAACACGCGACGCGACCTCCAGCGGAGAGACGCAACCGAATCGGAGGTATGGGCTCAGGCGCGACGTCGCGTCGCGCGCGAGATCGTCGGCGCCGGTCTCGTAGGCGTGCACGCTCTCGGAGTGGACCCACGACTCGAGGATGCGCCGGCCCTCGGTCTCCCCGCCGCGTGGCAACGTCGAAGACCGGCCGGTGACGGTGAGCTTCGGCGGAGCCGGGATGCGACCGGACGCGAGTCGGCCGGGGACCTCGAGCTGATCGGGCGCGGCAACCACGCCGCGCCACGGCATGCGCAGCCAAGCCCGCCAGTACGGCGTGAACACCTGGTAGTGATCTCGGCCCGACGAGGGCTCCAGCGCGTCCGGTGCAACGACCGTCACGCCCGGAAGGCGTTCGAATGTCATGCCGGCACCGGCGCAGGCCGCTTCGAGGCGGTCCTCACGTCGCCGGGCGACGGCGCTCACGTCGGCGCTCACGACGACCGTCCGGGCGTCCACGCTGCTCGCGACCCGAAACGCTTCGACGGCAGGATCACCGTGACGTACGAAGAGCTCGCCCCCTCGCGCGCGCAGCGACAGGCGAAGGTCGTGGAGGCTTTCGAGGAGGAAGTGCATCCGGTTGGACCCCGCCGAAGCGGTCATCGCGGGATCGACGACGAATACCGGCACGATGCGCGCCGCAAGCACGGCAGCTCGAGCGAGCGCGGGGTGATCGTGCACGCGCAGATCACGATTGAACACGACGACGGCGGTGTCCACGACGGGCTCCCTTCGAGGGCTTTCAAGGTAGTGGCTAACGTGCGCGCGTCAACGCCTTGCACGATGTCGATCCGAAACCAGGAGGAACCATGGCCCGCTACCGCACCAGCATCGATTCCGACCTCTCGCCCGCGGAGGCATTCGCGTCGCTCGCCCGCTTCAGTAGTGCCGCGGAGTGGGATCCCGGGGTCGTCGAGGCCGAGGATCTCACGGGCGGTCCACTGCGCGTCGGCTCGGCCTTTCGTCTCGTCGTGAAGGTACTGGGCCGCCGGATGCCGTTGCGCTACGAGATCACGGAGATGGAAACCGACCGTCGCGTCGTGCTCGAGGCGCCGTCGTCGACGTTCCGATCGGTCGACGAGATCACGTTCGAGCCCCGCGGTTCGGGCACTCGCGTCACGTACGACGCCGACCTCCGCCTCCGCGGCCTCGCCCGCATCGCCGATCCGCTCTTGCGTCTCGCGTTCCGCCGAATCGGCGATGCCGCCGCGGCCGGGCTTCGCGAACACCTGCGCGCGTCGCATGCCCGAAGAGATACGAGCTCGTGAGCACGAATCCGATCAGACGAGTCGGCGACGCTGCGCTCGAAGCCACCATCGTCGGAAGCTTCTCGACCATCGGATAGCGGGCCCGGCGCCGACTCTGGCACTGGGACGCACTCGACGACTACCGCCTCGACGGGAAGGTCGTGCTCGTCACGGGCACGACCTCGGGCCTCGGGCTCGCGACGGCTCGCGAGCATGGGAGCTCGGGTCGTGATCCATGGCCGCAATCCCGCGAAGACAGAGCGCGCCCGCGACAGGAGCATCGAACTCACCGGCAACAACGCGATCGAGATTCTGCTGGCCGACCTCGGCCGTCTCGCCGACGTGCGGCGCCTCGCTCACGAATTCTCGGATCGTCACGATCATCTCGACGTGCTGATCCACAACGCCGGCGCGCTCGGCCATCGCCGGGCCACTGCAAGTCCCGCCCGGTGACTACAGATCCAGCTCTTCGCCGCCGCCACGAACCCGCCGACCACCGCGCCCGACGCGGGTGCGGCTCTCACGCAAACGGTGGCGGTACCGACGGGTGCCAACAACATCACACTCGTGGCCAACGTGAAGCCGGGCGGCGGGTTGCAGATCTCGCCGTTCGTCAACGACGTGTCGGCACTTGCTGCCGGCAAGGCGCGCCTCAGCGTCCGCCACACCGCGAACGCTCCGGCGGCCGACGTGCTCATCAACGACAAGGCGACCTTCACCAACGTCACCAGCCCCAACGCAGGTGACGCACGGTCCCGGCCGGTACTTACACCGCCGCGGTCGCGGTCGCGGGCTCGACGACACCGGTGCCCGGGCTCGGCCCGGCCTCGGTGACCCTCGCCGCGGGCACGTTCGATGCGGTGTACGCGGTGTCGAGCCTCTCGACGCCGACGACGTACGACCTCTTCGTGCAGACGATCACACTCAACCGGGGCTACGACCTGTTCGCCGCGGACGGCGGCATCTTCGCCTTCGGCGACGCGAAGTTCTCCGGTGGTCTGGGCGCGATCGCGTTGAACAAGCCCGTGGTCGGGATCGCAGCGGCGCCGGGTGGCCTCGGCTATTGGCTCGTTGCCTCCGACGGCGGCGTGTTCAACTTCGGCGACGCCGGTTTCTACGGCTCGACCGGAGCGCTCAAGCTCAACAGCCCCATGGTCACCATCGCCGGTTGACCGATGCCCACGACGCGTCGAGGGGCGGCTTCGGGTCGGCCAATCTGATCCGGTGACGCCGGCGCCGCCCCCGGGCCGACCCGTCCGCTTCTTGCCGTATCCTTGCAAGACCTGCCCGACCGGACCGGGAACCGCGCCGCCCGAGGAGCTGGCATGGAAGGAACGTGGGAGGAACGAAAGAACGCGGGGCGCGCGCTTCGCACGGTCGTCCCGAGATCCGCCCACGCCGACTGGAGCCCGCCGTCCAACCGCCCGAATCCCGTCGACGTCCTCGAGGCTCAGGGCGAGTCGCGGGTTCGCGAGTTGCTGCCGATCCGGTACGGCCGGATGGCGGAATCGCCGTTCGCGTTCTATCGCGGAGCGGCGGCCGTGATGGCAATGGACCTCTCGACAGCCCCCGTGACGGGTCTTCGCGTTCAGGCATGCGGCGACGCTCACGTCACCAATTTCGGGAAGTTCGCCACACCCGAACGCAACCTGGTCTTCGACGTCAACGACTTCGACGAGACGTTGCCGGGCCCGTGGGAGTGGGACGTCAAGCGTCTGGCCGCCAGTCTGCATGTGGTCGCGCGCCAACGCCGTTTCTCACGTCCGGACTGCGACCGGTTGGTGTCCGCGGCAGTGCGCGCCTACCGGGAGCACATGGCGGAGGCGGCAACGATGGCGACACTCCCGCTCTGGTACGCGCGGACCGACGTCAAGGACGTCGTCGCGCACTTCCCCAGGAAGTTCCGGCCGCACATGGAACGCGACGTCAACAGAGCGCGGCGCAAGGACCACCGCCGAGCCGTCGCCAAACTGACCAAGGGCGTGGGCCGTGATGTTCGATTCGTCGAGGACCCTCCTCTGATCGTCCACCTCGACAACACCGAGCACGACATGGACGAAGTCCTCCCGATGATCGACAGCTATCGCGACACCCTGTCCCACGACCTGCGGAACCTGTTCGACCGGTTCCGTATCACCGATGTGGCCCGCAAGGTGGTGGGCGTCGGCAGCGTCGGTACCCGTTGTTGGGTCTGTCTGTTCGAAGGTCCGGACCGTCCGAACGGCGACCGAATCATCCTCCAGGTGAAGGAAGCGCAAGCGTCGGTCCTGGAGCCGTACGCCGGCGCGTCGACCCTCGACCACCACGGACTGCGCGTCGTCGCCGGCCAACGCCTCACCCAGGCCGCGAGCGACATCTTCCTCGGCTGGGCCGAGGGCCCGAAGAGCGACCGTCATTACTACGTGCGCCAACTTTGGGACTTCAAGGGTTCGAGCGACCCAATGACCATGGACCTGAGCAACCTCAGCTACTACGGGGCTCTCTGTGCCATGGCGCTTGCTCGCGCGCATGCCCGTACGGGTAGCCCGGTCCAGATCGCCGGCTACCTCGGCACGTCGAAGTCTTTCGATCGAGCGATCGCCTCGTGGGCCGCGAAGTACGCGTCCACCAACGACGAGGACTACGCCGCCTTCCTCGACACGATCCAGTCCGGACACCTCGAGGCGCAGACCGGACTCTGATCCGACTGCGCCGCGGCACGGACCCCGAGGCCGACCCCACCGAATGTGGGGTCGAACGCAACTCGCCGGGGCCTACGCTGATGTTCGATGACGATCACAGTCACGTTGCTCTATTTCGACGGTTGCCCGAACTGGCAACTCGCGGACGAACGTCTGCGCGTGTTGGCCGCCGAGGTCCCGGGTCTTGTGGTGCACCGCCGGCTGGTCGCTTCGGCGGAGGAGGCCGAGCAGCTGGCGTTTCACGGTTCGCCGTCGTTCGTCGTGAACGGGGTGGACGTGTTCGCCGATGCCGACGCGCCGATCGGGCTGTCGTGTCGGGTCTATATGACTCCGGAAGGGTTGGCCGGCGCGCCCGCGCTCGAGCAGTTGCGCGCTGCTCTCACCGGCACCCACTAACCCCCTCTCGCGCGCCGGACGCACCGCTCCGGCGACCGGCTCGCCGAGAAAACGCGCGAATGTTTGTCGGCGCCCCGATATCTCTCAGTCTACATTGACTCATTGCTCTTTGAGCGTTACCCTCGGACCATGGGTGACGACAGTTCGGTCGAGCTGCGAGCGGCGCGCCACGCGGCGTTGGGTGATCCGGTGCGGTTGGCGATCGCGGATGAGTTGGCGGTATCGGACCGGGCGCCGGTGGAGCTGCGACGGCTTCTCGGGATCGAGTCGAACCTGTTGGCCCATCATCTCGACGTGCTCGAGAACGTGGAGTTGATCACCCGATCCCGTTCGAGCGGGGATGGTCGGCGCCGCTACGTGCATCTGTTGCGCGACGCGTTGGACGGCCTCGCACCCGGTCGGAAGATCCGGCGGGGTCGGGCGTTGTTCGTGTGCACACGCAACTCGGCGCGCAGCCAATTGGCCGCCGCGCTGTGGCGAGAGCTTGCCGACGCACCGGCCGAGTCTGCCGGAACGCACCCGGCGGATCGGATCCATTCCGGCACGGTCGCGGCAGCAAAGCGCGCCGGTTTGGATCTCGGCTCGTCGGCACCACGCGAGCTCGCCGACGTGAAATCGGTCCCCGCGTTAGTGGTCACGGTCTGCGACCAGGCCCACGAGGAACTGAACGCTCCGGAGAGCCGGCTGCACTGGTCGATCCTCGATCCCGTCCCCGCCGGCACCAAGGCCGCGTTCGACGGCGCGCTGGAAGAACTGCGGGACCGAATCGCCGGCGTGCTCGAAGGCGCGAGGACGGCGCGGTGACCGATACCTTCCACGCACACGACGCGGAGCTCGCGCTCCAGCCGGAGACTGGAACGGGACAGCTCCGACTCGATCTCGGCCGCCGCCTGGTCGCCGAAGGGCTCGGCACCGCGTTCTTGATCATCGCGGTGGTCGGATCCGGGATCATGGCGAGCCGCCTCTCCCCCAGCGACATCGGCCTGCAGCTCTTCGAGAACGCCGCCGCGACCGCCGGCGCGTTGATCGGGCTGATCCTGATGTTCGGCGCGGTGTCGGGCGCCCATTTCAATCCGGTCGTGACGCTCGTGGATCGCCTGCTCGGCACGATCACGACCCGCGACGCGTCCCTCTACACGGCTGCGCAGACTGTCGGCGGCTGTATCGGAGCTGTGATCGCAAATCTGATGTTCGAGCTGCCCGCGGTCGAGTGGTCCACGAAATCGCGTTCGTCGGGGGCGCTGTGGCTCTCCGAGGTCGTCGCGACCGTCGGGTTGTTGTTGGTGATCCACGGCTGCGTCCGTACGGGCCGAGCCAAGGCCGTGCCGTTCGCGGTCGGAGTGTGGATCGGCGGCGCGTACTTCTTCACGTCGTCGACGAGCTTCGCGAACCCCTCCGTCACCATCGCCCGGACCTTGTCGGACAGCTTCGCCGGCATCAAGCCGTCGTCGGCGCCGATGTTCATCGCGATGCAACTCGTCGGTGCGGCCCTTGCCTACGGGTTGATCCGCTTCCTCTATCCCCACAACCTCTCGGAGACCACCGATGACTGACCCTCGCCCCGAAGTGCTCTTCGTCTGCGTCCACAACGCCGGTCGCTCCCAGATGGCCGCCGCGCTCCTCGCCCATCACGGCGGCGACCGGGTCGTGGTCCGCTCGGCGGGCACCGCGCCGGCGGATTCCATCAATCCTGCGGTCGTCGAAGCGATGGCCGAAGTCGGCATCGACCTGCACGCCACCGGCGCGTACCCCAAGCGCCTCGACGACGCGGCGGTGCGGGCCTCCGATGTCGTGATCACGATGGGCTGCGGCGACGAGTGCCCCTTCTATCCCGGTAAGCGTTACCTCGACTGGAAGCTCGACGACCCGGCCGGCCAGGGCGTCGACGCGGTACGGCCGATCCGCGACGAGATCGACGACCGCGTGCGCGAGCTCCTCGCGGAGCTCGTTCCCGCCGACGTATAGACCGGCGCGCCCAACTTCAGCAACAGGCGTTCGCGCGACCAGGCGTCACGGGTTCGGCGCCTGCGGCCGGCGTACAGCACACGGATGCTTCGGGCTGCATGACCTCGGCGTCGGCGAGGACCGTGTAGAGCTCCCACGGCTCGCCGTCGGGGGCGGACACCCACACCTTGTCCTGCACCGCGTAGCAACACGTGGTCTCGTCTTCCACGGCTGTGGCGAGTCCTCCGGCTTGGAACCGGCCGGTTGCCGACACGACCTCGTCCGTGGAGCCGACCTCGATCCCCAGGTGGTTGAGCGTGCCCGGGGTTCCGTCACCGGCGATCAAGACGAGCTTCAACGGCGGCTCGGCGATGGCGAAGTTCGCGTAGCCGTCGCGACGCTTGGCCGGAGCCGAGTCGAACAGCTTCGAGTAGAAATCCACCGCCGCGTCGAGATCGCTCACGTTCAACGCCAGCTGCACCCGGGACATGACGAACCTCCGCTACATTGATGATTGTCGATGTTATGATCATGGCGGATAGATCGACGTTTGTCAATGTCTTGTTCTCGAAGATCGGTGGGGAGGATCCCATGAGCGCGAAGGCCCGGATCGCGACGTTGAGCGCATGTTGTGGTCCGGTGAGCCACGGAGAATTGAGCGAGGCTGACTCGCAGACGCTGGCCGCGGGCTTCGCCGCGTTGGCCGACCCGGTTCGCCTGCGGCTGCTCAGCTTGATCGCCTCCGCCGACGCGGACGGCATTTGCGCGTGCGATCTCGTCGAGCCGGTCGGGCGGTCGCAACCGACGGTCAGCCATCATCTCAAGATCCTGCGCGAAGCGGGCCTGGTCATCGGGGAGCGACACGGCACGTGGGTGTACTACCGCGCCGTCACCGATCAGATCGCCGCGCTGCGCCAGGCCCTGACGTGACGCACAGAAGCGTGCGGCCGCCGATCCATCGGTGTTGATATGAGTGAAGCGTCGGCGAGGGCCGCGGACGTCGGTGACGATCGGGCGATCACCGGCCGGCTGTCGGTGTTGAACCGGTTGTTGCCCGTGTGGATCGGCGCCGCCATGGTGCTCGGGATCCTGCTCGGTCGGTTGTTCCCCGACCTGAACGACGCATTGGAGAAGGTCGAGATCGCCACGGTGTCGCTCCCGATCGCGATCGGGCTGCTGGCGATGATGTACCCGGTCCTCGCGAAGGTCCGGTACCGCTCGATTCGTTCGGTCGTGGATCGCCGCTCACTGGTGATGTCGCTCGTGTTGAACTGGGTGGTCGGCCCGGCGCTCATGTTCACCTTGGCGTGGCTGCTGTTGCCCGACCTGCCGGAGTACCGCACCGGGTTGATCATCGTCGGTCTGGCCCGCTGCATCGCCATGGTCCTGATCTGGAACGACCTCGCCGGCGGGAGCAGCGAGCTCGCCGCGGTCCTCGTGGCGCTCAACTCGGTGTTCCAGATCGCGGCGTACTCCCTGCTCGGCTACTTCTACCTCGAGCTGCTCCCGGGCTGGTTGGGCCTGGACTCCGCCGGCATCAACGTGACCATCGGACAGATCGCCAAGTCCGTCCTGATCTTCCTCGGCATCCCACTGGTCGCCGGCTTCCTCACCCGCACCATCGGCGAGCGCCGAAAAGGCGTCGAGTGGTACGAACAACGATTCCTGCCCCGCATCGCACCCATCGCGCTGTGGGGACTGTTGTTCACGGTGGTCATCCTCTTCGCGCTCCAAGGCGACCGGATCACCCGGGAACCATGGGACGTCGCCCGCATCGCCGCGCCGCTCCTCGTGTACTTCGCAATCATGTGGGGCGGGTCGTTTGCCCTCGGCCTGCGGATCGGGTTCCCCTACGACCGCAACGCATCGATCGCTTTCACCGCCGCCGGCAACAACTTCGAGCTGGCCATCGCAGTGGCCATCGGCGTGTTCGGCGTCTCGTCGGGCCAAGCCCTCGCCGGCGTCGTCGGCCCGCTCATCGAGGTCCCGGTCCTGGTCGGCCTGGTCTACGTCTCCCTCTGGGCCCGCCGCCGCTACTACCCGCAGCCCGTCGGGAGCCATTCGTGAACAACCCTGATGAAGCAACGCCGCGTCAGCGGACGCTCCGGTGGTGGATCGCCGCTGCCGCGGTATTGGTGATCGCGGCCGCCGGCGGCACGTGGTACGGGCTGACGCGCAATCACCACCAGAGCTCGAACGCCGCGATGGCGGCTCGTGCCCAACACGTCATGCCGTTCGACCTGCATCGAACGACTCATCTCTTCACGAAGAACGCGGACGGCGGCGTCGAGAAGGTCGTGGTCAACGACCCGTCCGACCGCCGTGACCTCGACCTCATCCGCGCTCATCTGCAGACAGAAGCGGAGAACTTCCGCCGGGGCAATTACTCCGACCCCGCGAAGATTCACGGCATGGACATGCCCGGCGTCGGCGAGCTGCAACAGAACGCGGCCCGCGTCAACGTCGTCTTCGCCGAGATCCCGGGCGGAGCACAGATCACGTACGCGTCGACGGAGCCGGCCTTGATCTCAGCGCTGCACGACTGGTTCGACCGCCAGGCAAGCGATCACAGCATGCCGGGCATGGGAGGCTGATCTGTCGCCCGCCACGAGCAGCGGCCGAGTTGCCGGCGTTCCGTGTTGAGGCGAACTCGCGGCGGTGATTCAGCGCATCATTGGTCCGACGCGAGTCGCGGGCGGGTGATGCGCATGAAGCGGGGCTGCGCGGCGCAGTTGGGAGACACGCAGTGCGCGATGAGCGGGTGGGTGATGACGATGTCGCCTGCGTTCCCGGTGAGCTCGACCACTCGGGCCGGGATCCCGTCGATGTCGGTGGCCTCGCTGAATCGCTCGTAGCGATCCGGGGCGTCGTCGGTCTCGAGCAGTGCGGCCAACCACGGGTGGCTCTGGTGGAAGGCCTTCCGGGTGACCGCGCTCTTCTCGCCGGCTACGTTCGGGCGGCCGGCGATGAACCGGGCCACGAGCCGGTGCGAGCCGGCAACCACCAAGGTGCCGCCGCCGCGGTGTTCCACGCGGTTGAGGAAGCTGAACACCATCGCTCCGAGAAGCGGCCGGAGCGGATCGGTGTACGCGGCGTCGGTGTGCCACAGGGTCGGCACGGTCCAGCGACGTCCCGGCTCGGGGAACGTCACGAGGAACTCGCCCCAATGGTCGGGCCGCCGCCAGCGTCGCGCCCCGAGGAGGTCGTCGATCGCCGCCGTCGTGGTGGGCCCACCGATGGGCATGAACACGGACTCCCGCAACAGCTTCTGCAGGTGTCGTGCGTCGCCGGTGGGCCAACTCACCGGATCGTGGCGGTCGATGCCGCGCCGGGCCAGGAACTCCCACATCCGGTCGGCCATGGCGTCGGCACCGGAGAAAGCATTCGCAACCCGAACGAACCCGTGTCGGTCGAAGTGCTCGCGCTGTTCGACCGTCAACCCGACGGCGGTCGTCGCGCCGCCGGGCAGCACCGGCCCCGGCCGCCGTACGACCATCGAGAGCCTGGCGTCTCGGACGGCGCGGCCGAGACTGGTGCTCGCCGCCACGAGTGCACGCGTGGGAGCTGCCTCCTCTCGCCGGGACAGCGCTTCCCGTCCGGCGTCCATGGCGTCCGCCACCGCACGAACCGACCGGTGGGCCCGTTGCGCTCGCGTCCGTGAGGGAGTGAAGAGGGCGTCGAGCGCGACGTCGGACTTGCCCTGTGTGAAGCTCCGGCCCAGGAGATACCGGCGCGAGAGCCGTTCGGTGTGCACCCAGTGATACACGAGGGCCCGAGGCTCGTAGACAACGGTCCAGCCGCGTTCCGCGACGCGTCGGAAGAGGCCGTCCTCCTCGTTCGCGATTCGGTGAGCTCCTCTCGGGCCGAGCTCCGTGGGGAACCCGCCGACCGAGAGGAACGCCTCGCGCCGGAACGCCAGGTTGGAGCCGAAGGGGTACCGCGGGTACTCGATCGGCCTTCGCTCCGGGCCGAGGTCGAACCTTCCGTACCAACCCTCGAGGCCCCGCACCCACGCCGGAGCCGGACGCGTCCAGCGCAGATCGATCGGCCCCGCGACCGCCGCGGCGTTCGGTGAGCCCCGTGCGGTATCGGCCAGCGCGTGCAGCCAGCACGAGGCGGCGACCGCATCGTCGTCGATGAACGCCACCAGTTCGCCCGACGCCTCCTGTGCGCCGCGGTTTCGCGCGTGCGAGACACCCAGCTGCGGCTCCACGATGTGCCGGAGACGTTTCATGTTCGATGCCAGTTTGCGCACGACGGCACCGGTGTCGTCCGTTGACCCGTTGTCGACGACGATGATCTCCGCCGGCGCCAACTCCTGCTCGGCCAGGCTCGTGAGCGTGCGCGCCGCGAACCGGGACCGGTTGTAGGTGGGGACGACGACGGAGATCTTCACGGCCAAGACACCATGCCGCGGGAGTCCACTCGGAGACCGGTCGTCTTCGATCCGGTTACGACGACGCAGCCCTCCAACGACTCGGAACAGCCAGGGCACCGAGCGGCTGGAGGGCCGTGTCCCCATAGTGGGCCGCGACGCGCGTGCCGTGTCAAGATCGTTCCCGGTTGCTGCGAACACGCCCGGCGCGGTGTCGCGCCCCGCCGAGCCAGGTCGCGGCGGTGCCGGCCGCGATCAGCCCGGCGACCCGACGGGGCGAGTCCAACGAGCCGTCGAGTGCCCGGAGCCGGTGCCACGCCACGGTGGGCCCCACGCTCGTCCCATCCACCGGCCCGCCCCGTCCGGTCACGTAGCACCGGCGGAGCAGTTCGACGACGGACGGCCCCGCGCCGAGGGACCGGACCACCGAGGGGACAGGCGTCGCCGTGAAGCCGAGTCCCAGCAGGGCTCGTGCCGCACCCTCGTCGAGCCCGCCCGGAGCGTGGTCATCGAAGCCGCCGATCCCGAGCAGCGGCTCACGGACGAACGAGACGCACACCGAGTCGGCGTCGACGCCGGTGAGGAGCAGCTCCGCCCATCCCGCCGGGGTGGTGGTGGGGTCGGGCACGGGCGCGCGCACGACACCATGGCCACGGTCGTGCGCCTCGATCAGCGCGTCGAGCTCCTCGTCGGTGACCCGGCTTCCGACCGCGAGGTACGTGACGTAGTCACCCCGCGCCGCGCCGAGCGCGACGTTGCGGAGTCCCGCGTCGGTCCACTCCGGGGCGATGTCGACGACGACGACATCGTTGCCCACCTCGCGTCGCAGGACCGCGGCGGCGTACCCGTCGCGTGTCGCGGCGAGAAACTCGAACCTCCCGTCGTCGTCGACCTGGCCGTGGAGCATCGCCACGGCGTCGTGCTCCTCGCCGGGGTCGACCGCGACAACGACAGAGAGCACCGGACCCTCGAGGTCGAGGTCGTCGATTGACCCGGACGCGGTGTCAGGGTGAACGATCACAGGCAGGTCGAGTGGACGCGGCTCCCATGCCTTCACCTCGCCTTGCGGCTCGATCGTGTATGCGTAGTCCTGCTCCCACCTGCAGTCGGGGTCGGCCTGGCGGAACTTCTCACGACGGGCGCGACGGTCGGCGTCGGTGAGGCTCACGAGGTGCTTCATGCGGATCGTCGTCTGCCGCCACCGGTCGATCGTCGTCGGAATGGGCGGCGCGTGGAGCCTGTCCGGCGGGAAGAACTGACCGGGCTCGAACGCGAAGAGCCGGTAGGCGTCGTAGTCCAAGCGGTCGTAGTGGTCCTCATCGTCGATCATGCGGTACGACGCGAGCGCGTACGCGTAGCCCGGCTCGGCCTCGTACCGCAGGAAGCGACGGAGGGCCACGGCGTCCTCGAGTGGAATGCGCTCGTCGGCGTCGACACTGATGACCCACTCGGGCGACAGTTCCGCCGCGGCCGCGAGCAGTCGGTTTCGGTTGTCGCCGTCATCCCAGCCGCCGAAACCCGTCCGCGGCGGGTTGGTCAACACCCTGACGACCAACGGGTGCTCGCGCAGGAGCCTCCCCGTGTCGTCCGAGCTGCCGTCGTCGAGCGCGATGACGGCGTCGGCGACGCGGGAGATCGACTCGAACCAGCCGGCGAGGAGGCGCGCACAGTTCCGTGCCGGCAGGAGGCACACGACGTGCGGTCGCGCCGCACTTGCTGTCACGGGTCCGGCTCCTCCGGACAGGAAAGGTGTCGTCGCCTCGCGCGGCCGCCAGCGGAGAAACGGTCCCGGCGATACGGGCAGGAGGTTCTCGTAGTAGTCGCGGAAGACGCCTTCGGGGTCGGCCTCGCGATACTTGGCCACTCGCAAGTCACGGCCTGCTTCGCCGACCTCGCCATAGTGCTTGATCCGGAGTGTGGTCCTCACCCAGCGCCCGGGGCCGATCGTCGTGGGCACGGGCACGAGGTCGAGCCGACGGTTGATGAAACGCTGCCCCTCCTTGTACGCGAAGAGGCGGTACACCCACTCGTAGGCGGGGTCGCACGTCTCGCCGTCGTGCATCCGGTAGACCTGGAAGCCGTAGGCGCACCCCGGGAGCGCGTCGGTGGCGACGAACCGCCGTAACCCTTCGGCGTCGGTGGGGTCGAGACGTTCGTCGGCGTCGAGCGAGAGGATCCAGTCAGGCGCCAGGTCCGCCGCCGCGGCCAGGAGTCGGTTTCGATTCCTCCCGTCGTGCCAACCGAGATGGCCGTCGCGGCATTCGTTCGAGAGGACGATCGCGACCAGCGGATGGGCGGCGAGGATCAGGCCGGTGTCGTCCGTACTGCCGTCGTCGAGCGCGACGACCGCGTCCGCGAATGCCCCCGCTTCGTCGAGCCAGCCGGGCAGCTCGGCGGCGGCGTTGCGGACGGGCAGGAGGCACACGATGCGCGGGGCCGACCCGGATGCTCCCGCGTCCCTCGCCCTCACGGGTTCTCCGGCGACGCGGCGCGTGCTCCGGCGACCTCGATGGTCGGGACCAACTCCCCGACGACGTGTTCGACCGCAGCCACGCCCCGCTCCCAGGTGTAGCGGGACTCGTAGAGCCGCGCCGCCGCCTTGACCAGACGATCGCGAAGCATGGTGCCACGATGGAGGTGGACGACGGCCTGGGCGAACCTCTCCGGATCGTCGCGCAGGAGCAGGTGCTCGCCGTCGCGCGCGTCGATGCCCTCGGCGCCGACGGTGGTCGACACCACCGGGATCTCGTGCGCGAACGCCTCGAGGATCTTGAACCGCGTGCCGCCACCGAAGCGGATCGGCGCGACCAGCACCGAGAGCTGCGCCAGCTCGGGTTCGAGCTCGGGCACGAAGCCGAGCATGTGCACGCCCGCACGGCGCCCGACGTCGTCAAGTCCGGCCCCGCCCCGTCCGATGACGCGAAATTCGGCCTCGGGCTCGAGACGGCGCACGCGCGGGAAGATCGTGTTCGCAAACCACCGGACCGCGTCGAAGTTCGGCTGGTAGTCGAGCAGGCCGACGAAGCCGATCCGCAGTGGGCCGTCCGGGTCGCGTCCCTGCCCCGCGGGCCGACCAGGGCGGCGATAGCAATTCGGAATGACCGACGCCGCGCCGCCCAGGCGGCTCCGGTCGAGGTCGCTGCAGACGACGACGCGGTCGCAGGCGTGGACGGCCTCGGCCTCCCACGCCCGCCAGCGCCGTTCGATGCCGGGGCGATAAACGGGATCTTTGATCGCGTCGCGCCAGGCCGCCGCCAGCCAAGGCCGACGGACGAGCAGACGCCGCTTGTGCGTGAGCGACGCGCTGAGGACGTTGTGGAGGTCGAGCACGACCGGGCCCGTGATGAGGTCGGCGACCGGCTCGTAGCCCCGCGGCTCCGCGCACCATGTGAGGTCGTAGCGGCGGGAGAAGAAGCGGGCCCGCGCGGCCCGGAGCGCCCCCGGGGCGACGCGCTCGGACACGGGAGAAGCGCCGCCGAACATGGAACCGACCCCCGAGGGCGGGGTCGCCTCGACCCGGCACCATTCGGCGTCGCCCACCCATGAGGGCCACTCGAGTTCGAGCTCGGGAGAGCGCCACCGGTCGAGAATGCACACGTCGACCGTGCCGAGCGCGCCGAGCGCCTCGGCAACCATCGCCAAACGGTGCTGGAAACCTCGGGGCGGTCCCCACGGGCTCCATGCCGTACAAAGGAGGAACCTGCGTCCCGCTCGCCCCACGTGGTCAACGCTACCCGGCATCCCACAGGCTCGTCGCGAGAGACATCAGTTGTGATACCCACGGACGGTGAGTACAGTCCGTCGGAGACGACGAGGGGAGCGCTTCGATGCCCGACGAGGAGTTCATCGAGGCGTACGCCCAAGGGCGGACCACTCGTCGCGTCTTCGTGCGCCGCCTGATGGCCGGCGGTCTCTCGTTCGCTGCGGCCATGGCCTACGGGAACGTGCTCGCGCCGGCGGTCGCGGCCGCCGCGGCCGGCTCGCGATCGCGGCCGCACCAACACGACAAGCACGACGACCACCACAAGCACGACGACCACCACAACCATCACGACCACCACGGGAAACGTTGACGGTGTTCGCAGTTCTCGCTACGGCATAGCCCGCCGCCTGCCGGGACTCGTCACGGCGCTCGTCACGGCTCGGTCCACCAGGTCGGCCACGCGGTCGGCGCGCTGGGCGAACCATGCGGCAGCTCCTTGACGACGCGCTGCTCATGGCTCGACACGATCACGTTCGGAGGCACGTCCTCACGCACGATCGTCCCGATGCTCACCACGGCGTTGTCGCCGATCGAGACGCCCTTGGTGACCACGGTCCTGGCTGCGATCCACACGTTCGACCCAACCGTGATCGGACCCGTATTGACCGGGGCGTCAGGAGACCAGCGATCGCCACGGGTGCTGTGGAAGTCGGTCGTGACCATCGAGCACTCTCCGACGATGCACCGATCGCCGATCGTCACGTCCGCGGTGGCGAGGATGTCCACGCCGTTGAGGTAGCACTCGTCGCCGATGCGGACGGTGACCATCGGACCCAACGCGTGGATCGCGTTGCCTCCCGACTCACGGTCGAACAGGCAGCCGTCACCGATGACGACGCGACCGGATCCGTCGACCTGCAGCCGACCGCGAACATGCACGCGCGCGCCGATCGTCACGTCCTGGGCGGCCGAGATGGTCAGACCGTCGACGTGGCAGCCGTTACCGATGCGGACGGTGACCGTCGGCCCCGTCGTGTGGATCGTATTGCCCCCCGATTCACGGTCGAACCGACAGCCGTCGCCGATGACGATGTGGCCCGGCCCGCGGAGCAGGAGTCGGCCACGCACCTGCACGCCCTTGCCCCAGACGGCGCGCTTGCGGTAGCGGATCCGGTAGAAGCGCGTGCGGGCCTTCGTCAAGAGGGGGGCTGCGATGTGGCGCATGATCTCACGACGGCTTGCACCGCGCAACGGCTGCCGCATCGCCGAGAGGAGTCGGGCCGGCTACGTTGCCGCCTCACCCAGGGTCGAGTGAACCGATCAGTTCCCACCATGGCATCGTGGTCCGGCCCCGAAATCGGCCTCAGGCCGATCCGGCGGCGACGCGAGCGAACTGCCCGCTGGCGAGTGCTTCCCGCTTCGCCATGATGCCGGCGATCAACAGGATCGCGCTCAGGACGCGTGGGAGGCCCGGAGCGCCCGCCGCCACACGCCGCGGTAGGCGTCGAGGCCGTCACGGGAGAGCCATCCGCCTGGGCCGGCTGCGATCGCCACCCGTTCGGGCACGGTGCCCCACACGGGCACGCCCTCGTCGGCCCAGGTAGCCAGGGCGTCGTGGTAGTCGCGCGTGAAGGTCCGGGCCGAGGAGATTGCGAGACCGACGGGCAACCGGGCCGGCACCATCTCGAGCACCGCGTGGACTCTCGAAGTCTCGACCCCGCCAATACGGGTGGGAACCACCACGACACTCGCTCGATCCAGCGCCTTGGCGAGCAATCGCTCGTGCGCCGGCGGCGTGTCGACGACAACGATGTCATCGTCGTCGATCCGATCGAGCGCCTTGGCGAGCAGCCGGTCGGTGGGTGCCTCGACGACGTTCAGCCGCTCGAACATCTCGTCGTCGGAGCTCTCGATCCAGTCCGCCGCGCTGGCCTGCGCATCAGCATCGACGAGGGTGACCGAGCGACGATTCGGGCCGGCCAGCGCGGCCAGGTACACCGAAGTCGTCGTCTTGCCCACTCCGCCTTTGAGTGCAGCCACAACCACGATCACACCGCTCAGCGTAACCAGTCTGCCTCACGCGTACAGCTGCGGGCTTCGCGTTCTCCCGGCGTTGGGCGGATCGTCCTGGATAACGCACGCCGGCCCGCTCGAGATCAGCGAATGTGAAGACCAGAGATGGCTCGAGCGATGACCAGACGTTGAATCGCCGACGTCCCCTCGAAGATCGTGTAGGTCCCTCCCCCACGTCTACCGGGTCGACCACAGTCCGCTGACCAGCACTGATTCGGTTGACCGGTCCACCCCGTCTGCACCGTCGAGCCGAGTTGTAGGGATGAAAGTAGGGATGGCTCGGAGACATCGAGCGTCACCAGCGGGAGCGACTGCTCCCTTCGGGAAGACGAGGAACAGCGAATTCTCCAGGTCAATTTACCTTGACACGTCGTCCGGTCGTCAAGTAGCCTTGACGCAGTGAATCTATCGGACGCGGCGATCACAGCCAGCGCTCGCCGCCACGGCGTCAACGATGAAGACATTCGTCATGCCCTTCGGAACTGGGTCGGCGTGAACGAACACGACGAGGAGGTCACCCTCTTCCTCGGACCCGACACGGCCGGAAACCTCATCGAAGTCGGCGTCGTGGCCGACGACGAAGGGACTCGGATCATTCATGCGATGCGGCCCGCTCGGCCGCACAAGTTCTCCACTGAGGAATGACTGACATGACTCCGAAGACCAAAGCACGAGATCAAGAACTGGCGCAACGACTCGAGAACCGCGACCGCACCAAGGACAACTGGCAAGACGGTGCAGCGCTCCATCAACTCGAGACACTGGTTCGAGAACGCGATCGTCTCGACGCCGAAATCGACGATGCCGTCGCCGCAGCCCGCAAGGCGGGGCATTCATGGAATTCGATCGGCCTCATGCTCGGAACGTCAAAGCAAGCCGCACAGCAACGCTTCGGATGACGCCCACTGCGACACTCCGGCGTGTCATTCACGCTGGGATTCGGCTGCGCGCCTCCTCATTGGGAAACAGAGCGAGACGGCGACCGCGAAGATCTGTTTATCGGTTTCGTTCGGACCGCCAGGACTTGGGTGAGAGCCATTTCCCCGATCTGCGTGCCGAAGCCGGGGACATGGCAACGAGCCGCCGACCCCGCGCCGGTGAGCGCAGGGGCCGCGCGACAGGTTGCCCGCGAAACCGTTCGAAGGGACCTCTGCCCTACGCGGT
>Ga0209048_10000582_pt1 | contig 38611 bp, 59 predicted proteins | sample FrelakmetCRP12CR_FD_187146 | JGI IMG/M metagenome (GOLD analysis project Ga0209048, IMG submission 187146) | Freshwater lake sediment microbial communities from the University of Notre Dame, USA, for methane emissions studies - CRP12 CR (SPAdes)... | ecosystem: Environmental > Aquatic >...
ACTTTATGTAATGGATGTACTTTACCTTATGAATAATGATAACGTTAATTTCAACTCCCGCATATCCTGAACCTTTAGACCCTTCGATCATCTGTCGCTGGCTCGCTACGGAATCGCCTAATAACTTTCGACTGCTTCGTAAGGACTGGACCTGCACCGGCTGGAATATAGGCGGATTTCTTGAAGTAGTTTGTACGGATAATTATACCGGGGCAGTTACGAATGATGTTGTACTTTATTGTGCTGCGACCAATCAGATGTATAAAGGCAAAGTGACGAATGTTGACGGGACATTGAAAGTTGTCACAACTGATATTGCATGGGTACCGGGGATGAACATTACTTACATGAACGATAATACTCTTCATGGCGGTTATTATTTCGAAGGTCGTTTGACAATAAACGGGATCGTCTATCCACTCACGATAATTGCCTCGCCTGATTCATTTGGATATGCTGATTTAGACGTTTCAGGGATCTTGCGTATAGTTACTTCACTCGGTAAGATCGGCGATTACAGTACACGGATAATGAAGGAGACGACTAAATCCGGGATGTTTAATCTTGAATACCGGGAATGCTGGTATGGCAGTTCTGAATCCTGGCAGGGAGATATTGTCACTTCGCCGCCAACATCCCCGCCACTGATGAATGATTGGTATTATGGTGAGGCGGTAAGAAGTGAAGAACAAGGATCAAACCTGCATGGTTATGTTGCTAATTCGCTTAATGATGCGCCATTCTTTAATCAGTTCGACCAGCCTGTTTATTTTCTTGGACTACCATTTGACCTGTCATTTATCTTGCCGGAAGTCGCATCGGTTTCACCGGCATCTATTCTGACAGTGAATATAAATTTTTATAGTGCGAATGATCCTACTCATGCGATTACCCCTGGATCAATAACTGAATATATCCCGGCCGATTCACTTGAAGGGTTTATATGTTCTTTAAATATTGATCCAGCCATAATCCCTTCAAACGCAGCGTTCTTAACCGCAGAAATTCTGATCTGATGGGTTGGGGAATAAACACATATAACCTCGTCAGGATCCCGGTCGTAAAACCATGTGGCGGTTATTATCTCAGATGGTATTACAATGGTTTTCATTACTGGTTCTTTCTTCCGGGGAAATACTCTATTGTAACTGAAGGTGAGAAATATTATACCATCGGAACCCGAAAAATAATGATGGGATCAGGTCAGATTACCAGAGGCCAGGCGCAAGCGATACGAACAATAATGATGACACGTGAGGTTTCTTTGCTCACTGTCTACGGATGGGTTAGTATAAGGATCGAACCAGGGACACTTCAAGTTTATGATAATCAACTTCAATCAGTCGAGATAGAGTTTAAAGCGGTAATCGGCAGCAAGGAAGTAACATTCTCACCCCTTACTTATATACCTGTCATACCACCTTCAGTCGCTTATTGCGAAATTGTCATCGGCAGTCAGATTTGGATGTGTTATAACTGGGATATCAATTATCCGGGGTCGAAAGTTTATGATGATGACGAATCGAATCGTGCAGTTTATGGAGGACTTTATACTTATGCACAGGTCATGTCACCAGGGTTTGTACCTACTGGTTGGCACGTCCCGACACTTGTTGAATGGAATACTTTGATTGCTTATGTAGGTGCGAATCCCGGAGGAATACTTAAGGAAGTTGATACAATTCATTGGTTTGCGCCGAATGCGTCAACTGATCTTTATGGATTCAAACAACTCCCGACAGGTTATTATAATGCCTCAATATTCGGTTATAGTCTGATGGGTTATCAGGCTAATCTATGGACTTCAAGTGCATTTGGTGCCGATGGTTATTGTGTTCAGTTTATATATAACGCATCAACATATAATTACTATATATCAAGTAGTCCGAATTATTTTGGAGTGCGATTGATAAAAGATGGAACATTCACCCTTAGTAATGGTATGCTTTATAATGCTTCTGCGGCATTGGGAAATATTGCACCGGCAGGTTGGCACGTACCTACAAAAACTGACTTTAATAATCTTGATGCGTATTTAGGTGTGACATTCACAGGCGGGAAATTAAAAGAAGTTGGCAGTATTCATTGGGCGCCTCCAAATACCGGCGCAACAAATAGTAATGGTTATACTTCACTGGCATCCGGTGATAGAAATGATGTCAGTGGTGCATTTGAGGGTATGACAAACTGGACTGCATTTTGGTCAAAAACTGTTTTTGATGCAACACAGACATATACGATGGAGATAATTACTAATCCAAATCCATTAGTTTCTGATCCTGTGCAAATAGATTATTATCCTAATAAATATGGATTTTCTATTCGTTTGATTAAAGATGATTCCATTGATACAAGAACAATGACTGATATTGATGGCAATTCTTATTCCACTGTTAAGATAGGCACGCAGGTATGGATGCGATCAAATCTCAAGGTCACAAGATTTAATGACGGCACACCGATCCCGGAAGTAACGGGTGCCGGAGCATGGACGGTTTTAGTAACGCCGGGAAGATGCTGGTATAATAACGTACCGTCATGATAGATGTATTGAAAATATCACTTATTGCATTCATGTTTTGTGCTTTAGGGCAGGACGAGGGAATGATATTTAACTGGTATCAGAAACTCATCGTTAAACTTCCTGATTGGCTTTGCCGTCCTTTAGGTGGTTGTTATAAATGCTTTGTCGGCCAAGTTTGTTTGTGGTATTTTGTTTTTGTTAAGCCTTTTAATATTGTTGAGTTACTGTTTTTTATCTCAGCAGGGATATTATCAGCGATGGTCTATAATAAAATTTATTGCTACTTGAAATGAAGATCGGCGCAATAAAAATATTAATCTCAGATTGCACAACAGGTATTTATTTGCGCTGGTGGTGGAATGGTTGGCATTACTTCAACTTCACAAACGGTTATGAAATCGCTCAGAAGTCAGAAAGTTTAGGTACACAGGTCAGCCGGATGTTCTCAGTCATTTCAAAAATTGAACGGCCTACAAAATTAAAGATTGATTATTCTTACCAGGTAACTATCGAAGGAATCACTCAAGGGAATATCGGAGGTTTTACCGGTCTTCTCATGGCTGAAAAAGTCATGCAATATGAAGGCGGCATCTGGCGTGAAGTTGATATAACACGAGGAGAGCATTTTATAAGAGAAGAAAACTCCCCGGCGTATTCAATATCGTTTGAGGTTACACGGAAAGAATTAGCACTTGCATCATCAGTTTATCAGAAGTCGCTCCGTCTTTATATCAGCGATACGCTTTGCGATATGGACCTTGATGAAGTTGTACCGATAAATAAACAGGTCAATGACATTGCAGAGATGCAGGATCGTCAGTCAGACTTCACAGCTCAGTTCAAGATCCGTAAGACAAGGACAATGAAGGCACTGTTTGAATTGTCCGGCGAGGTCGGGGCTAATACTGTTTTCCCTTATGAGTATCAGGAATGCAAACTGATTGAAGATAATATCGAAGTCTTTACCGGTGGTAAGATGATCCTCGATAAAACAGACGAACAGTATTATTATGTCTCGATCCTTGCGGGGAACCTTAATTTCTTTAAAGCAATAGAGAACTTAAAACTTACAGACCTTAGTCTGCCTTCGACTAATCATACCTGGGATGCCGTGACTCAGGTGGCAACACATATCGGCGACCCGGATTATGTATATCCGCTCTGCGAACCCTCAGAAGATGGAAGTATAGCACCACTCACCGATGATGGCGACCGAGTTGAAATGTGGGGAGGCTGGATCTGGCCGTTTATAAAAATCAAAGCAATATGGGATGAGATTTTTAAAAATGCAGGATTTTATTGCTCAGGAAATATCCTGACGAATGATGTCTTTCTGAAGTTATTCACCCCAATAACTAATCTGGATATTGCTAAAGTTGATACAAGCAAATATCTTTTTAATGGTTATTGGCGTGGCTGGACCGATTTTACACTGCCACTTAACCGTATGTGGTGGGCTGATCCGAGGGATTATATTATAACTCTCGGTACTTCATATTTTAAAATCCATTGGATTTATGTAACTCCTTTTGTTGCAACTTACAGATTCAGATATACTTGTACTGTTATAACAAGTTACCCTTCGCATGTTTATCTTTATTCCGGTGCTGTAATGGTCGTTGAACTGACACGTAACATAGACTACCATGAACCTTATGTTTTTGAAGGCGAATATTCGGCAGTTGTCGGAGAAGAACTCACGGTCTGGACAACTCAATTTTATCGTTGCACCGGGTTTACCGTTGGAGTTGTGGCGATAACTGATGTTAAAATAGGTTACGGAGCCGCTGTAACACCACATCTTAATCTGCCAGACCTGACACAGATTGAATTTATTAAACTGATCTGTAATTTCTTTGCACTTATCCCGGAAGTTACGCCGAGAGATCGAAAGATATATTTCTGGAATTACTCGGAACTCTATGATAATATCTCTATTGCACGTGATTGGTCTGCGTATCTTTCAGAACGAGAAGATGAGACAGAATTTAAATTTGGTGATTATGCTCAGTATAACTGGTTACGATATAAAGAATCCGATGACGTTAAAAAAGATCAGGGTACTGGAGTAATTCAAATCGAAGATGAGACACTCGCAAACACAAAAGATATTCTTGAATTGTCTATTTCGACCTGCGATGAAGTAACTGTATTGACAAATATTTTCAGCGTTGATATTTCTAAAATAGGTTTTAACAAATATAATGTTGATACTTCTTCTTATGATCAAAACGAGACTATCGATCCGAGAATAGTTTATGTGAATTTCACCGGCGAGATTGCATCCCCACTATATCAAAAGACTTTTGGCATAAGGACTTTAGTTGTCGGCGGTGTTTCACATGACATTACCACACCAAAGAAAGCATCTTCAAAAGATGTCTCGTTTGCAAATCTGATCTATAACTATGCCGGGCTTTCCCGGCTGCTTTCAAAGACTAATTTACGAAGGGCAAAATTCAATCTTCCGGTTTATGAAGTGGCTGGACTCAAACATTATATCCCTATTTATCTCAGTCAATATAAGGCTTATTTCTACGTGAATAAGATTAATAACTACGTCCCTGGACAACTGTGTACCATTGATTTAATAAAACTATAATGGACGAAAAGAAAACATATCTAATAGAGATACAGAGTAATTATCAGGAATATATTGATAACTTAATTCAGGCAAAGAAGCGAGTTGATGAATTAAGGACTTCAAATGAAGCTTTAAGAAAGTCTGAAAACGCAACTGCCGACCAGATAGAGAAGAGTAACGCTGAATTACGTCAGGCTCAGACAGATGTAAAAAATGCTACAAACCTTGTTAATTTAGCTACTAAGGCCAATAAGGCCGAATCAGGGAGTTATGAGCAATTACTGAGGAATAATCAATTATGGCAGACGGCTTTAAAACTGGAAGCCGGTACGATGACAAAAAATATTGATGGTACTTATCGGATGACAGATAAGTATATTCAACTTTCTCGACAGGTTAATGAATCTAAAAAAGCACTCGATCAATTCGGTAAAGGAATCCATGATAATCGTTTAAATGTTGGCAATTACAGCGAATCAATTCAAGGGGCGTTAGGAAATCTCTCATTGATGCCTGGAGTCTTAGGTCGTGCTGGCATGGCCGCACAATCATTTGTAATGAGTTTTTCAAAGGTCGGTTTGATTGGGGGTATTATTGCAGGTGTTTTGGCCGCTATTTCTGCACCATTCATGGCGTTTTTCAAATGGTCGCAGGAAGGCATGGATTTACTTGCACAGAAAACATCTGCTTTTAAAGCCGCTTTAACTGTCTTAAAAGGCGAATTAATTGAGGTTGGCAAAGGTGCCGTTAAATCTATTGAAGAAACTGGCAAACAAGGTAATGTGATCACAAAGATCATGGGAGATATTGGGAATGCTGCCAAAGGAATTTTCAATATTCTTTATGCACCATTCCCAAAAGTAAAAGAATATCTTACTGATTTAGGTACTAAAATGAATAATGCTGCTGATTCGGCTGCAAATCTTAAAAAACAAGAACAGGAACTTGAGGCCGAAGAAATTAGAATGATTGTACCACGTGCAAAAGCAAATCTCGCAATCAAAGAGGCTCGTCTTCTTTATGCCGATCAGACAAAGACTTATGAAGTACGGATGGAGGCATTAAAAAAAGCACTTGATCTTGAAAATAAAACAACTGATCAGGAGATTGTACTTCAAACAAAACGTTATAATATTCTTTTGGGAAATCAAAAACGAATAAAAGATGCTCATCAGGATACAAGGGAAATAGATCGGCAAGTTGCGGAAACAGAAGCTAAGATATTTGAATTACGAACAGTAAGCGCCGGAAAAGAAATACGTGCAACAAAAGCCTTACAAACTGCACGGCATGAACTTTTAATGGAGAGTTTCAAACTTGTCGAAGCAGAAACGAAACTTAATGAACTCGCAAACCAAGCAGATATTGAAGCATATAATTTCCAAAAGAAAATATTAAAAACTGCTTATGATGAGCAGGTTGCTACCGTTGGGAAAAGTTTTGAAGAAAGAGAACAGTTGCGAAAAGACTATTTAGCTACTGATGCTGCTTTAGATGCTCAGATTTTACAAAAACAAAAAGAGAACTTGACTGAGCAAATGCAAATCCAAACAAAATTAGTTGATACAATCATTCAGCCTTTTGAATTAGCTCGAGCCGCAAAATTAATCATCTATCAAACATATCTTAATGCTATTCAAAAACTTGACGAGGATGCTATTATCAAAACAATATCAACCGATGAGACTGAAAGAAACCGAAAACGTGAGCAGCAAAAGACTGACCTGAAGGCAGGTTTTGATTATCAAAGACTTAAAGCAGAGAATGAACAAAAGAATGCAAAAGAAACAAGTAAAATCTTAGAAAGTATTCTTGATGATGAACACGCTGCAATGATAAAAAGTGTTGAATATGAGAAGTTAACTGCTAATCAAAAGAAACTTATTGATGAACAATACACAGCAGCTAAAAAACAACTCAGTGAAAAACGTAAAGAATTTGCATATTCAGAAATAAAAGCCATTGCTGGTGCGGCCACTGCAATGTCAGAAGTTTTAGGACGGCAAACAGCATTAGCGAAAGGATTCGCTGTTGCCGGGGCATTAATGGATACTTTTGCAGCTGCGACTGCAACATTGAATGACAAAACGATTCCTTCGACTGTTGCAAAAATTGCAATGATGGCAACAGTTATTCTAACTGGTCTGGCTAATGTTCAGAGCATTCTCGCTGTTGATACGAGCGGAAAATCAACTTCTGTACCGACATCTGCACCGAAAACGATTACAAACGCACCAGCGATTCAGAGAATATTTGCGAATCCTGTCGGGTCGTCAGTCCTTACTCAACCAGCGGTAACTCAGGCGCAGATAAACGCCCTGCCGAATCAGAATCTTTTAACTGCTGAAGATATTGCAAAAGCAATGAGTAAACTTCCGTCACCTATTGTTACAGTCGAAGATATAAACGCAAAAATTAAAGAGAAACAAAAAATAGAAGTCCGTGCAAAAATATGACACTTTTTCAATATATAAACAACAATATTGACCCTGTTAAACATAATGTTAAAATAGGTTTATTCCCTTGTTCAATACTCAGGCATTATGAGATTTATTCGCGTTTTGATTATTATAAAAAAGCCGGTTATGATTATCACAATGCTTTTCTCTTTGTCACCTATGACTATGATATGAACGAAAGAACTATTTACCGAATCATAAAACAGATGGAGGCCGACGTATGAAAATTGCAGTATATACCTGCATAATAAATAATTACGATACACTTCGCAGTTATAATCCTGAGTACAAGAAAGAGGCTGATTTTTTTGTGATTACTGATAATTTTGATTCAAAAGAAGGATTATTTATACCATTAAAGATTAAACCTAAAAATAATTTTCGTCTCCTCGCAAGATACTATAAAATAAACTCGCATTTGTTTTTTAATAATTACGACTATATAATTTATCAGGACGGTACTACGATGATGAACACTATCAATCCGGCGCAGTTAATTGAAAAATACCTCTTGGATGCTGAACTTGCTGCATTTCGTTACCCGGATGAAGACTGCACTTACGTCCATGCTGAGAAATGCAAAGCAGCCGAACGATTACTTACTGAGCCAGCTGACAGGCAAATGAATTATTACCGCACAGAAGGATTCCCTGAGCATTTCGGATTTAGTGAAGTCCGGGTTGTCTTGAGGAAGAATACAAAACAGATTAAAATATTCAATGAATTATGGTGGAATACTTTTGCTAAGTTCTTGTCATGCGATCAGTTATGTTTTGATTACTGTGTCTGGAAACTTGGTATAAGGCGCAATCAAATGCAATTTTATTACCCGTGGGACGCAGGTGAACATGAGTTTAATACTTCACAACAACATAATTTCATTTCACTTCACAGATATGAGAATTGTTAACTGTCCCATATCATCAAGTGATAAATCTGTTGAATATCTTAATTTAGGAAATGTACCACTTGTTAATAACCTATGTAAAACACGTGAAGAGTCATTTAACTGCGAGAAGTTCCCGCTGGCAATCCAATTTTTCCCTGAAAGTAAACTGACCTGTCTTACTGAGTACATAAATAAAGATCATCTCTTCTTGAATTATCTCTATCGTTCAGGGGTAAACAAGCCTTATTTGACGCATTGTGCGAAGATGTATGATTATCTCTCACGACTTATTGACTTCAAAGACAAGGATCTGGTTGTTGACATCGGTGGTAATGATGGTAGTCTATTAACGGAGTTCCGCAAAGAGAACCGAAATCTTTATTATATAAATGTTGATTGTAGTGAAAGCTTTATTGATATAAACCATGAACTCAAACTTGAGTATTATAACGAGTATTTTGGTAGTGATACAAAATTTCCCTATAAAGTTAAATTGATAACTTCGACAAATGTCTTTCAACATACAGAGCCGATCCGGTCTTTCGTGCAAGGTATAGAACGGAATCTCTCGAACGAAGGTTTATGGTGCCTGGAATTTCCTTATATCCTTACTACTCTGGCAAATGACAATTATGATCAGGTTTATCATGAACACGTTTATTATTTCTGCCTGAAGAATATTATTGACCTCTGTAATCAGGAAGGGTTAAAAGTAATAAATGTCTCATATCATGATATGCACGCCGGGACACTCCGAATATTGATTGTTAAGGAATCCTCACAACGTCAAACTGATAGTACAATCCTTTCATTTTTGAATCTTGAAAGAACTCTGACTGAAGAGTATTGCCTGAAATGGGGAAAGTTGACTTATAATAAAATTAGTTCTTATAAACAGTTTATAACAGACCTGATCTCAAAGGGACGTTCTATCGCTTGTTTTGGTGCTGCTGCAAAAGGTTGTGTTTTCTTAAATAGTTGCGAAATTGATTATAAGTTGATCAGGTTTATCATTGATGACACACCGTTTAAACAGGGCAAGTTCGTTCCAGGTACAGGGATAGAGGTCGTTAGTCGTGAAGTATTAAAGACTGAGAAGATTGATTACATGATTATCCTTGCTCATAATTTTAAAGATTATATTATCAATTCTTTAAAAGGTCAGTATGAAGGTAAATTTATTGTTATGTTCCCAGATATTAAAGTCTTATGAATACAATAATCGGTACGGATTGTTCAGTTGAATCCATGTTCAGTATTATCCCAGGATGGACCAGCAGGTTCGAAATAGACGATAAGGTATTTGGCGGGGATATAATGTTACATACAATCCCGACACTCACCTGGCAGATCGAGACGGTTGGCGGCGTAAAAAATAAACGGATCCTTGAACTCGGGCCACTTGAAGGCGCACAAACAAAACGATTGATAGATGAAGGAGCCAGAGAGGTTATTGCTGTCGAAGGTCTGTCGAATTGTTTTTTGAAATGTCTTATCATCAAAGAGATATTCGGATTAAATAAAGCAAAGTTCATCTTCGGGGATTTCTGTTACTATGTAAAAAACTACGAGGGACGTAAATTTGATCTTGTTATGGCCTCCGGTGTCTTATACCATCAGGAAAACCCCGCTGAATTGATTTACCAGTTAGCGAATATTACTGATGTTGTTATGGTCTGGTCACAGGTAGCAAGTATAAACCATCCAAGTCGTGAAGAAGGTTCTGTAATTGCCTATGGAAATACATACACGGGCAAGATAATGCGGTGGAATACCGTCAGGCAAGATAGTTATTGCGCAAGTCTTTCCGATATAGGTTTTTGGATGTACCCTGATGAGATGCGGAAATGTTTCACAGATGCAGGATTTAGTCTTACAGAAAAGCAATGTGACGCCACTGTAAATGGGGAATGTTTATTATTTGTAGCAAAAAAATGAAAATAATCGTTGCATACCACGCTTATATGTTTGGTCAGTATATGGATATGATGACCGAGCAATTCAGATTACTCATCCACTCAGGTCTGTATAATGCCTGTGATAAACTTTATATCGGTATTACGACTTCTGAAAACATGGAACCTAAGCACGGCATTGAATGGGCCAAGGGTTTTTATAATTTTGCAACAAGTGGAAAGACGGAACCTGAAAAGAAAGTTGAGATTGTAGTTTACCCTGAAAACTTGGAATTACGTCAGACACTTTGTTGGATCAGAGATTACTCAAAAGAAAACCCTGATGATTATATTTTGTTTTTCCATACTAAAGGGATGACCTGCAAAGAACAACCGTTTGTTGATTGCGCTGCTGTGACTGATTGGCGCAGGTACATGGAGTATTTCGTAATCGAACGGTGGAAAGATTGCATTCAAAAACTTGATGAAGGTTACGATGCCTGTGGAGTTCTTTGGAACAGTGATACAAGTCTTGGATTTTACCCGCATTTCTCAGGTGCTTTCTTTTGGGTAAAAGCAAGTTATATAAATACACTGAATCATGATTATTTGAATGGGAAATCTTATTATGATCAGGAATTTTGGATCGGGACAAATCCTGATGTAAAGATTTATGAATTTCATAACTCCAGGCTTAATGATAAAGACGCTCTACTTGAATTTAAATCTCATTATCAAATCTGTTATCCAAAAGAAAATTATATATGACATTACACGTTATCTGTGCTGCTTATAAACGAATTATCCCACTGAGGATATTGATAGATTGCTTTCTCGTACAAACAAATCCAAACTGGCGACTTTACGTTATTCACGATGGCGAAATCCCTGAAGCGATGTATGATGTGATAAATCTTTACAATGATCCCAGGATCACGTTTGAATATACAAAAATAAGGACGGCTCACTCAGGATTTATCAATCGTGACATGATGATAAAAAAGACTGTCGGCGCAGATGAAGATTTTGTAATGAGTACAAATGATGATAATTATTATCCTCCGGCATTCATTGATGAAATGTTAAAACTCGTTACACCGACAGCAGGTATAATTTATTGCAATATGATTCATTCACATTTCGATTATTCTGTTCTTTCAACGATATTACAGGTTTATTACATTGATTTGGGGGCGTTTGCAGTCAGATTGCCAGTAGCAAAACGGATCGGGATAAAAAATACAAGTGAGATAGCCGATGGGTTATATGTTCAAGATTGTTTGGCTGAATGTAAGCGAATAGGAATGACAACTCATAAGACTGAAAAAATAATTTTTATTCATAACTGATGATTACTTTAATAACATTATTATATCGTATCTTTATAATATGAAAATATCAGGTATTTACAAAATTCAATCTAAAATTAATCCCAATAAAATATATATTGGTAGTGCAATAGATATTAATAAACGATGGAATTATCATCGTGAAGATTTACGAAAAAATAAACACCCAAATAAAAGATTTCAAAATCATTACAATAAATATGGTGAATCTGATTTGCTATTTTTTATGATAGTTGGATGTGATAAAGAAAATCTTATAAGTTATGAACAATTTTATATTGATTCATTAAATCCTTATTTTAATATTTGTAAGACAGCTGGGAATTGGCTTGGACATCGTCATTCTAAAGAAACAATAGATAAGATAAGAAAAAATAGAATCGGTAAAGGTTACCATACGGATGAATGGAAAAGAAAGGCAAGTGAACGAATGAGCGGAATTAATCATCATCAATTTGGCAAAAGGCATTCTCCTGAAAGACTTTTAAGAGATAGTAAATCTCAACAAGGTAAAAAAGCAACTTATGAAACAAAACATAAAATGAGCGAATCGGGTAAAAGAGCATGGATTTTAAGAAAACAATTAAATAATTAATTATGTGTATTGCCCTTATTACTCCGACAGGTGCAAGGCCAGAGCAATTTACTCTCTGTGCAAAGTGGATGAAACAACAAACTTATTCAGGTGAGGTTGTGTGGGTAATTATTGATGATGCTTTGCCGAGGACTACCGATGATGTAACTGAAGATTTTCGTGAGAATTGGATGATTCATAAAGTTTACCCTGAACCAGTGTGGCAATCACAAAACACGCAGGTAAGAAATTTATCGGCAGGTATTCAGACGTTAAGTAATTATAAAGATATTGATGCGATTTTCATTATTGAAGATGATGATTATTACCGCTCGGTTTATCTTGAACGCATGATGGCAAAATTCAACGGTTATCAGCTGATCGGTGAGCGAAATACAGTTTATTATAATGTCCTTTATCGCAGATATGTTACTAATCCTAATTCTGTTCATTCAAGTTTTTTCCAGACAGCTTTTCGCTATGACGTGATACCGATATTAAAGGAATGCTTTTATCATAAATTTATTGATTGTGTTTTATGGCAGAAAGTCCAGAAGAAATATTTATTCAATGACAATAATCTCGCTATCGGAATGAAGGGTATGCCGGGGCGTGGCGGGATTGGTGCGGGTCATTTAAGATCCTATAATATGAGAGACGATGCAAACTTGATTTATCTCAGGGCATTAATCGGCGAAGATGCCAGTTATTATGAAAAATATTATCAAAATACAAATCCACGAACTCAATTATTTACAAATAGATGAATACTTTATCTGACGTTACCGGGATTGTTGTAGTGCATAACACTTTGGCGTTATTTAAAAAATGTTACGAATCTGTCCGCAAGTTTCACCCTGACATGAATATAATTATTGTTGAAAATTCTGATCCGAATGATCCTTGCAGGCATTATGTTACGAATTTCACTACCGGTACGGAGATTTTGTTATGTCCTGCAAATATCGGTCATGGCCGGGGTATGCACCTTGCAATCAGTCATGTTAAAACGAAATTTGCTTTGATCTTTGATTCAGATATAGTGATGATCAAAAGTCCTTTAAAATTGATGCTTTCAATGATGGAATCAGATACTTATGGCGTTGGTTATACTGAAAAATCAGACATGGGAGGTTACGAATGGGGAGCAAGGCCGGAACATGCAAAGGAAGGGTTCATGTATATGCTTCACCCGTTCTTTCATCTTTTACAAGTTTCGGAATATTATAAATTTCATCCTTACGTTCATCATGGAGCTCCGTGTTTTCTTGCTGCACGTGATATACACCGGCAAGGATTGACGGATAAGATTATTAAAGTTCTCCCAGGACTCGGACATACCGGCGGTGCGGGGTGGTCATGGAAACCCGTAAAACCGCTTTATGTAATCCACAATACAGCCGGAACACGCAGCGACAGGCGCAGTAAAGGTAAACCTGAGACGGAACCGGATTGGCAAAGACAAGAAAATGCAAAAAATAGCAGTCCTCGGTCTGGGTTGTTCACTCGACAGGTTTAACTCCACGGAGTTTGAACTTTCGATTGGTGTTAATGACATCTGGCGTTACCATCATACCGAGGTGGTTGTCTGTTTGAATCACCCAAAAGAGTTTAAACCCGACAGGTTGAAAGTTATTAACGAATGTAAGCCTAAGGCTTTTTACAGTCAGATGGTCATTTGGGATAAAAGAGAGGATTTCCGAAAAATAGATATTTATAACGGTTATCCTGATAGGATTTGCCGACTTGACTCGCCTTCGTTTGAAAAATCATATTGCAGTCCTTTCATTGCCGTGCAGATAGCCTATCGTTATTATAACGCTGAAGAGATTCATCTTTTTGGTGTTGATCTTCTCAATCATCCATTTCTTAATAGTGAACTTTGCAATAAAATAAAACTTCATTTTCAGAATTTACAGACTGCTCTTCGTGCAAAAGACAGTGTCATAGTAGTTCACGGCGAAGGGATTCTTAAAAACCTTACTGACAAATTACTGTCGTAATACTTCCAAAAATCAATAATAAATTTACATTCATGAATCCGATGGGTGTTTGTGATTGGTTTGATTACATAGATGATGTATTTTACCCAATCTTCGATTTCGATTATCCCGACTGGAAAGATGACATCTACTATAATTTATTTGGTTGTGGAATGTTCGGCCCGCCTCCGGGACCGTAAAACTTAGATTATGGGAGATGTCGTAAATGATGTTGTCTATATGTTAACGTGTGATTTTCAGAACATAGAAGATAATGTTGTTGATTATTTGGGATGGGTTTTATTAAATATTCTACCGTGATATGGATGAATTTTATGTTTGTGATTGGTACTGGTACACATTTATTGAATGGTTGCTTATAAACGATGGATCGCCATGCGATTCAAGTATTTGGTTAGCAGGAGATATTCTTGATTGTTTTGGAGGAAACTGATGCCGCTGCCAAACGAACATAGCGCACGTGTAAAAGACCCGTCAGAGTTTGATCCGACAAGTTTCAAAAGCAAGGACATAGCACCGGGCATCCGGATTATTGTCGGGAAAATCAAAGGTGGTGACGGATCAATGGTAACGCAGACTTACCGGTTTGATAAAGATAAGTTCATACCACAGGAAGCAAAGGACTGGCTTGCAAAAAATAAAGTTCATTATATATCATTTGAACCTGCTACTAACACAAAAGATATGGAAGATATAGACGATGCTCAGGTCGGGGCAATGGAACAGAAACGTAAAAAACTCGGTCAGACTGTTGATGAGTTCTACGCTATACCACGTGACCCGCCTTCAGATAGTAAGTTACCGATTTTTGATAAAGCGCACGTCCGTAATGCAATGGCACGGCTAAGCCAGGTAAAAGGCGCAACGGCAGAAGAAAAGGCAAAGGCTAAACGTAAAATCATTACTGCTGCGAAGAAATACGGCATTGATACAACAGGTTTCGAAAAGATGTCAAATTCCGCTAACGCAGTCCTAAAGATTTACGGCGATATTGGCAGTTCTGATAACTCGGAAGAAAGTATCTCGGCCACTTCAGTTGCAGAATTTCTTGATCAGAATAAAGACGCTACAAATCTGACTGTTAAGATCAATTCACGTGGCGGGGATGTTCAGGAAGGATGGGCCATATACGACCTGCTCACGAACTCCGGTAAAAAGATTACAACTATTGGCGAGGGGAAGATTTATTCTATCGCAACTATTATTTTCTTGGCCGGATCTGAGCGTGAGATAATGAAAAACGCCGATGGGTTGATTCATAATCCTTTCATTCCGCCTTATACACTTGCTGATCAATACGAATCGGGCGATCTTCTGAAAATCGCCGAGGCACTTCAGCAGGAAGAGGCTAAAATACTTGATTTCTATGTTGAAAAGACCGGGAGTCCGAAAGATAAACTTGCTGAGTATATGTCGAATGACACTAAACTCTCGGCCGAGGATATGCTGAATCTTGGATTTGCTACAAAAATTATCGAACCTGTAAAAGCATTTGCTTATTATAAACCAAAAGTAAATATTATGAATGACAATGATGTTAAAACATTAGGGCAGAAACTTGATACTTTAATAGATAAGTTTAAGAATTTGACCCGACTTCCTGCCGCTGATCTTGAACTCACAGATAAGGACGGCAAGAAACTCACTCTTAAAAAGCCATCCGGCGCACCTGCCGTTGGTGATGAAGCCTCTCCTGATGGGACATACACCATGACAAACGGAGATGTTGTTACAGTTCTAAATGGTAAGGTCACAGACGTAAAAGCCACTATGGCCGCCAAGACAGAACTCGAAATTGCAAACGAAAAGATTGCCGAATTACAAAAGCAACTTGACGCTGAAAAAGAAAAAGTCACCGCTGCTGAGAAAGCAAAACCTGATCTTGTTGCTGCTGAAGCTGCTTTTAAAGCAAGAGAGACTGAAGCAAAAGGTCTGGTTACTGAACTTCAGAACTTGAGAAATTCATGGAAGCCTGAAAGTCGTACACGTTTCAGTTCAGCAGATAAAGTCGGCGAGATTGATCTTGCGCAAGTACGTGAACTTATGAAGAATATAAACAATAAAAAAGAATAATCATGGCTGAACGAAATTTATCAACGCTTTACACGTCTCCTTCGTGTGGGCATAAAATCAATCTTGACAATCTTCATTTTACTGCTGATGAACTCCGCAGTTTAAATGAACTTGCTGTAACTGCTGTTCTTCAGGCACCGTCACTGAGCACGTTTCATACTCTGGTGACAGGTATTAAGAACGATAAAAGAATAGGTATCATCCCCGGTACTTTCGGACTACTTCTGAAAGCTGCTCAGGCTTGCGATCCAAAAGCTCAATGTCACGAAGCGATTGCTATCGAAAAGACATGGGAGCCGAAGTATCTTGAGTTCATCAATGATATGTGTATTGATGAGATTGAAAACTCGCTGATGCGTCTTTACATTGATTGTGCAAATCCTTATGATCTCACTAAGACTGAGATATTCTCATTCATTCTGAATATCTACTCAAAAGATTTGCCGAAAGAGGTCTTTCGTTACGCATGGTTCGGGGATACTGCTGCTGCTAACTGGCCGGGCGGGAATATAACTCCGGGTGTTGATCCTGCTTTCTTCAATGTTTTCAATGGTTTCTTCCAGCAGATGGCCGCTATTTATGCTGTTAACCCTCTGCAACTCCAGGCAATGCCGGGTAATACACAGGCCACTTATGCACTTCAGCAGTCAGTTGCAACACCGCTTTTGACCTATCAGGCTGTAAATACATTGATTGACGCTGCTATTACCGAGTTATCACAGCAACCCGACAGGGTACTTCTTGTAACACGCTCGGTTTTTGATCGTCTCAGACGTCAACTTCAGGCACTCGGTACCGCTTTCCAGGATTATAAACTGATGGTCAATGGACTTGAGTTTGCAACCTGGGACGGAATACCAATATATTCTATTCCGCTATGGGATCAGTTTATTCGTGCTTACGAAAACAATGGTCTGTCATGGAACGATCCTCACCGTGTAGTTTACACAACGATCTCAAACCTGAATATCGGTTTTGCCTGTCAGGGAGCATTTGATAATATCAATACTTTTTACGATCCGAGAAGTCGTTATAACCGCATTGAGGCTGCTGATGCTTTCGATGCCAAGATTATAGATGACCGTCTGCTTATGGTCGGAAGATAGGAGGTTACTATGACAATAGGATGTAACCAAATAGTGGATTGTATTCTTAAAAACTGTGCGAATCTCGTACCGGGAATTAAGGATCTGGCTTACTTCATCAACTATGATGATGTTGATAAAGATTTAAGCACGTTCGACCCTACCAATTCGTTACTTTGTACTCAACTTGTCCTAAAGACGGTTTCACCGCCGGCTTATGCTTACTGTGTCGAAGGGTACAATTTTTCGAATGAACACAAGACTTCTCTCGTAAAAAAGACTTATCAGAAAGTATGGGAGCATGGCTTTGTATTCCGAATTTTCGATAATACGCCTGAAACGAAACTCTGGATTCAGAATGCCGTTGACAGCAGGTTTATTGTCATCATCGAGAATAACTACAACAAAGATGTACCACCGGTTGCAGCCGGGAGGACTGTCTTTGAAATTCTCGGGTGGGATCAAGGCCTTGAACTCAACGCCGCTGAACGTGACGCAAACTCTGATGAACTGCTCGGAGGATGGTTACTCACGGCTGGATGTTCGGATAAGATAAAAGAGTCTCTGCCGCCGCTTTCTTATTTTGTTGGTGGTACTATAACAGCGACACGTGCTGCACTTGCTTCACTTATCGCTCCATGTTGTCCGTAAATAAAGTGCGGAGCAATCCGCACTCTCTTTATGATTTATGATGAGGTACATTCGTTTGCCAGGGACTTTATAAATGTTCGATCATTCAGGACTCAGGCACGAAAAGCCAAAATCAGAGAGGCTTACGAACTTTTAACCGGGGAAAAGATAAAGATTTCATGTTCGACCTGTTATATCGAAGCCTTATTTAAAATAATTAATAATACAAAAATGGCATCAAGTAAATACGAGTTAAAAAAAGGAGTTCTTTTACAGGCTTTTGGCGATGCGTCAAAGACTTGTACGAACGATACTCTCACAGACGAACTGGCAGAATGGTATTTGAAGAACTATCCTGAGAAAATTATTTATTTCTCACGTGTTCCTTCAGTTTCACAACCTGTTATCGCTACGGTAAAAATTCCGCCGAAACAAAAAGAACCGGAAGTTGCTGAAATAGCAGAAAATTTGATTGCTGAGGCAACCGGAGTCAGGAAGAAACCTGTCAAAAGTAAATCCAAAAAATAATGAGAGTATCCGCTACAAAAACAGCACCAAGAGTTGAGCGGAACACTTACATTACTTCAAAGCGCATTAAAGGATATGGTCAGAATAATGACTATCCTCAGAAAGTATTGGAGATTATAAACAGTTCCGGTACGGGGTCAACCTGTATGGATATTTATGTCACGTTTGTCGGCGGTGCCGGCTTTGCTGACCCTGCACTTGCTGATGCAAAACTTAATCTCGCTGGCGAGAAAGCAAATTCAATACTGAGAAAATTCGCAAAAGACTTAAAAAACTTTAACGGGTTTGCCTGTCTGGTTAAATATAACGGCATGGGACTGCCTTCGGAATACTTTGGTATTCCTTTCGAACAATGTCGTCTTGAAATAGTCACTACGGGCCGCCTGAATAGTTATACCGGGCGGATTGCTGTTCACCCTGATTGGACAGGCCAGACTGGGAAGATTTTTAACATGAACGATGTTGAGTTCATTAATCATTTTGACCCAAAGAAAGTGATCGAAGAGATGACCGCCGCCGGAGGACCAGAAAAATATCTTGGTCAGGTCCTTTATTTCACTGTTGATGGCGATCTTGAATACCCAATAAGCCCTTTTGATCCTATCATAACTGATATGCTCACCGAAGAAAGTGTGTCAACAGTAAAGCATCGCAACGCAAAATACAACTTCTTGCAGGCTGGTATGATTGTTCGTAAAGGTAAAAAGCCGAGAACTCTTGAGGATGGTTCTGTTGACCCTCACGACCCATATAACATCGAACAGACGGAAAGCGCACTGAATCTAAAAAAATGGCAGGGCGATGAGAATGCTTCTAAGATGATTGTTGTTGATGTTGATGCTGATGAAGAAAAACCTGAGTTTGTGCCATTGGTAACGAATAATTATGATCGTCAATATGAACTAACTGAAAAGACTGTTCAGCAAAACATCGGAGGCATGTTCAAAATCCCACCTGTTTTGAGAGGTATTGCGGCAACAAACGCTCTCGGTGGTGGATTTGGTGCTGATGTGATAACTAACGCATATCAGTTTATGAACTCTGTGACAGGTAATGAACGCCGTATACTCTCTGAGGCTTTTCAAAATTTATTAGAGTTTTACATGACACCTTTCAGTAATTTTTTGATTGCGCCACTTCAATATCTTACAACATGAATATAACAGGTATCTATAAGGGAAAAAAGCATCAGAGGAAACAAAAGCAAAAATGAGTGAGTCAGGTAAAAAAGCATGGATGTTGAGAAAATTAGTTGATATAAATTCAAATTAATGATAGCATTAGTTCAAAAGTCTGATTTAGATAAATATAAGTACGTTGCGGATAGTACAAAAAACTCTGTGTCATGGCCTCAGTTTGTGTCAGAGGCTCAACTTTTAGATGTTAAGATTTGGCTCGGCGATGCGCTCTTAGATGAGATCATAAATCAGGCCTCAACACTTCCAACAACTATCTCAGCAGATAATCAAACACTTCTTGATGGCGGAAGTTATACGTATCAATCACGGACTTATCTTTTCCAGGGACTTAAGGCAGCAATAATCTATTACAGTTTTGCAAGGTTTGTGAATCGCACTTCAGTTAATTTCACAGCCGCAGGTGTGGTTGTAAAAGACAGTGATTTTTCGACCCCGGCAAGTGATAAACAAATACAACGAATTGAAACCGAAGCAAGACTTACGGCTGAAGCTATCAAATGTGAAGTAATCGCATATTTAAACAGGAATTATAAACTTTACCCGCTTTGGAATAACGGTAATTGTTGCGGCACCCGATGCAGCGATAACCGACCTTTCTTAATTGTGGGTGACTAATTATAGGAGATTAAAAAATGGCAGCACCAATACCATCAACAGCATCAAGGCCTACAAAAGAAATGGGTAATATCGTAAGAGTAGTCCACATTGATTTATCATCAGGTGATTTTAGTGATCCAAATGGATTCTTTATTCGTTCCAGTTCCGGGGGAGTAATAAAATATTGTCCCATAGGAAATGAAGATTCAGAATATATAGTGAAAACCATTGATGCCTCTGCGGAATTTAAAGATCCTGAAGTTATCCGTAAAGTCTTCAGGCTTATCACTTCTCCAGATACTGATCTTTATGCAGGTTATGGCGTATGACAATGCTTTACAATATAGAACCTGCCAAAGTTGATCTTCAGGCAACCGAAGGCGATGCTATTGATATGGAATTTTATATTAATTGTACTTCGACTCAATTATCAATGTGGAAGTTTTACGTCACGCTTGTTAATCCACCTGCCGAAGGAGTATCGTATTATATGTATTCTGCACGAATGCAGGTTAGACGTAAAGACGGACTCTTACTTAAAGACTGGTTAAGTGGAATAAGCCCTGCGGATATTGTACTGGATATGATTTATGGTGGTTATGCGCATTTGAACGATCTCACAGGATTTCTTGAATCCGGTGTTTTCGATTATGATCTTCAGGTGGATAACGGACAAGGAATTTTTACAATTATGACCGGACAATGGTTAGTTAAAAAACAAATCACACCATGACATTAAGAATAGGAATAGGGAACATTAGGATTCAAAGTGCTTTCTCATGGAGTAGTTACTGGAATCAACTAAAAAATAACCGAAGTACCGATGAAGTTGTTGTTAATAGTATTCTACCAGTAACGAATGGAGCAACATTTTTAGATAATTACGCAGCACCAAACGGACTTAGTTGGATTCCTTATACTTATGGATGGGGGATACCAAAATGTGAATTGATAAGACAAACAGGAAATTTAACAAAAGTTGACTTATGTAAAATTCAGAATCAATCTAAATTATCTAAACTGGATTTAATTATTTGGAGGCGGGCATCTATTCATGTATATAATAAAATTGCGACTATTGATTGTCTCCCTGTAAATAATGGATTAAATACTAAAATATTTGGTACCTCAATACCAGTATTAGAGGGAGATGCTTATGGTTTTCAAGTAATTGGAACTGCTGGTCAGTCAGTTGGATATGACGGAAATGCTTCTTATGTTGTTTATTATAAAGATGGAGCAGTGGGGACTCCGTTTGATTGGCCTATATCTGCTACTGGGTCTTTAAATATTTTAAGTGTTTGTCATTTTTATATGCAAGCACCATTAATTATAGCAATAGGTGATTCTCTTATGGCGAGTCAGCCTTCTCATTCAAGTTTTATTGATAGTTCTTTTACGAATGTTGATTTGCCAACTGCATGGACAACTAAACTGTTATCAATGGATTCAAGTTGTGTTTTTCAAAATTGTGGATTAGGGAATAGAACGACGACACAAATACTTGCAGCATTCGATACTTATTGTATTAATGCAAAACCTAAAATTACAGTTATAAATGGCGGGATAAATGATATTGCAGGAGGAGTAATTACAAAGGCTACATTTTTATCCAACTGGACTTCAATGTTAGATAAATGCGTTACAGCAAATATATTTCCTATTTGTTGGGGAATCATGCCGTGGAATGCCGGGACAAATGTCCAGATGCAAACAAGGGATGATTGGAATGCATCACTCAAAACACTCGTTGAAAGTTATACAAATATAAGAGCAAAATATATTAACTGGGACATATTACTTGGCCAATTTCGTGCAGGTGGGGATGCTGGAAATCTTTGGGATATTATACCTTCTTTAAAAAATGTTGATAATGTTCATTTGAATAATGCAGGATATACTATTGTAGCAAATACTGTTTATAATGTTCTAAGGACAGGGCAACAATAGTTCTGATGGAGTCAATACGCCACGAAAAATGAAAACAATCTGGAAGATAATAGGGATATCAAGTGAAAGAATTTATTAAAACAAATTGGATTTATATTACCGCAGGAGCAACTGTACTGAGTATTGTTTGTGTTGCAATTTGGAAAATCTCAGCTTATGTAACTGAGAATAATATTAAAACTGGCAAGATTGACAAAATTGAAATAAAGATAGATTCATTAGGGTTTAAATTTGATTTGCAGAATGACAAGATTAAAAATTATGTTGAAAAAGTTGATAAATATTCTGTGGCGCATGATGCCTTACAGCGTTCGGTTATTTTGTATTGGCAGGATAACATTAATGAAACAAAAAAATATATGAAGTATGCAGAAGGATTACAAATGCAGGTTCTTGATGAGTTAAAAAAAAACATGATTCCGATTCAATTAATTCCGAAATGATACAAAGGCAAATGGTATTTGGGAAAAGAAAGATAAAATGAAATTACAAGATATAGGGCTTTGGGCATTAAGAATATTTGTATTCGGGATGATAGGATTTGGTTTTTATTTGGGGTGGTATCATCTTATCAAATATCCGAATGGCAAACCTAAAAAACGACTGTCTGATAAATGATAAAATTTTTCGCATCACAAATAATCTGCAATTAAATGAAAAGAAAAGTCCCTCCTAATATTTTCCATCCTGACGATGCCAGGGTAATGGATATATTGAAACAGATCCCTCTCCGAAAGGAAGTACGTGACAGGATGACTCTCAATGAAGCTGACCAAAGTTTCATGATAGGACTTCTGGATTTATATGAAGATGCTAAAGTTGAAGAGATAGCCGATGCAGTTTATAAAAAATTGGCTAATACTATCGCACCGATATTGACAAAACTTGAAAAAATGGAAGAGAATCAAATTAGTCTGAGTAAGGAAATTGTAGATTTGAAAGGTATTGTTAATAAATTAATCCGAAAAAATCGTTGGGGTGCCATAGTATTGAGATTATTCTTAACGGCTATTGTTACTATCGGATTGACATTGATTTTATTTATCTGGTATCATGAACATTTTATGAAATGACAACCGGGAAACTTCCTTACCGTGAATGCCTTCATTGTGAGACAATTTCAGACTGTCGTAATATAGATATTGAACAGGATGGTTTCGGCACTTTGAAACTTCCTGATGACTGTCCAAAGAAAAAGGAATATGAGAAAGCTGATTCTGGCAAGGAAATACACTGATAAAGAGACTCAGGGGACATATCTTGTTTTTGATGATGACAAGGAATTATTTCGGTGTCGTTGTCTTGAACTCCCGTGGTTAAACAACCAGAGAAATATTTCCTGTATTCCTGAAGGAAAATTTCTTTGTCAGAAATATTCCGATGATAAGCACCAAAATTGTTTTTGGATAAAAGGAGTTCCAAATCGTGACGGGATTCTTATACATGGAGGGAATTTCGCTACGGGCGTAAAAGTTGATACTGAAGGTTGTCAGATGGCAGGAATGGATTATATGGATATTGACGGCAATGGGACTTTAGATATTGTAAGACCCGATATTGCATTACTCGCTTTAAACTATTTTTTACCGAATCGTTTTGATATAATTATATGTTAAACTAAAAATTGAAGTTATGTTTAAGAACACATCATGGAAAACAACATTAGTGGGTATATTACTTGCTATTGTTATGGTAGTAGTTCCGCTGATTCAGAACGGAACGGTAAGTCTGAAAGATATTATTATCGCTGTCCTCTTGGCGGTTGCCGGTTATCTTCAGAAAGATAAGAATGTCACCGGCGGCGATGTAAGTAACGGCCTAAGTCTAAAACAATGAAAAAGTTAATTATCATTTTCTCACTCCTTTTGATAGGAGTTTGCCAAGCGCAGAGTTTTAAAGGATTCTTTAAACCTCTTGACGCTACAATCTTTGAGGCAAAGAAATCACTCGGCGCAATGTCAGTCAATCAAAGTGTCTGGCTCTTCCGGCCCACGGTTGAAATCACAGCCGTTGCTCTGACGTGGAATAAGACTACAAAGAAATTCGATTCATCGCCGCTCAGTTCTGTTGGGCCGGGGATAGGATTTCGTCATTACATAGATGTCAATGGAGCTCCATATAACAATTATGGTTTCAATCTTATTGCCTTGCTCGGTTATCAATGGTCAAGTTCGGCGAGTACATCTATATCAACTGTCGGTACATTTAACTTCCTTGAATTTCTGAATGTCGGTGCCGGATATAATTTCACCGATAAACAATTCCTTATGCTTTTGGGGACAGTTGTAAAATTTTGAGGTTTTTCATGTTTAGGTTTTAGGTTAGTTAGTTTTGAACTCCGGTTGTGAATCCCATTCCGCCGGAGTTCTTAATTTTGCCTGAATTTCGCATGGACTTGTCCTTATTTTAAACGATCTATTCTTTTGTGATAAGTACGTTGCAGAAAACTACCGCTTCGCAAATCGCAAATAAATGGCAAAATAATGATAAATCTGGTTCATAAAAAAAAGAACCAAAATAATTCGAAATTTGTATTGTTATTCCACAAATGTAGTTTATATTCGCATTATGAAAACTTCAGGTATATATATTTTACAATCAAGAATTAATTCTGATATTTTTTATATAGGAGCCACTGTAAATTTACAACAAAGGAAATCAACATGGTTGAATGCAAAAATATCCTACTTAAAAAAATATCCTCCAATATATAATCATTTAAGAAAATTTTGTTTTGATGATTTAGAATTTAAAATCATAGAAATTTGTGAATCATATCAATTATTTGAATTAGAACAATATTATATTTCCGAATATAATCCTCCATTAAATACTTATAAATTTACCTCTGCAGGAGAAGATAGTAAAAAAATACATCTTTCATTAAATAATGATCCAGATTTTAATTCACAATATTTGAATATAGAACATCAGATTTTGGAATTTTTGTCTGACAGGGATTTACCTAAATTATCTATTCTATAACAATGGATTCTAAAAATATTATCAATTGGTCTGAACTTTCAAGATTCTTAACAAAGGGAGATAGAACGGGAGTACAAAAGAATAGAATCCCAAAGAAATATCTGTCTCGAATCAGGCGACTAATAAAATTAATTAACGACTGGCAGCATGAAACCAATGGAAAATAAACTATCTGATCCTGAAGTTTTGGCGATTATCAAATTAGCTGACTTATTAGCTGAGTATTTTGAGATTGTTACTGGTGAGAAAATAATTAAAGAAAGCGATGAGAAAAATAAAATTTCAATTAATTAAAGTGAATTGTCGGAGATGCGGCAAAGAACTTTATACAGGTAATAGATCATTATTTGGATGGGATGAGCAAAAATCCAGACTTGATCGAATTTGCAAAGATTGTATCACACCAGAGGAGCAATTTGAAATTTTGAAATTACAACCAGGCAAATGAAACGTGATTTAACATCCTGGCTGCCATTTATTTTATTTGGATTAATAGTATTCATTATAATTCTATGTCAATTATGAAAACTCACCAATTAAAAAGTTGGCCTGAATATTTTGAACCAGTTTTTAAAAATGAAAAATCATTCGAGATCAGAAAAAATGATCGTGATTTCAAAGTTAGTGATAGAATTATGTTAAAAGAATTTGATCCTTCCGATGGTTCTTATAGTGGAAGATATTGTTTTCGAACAATAACCCATATTATGTCTATAAATCCATTTATAGATTTAAAAGATTATGTGATTTTATCTTTAATTATTGGTGATCAATTTAAGCCATGATACCTGCGGAAATTCAAAATTTGCCGGATAATCCCTGCAATGAAAAAAGGATTATGACTTCCTGCCCTGACTGTGATGGCGACAGTGAAAAGCTATCTGATTGTTGCGGCGCATCGGCTATCGGCAACAGAGACAATGATTCAATAGATTATGGTATCTGTCCTGAATGTGGAGATCATTGCGAATTTGAATCCTGCCCGACCTGCGGCGGAACCGGCGAAGTCGAAATGACAAGTGAAGAAATAAATGATTTAAAATATAATGTCTAAACCTAAAAACTGAATTATGGAAACAAAATTATTTCTTATTGACGAACACAAAGAGACAATCTTTGAAGGCACTGAAATTGAAAAATGGAAATCTTTAGTTGATGAACTCGGATTAACCAAACAAGCCGAATTGATTAAAGGTAATAATACAAGTCCTTTACCTTTTCCAGCGATGACCGAGGCACAAAGAGAAATTTATCATTCTATTCTTGACCGTCGGGAAAGTTACAAAAGTTTCTCAAATGAAGCGATCCCATTATCTATTCTTAGTCTTATAGCACTTTGTGAAAAGGAAAAATATTTTGATATGATTGAGATTTGGTATAGTCGTCATAATCCTGATCCTTTAGTTGTCGGTAAAAATTATGAATCAGAAGATGCAAGGATAAATAAATATACCTGGAGTATGATACCGTTTTTGATTGCTCAATGGGGGCCAAAAATCAAACCATTATCTGAACTTCTTCCACTTTACAATGACTTCAAAAAATCTGAACTCAAAGATGAATATGAAAAGAAATTGAATGATCACGAAAGATCAATAGAAAAATTCAAATTTCAGATTGCTTCATTTAAAGAATCATGATTAACATATTCATCCAACTGATTGAATCCCGGACAACCGATGAAATCGCTGAGATTGTCTCAAGATATGCTGATGAAATAAATCCAATGAACTGGCATTTCTTTTATACCAGGGCAAGGATTGAAAAAGCCAGGATAATAAGAAATGAGAGATTAACCCGGGATCCGGAAACTGAGTTATGTAAACTATACTGCAAAAATTAATATACCTAAACATGAAAGCAATTATCGAAGATGTAACTTTTTCAAAAGAATTTGAGAGTCAATATGGAAAGATGTATTCCTTCCGAATTAAGTATGATGGAGAGGTTGCTCTTTATACTTCAAAATACAAGGACCAGAAAAAGTTCATCCCTGGACAGGAAGTCGAATTTACGGAAGAAACTAAAACTTATACTGATAAGAAATCTGGCGAGTTAAAGGAATACAAAGTCATTAAACCTGTTACTCAGAACAGACAGTCAAATTTTGGAAAGGCTCTGAGTAGGGAAAAATCCCGCTATTCGGGATTTGCTGTTTCTTATGCAAAAGATCTTCTTGTTGCCGGTAGGATTACCAAAGAAGAACTTAACGATCAGGCATGGATATTATTTGAACTCATGGTCGAAATGGATAAAACCCTTGAATCATGATCATTCATAATATCGAACAGCAATCAGAAGCATGGTTTCAATCCAAATGCGGACGAGTCACAGGAACCCGTTTTAAAGCACTTATGGCTGGGGAATCAACTCAGACATATAAAGACCTAATCACAAACATTGCTTGCGAAATAATCACAGGGAAGGCTGAAGAAACCTATTCTAACGCTATAATGGAACACGGCATTGAAACGGAACCGATCGCAAGGGCCGAATATGAATCTATTTTTGAAACGGAAGTTAAGACAATAGGATTCCTGACACCAGACGAAGATCATAAATATCATCATTGGATAGGTATCTCACCTGATGGGATTTTAGATAATGCAATGATAGAAATTAAATGTCCACTGATGAAAACTCACTTGGAATATATCGAATCAGGAAAATTGCCAGCAGATTATAAACATCAAGTCCAAGGTCAACTTTTTGTGTCAGGATTTGACTATTGCGACTTCATGAGTTTTGTCGAAGGAATGAAACCTTTCATCGTCCGGGTAAAACCTGATTTAGAACTCTTCAAAGAATACGAAATAAGGCTTGACAAATTAATTGAACTGGTCAAAGAGAAACTTTCTATTTATGAAAAATATGATTATCTACAATGAAAACTTATCAAATACCAGCCTGTCTTGAAAGTTACCGTTCAAATCTCAATCAGACTATCAAATTAGTTTTTACTACTAATGAGATAAAGCCTGAGACAATGTCTAATATTCATTACTCACTTTATAAAACAGGATTCCTGGCTTTCGCTCCTGATGCTTTAACTACCCAGGAATTATCTGATATTGATAATCTGAAAGTTGAATATGCTGATACAGGTAAGCCTCCAAGTCAGAGGTTACGTGCTGTTCTTTATCGTTATTGGGAACAAAAACCGGAAGGATTTGACACTTTCGAGGCTTATTATCTCAGTCACATGGAGAAACTCATCAATCATTTCAAAGGTAAATTGATATGAAAACATCGCTCCCGAAATTGATCGCTAAATGCCAGAGTCTCTTCAATCTTTATATCAGACAGAGAGACTTGGCCGGCTGCTCTCATTTCAGGTGTATTTCCTGCGGCCAGATCAAGGATGAAAGATTCCTTCAGGCCGGTCATTTCTACAATGTTGGTCATTACGCCGGACTCCGTTTCGATGAGGATAATTGTCACGGCCAATGCAATCATTGCAATACTTTTTTGCATGGCAATTTAATTGAATATCGTGACAATCTTTTTATGAAACTCGGCCCAGAGAAGTTTGAATGCCTGAAAATCAGGGCTGCACTTTATAAAAGGAATGGACACAAATTCAATCGTTGGGAAATTGAAGCAAAAATCGCTGAATTGAAAGTTAAGATTAAAGAACTTGAATTATCAACAGTATGAAAGTTTTAATTGCATGTGAATTTTCTGGCATTGTCAGGGATGCATTCATTGCAAAGGGTCATGATGCGATTAGTTGTGATTTACTTCCAAGCGAAAAACCGGGGCCGCATATTCAAGATAATATTCTAAATCATTTATATGATGGATGGAATATAATGATTGCTTTCCCTCCATGTCCTTATTTAACTGTTAGTGCAAATAAATACTATAAAATAAATCCTGAGAGATATTGGGATAGATTAAAAGCTGCTGAATTTTTCCTTAATCTGGCATTAATAAAAATAGAAAAGATTTGTATTGAAAATCCAATCGGTATAATGTCAGGTTTTTATCGTAGACCGGATCAGATAATTCAACCTTGGATGTTCGGACATGGAGAAACAAAAGCAACCTGTTTATGGTTAAAAAATCTTCCAAAACTTCAACCAACAAATATAGTTGATGGACGTGAAGGCAGAATCTGGAAAATGACACCGAGTCCCGAAAGATGGAAAGACAGGTCACGTACATTTCAAGGAATAGCAAATGCAATGGCAAATCAATGGGGATAAAATATGAGACTCGCTCAACTCGGCAATGAATATTTCCGCCTGGTGAAGATGGATAATTGGATCACTAAAAATAGTGCTTCGAAAGCACTTGGAAAGGGAGGTCGTGGAAAACTTGAAAGGGCAATGAAGGTGGGTATTGTCAGGTCGTATAAGCGCAATCCTGATAAACGAACTGGCAGGGTAATGGTGAATTTCGATGATTTGATGAAGATAAAAGATAAGGCAATTTAGGGATTGTTAATAAATATAATGACAAAAAACAGTAATATATTGACAATATTCAGTAAATTTGCTTTCGTAAAAACGGCGCTCCATGAAATATAGAATTAATTTTTTGAATTATACTGCCAGCTCTGGCAGCAACATCCACGAAAGGTTTCCGGGTAGCGCCGTTCCTCAGTGGATTTGTTGTTTTGAGCTGGCTTAATTTTTTGATATGAATCTAAAAATTTAATAATGACAATTAAAACAAACGAAATTATTTACAGAGAGGATTTATATCCAAGAATAAGAAAGAATCCTGCCAAAGTACAGGAATATAGTGAAAACTTAATCTTATTGCCTCCTATTGAAATAAACCAGAAAAATGAACTTATAGATGGATGGCATAGATGGACGGCATATAAAGAAAAAAAACAAGATAATATTCCTGTTATAATTACCGAAACCGCAGATGATAATGAACTTCTGGAACTTGCCATTGAAAGAAATTCTAAATATGGATTTCAATTAGATCGGAAGGATAAACAATCGATGGCAATTAAAATTTATGCCAATACTAAAATTGAAGAAAGATCACAAAAGAAAAAGAGACTTGCAGAAATACTTTCTATTACTTACGAAACGATCAATACATGGACAAAGGATATTGATAAAGCACAAGAAACAGAAAGGAATAGATTAATTCGTGATCTTTATTTGTCTTGTTATACTCAGGAACAAATAGCGGAAAAAGTAGGATTGAAACAAAATACGATATCAGATATTATATCGAAAATTGAGAATTTTCAATTACCGATACAATCCTTTGAGACGGAACAAGAAAAAGAAAAATCATTTGAAGAAGAAAAAACAAAAGCTGAATTTAAAAATTCTGAATTTACACAACCTCTTTATAATGTCTGGAGATTTTCTAAACTTAATAATGAAGTTACTCATTTCGGAAATAGTGAACAAACAATAGTAGAAAATCTACTCTATCTATTTACAAAACCATTTGATATTATAGTTGATCCATTTGCAGGTGGCGGTTCGACTATTGATGTTTGCCGTAACCGATTTAGACGTTATTGGGTAGGTGATTTAACACCTATTGAGGCCCGCAAACACGAAATTCATGAGTTCGATATTTTAAAAGATATACCGGAAATATTCAAGGGTGCCTGGCAGGATGTTTCATTAATCTATCTCGACCCTCCTTATTGGAGACAGGCGATAAATAAATATGGTGATAATGTTAACAATCTCGCAAATCTAAAAACAAGCGATGACTTTGCAGATGCAATGACAAATATCATAAAATCATTCGTTAAACGAATTGAATCTTCTAAAAATAGAGGAGGATATGTCGCTATGTTACTCCAGCCAACTCAATGGAATGCACCTGATAAACAATATTCAGATCATGTCTTTGATATTTATAAAAAAGTTGGATTACCTGTATTTATGAGAGTTCAATGTCCTTATAGTTCAGAACAATATAATCCGCAACAAGTTGACTGGGCAAAAGAAAATAAACAATTATTGGTCATTTCAAGAGAATTAGTTATATGGAAAATCAAATAAGAATACCTTTTAAAATTGATGAAAATAATGTAAAACCAAGATTTGATGGCAAAGGTTCTGAATTTGGACTTTTACATAGAAAATTAGGGCCTCAATTTGGGATGTTTGATATTGATAGTATAGAAGCTACATCAGTAATGAAACTTGAACTCTCAGAATCCGATGTTGGATTTTTTGAATATAGAACAAATTTTTCTGATTCATCAATAGAATTTAAGGCATTTTATGAAATTAAATATAAGATGACAATTTATGTTGAAGAAGCAATGAAATGTAGAATTGGATCAGCAACTTGGGCTCAATTGAAACTTTGCGAATTAATAGGTGCAAGATATTTTATTGTTGTTTCAACTAATGGAATACAGCCATTTACATTTTATGAATATAGAAATATAGATGGCATTCTTCATCATAAAAATATAGGAATACTCAATTATATTAATAGAGAAATAGATGGGAAAATTGCAATAGAATCTTTTTGGAAAAATAATTTAAGACTATCATGAAAGACCCCGCAGTTTTGTGGTATTACCAGGACTTCTTAGTCGGCACGGAATTTATGACTGATGAGGAAGTTGGAAAATATACACGAATACTTTGTCACCAAGCCGACAAGGGACATTTAACAAAAAGACAAATATTAAGTATTTGCAAAACAAGGGAAATACCGGAAGTTATTGCGGAGAAATTGCTTATTGATGAAGAGGGAAATTATTACCAAAACAGGATGCAAATTGAAAAAGATAAACGGAATAAACACATAGAACACCAAAGCGAAAATGCAAAAAAAAGATGGCAAAAAGATGAATGCCGTGGCAATGCCGTGGCAATGCCTTTATTAAATGAAGATGAAAATATAAATGAAAATAAAGATTTAATTGAATTATATAAAAAGGTGGTAGTTTTTTTTGATGAAGATTTGCGGCCCAAAACTGATAAACAAAAGAATGATTGGATTGATACTTTGGATAAACTTATTCGCATTGATGGTAAAACTCCTGACGTGATTGCTCAAGTAATTAAGAGAACTCGGATGGATGATTTCTGGCGGAAGAATTTTATGTCAATTATGAAACTTCGGCAAAAGGATAAAAACGGTGTGCAGTTTTTCTTACGTTTTGAAAAGTTATTTATTGGAGAAAATAAAGGTCCGGAATATTTTACTTATAATGATATTTTGAAAAAGCATGATGTTTCCGGCCCGGCTGTTTGGAATATTTATAAGCCGGTAATGATAAATGGTAAGACAAATCCTTCCTGGGTACATATTGATGACATTAAGAAATATAGTCTTAAAATAGTTAATCCATGATAACATTTACTGAAATTCAAAATGTAATTTGTAACGGTGAGAAAATCCCGTCCGAATCATTGAAAGGCAGAACAAGAAAGCATGAAATAGTTCTGGCCCGTCAGATGATAATTTATTTCCTGAAGAAATACACTAAAGAATCCCTTTTGCAAATGGCAAGGCATTACGGCAGGGATCACTCAACGGCAATTCATAGTATTAAAACTGTGAATAACTTCATAGATACAGACAAGAACTTTGCCAGGAAGATAAATTCATATAATCAGGAAATTGCGAGAAAGTCTGATTTAATTTTTCATAAACATCTGAGAGAAATGAAATGTGGTTTTCCGATTGTCCGGGAGCCGATAATGATTTATAACTGATGAGAATCCTTTTATTGATATTGCTTTTACTTTCTCCTCTGACGCTCCACGCACCTATTCTGGAAGTCATTCCCGCTTGGCATTATGTGAGTTTTGACATCCAGGAGAACAGAATTATCACTGAACACGGAAGTTATTCTTTTGAGAAACTCCCAGCTGGATTCCTGGTATTGGAAAGGAAAAGAAAAAACTATTATGAGATTAGGATTAAAAAGTTTGAACGAAGATATGTAAAATAAGCCAGAAGTGAGAACCCAAATAACAGAAGTAGTCTATTGCTTTCAACTGTATGTTTGGGCGGCTTCTGGTGATAAAAAATGAAGAGATGAAAACAGAATTATTTAAAAAGGTATTTATCAAATCAGAAGAGGATTTGCCGAAAGAAAAAGGAGATTATTATGCTCTTCAAGATGACTTTGAGGGGGAAGTTATTTTAATGCACTTTGACGAAAAAACAAGACAACTTTGGTTAGATTTTAAAATTATTTGGTATCTCCAGCCTCTTCCCGATAAACCCGAAATAACGGATGAGGATATTGAATAATGGGCAAAAGAAAAATATTTAAAATTAGGTTATATAGATATTGAACTTGCTCGTTATTTTAGTTCTAAAGAAGGAGTTAAAGCAATGAGAGACGGATTAATCAAAAGCAGTAAATAAGATGAAAACAAAAGAGAAAATTAAATTATTTCTTGAGTTAAATCATGTTCGTGAAGATACTCCTTTAACCGGTAAATCATGTATTTCATTAATAGAAAAATGGAATGAAGAATATGCCTCTGAACGCACGGCAAAGATGCAGAAATTAATTGATAAACAAGATGAATTAATTAAACTTATAGAAAGCAAAATCCAATGGTGGTCTATGAGTGATGATTACAACCGATTAAGGAATGAACTTAAATCTCTTCGTGAAAAGGATGAGGAACCGGAATTGAGAGATGAAAAGAAACCAATATTTGAAAAAGAATTTGTAGAATGGGCCATTATTGATGTTTGTAAATTTTATCGTAATAACAATTTTATTGTAGTTGAGAATAAGAAAGAGTTTATTACTATTTACGATCTTCATAATTATTGGTTAACAGAAATAAATATCAAATGAAAACAATAAATGTTAAAGTTGGTAAACAATATCTCTATAATGGATCTATTGTTACAGTCATAAAAAGAATTTTAGGCAAAGAGAAATCTAAACCTAATATGCAAAGTGGTGAGTTATTTATTGGATTCAAGAGAGGAAGAAAATCATTTCTATTAGATAATGGAATTACAGTTTTTTCAGATCAGTTAAAAGAAATACCTCAAATCCCGCTAAAGAGAATAATTTAAAATAGATAGATATGAGATACATTCAGCACAAAGGAGGACAGAAGCTTCATATATCATTTGAAATAGACGATGATTTAACTCATCCTGTTTGTGGTCGGAAATTTAATCATTACCGTGCGTCATTTAATATACCTCTCGGTAACGCCTGTAAAGACTGTCTAAAAAGAATCAACAGCAAAACATTCAATAGAAATGAATTTATAAAATCTAATCTATGAAAACCTTATTATTCTTAATTCTCCTTTGTGCAATATTCTCCTGCAAAAAGTATCAGGATCACTGTTGGGGATGTGATTATCTCCGGTTGAATACCATTACAAAAGATACCCTCGTTAACTACAAAATGGAAAATTGGGGAATCTGCGATAAGACCAAAGATGAAATCATACTCTGGATGCAGAAAGAAGAAGAGAAGAAATTTGAAATCAAATGCGGAGATACAATCTGGATTAAAAATTATGTGCATTGTTTACAGGCAACTTGCCCTGAATATTAAAATTTATAAACATGAAAATTAAAGTAAGATTTTTGGATTTGTGGTATGATATAAAGATTCCTGATTATCCTCAATATTTCGGAATTTTACCATATATAATGTTTGTTAAAAGTAATTATGCAAGCTGCCTTTATATAGGGTTTTTAAACCTTAACATAAAATAAGATGAGCTTACTAAAATGGTTATTCGCTGGCCCGGTAATCCGGTCAAGAATCTTGAAACAAATTAAACTACATGAACACGTTCTTTCAATGCTTAAATCAGATAAAGATAAGCGTGAAGTTAACTGGATTATCCGGGAAGAATCAATATTGAATTTACTCAAAGGTCTATTATAAACATTAAAACTTAAAATTATGAACGATGAATTTTTAACAGAAGTTGAGCAGATAGTACAAGTTATTACCGACAGACCTATCGCACAAGCAAACGAACTATTTGAAGCAATCCACAGAAAGTTTAAAGAAGTTCAAGCTGAAAGAATAGCAAAAGCAAATCAGGAAATGAAAGAAGCAAAAGCAAGTCTGAGGAGATTATAAACAGTGATCCCCGGCAACGTTCTTTGCGTCATGCTCCTGGTTTTTATAACGGGTAATTTAAATTCTAAGTGAGCCTAAAACCGGGGATCATTTTTAAATGTTAAATTTGTATTATGAAATATTTTAAGGTGAAGAAATTAAAAATCGGAAATATTATTCGATGGGATTTGAACGATTATATGGATGAGTTTCAGCCAGAACAAGGTTATATAGATGGGCCCTTAGAATTATGGCAATTAGGGCGTCCGGAAAGAATATCAGGTATCCCTTTATCTGATTCTCAAACAATTTCGAAATTACTCAATTATAGAGAATTGCATATAAAACAAAATCAAATATATGAAGATAATTCTAATAAGTATAGTGTTTTATTACAAGTCGGATCAAAACAATTTCAATTTAAAACTATTGAACTTATTGATTACTTTCATCAGTTACAAAATATTTATTTGGAGATTACAGGAGAAGAGTTAATAAATAAGTGTTAATAAAAATATTGACAAAATTCATTAATGTATTGACAAAATGATGTAAATTGCGAATTGTTTTAGGGATTAAGACATTTGCTTATGAGAATGAAGGCGGGATTTTCTGGTAGAGAGTTCCGCCTTTAATTTATTAAAGATGGGCGCACCTCTTGGAAATCAGTTCTGGAAATTAAGATCAAAGCATGGGAGAGATAAGTTATTTAAAACTCCTGAATTACTTTGGCAAGCTGCTTGCGAATACTTTCAATGGTGCGAAGATCATCCCCTCTATGAAACGAGGGGTTTTGCATATCAAGGAGTAGTGACAAAAGAAGTGTTTCCTAAAATGCGAGCAATGACACTTTCGCAACTTTGTTTTTATCTCAATTGTAATGAAGCATATTTCAGGACATTCAAGGCGCAATTACCTGATGGAGAGAAAGATTTTAACACAGTCATTGCAGATATTGAAAAAACAATTTATGATCAGAAGTTCCAGGGTGCTTCAGCAGATTTGCTTAATGCGAATATCATTGCACGTGATTTGGGTCTGAAAGAGCGGACTGACTTAACGTCCGATGATGATAAAATAAATATTATCTGGAAAGATAAGAAATGAGGCAGGAAATATTCAAGACTAAAATATTTGATAAAAATCTTGCTGCAAAAACAAGATACGTTTTTGATGAAGGCGGTACGAGAAGTTCAAAAACATTTAGTATAAATCAAGTCATTTATAATTTAGCAGTTGAAGATAGAGAGCCAACTGTCAACAGTATAGTTTCAGAAACGATGCCGCATCTCAAAAAGGGAGCGATGAGAGATTTTCTCAACTTCTTAAAAAATAATAATCTCTACTCGGAAAGGAACCATAATAAATCAGATAATATTTTTACTGTCAATAAATCTATTATTGAATTTTTCTCAGTTGACACGCCAGATAAAGTACATGGGCCGGAAAGGGATAGAATTTTCGTCAACGAACTTCAATATATCGATTACGACACTTTTTTTCATTTGGCGCAAAGAACACGTAAGCAAATTTTCGCTGACTGGAACCCGGTAAGTGAGTTTTGGGTTTATGAACAGTATATTAACAATCCTCAATATGAGAATGATATTACACTAATTCATTCAACAGTAAAAGATAATCCATTTGAATCGGAAGAAATTGTAAAAGATATTTATCGCAGAGCCGAACGTGACCCGAATTACAAACGGGTTTATCTCGAAGGTCTGATAGGTCAACTCGAAGGCGTAATTTATCCCCGGTGGGATTATGGCGAGTTCGACAGTTCGTTGCCTTATGGTTTCGCCCTGGATTTCGGTTTTCATCCCGACCCTGATGCGATGGTAAAAGTTGCGATAGATGCACGCAAACGGAAGATTTACGCAAAGGAATGTTTCTATTTAAACAACTTACAGATTTCTGATTTGCGGTCACAGGTCAGGTCTCATGCAAAATCACACGAATTAATCATTGCTGATAGCGAGGATCCACGATTGATCTCCGAGTTAAAGGATACTCCATTGAACATTAAAGGCGTTAAAAAGCATGAAGGAAGCGTTCTGGAGGGCATACGACTGGTCCAGGATTACGATATAATAGTTGATAAAGACTCACTGAATCTTATAAAAGAACTCCGTAATTATACATGGAACGATAAAAAAGCCGGGATCCCGAATAAAGGATTCGATCATTTGCTTTCCGGGATTCGTTACTTTGTTCAGAGTACGACTGCAAACAAACCAATTCACCAGGTATGGTACACATAGATAAGCTCACATTGAAAGATATGATGTTTAATACACTTCTTTATTCTGGCCTTCCTGAAGGACTCGTTCAACTTCCGGTCCCGGATCAGATAAGGATAAAAGACAAGAATTATCCCGTTCCTGCCACTTTAGAGGAGTTCTGTAAGATGATCTGTTATGGGCAAAGGTTATTCATCACCCGGAAGGAAGATAATGATTTTGGCGTTATTATTCGTGTTATGGACGGTTATTATTATCCGATTGTCACGGGCGGAAAATGGGATGAAGACATTGCATTGAAGTTCGGAAAACTTATAATAACCTGCATGGTGAAGGATTTATACCCGGTTGCGAACCATCTCATAAATCTTGTTAGTGAGATGTCAGAACGGGAACAAAAACTTCTTTACAGTGAACCTACAAAGATGGAACTTGCTGCCGGGATCGAAAAACTTAATGTCTTCTCTGAGATGACTTCGCTCGATTTCCTTCGTGACGTAATGAAATGTACTGTTCCTGAAGTCTTACTTACTCCTTACAATGAATGCCTTGTCAGGTTTATGATAGCAAAGGAAACCGCAGGTTATCAGGAACGGTATTATGAGCTATTAAAGAAAGATTCTGAACCAAAATCAAAATATGTGAAATGACAACAGGTGTCGCACATAAAACATTTGAAGAAAAAGTAATGACTTTATTACCAGTCGTTCTTCCGATTATCTTACCTGATATTTTACCTGATATTTTACCGCCTGTTGAATTAACACCAGATCAATTAGCGGAGATCGCATCTCATGTTGACGTAACAAATAAAGTGGACAAAGTTCAAGGTAAAGGACTTTCAACGAATGATTATACGGATGAAGATAAACAGAAAGTTGCCCAAGGTATTGGAGGAAGTTCAGGGATTTTAGATTGCGGAGATTTTAATAGTGGTAGTGAAGGAATATTTAAAATAGATTTGGGAGGATTCTGATGGGATTACAATTACAATTCAGAAGAAATACAAGTTCAGAATTAACATCA
>Ga0209048_10000583_pt1 | contig 38554 bp, 31 predicted proteins | sample FrelakmetCRP12CR_FD_187146 | JGI IMG/M metagenome (GOLD analysis project Ga0209048, IMG submission 187146) | Freshwater lake sediment microbial communities from the University of Notre Dame, USA, for methane emissions studies - CRP12 CR (SPAdes)... | ecosystem: Environmental > Aquatic >...
GGTCGCAACCAGTATTTCTATCTAAATCAATAGGATATATACCAGTTGCGGGTAATTGGCGCAAGTACTTTTTGCGCCAACCCGGAAAATCTTCACTCCAAATATATGCCGCAACAAGCTGTCTATTTTGGGACTTCTCGCTTTTCCGTCAGGCACTATCTAATTGGGCATCAAACTCGTCGGCGAGCCATTTTAACCACAGAGGATCATATTTTATGTCTTGCTCAACAACACCATTATCTATTATTGTTCCCGTATATAAGGAAGAAGCCAACATCCGACCTTTTCTGAAGCGCGCCGAAGCAGTGATGGCCAAGATGGGGGTGAGCTATGAAATCATCTTTGCCCTCGACCCTTCACCAGACAATACCGAAGGCGTGATTCTGGAGGAGATCAACCGCAACCCGAATGTCAAACTGTTGGTGTTCTCCCGTCGCTTCGGCCAGCCCACAGCGACGATGGGGGGGATATTAAATTGCACGGGTGAGACTTGCGTAGTAATCGATGTTGATTTGCAAGACCAGCCAGAATTAATCGAACAACTCCACTCCAAGCTGGCTGAAGGTTACGAGGTCGTATACGCCAAGCGTCGTTCGCGTAAGGGCGAAACCCTGATCAAGCGGATAATTTCTTATTTTGGGTACGCGGTCATCAACCAACTCAGTGATGTTCAGATCCCCCGCAACACTGGCGACTTCCGCATCATGACCCGGCGTGTCATCGAAGAACTCCGACGGCTGAACGAGTCGCACGGTTTTCTGCGCGGGTTGGTGGCATATGTGGGTTTCAAGCAAGCATTTGTGGAATACGATCGCGAAGAGCGTTTAACGGGTGAGGGTAAATATAATCGGCTGACCGGCTCATTTAAGATCGGGCTGAATGGTCTTATCAGCTTTAGTAGTCGGCCTCTGCAATTAATGTCGATAACAGGTTTTGGTCTGGCGGGTTTTAGCTTTCTGTTGGGTGGGTGGTATTTGGTTCAGAAGCTGATCGGGATTGACCTGACCCCGGGTCTTTCTACGACAGTGCTGGTGGTAACTTTCTTCTCTGGGGTGCAGTTGTTGGCGCTGGGTTTGATGGGTGAATATGTGGGCCGTATCTATGATGAGGTTAAAAGAAGGCCAATGTATATCGTGGATAAGCATGTTAATTTTGATAAGAAATGACTTTCAATAAGTTCTTACTCGTCGGGGCTACTACAGCGGTTTTGCAGTTCCTTGTTTTAGCTTTTTTATTGGAGATAGTCGGGCTTAACTACAAAATCGCCGCCGCGCTTGCCTTTATAATGTCTGTCATTTTTCATTTCTTAGCCAACAGGTATTTTGCATTTGACATGACTGGGTCACCAAAGTTTATACAGGTCGCTCGCTATTTGACTATTGTTTTTATCAATTGTTCAATAACGGTCGGCGTAACAACGCTATCGGTTGAAACTCTTCGCTGGGGTGCTTATGTCGGGACGGCGTTGTCTATACTAAGTACCGCTTTAATAGGATACTTCGGATTAAAGTACTTGGTATTTATTAATAAAGGGCCATCGCATGGATAGTCATTACATCATCACAGGCTGTGCCGGCTTCATCGGCAGCAGCCTCGTCGACCGTCTTCTAGCCCAAGGATATCGTGTCACCGGTGTAGATAATTTTTCCACCGGCCAGCTGGGTTTTCTTGAAGGCGCACTAAAAAATCCGGGATTCAAGTTAGTCGAAGGCGATTTGCTGGATCTCCCATCTTTCACCCAGACATTTTGCGGGGGCGATATGGTTTTCCACTTTGCCGCCAATGCTGATGTTCGCTTCGGCACCGAACATCCACGCAAGGATCTTGAGCAAAACACTATTGCCACATACAACGTGTTGGAGGCGATGCGTGCAAGTGGGATCAAGCATATTGCTTTTTCTTCAACCGGTTCGGTCTATGGTGAGGCATCGGTGATCCCTACGCCGGAGGATGCGCCGTTTCCGGTTCAAACATCCCTTTATGGGGCCTCAAAGCTAGCGTGTGAAGGGTTGATAGCGGCGTATTGCGAAGGTTTCGGTTTCCAGTCCTTTATTTTTCGTTTCGTTTCCATACTCGGCGAACGCTACACCCATGGGCATGTATTCGATTTTTACAAACAGTTGAAAACTAATCCCAGAGAGTTGCGAGTTCTGGGCAACGGCAAACAGCGCAAGTCCTACCTTTACATCCAGGATTGCCTTGATGCGATGCAGGTTGCCGTTGAGAAGGCGACCAGCAAAGTCAATATATTTAACCTCGGTGTAGATGGTTATTGCGAGGTTAATGATTCTATCGGTTGGATTAGCCAGACATTGGGGGTTAAACCGCAGTTGGAATACTCAGGTGGAGATCGTGGTTGGATTGGGGATAACCCGTTCATATTCCTGGATACCAAGAAAATCAGCTCTTTGGGATGGGCACCGACGCACTCCATTAAAGAAGGTGTGGTTAAAACGGTGGAGTTTTTGAAGAACAACGAATGGGTGATGGAGGTTCGGAAATGAAGATTTGTGTTCAGGGGCTCTGGCACCTTGGGTCTGTCACCGCAGGGTGTCTTGCTTCAGTGGGGCACGAGGTCGTTGGCCTGGACTTCGCTGAAGATGTAATTCGCGGGCTTAGGGCAGGAAATCCCCCCATTTTTGAGCTCGGTTTGGAGGAGATGATTAGGGCAGGCTTGAATTCCGGACGGCTTGGATTTGTTACAAGGCTTGATGAGCTGCCGAGCGATATCGAACTTCTCTGGGTCGCCCACGACACACCAGTTAATGAAGATGATGTGGCTGATGTCGATTTTGTTATTGCGCAGGTGGAGGCGGCACTGCCCTTCCTTTCAGCCAATTCGACCGTGCTGGTGTCTTCGCAGATGCCGGTCGGCTCGATCCGACGGTTTGAAAAAATTGCTGAGCGGGCATGCCCGGAGAAGGCATTGAGCTTTGCCTACTCACCAGAGAACTTACGACTGGGTAAGGCATTAGAAGTGTTTCTAAATCCCGATCGTGTTGTCGTCGGTGTGCGTTCCGAGCAGGATCGGAAGCGGATCGGACAAATGCTGCAGCCGATAACCGACCGAATCGAGTGGATGTCGGTGGAGTCGTCGGAAATGACCAAGCACGCGATCAATGCATTTTTGGCAACCTCGGTTGTGTTTGCTAATGAAATTGCCGCTATCTGCGAACTGGTTGGCGCCGATGCGAAGGATGTGGAGCGTGGCCTGAAGTCGGAACAGCGGATCGGCCCCAAGGCTTATCTGTCGCCGGGCGGAGCTTTTGCTGGGGGGACGTTGGCTCGCGACATAGAGTTCCTCAAAGAGATTAGTTGTGGGCATCAACTATCCATACCGTTGCTGGAATCAGTGAAGACGAGCAACGATTTGCACAAGTCTTGGGTGCGCCGTAAGTTGAGGGTCCTCTTGCCATGTTTGGATGGCGTAGTCGTTGTTGTCTGGGGGCTGACGTACAAACCTGGCACTGACACCCTGCGCCGATCATTGGCAGTCGAATTGTGCAACTGGCTGATCGAGCAAGGTGCCAGCGTTAGGGTGCATGATCCTGTAGTGAAAGGGCTCCCGACAAATTGGAATGGCTGTGTACAACGTTTCGATGAGGCGTTAGAGGCACTCGATGGGGCTCAAATTCTAGTGGTCGGAACGGAGTGGCCAGAATATAAGGAAATCCCTAAGGAAAGTGTTGCCGGGGCGGCTCCTGGTCTAGTGGTGCTCGACCCGAATCGTTTTCTGTCATCTCTGGGAACAGCAGCAACGCTTCGTTATATCGCTGTTGGAACCCCTTCAATTGAAAGGTTGGTGTGATGTCATTTTCACTGAGCGGGAAGGTGGCGATTATCACCGGGGCTAATCAGGGCCTTGGTCTTGAGATTTCTCGTAAATACGTAAATGCCGGAGCCTCGATTGTCATTTGCGCACGGAATGGTGATCTTCTGACAAGGGCACAGAAAGAACTGATTATCGGGTTAGCGCCCGGACAGGTCGTCGAGATGGCAACGACAGATGTGTCAGATTCACAGGGTGTTGGACAATTGGTTAAGGCCACTTTGCAGCGTTTTAGCCGAATCGACATTCTGGTCAATAATGCAGGCATCTACGGCCCGATGGGTCCAATCGAAGAGGTTGATTGGGCGCAGTGGATCAGGGCAATCGAGATTAACCTGTTAGGATCGATATTGATGTGCCGAGCTGTATTGCCCACCATGAAAGGACAACAGAAAGGGAAGATCATTCAGCTTTCCGGCGGCGGAGCCACTAATCCGATGCCAAACGTTAGTGCCTACGCTGTCTCTAAGGCTGCAATCGTGCGTTTTTCGGAAACGCTGGCAGAGGAAATGCGCGATTTTAACGTCGATGTGAATGCAATTGCTCCTGGCCCGTTGAATTCCCGAATGCTTGATGAAGTTCTTGCTGCCGGTCCGGAAAAGGTTGGTCAAGCGTTTTTCGATAAGTCGATCAAGCAGAAAGAATCGGGGGGCGCGAGTTTCCATCAAGGCGCAGAGCTTGCCGTGTTTCTGGCGTCCGATGCCAGCAACGGCATCACCGGCAAGCTGATCAGCGCTCTGTGGGACGACTGGGAGCAATGGCCTAAACACCTCGATGAATTGCGCGCCAGCGACGCTTATACCCTACGGCGCATTGCTGGAAGAGATCGAGGTATTTCGTGGGGGGATAAATGAGTTTCGGTGTTGGAATTATTGGTTGTGGCCTGATCGGCCAGAAACGGGCCAAGTCTTTGGGTGAAGGACGGTTGATCGCCTGCGCGGATATCAACGAGACCAAAGCAAAAACACTGGCCTGTAACAGTGGGGCCAAGGTATTTTGCGACTGGCGGCGACTTCTATCCCTACCGGAGGTGAATGTCGTGGTCATCGCCACGCTGCATGATTCGCTGGCTGAAATCACACTCGCTTCGATTGAGGCCGGCAAACATGTGCTGGTGGAAAAACCCGCGGCACGCAATCCCGCGGAGCTGGAACCAGTGAAGGTGGCGGCTGAGCGGCGCGGGGTAAAGGTACATGTGGGCTTTAACCACCGATATCACCATGCTTTCCGCAAGGCACGAGAGTTGTTTGAGGCCGGTAAACTGGGCGAGTTGATGTTCATCCGCGCCCGCTACGGTCATGGGGGACGGATTGGTTACGACAAGGAGTGGCGGGCAAAGCCAGAGCTATCCGGTGGCGGAGAATTGATTGACCAAGGGCCACACCTGATCGACCTTTCGCGCTGGTTCCTGGGTGAGTTTGCCCAGGTTCAGGGCTTTGCCCATACCTATTACTGGGACATGCCAGTGGATGATAACGGTTTTATGATTCTGAAAACGGAAAAGCAACAGGTAGCCTTTCTTCACGCGAGTTGTACCGAGTGGAAAAACCTGTTCTCTTTTGAAATCTATGGAAAAAGCGCCAAACTCCATATCGAGGGTCTGGGGGGGAGCTACGGGATAGAACGCCTCTCTTATTACCAGATGCTCCCGGAGATGGGGCCGCCCGAAACGACTATCTGGGAATATCCCCGAGACGATGATTCTTGGCGACTGGAGTTTGAAGAATTCCAGGAAGACATCCGGCTGAATCGTACGCCCTCAGCCAACCTGAAGGACGCACTGGCGGTGCTCACCATCGTGGAAAAAATATATAAGGAGTCGGGGTATGATTATTACGCGTAGTCCTTTGCGTATTACCTTGGGAGGAGGAGGAACCGATCTTCCCTCCTATTATCGCAATTACGGCGGATTCCTGATCGCTGCCGCCATTGACCGCTATGTCTATGTGACCGTCATGCGTCCTTTTACTCCGGGGATATTCCTTAAATATTCCAAATTGGAGCACGTGGACCAGATAGACGAGGTGGAACACCCCATTATTCGGGAATGCCTTCGTATGATGAACTTAAATACCCCCCAGATCGAAATCACTACCTTGGCAGATATACCCGCTGGAACCGGATTGGGCTCATCGGGCAGTTTTACTACTGCCCTTCTGAAAGCCCTTTATGCCCATCGACGTCGGCTCATTCACCCCGATGAACTGGCGGAACTGGCTTGCGACATCGAAATCAATAAACTGGGAGAACCCATCGGCAAACAGGACCAATATATTGCCGCTTTCGGAGGGGTCACCGCCTTCCGTTATCATACCAATGACCGGGTAGAGGCCGCCCCACTTCAAATCAGCATGGCTACGCTCTTTGACCTGGAAGACAATTTGTTGCTTTTTTTTACCGGCTTCTCTCGCAGCGCCGGGACCATTCTCAAGGACCAGAACATCCGGACCCAGGAATTTGATCAGGAGATGCTGAATAACCTGCACTTTGTCAAAGAACTGGGATTCCGTAGTCAAAAGGCCCTTGAACAGGAAAAAACCGATGAATTCGGTGATATCCTGCATGAGCACTGGGAACACAAAAAGAAACGCTCGGGCGGGATGAGCAACCCGCAGATCAATGAATGGTATGACCTGGCGCGGGAAAACGGGGCGATCGGCGGGAAACTGGTCGGCGCCGGCGGAGGCGGATTTCTATTATTTTACACCCGGGAACGCCGCAAGCTGCGCCAAGCCATGGCCAAAGCCGGACTGGAAGAGGTCCGGTTCCGGTTTGATTTTGAAGGGACCAAGATCCTCCTCTAATGCCGCTTCCCATAGCCATCTTGGCGGGAGGGTTGGCTACCCGGCTTCGGCCTTTAACTGAAAAAATCCCCAAGGCCTTGATCGATATTGGGGGGGAACCCTTTATCGCCCATCAATTAAAATTGCTCAAATTCAACGGATTGGAAAAGGTCGTTGTTTGTGCCGGTTTTCTGGGAGAAACGATTCAAGATGTTATCGGTGACGGCCAAGAATTCGATCTAACGGTTGATTATTCCTTTGACCGGGAACCCCTTCTGGGGACCGGAGGATCCGTTAAGAAGGCCCTGCCGCTCCTGGGGCCGGCTTTTTTTGTCCTTTATGGTGATTCCTATCTGCCCTGTGACTACGGCGCCGTCCAAAAGGCGTTTGAGGTCAGCGGCAAAAAAGCCCTGATGACCGTTTATCACAACCGGGGAGCCTGGGACACGAGCAACGTAGAGTTCAGGGAGGAGCAAATTTGGGCCTATGATAAAAAAACCAGAACCCCTCGAATGGAATATATCGACTATGGGTTGGGCGTTTTCCAGGAAAACGCCTTTGAGCGGGTTCCGGATGGACAACCCTATGATCTGGCAGAGGTATATCAAAACCTTTTGGGAAGGAGTGAATTAGCTGCCCTGGAGGTCCACCAGAGGTTTTACGAAATAGGTTCCTGGCAGGGACTGGAAGAGACTAAACAGTTTATAACCAAAAAAGTAAATGGGGAAGGAGAATAAAGCAATATGGGATTTGTATCGGAATATCTTAGTGAAACAAAAAAAGTGGTTGAGCAATTGGATCCGGCTTCCATCGAAAAGGTGGTCCAGTTGATTGGCGAGACCAGGGGCCGGGAAGGCCGTTTATTTATCCTCGGGGTAGGCGGGAGCGCTGCCAATGCCTCCCATGCCGTAAATGATTTTCGAAAAATTACCGGGATCGAAGCCTATGCCCCGACCGATAACGTCTCCGAACTGACTGCCAGAACCAATGATGACGGCTGGCCGAGTGTTTTTGTGGAATGGTTGAAAACCAGTCGGTTAAATACCCAGGACCTGATCATGGTTTTTTCCGTTGGCGGGGGAAACCAGGAAAAGAACATCAGTCCCAATCTGATTTCAGCCCTTCAATATGCCAGGGAAGTGGGGGCAAAAATTTGCGGGGTCGTTGGCCGGGACGGCGGGTTCACCGCCCAGGCCGCGGATGCCTGTGTCATTATTCCGACCATCAGCGCTGCCCATACAACCCCCCATACCGAAGCCTTTCAATCAGTAATCTGGCACCTACTGGTTTCCCACCCCTCTTTGAAAACCAGCCAAACCAAATGGGAATCGGTTGTCTGACACTCGGTTGTTACGAAAGAGAAATAAACCCTCCGGATCTAATCGGGCCGTTTTTTTAGACCGGGACGGGGTGTTAAACCGTTCTCTCCTTAAGGATGGAAACCCCTACCCCCCTCCCTCTTTAAAGGAACTGGAAATACTCCCTTATGTCCCTGAGGCCCTAGCCATCCTTAAAAACGCCGGTTTCCTTCTTATTTGTGTGACCAATCAGCCGGATGTGGCCCGCGGAAAGCAAAAAAAAGAGATTGTTGAGGCCATCCACAAAAAATTGTTGAATCTTCTATGTCTGGAAGAAATTTTGACCTGTTATCACGATGACCGTGATCACTGCCAATGCCGAAAACCACTACCGGGGTTGCTTTTGAAAGCCGCGGAGAAATATTCGATTGATTTTTCCCAAAGTTTTATGGTGGGCGACCGCTGGAGGGATATTGAAGCGGGAGAAAACGCCGGCTGTCGGACTATTTTAATTGATTATGGTTATCAGGAAAAAGGACCTTTAACCGCGGCGAACCTGAAGGTTACTTCACTTAAAGAAGCGGCGGACTGGATTATAAATCAAATAAAATCTACGGAGGAATCTATGAAATCACTGGAAGGTTTAAAAATTAAACTCTTCGCGGATGGTGCGGACAAAAATGGAATGATGGAAATGTATCAGAAGCCTTATATCAAAGGGTTTACCACCAATCCAACTTTGATGCGGAAGGCTGGCATTTCAGATTATGAAGCCTTTGCCCGGGATATCATTAAAAGCATCCCCGATCGATCCTTATCCCTGGAAGTCTTTTCCGATGAATTTGATGAAATGTCCCGCCAAGCCAGGAAGATCTCCTCCTGGGGAGATAATGTCTATGTGAAGATTCCAGTGACCAATACCAAGGGGATCTCCTCTGCTCCTCTGGTTCGAGACCTTACCAAAGCAGGTGTAAAGGTAAATGTTACTGCCTTGATGACTCTTGAACAGGTCCAGGAGACCAGCCAGGCCATATTAAATGGTACACCCGCTTATATTTCCGTTTTCGCAGGGCGTATTGCAGATTCAGGACGTGATCCTCTGCCCATTATGTCAACTGCACTAACCCATCTGGTCCAATATCCTCATATAGAGTTGATTTGGGCTAGTCCGAGGGAATTATTAAACGTCTTTCAAGCAGACCAAATCGGTTGCCATATCATTACTGCTACCAATGATATTCTGAAAAAACTTTCCCTGATCGGGAAGGATTTAACCGAATATTCTCTGGATACAGTCAAAATGTTTTATGATGATGCCCAAAAAGCAGGATATAAAATCTAGCCAAAGAGACTCATTCAAAAGTTACTTCTATCTTCAATTTTCATTATAATTTAACTGATTTTGCGAGAGATGGGTGGATCTTTTTTATGATTTTTTTTCAAGTTGCCCTTTTGTGTTTTACCTTTATAGGTTGGGGTTATTGGGTATGGTTGGCAGCCGGATTTGAAAGAAACAGGCAACGCCAAACATGGTTCTTGTCCATGCTGGGCGGTTTTTGTGCTTGCATACTTGCTTTGCAAAACCTAATCTATTGGGGACTAAAATTAGAATGGACGGCGTGGTTCGCGCTGGTCATAGCCGCCGCCGGATGTTTTCAACTTGGCCGCCGTTGGTTTAAGGGACAAGTTCCATCCATAGGTCGGGAGAAAGACCCTTGGATCATGGCTGTCTTGTTTTTGGTGATTTTTGCTTTTCAAGGGTCGGGATTATTCCACCACGGACCGCAAGATTATTACGGAAACGCCCATACCGACCAAGTAAATTATACATTACTCTCCCAATTCTTGGTGGAAGAGCCCTTTTCCTTGGAATTAGAAAATGTGGCTCTCAGACCTTGGTTGGTCAAAGCGATCGACCTTAAAAATATGCGCATAGGGCAAAGCGTGGCCCAAGGATACCTGGGCGTCGTATCTTTCACCGATAGTAAAACGGCTTATGGGGTTTTAACCATTTTCTTCATTGCCTGTATATCCCTTGCCGTTTTCAGTTTGGGACATGCATTGGGTTTATCTCGGATGGGAGCATTACTGGCAGGGTTATGGACAGGCCTGTTGCCTGCCGTGACCAAAACACATCTGGACGGTTTCTTTTCCCAAACAATTATTTTGTTCATATACCCTTCAATGGGACTCTTATTTGCGACGACCCGCTCTTTTCGTTCTTTCTTCATTTTGAGTGCCTTGTTTCTGGCCTGGCTTTTGAGTGCTTATACTGAAGTTTTTATCATTGGTGTTGCAATAACAGCCTGTTTCTGCCTTTTTGTTTTGAAAGCCCCTCTATCGATCAGAATAGCATCGGCGGTGAGTATTGTTACGGCCTCTTTATTGATTAATCCCTATTATTCGTTAAAGTTCATTTTTTTTTTAAAAAATCAGTATCATACGGCCTCAGACCCGCTCGTCTTATCAGGTCTCGTGCCAAACAGCGGCACTTGGCGTGGCTGGACCGAAATTTTTTGGCGTTTTGATTTTTTGGAACAATTTTTTCCAATCCGATTTGAAACTTGGCCAGGTATTTTTTTGCTATGTCTCATGGTGATCGGTTTTCTATCCGTTCCATCAAATTGTCGTTATTGCTTCATGGGAACTCTACTCCCTCCAATTAGTGTTCTCGCTTATCTTTTATCTTTTAAGACGCTTCCGAAATATCCTTTTTCAAAGATTTTAGACACCTTCTCCCCTTTTTGGGTTCTTCTTAGTATTTTCGGGGTCGTTTTTTGCATTGACCGTCTCGAACCGATGATTCGTAAATGTAAGTCCTCTATCCGCCCGTTGAATCGAAAAGAATGGAAACTCCCATTGACCTTAATCCTAACACCCTTCATTGTCTTTTCTGGGTTTTCAAGTTTCATATTTCTCGCCAGGGTAATCCAAAATAGTGGCATACTTTCTTCGGTCAATACACCACAGTTACGCCAAACGTACAAAGAACTGAGAAAAACGAAAGGACGATATCTTATCAACGAAGAGCATCCTATCATCAACGCCTGGTTGGCCTATCACGCTCGAAAGTCTGATGTTTATTTTGAACCCAATAAGATAACGGACCGCCCCGTGCCCTTGGATCAATTCTTTTTTCGAAGAATTCCGGATAATCCCCCGGGGTTAAAATTAGTAAACGCCAGCGGAATCATCGAAACCACATCTTACCAGGGCCCTCCGTTAATTACGATAAGAAATCCACAAGGAATCGATAAAGAGGGTTTGTTTACTTGGTACTGGGTAGGGGATTCTATGGAAATTCAATTTCTACGTTTTTCTTCGATACCTGTCCAGGAATGGTATCGTCTAACGATGACGGTCATAAGCGGTCCAGCCCATCCGGATACCCACCGCAAAGTGTCCTTGATAGCCCCGGAGGGTACTCAACAAATCATGGAGTTTGATAATGAAGCGACTCTATCGTTTAACATTGAACTTAAGTCTGGTAGTGCCAGTTACAAATTTCAAGTCTTATCTCCGACTGAGCACGTTCTCAAGACTCCGAGCGACCCTCGCAAACTTATGGTGCGCGTCCAGGAACTGGATTTAATGTTATTGAAATAGTCATAAAATCATATGGCAATAGGACCGGTTTTTGTGGAGGTACTTAGATGAGAATAGGGGTAAATTCTTTTTCCCTTCTGGCCCATATAGGGGGAATGAATCAGTATTTTATAAATCTTTTTAATGAAGTCCTGGATCATGATGATGAGAATGAATATATTTTTTTCTACTCGGAACAAAATATTAAGGAGCTAAGGAAATTAAATAAGAGGGTATGGGAAAAGGAGGGTGTATTATTAAAAAGCCAAGAAGATATTTTAAACCATCTGAAACGAATAGATCTTTATTTCTGCCCTTTTGGGGCGCTGTGGCCAAGGCCTTTGCCTTTGCCAACGGTAGTTACCATCCCGGACATTCAGGAAGTTTTTTATCCCCATTTTTTTACAGAATTTGACCTTTATTACAGGGATTACCATTACCGTGGCTCGACTCAAATTGCCGATAGGGTTATCACTATATCCAATTTTTCCAAGGAGACCATCGTCAAGCAACACCGAATTCCCGCGAAAAAGGTAGTCGTGGCCTACCCCTATTTAGATCCAATTTTTTTTGGCGCTAAAGGTCTAATGGCCGAAAATAATACAGCAATTCCATTTTCTGAATTCATCTTATATCCGGCCAATCAATGGCTGCACAAAAATCATGACGCCCTTCTTAAGGCCATTCTATCCCTCAAAAAAAGTGGGGTTATCATTAACGCCATATTGACCGGTCACGAAATGACGCAAGGCTATCCCTTAAAGAGTAAAATAAATGAATACGGGTTATCGGAACAGGTTATTATGGTAGGGTATCTTTCGAAAGAAGAACTGGCCGGCCTTTACGCCAGAGCCAAAATGATGGTTTTCCCTTCCCTGTTTGAGGGGTTTGGGATACCCCTTTTAGAAGCGATGGCCGCTGGTTGTCCGGTATCCGCTTCCCAGGACACATCTCTCCCGGAAATCGGTGGAGAGGCCGTCGAATATTTTGATCCTCACAAGCCCGAAGAAATTGCACAGGCCATAGAAATTTTATGGAACAATCCGGAAAAACGTGAGGAATTGGTGCGAAAAGGTTTTGCAAGAATAAAACGGTTTTCCGCATCTAATCTTATTCAAAGTCATCTTGAAGCCTTTGAAGGGGCCAGCCAATCATTTTCTGCTCGACGATATAAATGGCAGCGATACTGGGTTCATCCATCCCACCGATTGCAAGTACACTGGAAGTATAGAAATTTGTTAAAAAAAAATAATTAGAGAAAAAAATATTAGTTTATTGAAACCAACCAACTTGATAAAATTTACCATCGTCACTCCCTCCCTCAATCAAGGAACTTTTATTGGGGCAACGATTGAGAGCATTTTCTCCCAGTCCGGAGATTTTCAAATTGAATACTTTGTTCAGGATGGAGGTTCCACAGACAATTCTATAGAAATCATCCGAGGATGTGCAAGAAAGATAGCCTCCGGTCAACAAGTGATTCGCTGCCGAGGAATCACCCTGGACTGGAACAGTAGACCCGATAAGGGCCAGTCGGAAGCCATCAATATAGGGCTAAAAAAGGCTACCGGGGATATAGTCACTTATTTAAATTCCGATGATCTATATTTTCCTGGAACTCTTCAACAGGTAGCCTCGGCCTTTCAGGCACATCCCGAGGTTGATTTTGTACACGGGGACGGAGATTTCATCGATGAGGAAGGGAAATTTATGTGGGAATGGTTATCAAGACCCTATGACCACAAAGTGATGACTTCCTACCACTATTTATGGAATCGCTTTACCAATTATATCAATCAAACGACTACCTTCTGGCGCAGAGAAGTATTGGATAAGATAGGCTATCTGGACGAATCCTTTCACTATTCCATGGATACGGAATATTGGGTTCGGGCCGGACACCATGGCTTGAAATTCATGCATATCCCCAAAAAATTAGGCAAACATCGCTTCATAAAAGGGACCAAAACCTTCTCCAGCCCAACCGTCTTCTGGGAGGATTCTCTGGAGATGTACCGGCGTTACCGGAGACCAGGATCCCTTAGTCCCATCCTCGGGTTTTACTATTACAACTTAATACTTAATGAACAATATGACTTGGAAAAGGGACGGAAGAAGGGGGAAAAGATTTTTGAGCGATGGAAGGATTTTCCTCCGGAAGAGCAACGGCAACTCAGGGCGCAGGGGGAAAAAGGTTGGGCTTTGGCGAACCTTCTTATTTCCGGTATTCTTGCCCGACAGGGGCAAAAAGGAAAAGCCGGCATTCCTTTTCGGCGGGCCTTGGAAAAGTTCCCGGGTTTACTTTTCCATCCTTTTGCCCTGTCATATCTTCTACGGAAAGCGGCTCCAGCTCGATTGTCTTTCTTGATTGAAAGGTTTATGGAGAAACTTATTTTTCTTTACCGCGATCACCGGTACGAATATCGCTATAAAAAATGAGTCCCATGAGTTTGATTTTAAGCGTTATCATTTGCACCTACAACCGAGCCCATCTCTTGGAACAGACACTGGAGGCCCTGGTCAATCAAACCGTTCCCAAAGAAGACTACGAAGTCATCATTATTAATGATGGTTCCAACGATGCTACCAAAGAGGTGGTTGACGTTTATAAAACAAGAATGGCCTTAAAATATTTCTACCAGGACAACACCGGGCCGGCCGGGGCCAGAAATCAGGGTATCCATTTATCTGCCGGTGAAATCATTATTTTTCTGGATGACGACCTCAAACCTACTCCGAGATTCATAAAAGAACATTTGAAATCACATCGACAATTCCCCGATCCCCGAATAGGGATCTTAGGGCATATTGAATGGGCACCGAATCTAACCATTACTCCTTTAATGGATTTTATTGCCGGAGAAGGGGGCTTATTACTCAGCTATAACCAAATGCCCGAAGATTCTTATTTAAATTATCAGTACTTTTGGGTAGGGGCTTCGTCCTGTAAAAGAAAGTTCCTTTTAGACCATGGTCTTTTTAATCAAGCGTTTAAATTCGGCATTGAAGATACCGAGTTAGGATTCCGCTTATCCAAGCATGGCTTCAGGATGGTTTACAAGGAAAAAGCCTCAAGCCATATGACTCGCCCGGTGGGGTTTGAAGATTTCTGCCGCAGATCAGACCTATTGGGTCACGGTTCATTCATCTGCAGCCAACTCCATCCCGAACCGGAGGTCCAAGCATGGTGTATGATGGAGGGAATAAACCAAAAATGGTTGAGGATTAAAGATAGCTTTGATCACCTTATGGAATACGCCTGCCAACTGGATCAAATTGCGAATGACCTTACAGAAAACCATCTTCCCTTAAGCCCTCCTTTTAAAAAGGCATTATACCAGGCCTACGGCGAGGCCTTCGAAGCCTGTAAAATCAAGGGCATCATGGAAGAACGAAACGTCCAGGGGATCTCCCCTGCCCCCTGCCGGGAGTTGACGTTTCTGCTGGATCCCGTTAAAAATCCATTTAAAGTCGTGGCCATTATCTGTGCTTTTAATGAAGGGGATATTATTTATCAGGTTATCAAACATCTGGTGGAAAACGGAGTCCTGGTTTATCTGCTCAACCATCATTCGACCGACAACACCCTGGAGCAAGCCTCCAGGTGGCTCGGAAAAGGTCTGCTCCATATCGAATTATTCCCGGATGAAAGCGATATTTCCTCTGAGTATGAAAAAGTATTTGCCTTGCGCAAGATTACGGAACGGGTTGAACAATTGCACTTGGAATTGGGGGCCGACTGGTACCTCCACTATGACGCCGACGAATTTAGAGAATCCCCTTGGCCGGGGATGACCCTGCAGGAGGCTATCCGATTGGTTGATACGTTGGGTTTCAACGCCATTAACTTTGAATGTCTAAATTTTTGGCCCACCGAAGATAACTACATCCCCGGAAAAGATGTCCGTGATTTTATCCAGTTCTACGAACCAGCTCCCCTCATCGACAAACCGCAAATCAAGGCCTGGAAAAATTTTGGACAAAAGATTGACCTGGCCGGCATGATGGGCCATAAGGTCTCCTTTGACGGATTAAAGGTCTGTCCTTTGTCATTTATCCTCCGGCATTATCGCATCCGGAGTCAGGCGCATGGGTTAAGAAAGATATTCCAAGAGCGTGTAAGCCGATTTGACCCCCGAGAGATAGCCGGCGGATTTCATCTTCACTACAATGACATAGAGAAAGATTCCGTTTTCATAAAAAACCAGAACGACTTGATTCGGTATCAGCCGGGGGAAGTCAGAAAAAGGATCAATTTTAAGGCGGCCTTTAACGCCAGCATGTTTAAATAATGAACAATACTATAGATTCAACTCAGCGTCCCGCATCTCCCGAAGAACTATCCCGTCTTGAACTTTTGTCCCAACAATTATCCGAAATTCAAGAGGCCTTAACCGCCTCGAAGACCATTGTGGAAAGCCTGGAAGAAGTGATCAAATCCCGAGATTTTGAAATCCAATCTTTGAAAAACACTATCGCGGGTAGAGATCTGGCCCTGCAGAATTACGCCATTCATTTCAACTCTCATGGGTGGCAGTCCTTGAGAAGGATTTACGAAATAGGGAATCGATGGTTTCCCATGGGTTCACTCAGGCGCAAAGCGGCGGGGAAATTCATCTCCCTGTTTCGGGGATGAAGCATGGGGCCGGAGGCTATGGCCGGCACAACCCAACTCCGCATACAGACAATGAGAACTGTTTAGTCAAAATGACTTGCAGAATATCCCGGAAGCTGATAATATTAGATGTCGAAAGGGAGTTCGAAGGGAGACGGTGCCTATACAGAATGGCATCGGCGTCAACCCTCGATCCCTCATTTTCAAGAGGAGGAAAAAGCATGAAAAAAACTATTTTTATCCTTTTCGCCCTGATCTTCACCCTGGTAACCGCTCCCTGGAACCCTGGAGCCATAGATTGGGCCCAAGCGGCACCTGCGATCAAGTTCGACCCGAAGAAGGTGAATGACAAGCTTAATGCCGGCTATCTGGACGAGGTAAAACCATTAAACCCTCAACTGAACGGGACTATTTATCTCCGAGGGTGGGCCCAGGATTTAAAACAGCAGAAACCGACTTCAGAACTGGTGGTCCTTTCCGACGGAAAGGCCATCTCCGCTCCGATAAAAGCTGGCTTAAATAGGGGGGATGTGGCGAAAACGTTTAATAACAACAACCTGGTCAATTCCGGATATGAATCCACGTTTCCAGCCAAAATCCTAAAGAAGGGAAAACATAAACTGGAAATCTATGCCCATCAAAGCGATGGATCCTTTATCCCGCTCCGTTATAAAGATAAATCCTTTATCGATCTAACGGTTCAGTAAATCCCTGCGGCCAACCAAGGGGTAGAGTTTGACTCAAGACTCCACCCCTTTATCTTTAAAGCCCAAGCCATAAAAATCATATAGTCCCTTACTTTCCCGAAGAACAGGGAGTGGGGTGGCATAGGAACACGATTATTCCCTCAGGAATGGCCCCTCCCCGTTTAACCTTTTTTTGCCATCCACTCCGGCACTTGGTTGGCGTGTGCCTTTTCGTATGGATCTTTTCCGCCTGGGGGTGTTCCCCCCGAATCGGAATCGGGCAGTCTGCTGTTTCCGGTCCAGGAATCCGTTTAGAGGAAGGCCTTTCCGTAGGGCAAACTTTTTTATCACGTCACCGGGGGTTAATCGGCATCCGGGTCTTTTTGGCCCCTCAAGAAAAAGGGGACGGAACGATACGGCTGCATCTCCGAGAAAATCCCTTTTCAAAAGTGGACTTAGCCGTTGCGGAGATTTCCCTTCAACAGTTAAAAACCAAGGGCTTCCACTCTTTCACTTTTCCTCCCCTTATAAATTCCGCTTCATGTGATTATTTTTTTTTCTTGGAATTCCGCGGAACCAAAGGGGTTGATGTTGGAACGGCCCCAGGTGATACCTATTTGGAAGGAGCCCTGTATCTGAGGGGGGAGGCCCAAAACCTTCAATTGGCCTTCCTCCCCCAGTATGATTCCACCCAACTCTTCCTGGGTTTAGCCCCCTTTCTCTTTCAATGTATTGGAATATTGTTCCTGGGCGTCTGGCTTTTTCTGATCCCCGGTTGGGCCCTCTTATTCTTACTGGGGCCGATCAGGGATCGTCTGTCTTGGGCTGAAAAAACTGGTTTGGCAGCAGGGCTCAGCCTCGCGCTTTATCCCCTCCTGATCCTGTGGTCGGAGGTTGTGGGTATTCATCCCGGGTCCCTTCTGGGTTGGGTTCCGTCTGGGATCGGCCTTTTATTGATCCTCTGGCAGAATCGTTGCTGGCGCCCCGGGCATTTCCCTCTCGCCTGGTCCTCCTGGTCCCGGTCCGCCAACTTCCGGCCGGACATTGTACTTATCGGTTTAATGGCCTTAATTTTTCTCACCCGCTTTTATGTCATTCGGACCTTGGATATGCCCATGTATGGTGATTCCGTCCACCACACGCTCATCGCCCAACTTTTGGTGGACCATGGGGGTTTATTTAAATCCTGGGAACCGTATGTTCCCCTGCGAACCTTTACCTATCATTTTGGTTTTCATACGGCTGTGGCTGCCATGCACTGGTCCAGCGGCCTGGGACCAGCCCGTTCATGCATTTGGACCGGGCAACTTCTTAACGGGCTAGCGGTGATCGCCCTCATTCCTTTAGCTATTAAACTCGGTTCCACTCGGTGGGCCGGGGCGGGTGCACTGTTGGTAGGGGGGATGTTGGCCCAAATGCCCATGTTCTATGTCAATTGGGGGCGGTACACCCAATTGACCGGGCAGGTAATCCTGCTAAGTGCTGTTTTTATTATCTGGACTCTAATGGAGGCCGACGAGGTGCGTCTGCCTCAATGGATCCCGCTTTGGATCGCCATCAGCGGGCTTTCCCTGACCCATTACCGCGTCACGTTTTTTTGTCTATTTTTTGTAGGCGCCCTGCTCCTGAACACCGCGTCCCGGGCCAACCTTGGTCAATATTTCAGACGGCTACTCCTTCTGGCTTTGGGCGGGCTTCTGGCCATACCCTGGTTCTGGGACGTCTTTTCTGAAAAAATTTTCAAGATTTTCCTTAATAAGATGACCACCAGCCCGCAGCAGTTGACCAATTGGGATCGAGAATATAATGCTATCGGATCTCTGACCAACTATCTGCCCTCCCATGTATGGATTCTCATGTTATTGGTTGCAGTGTGGGGGCTTTGGATTCGGCGGAAGCAAACCGCCGTCATCTTGCTCTGGTGGCTTATCGTTCTTTTCTCGGCCAATCCTGGCTGGTTTGGACTGCCGGGGACAGGCGCTATTAATAACTTCGCCGCCTTAATTGCCTTTTACATCCCCGCCGGAATCCTGGGGGGAGCAGCCTTGGGCTGGCTTATCAATCGGTATCCCCAACTTACCCATCAGAAATGGCCCCAAATCATTTTTCTTCTTTTATTGACCGGGGTCAGCCTTTGGGGGGCCAAGGAACGCCTAAAAGACGTTAATTTAGCCCGAAACCCCCTGGTTACCCGGCCCGACTTGCGGGCGGCTGACTGGATCAGGAGAAACCTTCCCGCGCAATCCGTATTTTTGGTCAATGCCACTTTTATGATGAACAACTCTGTACTCACCGGCCATGACGCCGGATGGTGGCTGCCGCTGCTCACCGGCCGGCAGATCACGCTTCCGCCCATGTTATATGGTATTGAAGGGGGCCCTCACCTGAATTACCGACAGCGGACGAATGGTTTGTATGAACAGATTCAAACCAGGGGACTAACGGATCCGGTGGTTGTAAATATATTGGATGAGAGTGGCGTTTCTCATTTGTATATCGGACAGAGATCGGGATGGGCTCTCCTCGGTTCCCTGAGCCTGGATCCACGACAATTGGCGGTCAGCCCCTGGTTCCGCCCGGTATATCACCAAGACCGGGTCTGGATTTTTGAGAGACGTAAGAACTGAACGAAAGGGAACTCCAGACTTTTTACAGCATCTTTGAATTCCTCCAATTCCAAAATGAATATTTTAGCTGTCACCTCCAACACCTCCTTTCTCCGGGCACTTCGCCTGGAAATGCCGCTCCACAACCTGAAGCGCCGTGGCCGGATAGGAGACTATCGGATTACCAATGAGTTTCTTCATGGCCTGGAACCGGACTACCGCTTCAATGTGCTCTGGCTGCAGCGGGTCAGCCATCCCGGACTCATCGAGCACCTGACCCAAAAGGTCCGTCTGAATTTTTTATACGATATCGACGACCTCCTGATCGGACATCCAACCTACAACCGTTGTTCCATCCTGATAGATACCGAAGCGATCCGGGAAGGTCTAAAAGCCTGCCGCGCGCTGGCCGTCCCTTCTCGCCGGTTGATCGCTCTGCTGGAAAAATACAGCGGCCTGGCCTTGCAGTCCAAAACCTTTTTATGTCCCAACGGCTTTGAATTTTCAGATACTCGACGTCGTCCACAGGTTCCCCAAGGGCTCCTGTGGACCTCCAGTGACTATCTGGCCCTGACCCGGTCTAAGGAAACCGTGATAAAGGCCATCGACCAATTCTCGCAAAAGATGGACCTCCCAGTTCTGGCCTTCGGATATTTCAATAAGGAAGTCAAACCCCAAATTAAAAATTTGGTTGACCTAGGGCCCTTAAATTTTTGGCATCATAAGACAATTCTTTCCAGCCTTCCCTCCATGATTGGGGTCGCACCGCTGGAAACCACCGGAAATCCCGAAGATATGGATTTTATTCACAGCAAATCCGACTTAAAGATGGTAGAGTTCGGCGGAATGGGACATCCCGGGGTTTACAGCGAAGCCCTTCCATATCAGGAAACCGATCTTCAGACCGGATTACTGGTACCGAATACGGAAGGCTCCTGGCTGGAAGCCCTGACGGTGGTTTATGAAAAGAAATGGCGGGACGCATCAACGGAACAAGAAAGGATTATCGAACTCCGTCATATGAACCGAATTGCCGAGGAAAACTGGCTGCCGGCTCTAAAGGGGGTCCAGCAGGAGGGTTCAATCTCCGTCAGGGATATTCGAATTCCCAGATTTAGCAAAACCGGGATTTGGGCACTTTATCAACGTTCGGAATTCTGGCAGGGTGTCAAGGATAAGCTCCCCCGGCCCGTTCGGCAACTCTCAAAAAAGTGGATAACTGGAGGAAAACGATGAATCAATCTGTAAGTCTGGTAACCGGCGGGGCCGGATTCATGGGCTCCCACATCGCCCGAGAACTTAACAATCTTGGGCATAAGGTCGTTATTCTTGATGACCTCAGCGGCGGATTTAAGGAAAACGTCCCGTCCGAGGTCGAGTTGGTTGTCGGTTCCGTAACCGATCATAACCTGGTAAACTCGTTATTTGAAAAAAACCGCTTTGATTATGTCTTTCATCTGGCGGCCTACGCCGCCGAGGGACTGAGCCATTTTATCAAAAGATTTAATTATGAAAATAACCTTATCGGCTCGATAAATCTGATCAATGCCTCGGTCAATTATGAGGTCCGATGCCTGGTCTTTACCTCTTCCATAGCCGTATACGGGACCAATCAATTGCCGATGACCGAAGACATCCAACCTTTACCCGAGGATTCCTATGGGATAGCCAAATACGCTGTGGAACTGGACCTCCAGGAAAGCCGGTCCATGTTCGGGCTGAATTATATCGTCTTCCGACCTCATAACGTTTACGGGGAGCATCAAAATACGGGAGACCGCTATCGTAACGTTATCGGGATCTTTATCAACCAACTGATGCAGGATCAACCGATGACCATTTTCGGGGATGGCGAACAAACTCGAGCTTTTACCTATATCGGAGATATCGCTCCCCTGATCGCGCGAAGCGTTCAACTTCCTGAAGCCTACAACCAGATCTTCAACGTAGGGGCCGATAAACCTTATACGGTCAATTATCTGGCGGAGGTGGTGGCCGATACTCTGGGCCAACCCTGCCGCAAGATCCACCTGGACGCCCGACAGGAGGTCAAACACGCCTTTTCCAGCCATGAAAAAGTGGAACGGATTTTTGGGGTTAAAGCGCAGATCCCCTTGGAAGAAGGGGTGCGCAAAATGGCGGTCTGGGCCAAACAAGTGGGTCCGAGGAAGTCTCAAATCTTCGAACCTATTGAAATCCTCAAAAACCTCCCGCCCAGTTGGCGTTAAGGCGGACCGCGGCGGCTAAAAGACACCGGTCTGTTTGCCTACTAATCAAGATGACTCCGGCGATTACCCCTCGAAAAAATAACGGCGCTCCACTGCCGGTTTTACTCATCGCCCCGGTGCCGATTGAATCCGAAATGCTGGGTCCGGGGATCCGCTACTGGGAATTCGCCCGTCTACTGAGTCGCCAGCAGAAGGTAACCCTCCTGACCTTCAATCCGGATCCCTGGCCATCGGACCAATTCCCCGTGAAGTATTTTGGGAATGAACAAGGATTGAAGGAAACATTGGCGACCCATCCGATAGTGGTTATCCAAGGGTACCCCCTTTTTCATACCCCGCTCATCCGGGAACACCTGAAGGATCCTCATAAATTCATCGCCGTGGACCTCTATACACCGCTCGATCTGGAAGGGTTGGAAATACGGCCGTTAACCGACGAGACGGCCCTGGACTGGAACCTGGTCGACAGTCATGTTCTTCGTGAACAACTAAAAATCGGTGATTATTTCTTTTGTGCCAGCGAACGGCAACGGGATTACTGGCTGGGCATGCTGTCCGCCATGGGAAGGCTGAACCCGCCCAATTATCGAGTGGACCGTACCGGGCGCCGACTGATTGACGTTCTACCCTTTGGACTGTCCAGTGAGCCGCCGGTCTTCCACCGACCCGTATTGAAAGGGGTCCACCCCCAAATAGCTTTCACCGACCGGGTGTTTCTTTGGTTCGGCGGGCTATGGAATTGGCTGGATCCGCTCACGGTCATTCGGGCTTTTGCTGACTTTTCCAGGCAGCGGACGGGGATAAAGCTGGTTTTTGTTACCAAACTTCCTCAAAACTATGAAGACCCTGAAACGAAGATGATAAAACAGGCCATCCAGTTAAGCCGCGATCTGGGACTCTACCAGGATAAAATTATTTTCGCCCCCCCCATCCCTTACGCTTACCGGGAGAGCCTCCTTTTGGAAGCGGATTTCGGCCTGTGTTTTCATCCCGATCATCTCGAAACCCGGTTCAGTTTTCGAACCCGATTGCTGGATTATATTTGGGCCGGCCTGCCCATTATCACCGGAGCCGGGGATGTGCTGGGTGAACTGGTTCAAAAGGAAGGATTAGGCCTAGCCGTTAACCCCGGAGACGAAAAAGGATGGTATCAAGCCCTGGTCCAGTTAACGGCAGAACCGAACCCCCGCCGCCAGCGGGAACAGGCCTTTGCTGCCGTAAGGGACCAAATGACCTGGGAGACCGTTGCTTCCCCGCTTCTGGATTACTGCCGGGACCCCTGGCAGGCGCCCGATCGGGGAATGGCCGTTTATGACCCTGTTCGATCCGCTGACCTGGAAAAGATGGTCTGCGAAAATATTCACCAGAAATACCAAATAAAAATGTTTGAAAAACAGATAGAGGAAATTTTAGACCGTCGGGTTTTACGTTTGGTAAAACCGTTCGAAAAAATCCTGAATAAATTTCCTGGCCTGGTTAGACGTAAAGCGAAAAGGGGGAACTTTCATTCATAATATGAGTACCCAAACAGACACCTCCCTTCCCTCGGTTTCGGTTATCGTCCTGAATTATAATGGATTAAGCCACCTGGAGAATTGTTTCTCCTCCTTATGCCGGGTTACGTACCCCGCAGATCGGCTGGAATTAATCCTGATGGACAACAATTCCACGGACCGATCGGTGGAATTCACGAAGAAACATTATCCGCTGGTCCGTATCATCCGGGGAGAACACAACTATGGGTTTGCCGGCGGTAATAATCGGGCCGCTCGCCAGGCGCAAGGGGACTATGTTGTTTTTTTAAACAATGACATGACGGTTAAAGAACATTTTTTAAAGGGGCTGCTGGAACCAATTCAAAAGAATCCGGATATTGTTTGTGCCGGGGCCATGATCCTGAATTGGGATGGCAGCCATTATGATTTCGGTGGTTCAGCCGCGGATTTCGCCGGCCATGCTTTTCAGTTGGGGTACGGCAAGCCGGTAACCCCTGGCAAATACAATCAACAACGGCCCACTCTGTATGCCTGTGGAGGGGCCATGATCATCGACCGCCAGGTCTTTCTGGAGGTCGGAGGCTTCGACGAAGACTATTTCATTTATTACGAAGACATGGATTTGGGCTGGCGCCTCTGGCTCCTGGGCTACCAAGTATATTACGCTCCACAGGCCGTGGCTTACCACCGCCATCATGGAACCATGGCCGGTTTTTCGGACTTCCGGAAAAGAGTCTTATACAAACGGAACACACTTTTTACGATTATAAAAAATTACGATGATCAACATTTAGGCCGGATTCTACCCGCCATTTTGCTGGCCTCGGTAGATGGGTTTGTCAAGGAAGCGGTCCGCCAAAAGCAACTGTACTTGGACGACTATGACATTAAAAGGGCGGGAGGGAGGGGCCGTAAGGCCCGGGCTTTTGGCAAAGAAAATATCAGCACCCTAGTGGCCCTGCACGATATTGCCGAAGCACTGCCCCAAGTCATAGGAAAAAGGCACTGGATTCAGGCCCATCGTAAACGAACCGACGAGGAATTGGCCTCCCTGTTTTCCAGACCGTTCCGTTATTGGCCTGATTTAGATCTTCGGGCCCAGTTGTCAATCGCTGAACCCTTCCAGATTCAGGAATTGTTTCAATCGGTCCCCCGTCGAATTTTGGTAGTAAGTTCCGATATCCTGCCCTACCCCGGCTTTCCCACCGTAGGCTCGGGGCTGCGGGCCTGGGGACTTGGACAAGGTCTGAAAAGCCGCGGACATGAAGTGTTGTGGGCCATGCCAAGGGCTGCTCTGACTGAAGAACGCCGAAAGCTGGTGGATCCGGACGTCATTGACCTAGCCTGGGAGCCCGAAACCCTCCCTTTGGTTATTAAAGCCTGCGATCCGGATCTAGTCGTGGTCTGCAATTGGCCGGTTTTGAACCTTTTGCCATCCGGTCTGATCGATGCGCCCATTATTTTGGATCAGCATGGCCCGCATTACCTGGAACGCGCCTACCAGCATTTTGGCCACCCCGAGGACAATACCCGACGCAAAATCAATGCCCTGGCAAAGGCCGATTTTTTTACCTGTGCTGGGCGGAAGCAGTTGGACTACTTTCAATCCTGGCTGGAACAAGCTGGCTGGGATGAAGAAGACCGAAAAGAACGCTGCGCCTTTATCCCGGTTTCCCTGTCTCCCCAACTGCCGGAGAGAAAACCGGGGACCACGGAGGACATGATTTTTGTCTATGGCGGCGTCTTTTTGCCCTGGCAGGATCCTTCGGCCGGATTAACGGCTCTGATCGAGGTTATGGAGCAGGAGAACGCCGGGAGATTACAATTTTACGGGGGCACCCATCCGGTCTACCCCGTTGACACCGGTTCTTTTGAATCAATTCTGAAAAAAATTGAACAAAGTTCCCGGGTCTTCACCAAAGGCCTTGTTTCCCACGATCAACTGATTGCCGACTACACCCAGGCCCACATAGCCATTGACCTCATGAAAAGAAACCCTGAACGAGAGTTGGCCTTTACCACCCGAACAGTGGAATACCTGTGGTGCGGTCTGCCCGTCATCTACCATGACTATGCCGAACTCTCCAATTATATCCGTGACTACCAGGCGGGCTGGATTGTCAATCCGGAGGAACCGGGAGCCATCATAGTCGAAATTCGTCGGATACTGAAAAATCCAGCGGAGGTCTCCGAGCGGAGCCAAAACGCCCAACGATTGGTCCGGGAGAGACTGACCTGGGATCGAACCATCGACCCGCTGGATCGGTTTGTCCGTTACCCCACAGTCCGGCCGGGTGCCTTAAGGGAACTTCCCACAGGTATTAGGGGATCTAGCCCGCTTTCCCCGGGTCATCTATGGCAAAAAACCAGGTATCACCTTCAACGGGAAGGTATCAATACCCTCCTCCCCAAGGCTTTTGCCTACCTGCAACGGCAATGGAAACGTAAAGGCCATTAAAAAAAGGTTGGAATGAAAAAGATCCTAGTCGTTTCAGGAGATATTCTGCCGTTACCCGGGTTCCCGACCAGCGGCGCCGGCCTTCGGGCTTGGGGCCTCGGTCAGGGACTTATCGCCAACGGTTTTCAGGTGATCTTTGCCATGCCGATCGGATGGAAAAGCGCCGATCTGCCCCTCCCGCCTTTAAATTTTGAGGTGTACCGCTGGCATCCCTATAACTTAGAGAAGGTAATTCGTGATTCTCGGCCGGAAGCGGTTATATTCTGCCATTGGCCAGCCGTACAAATCAGACGCCGCCTTGACATCCCTACCATCATCGATTTTCATGGACCCCATGCCCTGGAAAGGGCCTTTCAAGGATTGGAGGCTTCGGGATGGAACAGCCTCCAGAAAATAGAGGCCTTGCGTAAGGCTGATTTTTTCCTCTGCGCCGGAGATAAGCAGAAGGTCTATTTTCTGGCCTGGCTCCTGATCAGCGGGTTTGACTTGAAAAAAACCCCCATCGCCTCTGTCCCGGTCTGTCTGTCTCCGGATTTACCTTTAAGGGGGCCAGATCAGGAAGAACCCATCCTGGTTTACGGGGGAGTCTATTTACCCTGGCAGGATCCAACAGCCGGATTACTGACTGCAGCGGAAACGTTAGAACAAGAAAGGGTTGGGATACTCAAATTATTCGGGGGAGGCCATCCATTTATACCCCTGGAGGTCCCTCCCCTATTTCAAGAATTGGAGGAGCGGCTGAAACGCTTCAGCCGGGTTTCCTTTGAAGGGATACGCCCCCATGATGAACTGGTTTCATTCTACTCGAGGGCCACGGCGGCCGTCGACCTGATGGCCTTCAACTACGAACGGGAATTGGCTTTTACCACGCGGACGGTCGAATACCTTTGGTGCGGTTTGCCGGTTATTCACAACGATTTTGATGAACTGGCGGTCCTGATCCGGGAATATGATGCCGGCTGGGTCCTGGATCCCGAAGATCGTACGTCCCTTCAAACAATTATTAGCGGTATCCTCCATCATCCGGAACAGGTTCATATAAAAAGCCGCAATGCTCAAACCCTGGTCAGGGATCGGTTAACCTGGGATAAGGCCGTTCGTCCTTTGGTAGACTTTTTAAAAGATCCCCAAAAACATATACCAAGTGAAGCCGATTTAGTTTCAACGGTCGCCAAAAACATAGGCAAAAAAAACTTCTGGGCCAAGTGGTCCTCGGTTAAGGATCGAAATCTGTCCACCCTGGTTCAGGAAGCGCAATCCCTTTATCGGGATGAAGGGACCAGGGCACTGTTAAAAAAAACATTTGACTACTTCCGGCGGCGCTTACCCTAACCCTGCCTCTCCCTTCCGGTTTCAATTCCCTACACTTTTTGCCCGACCAAACCTCTTTCTCCGGCCTTCCTTTATCGATCTATTTTTTTATCTTATTGTATTTACTAAACTCTTTGTTTTTTGGCTAAATGGCCTTATTGTTGCATAAATTATTTAAAATGGGGGGGGCCTCATTCAGTGGCCGTATCCGTATAATGATGAATTAGGCAAGGGAGCTAGCAGGAGACTGGAATTAAATTTTTAATAAAATTTCAAATGGTTACCAGATGAATTCTATTGATAAAAAAATAATTGGGCTTCAATTACTTACTAACTTGTTGTTTTTTTTACTATTTTTTTTCTGCATTAAATCTGAAACGGATGCTGCTTCATCGGTTTCAATTATCCAACCCAGCGGACTGATCCAAAAAGTGGAACAAATGGACTATTGGACCATGTCTTGGGGAAAAGCCGCCGATATGACCGACGAGGGCGATATCCATCTAATGGTAAACAAAGCCTGTCCACCTTACATTGTCAATTATTCAGATGTTAATTTCATCAATGGGATCTTTTCAGCAAGATATGCAGCCGCTGATCATGATCCCTGGCTCTGGCTGCTGGACCCCGGGTATCGCAACGCCCTGCACGTGGGCAAGGACGGCAATGTTAAGCCGATAAATGCCACTCAATACACCCAACTAACCTTTCGGATGTATTTAGGAGGAAATTTCAATCCCTCGGACTCTCCCGGGGGTAAGCTGATTTGGACAAGGAAGGATTCCCTTTCCATTCCCCTGGAGCCTAACGATTATGGGATGTCCAAGCTTTTTCGGGTCTATCCGGGGTGGAATATTTATACGATCGATTTGACCGGAATAGGTTTAACCAATGGAAATTTGAACTGGTCGGGACTCATAACCGGTTTGAGGCTCTACACCGGCCTCGCAATTAAGGCCCCCATAAACGAGGTAAAGATTGATTGGGTCCGCCTGACAGCCAAACCAGCGGCCCAGCAGATATCCTGGACAGGTTCCTGGGCAGAGGGGGCCGCCGCTGAAATCTCCGTATCCGGTGATGGCCTTTCTTTTGATCCCGTCAGGTCCTATTCGTCCTCAACATCCGGGGTCATTGCAGAACCAGACGCCACTCCCGCCGGACCTAGAGGAGCCGGCGGTTATAGCATCCCGGCTTCATTTCCACCGGGGGAAAAATATGTAATGGTAAAAATCCAAGACGGGGCTGGTTCGGTGACCAGCCAACCGGGGGGTCCATGGCAGTTCATTAATCGGCCAATCCTGCACTTTTTATCCCCCAGTTATACCAGCGGTCAGGATTTTGCCACGGCAATCGGGAACCCTTGGGATATGAATGATAGTGTGGATATTTCGCGGTGGAATAACTTATTGGCCGCGCCCACCACCACTCCCTCAGGCATCCTTATTGGAACCAGCAGCCCGGCCCCCTCGGGTTGTAGCGGTCCCTGGGGTAACCCGCAGCTTGAATTAAACACCGGCGGGCAGACGATCGACTCAGATTTTTATAGGTATTTATCGGTCAGGATCAAAATAAATACTCCTTTTGATTTCGGCTATGGATGGGTATCCCGACTCATCTGGATAAAGGATGATTATAACAATTTCGGATACAGCAACGACCTGCCTCTTTACAGCGGTTGGAATGTTTTTCACGTAGACCTTTGGGGGAAGGTTAATGATGAATCATCCCCGGGCGTAGGTGATTATCTCTGGAAAGGCGGAATTCGCCAGCCGAATCGGCTTCGTTTCGATCCCCATGAAATCCCGCCATCCACATCCTTTGAAGTGGATTACATTAAACTGACCGGAAATGATTATGCATCCAGGGGGGGTTCCTTTCTGGTTCGATATTTATTGAATAAGAAGGATGGGGTCAGCCTATCTTTTTATTATGACAACGATCGAAATGAATTAAATGGCCGAAATGCTGCCCGGCAACTCGCTGTTCCTTCACTCCCACCTCCGGGGGATTCGACCCATTCTGTTTATCTACCACTCGTTCTCTATAACTATTCGAAAGAATCCTCCGAGGGTGAGCATTTCCTTTGGGATCTAACCGGCGTACCGGCAGGGGCCTATTACATCAGTATCGATGTGAGGGACGAATTTACTACCACTACCTGGTATAGTGAAACCCCGGTGCTGGTCCAATAAAAGATTAACCGCTGACACAAAATTCCGTTTGTAACTATCCCGGTCGAATGGTTCGCCTAAGTCATCAATGTCTTGAACGACGGCGGGTTAATTCATAGACTTCCTGGTAGCCCTGAAGCATGGCCCCCAGAGAAAAATGATCTCGAACGACCCCCATGGCTCTTGGGGAGTACTTGCCATAATTATCTCTAAGTTCCATAATTTTGGCGGATACCTCTCTGGCGGTCATGCCTTCCAAGACCAACCCGCACTTCGTTTCATCCACGAGATCGGCCATGGCTATGCACCGGCTGACCAAAATAGGCCTCCCGGCGGCCAGGCATTCGAGAAGTGAGTTGGGGTAGGCCTTGACCAGGGTGGAACCTTCGGCCAGAACGATGCCGGCATGGACGCCGGACAATACCCGGTTGATATCCACCTGATCATTGAATACCTGCACGCGATCGGCCACCTGCGCCCCTCTGATCCGTTGCTGCAGTTCTTCAAAAAAATAACCCCTCCAGAGAAAAACAAGATTCAGATCAGGCATCTGTCGGGCCGCCTCCAAAAGGGTATCGATTCCCTTCAATCTGAATTGGGCCAAGGTCCAGGGGGCTGATCCGACCAACACCGTAAATTTTTTAAGGCCGGGAGGGGGGGAAGGGAATATCCGGGACCCGTCAAAGCCGGGAGGAACCATTTGTATCCTAGAATAACCGACTTTTCTCAAGGCCCTCCAATCCCTTGGGTTGTTCACTGTTATCCAATCGACGAAACGATCGATGGCTGGGTTCAACCGACCGGTTTGGTGCCCTACTCCAGCAACTACGGAATAAACGATCGGGGACCTCAGCCAGCGCAAAATCGGGAAAAAAAACAAGTCGGGATTAAAGACATGATGACAGTCAGCACAAAATTCTTCTTTCCTGATCTTGGCAATCCATTGTAGTCCGAAAAAAAACCGGGGAAAGGGTATCAGTGCCCGAATCCGGGGGCGAAGCGTTACCATCTCCCCATTAAAACGTCCTCGCAGGAGGTCAATTTCCTGGACTACTGCATCGGTTTTTTTGATCAGGACCGGAACCGCCGTATGGTAATAAAGGATTCTCATCAATGCCTTTTGTCCCTGCGAAACAGATCTAGGGTTTCATCCGACCGGGCGGATCAAGCCTGATTTCCTTTCGCGAGCGAACGCGACAATACCCTCTGATTCTGATTCCCAAACCGTCCGGCCAGGGCATCCCCCAGGGCCAATAAGATAATCCGGGAACGTTGGGGTTGCCTTTTTTTAAGCGCTGCTGCCGACAGAATCAAACCCACCCCCATCCAAAACGACCAGAGCAGAACCTTTTGACTGGCCCGGTTTTTGTTGATAAACAGAAACCGGTTTCGCAAGATATAATAAATATGCAAACGTTCCCTGATCTCCGAAGAACGATCTAGTGTATGGGAGGCCAGGGACTGAACATCAACGGCCGAATCAAAACCGAACCGCCGCGCCCTTTCACATAGATCGGCCATTTCTCCTCCGAAAAAATATTCTTCGTCGAAGACACCGACCAAGGTAAAAAGGCTGGCCCGAATCAGAACGGCGGTACCGGGAACGTAATCGACCCGGTTCAGTCGCGACCCATCCCCCACCTTCAGCGGCCAGTGGGGTAGATAAATATGGGAATCCAGATATCGAGAAATATCTTTCCCTCCGGCCACCCATTGCACCGCAACCCCCTTATGATTTTCGATGACCGGACCTACCAGGCCAAGGCCTGGCTGGGTTTCCAATACCTGGATTAGTGCTTCCGCTTGGTTTTCGGCCAGGTGGGCATCGTTATTCAATAGGAGGATCCAGTCCACCCCACTCTCCTGAACCTGCCGGATGGCCAGATTATTGCCCCCGGCAAAACCTAAATTTGCATTGCTGGGGATGAGGTGTATCTGCGGGAAAACCCGGGCGATCCGTTCGGGGCCCTGGTCTGCGGAGGCATTGTCTACCACCCAAAGAACCGGTCGCAGATCCTTCCAGGCGGTCAAGGAATGAAGGCAGATTAAGGTTTCGGGCGTATTATTCCAATTGATAACGATGACGGCTATCTTCATCCGTATCCTTAAATGCTATAATCAGGTCTTGGAAAGATACCCCGTTATCTCTTCCGCTCCACGTGCCGTAGTGCACTGGTTCACGGAGCACTAAACCGGCTTTACGGATCTGCGCTTTCACCAATCCGTCGTCATAGGCTATGGCGCTTTCTGGAACCCGGATATCACGGACCATCACTCCCTGATCATAGGGCAAGAAAACGATTTGGTTATGTCCCGCTTCGGCTAACCGCTTCTGCTGGGCGTTAAGCAAAAAAAAAGTCATAAATACCTTCCCTCCCTTTTTAACCAGGCGGGAAATTTCCTTAAAATAATGTTCCAGGTCATTCGGTAACAGGTGGGTAAAAACAGAGATTAGTAAAACAAAATCAAAGGTTTGGTCACGAAAAGGGAACTGGAACTCCCGAGCCGGCTTTTTACCCAAGGGATTGTAACGCAGATTATAAATATCGCTATAATGGAATTCAAAATTTGGAAACATTTTAGTAAGGTGTGTGCGGCACCAAACAATGGAGTCTTTAACCACGTCAAAACCCACATAGCGTCCCCCACCGGATAAATACCGCGTCAGGGGAATGGCCATCCTACCGCAACCGCAACCGATTTCAAGCACCTGGTCTCCCGCCCTTAAACCGGCCAAGGTAATAAAATGCTGCCTAAATTCCAGGCCGACGGCCTCAAAATCCCCTCCGCCCACATCGCGTAATCTCAGGGGCGGGATGGTGTGGAGTTTTCCTCTTCGAAAACGGTTTAAAAAATCAAGGAGATCCAACCATCCATGATAGGCGGGTCGGCCGGCTTTCTTTAAGATCTGCATGGTGGCCATTCGCTTAGGAAACCCGACACAAAAAATAACTCGACCCCCGATCGCACCGGCGCCGGTTGCCCGGCAGTTCATTCCGCCCCTGATCGATTATTTGCCAACCCGTTTTTTCGAGCCCCTGTTTCAGCCCCAAATGGGTAAAACGGCTGCCGTGCTTCCAGCCCGGAGCCGGAGAAACAAAATAATCAACCGCTTCGGTTTCCAGAGTTATTGCGCTTTGAATGACCAAAAATCCGCAGGTGACCCGGGTGAGTTCAGTCAGAAGTTGAAACGGATGGGAAAGATGGTATAATCCCCCCGCGCACATAACCAAGTCAAAAGTTTGTTCCGTCGATCGTAGAAAATGAAAGACATCGTCCGGGATGAAAGTCAGGCGGTCGAACCCTAATACGCGAGCTGCCGTACGGGCGCGCTGAAGATCCGGCTGGCTTTTATCCACTCCCAAGACAATGGCTTCGGGTTTCATTCGGGCTATTTGACAACTGTAATAACCGTCGGCACAAAAAAGTTCTAAACAGACCGGATCTGTCGGTAAGCCGTCCAAGGCCCGGTCTAAAAAGGGAATCAGGTAGGATTCCTTCCGGGGCTGGTTGAGCCGATGAGGCTGGAGAGATCTAAGGTCGCTAAACTTTGCCTTTTCCCCCTTTTTCAGGCTGAGACCGGACAGCAACCGAACCGCCGACCGCAGGACGGCGACGAAAGTCCGGAGAATTTCTCCGGGCCGAAACCTCGGCACGGGAAAGTCGGTTTTCAGCCCCAGCTTTTGAAAATCATGATACCAGGGACGAAGCTCATAGACTTCCGGATTAAATTTCGGCTCCGGGAAATTTTGTTTCGCCAAATGATCTGCTCTGGTGGATAAAATCAAATTGAACCTTTACCCTTCAACGACGCGGCTGCAGGCCTTTTCGACGCCTGCGGGCTTAAAGTAGTATTAACTTCCTTTATACAATGAAAACAACACTTTTGTCAATACCCCCGGCAGAATGCTGGGCCGGTCCTTACCGGATCCGATAAGAATCTATCCATTAATATAAAATAGTTATGAACGATTCGCCCCCTCTTTCCGCCAGTCCTCCGCTGGTCTCGGTGGTTATTGTCAATTGGAACGGGCAATCGTTTCTCGAGCGGAACCTTCGTGCCCTGTCCGCCCAGACCTTCAGAGACTTTGAGATCATTCTGATTGATAACGGTTCGACGGACGACTCGCTGGAGGGTCTGGAAATACGCTGGCCGGAAGTCCATTTAAAACGCCTTCATCGTAATTTGGGGTTCGCCGCAGCCAACAATCGGGGGGTCGCATTGAGCCGGGGGGATTGGATAGCCCTGTTGAACAACGATGCCTTTCCCAGTCCCAATTGGCTGGAAACGTTAGTGAACGCCGGTAGGGATCATCCGGAATATACTTTTTTCGCCTCCTGTCTGCTCTCGCTTTCCCAAACGGATACCATTGACGGGTTAGGCGACGCCTACCATTATACCGGATACGCCTGGCGTCAGAGCCATGGGCGTCCACTCGGGAAACACCCGCCGGCTTCCGTTGAGGTATTCGGCCCCTGCGCCGCAGCCGCTCTTTATCACCGAAAAGATTGGCTGGCTGCCGGAGGCTTTGATGAATCTTTCTTTTGTTACCACGAAGATGTTGATCTAGCCTTTCGTCTTCGTCTGCAAGGACACCGTTGTCTGTTCCTGCCCGAGGCCGTGGTGGAGCACGTCGGGTCAGGATCCCAAGGAGCCGCCAGTGATTTTGTCCGGTATCACAGTCATCGCAACCTGGTCTGGACCTTTGTCAAAAATATGCCCGGTTTTCTATTTTTCCTTTTCCTGCCGGCTCATCTCCTGCTGAATCTGGGGACGTTGGGCTATTTCTTCCTCATCGGCCGGGGACCGGTGATTTGGCGTTCAAAAAGAGACGCCATCCGGGGCCTGGGACGGGTCTGGAACCAGAGAAGGATCATCCAAAAAAACCGCCGCATTCCCGCGCGACACATTCTGAAGGTTTTAAACCTTAGACTTTTCCCTCGTTCCGGGCGAGGTCGGTAGACCGGGGATGCCTAACCCTCCGGCCATCACCCTCTCGATTGTCAGTCACCGGCAAGCCGATCTGATTCAGGCGCTGCTGCAGGACATCGAGCAAGGTTGTTCGGGAGAAGGGCTACAGGTCGTTCTAACCTTAAATCTGCCGGAAACCCTTCCCTTTAGTCCTAAATCCTTCGCCTTTCCCTTGCAGATCCTTTCCAATCGGGCACCCCTGGGATTTGGGGCCAATCACAACCGGGCCTTTACCTGGGCCAAAGGTGACTTTTATTGCGTGTTAAATCCGGATCTCCGTTTTTCCGGGAATCCCTTTGCCGCCCTGTGTGCGCGATTATCCGCTCATCCCGATTGGGGGGTTATCGCCCCCCTGGTTAAGGACCAATACCAGCGTATCGCGGACAACGCCCGTTTTTTCCCGACGCCGGTTCGGATTCTAAAAAGGCTGTTGCACCCCGAAAAAAAACCGGACTATCCGATTTCATCACAGCCGATCCAGGTCGATTGGTTAGCCGGATTGTTTTTGTTGTTTCCCAGTCGGGTTTTCGCTACTATAAATGGATTTGACGAAAGGTATTATCTCTACTATGAGGATGTGGACCTTTGCGCCCGATTACACCTATCGGGGTACGGGGTCTTCCTTGATCCGACTGTGGCCGTTGGGCATCTGGCCCGGAGGCACAGCCACCGCAAACTCAACTATCTGGGTTGGCACTTATCCAGCATGGTTCGTTTTTTTAATTCCAAAGTGGCCATCGCCTTGAAACAGCGCTAATTATGAAAACCTATTTTGCCTTCTTCGCCACAGCGCTAATAGCCGCTTTCATACTTACCCCCTGGACTCGCAATTTAGGGATTCAGTTCGGTATTTTGGACCGGCCCAACCTGCGCAAGGTTCACCAGGGTGAAATACCCCGGTTGGGGGGGTTGGCCATATTGGCTGCCACCGTTCTACCTTTTCTTGGTTTTTTATTTTACAGCAACCTTCTTTTGGCACAAATCCGGTTATTTTGGCAGCCCTTAACCGGTTTAGTCCTTGGAAGTCTTATGATTTTTGGGGTCGGCTTCCTGGATGATCTCTACCGGCTGTCCCCCTGGCCCAAATTGGGGACCGAAATTACTGCCAGTCTTCTAGCCGCGGCCCTGGGTCTCAAGATTAATATTCCCCCTGATCTTCTTGGCCTGCCCTTCGATTTAAGCTGGCTGTCTTACCCGCTGACGGTTTTTTGGCTGGTAGGGATCACCAATGCCGTCAACCTGGCTGATGGCATTGATGGTTTGGCCGCCGGGATCGCCACCTTTGCGGCCATAACTCTCTTTATTATGACCTCTAACACCATTTACTCATTGGTGGCGTTGCTGGCCATTGCTTTGGCTGGGGCGTCGCTCGGCTTTCTGCGCTATAATTTTTATCCGGCCACCATCTTTTTAGGGGATGCCGGCAGCCTCTTCTTGGGATTCTACCTGGGAGCCCTTTCCATTTGGGCCTCGGAAAAAAGCACCATTACTTTTTCCCTGCTGATCCCGATGGTGGCTCTGGGACTACCTTTGGCGGACATGGTCTACGCGGTTTTGCGGCGCTGGAGTCGGGGGGTTTCGTTAAAACAGGCCGACCGGGAGCATATCCACCACAAGCTGCTGGACATGGGTTTTGGGCAGCCGGTGACTGTGCTGATCCTGTACGCTGTTAACATCTTATTGATCATTTTCGCTGGCCTGCTGTTGCTAACCCGGAATTCTCTCGCCGCCTATATTCTGGTGTTTTTAGGGTTGGCCTTGGTCGTTGGTTCCCGTGTTTTAGGTTATTTCAGATTCTCCAGGATCATGCGTAAACTGCGTCAGCGTTGGAAAGATATCCATCAGGCCAAATATATTACTTTCCGCAGCCACCTGTTGCACCAAGCCTTTCGACGGGAAAAAACCTTGGCCAATCGCTGGAAAGTGGCCCAGGAATTATTTCGGGAAACGGGTTGTTCGCAGGCCCAATTTGTTCCCGCTGACCCCCGGTTATTCATAATGAATTGGTCTCTGTCGGGGTCTAATAATCCCCTAACCGAAAAAGGAAAAGATCACACCCTGATCATTTCTATTCATGGCGAAAACGGCCTGGTGGGGTCTCTGAAGTTAACCTGGGCAGACGAGGACGAACCATTTCCGGCCGGGCTAAACAAATTTTTGATCGTTATGTCCCGGGACTTCGGCCAAAAATATACCGACTCCGACTAGTACCCCCAGGTTTCCTCTCCCCCAAAAAATCAGGATAAAGGACCATAAGCCGGTGCCACTCATTACCTTCCCAAAGCCGCTCCATCCCCTGTGGATGGTGTTTTTTTTTGCTGCCCTGGCCTTGGGGGCTTATTTTATACCGCTTCCGGAAACCTGGACGATCGGGATCGCTGTCGGCGCCTTTACGGTGCTGGCCGCCCTTCATCCCTTGAACGGCGTTTCTTTTCTTTTACTGGTTATTCCTTTCTTCTTGGGAAACCCCACCAAGCCCTACATGTTTCTGCTGGAAGTTTTTATTTTTGGAACCTTGCTTTCTTTGGGCATCCACCGGCCCTGGCGAACCAAAGGGATCTCCTTCCCCTTGAAAATCCCGATTCTATTATTGCTGCTTTCGGCCGCTTTAAGCCTTCCTTTAAACACCAAGGAACTGGTTTACACCCTGTGGGCCCTCCCGCTCCGGGATGTTTTTTTTCAGTGGCTAAGCGGAAACCCCGGCGCGTCGGTCCACGGTCTGCGCCTTTTCACCAACCTGTTGAGCGCCGCCGCTCTCTGTGCGGCCACTTTCCGGGCCTTGGGAGAAACGGCTGAATCTTACATCATCCGTAACCTCCGGGCCATGGTCCTGATGGCGGCGGTTATCGCGGGAGTGGGATTCCTTTTTCTATTTCACTGGATCCCCCGTGGCCGGAGCTATGCCAGTCTGTCTCTGGTGGGTATTCACGAAGGCGCCATGACGGCCTTCGCCTTCAACCGCCAGTTCCTGGCTCAGTATCTCCTGCTCACCCTGCCGTTAGCCGTATTCCTGGGACTGCGCAGCCTGGCTGACCGGCAGGTCCCCTGGCTGGTTCTAGCTATCGGCACGATCGCCCTCTCGTTCTTCGCCCTAGCGGCGAGCATGCAGCGATCGGTATATATCGTGCTGGCCCTCCAGGCCGGGTTCATCCTAGTCGGATACGGGTGGCTGTTCCAGTTAAACAAGAAACTGCTTATGCTCTTCTCCTTATTTCCCCTGTTCATTGTGGCCGGATTACTGGTTCTGGACTGGGCCTTTCTAAATCAGCTTTTTATCAATCGGCTTCAATACCTGGGTCAGGTATTGGATCGTCGACCCGCCCTTTGGCGCACCGCCTGGGCTATGTTTACCTATTCCCCCTGGCTGGGAATCGGTTTAGGGAAGTATTACTATTTCTTCCCTGTTTTTTTCCCCGGTCCGCCCGGAGACTGGCAGCAATTCAACATCAACCGGGGAAACGCCCACTCGATTGTTGTCCAGCTACTGGCCGAACAGGGGATTTTCGGTTGCCTGGCTTTTATTATTTTAGTCGCCGCCCTCTTGGTCTTGGCCTGCCGGGGCTTGACCCGTGAATCCCGGCCCGGCCTGAAATCGCTGCGCTTCGCCCTGGTCACTGCGGTCGGCACCTGGCTGGTTTTGGGCCTCTTCCACCATATCGCCTATGATCTCCGCTCCCTGGAAATCTTTTTTTGGGTCCTTTCCGCCTTTCTTCTAGCCTTAACGCCCGGGGCGGCCATCCCCTTCCGGCCGGGACGGAAGACCCTGATCGTGCTTTCGGTCCTTCTGGTCGCCGCCTTCGGGTTTCAACTGAAACTGATCGGCGCTTATCCGCTTCAGGAGAATTTTCAGGCCGGATTCTCCCGTTGGGAAAAAGAACCGGAGGGAAGCCGGCTGCGATGGATGGGTCGAAGAGCGGTTGCCTATCTAGAAACCCAAAAAGGGGACCTCCTAATTGAATGCCGGGCCCCGCTGCCGGAGATTGACCGGAAACCGCAGGAAATCACCCTGCGGGTCAATGGTCGGGAGCATCGGCTCACCCTAAGGGATCACCAGTGGCAGCGTCTGCTGATTCCGATCCCCGAACCCCGGGACGGCCATGTTCTGCTGCGGCTGGAAACGGCTTATACCTTTAATCCGGCCCGGGCCTTCGGGAGCCCGGACCATCGGGATCTGGGTCTTCAACTGCGGGAGTTCCGCTGGGAAGCCCCTTAACTTAATCATTTGACTTTGATCCCCTGAGGTATTTATACTTAATTTACGATTTTTATTCTACGAAGTTGGAGGAATATCATGGGTAAAACCATTGCTGAAATAAACGAAAAGATCAAAAAAGGGAAGGCCGTGGTGGTTACGGCCGAGGAAATCATCGATTTAGTCAAGACCAAAGGAACCAAGAAAGCCTCCCAGGAGGTGGACGTAGTGACCACCGGGACCTTCAGCCCCATGTGCTCCTCGGGGGCCTACTTCAATATTAAACAGCCCATCCCCCGGATGAAAATCGGGGGCGGCCGCGCC
>Ga0209048_10000584_pt1 | contig 38540 bp, 35 predicted proteins | sample FrelakmetCRP12CR_FD_187146 | JGI IMG/M metagenome (GOLD analysis project Ga0209048, IMG submission 187146) | Freshwater lake sediment microbial communities from the University of Notre Dame, USA, for methane emissions studies - CRP12 CR (SPAdes)... | ecosystem: Environmental > Aquatic >...
AGTAAACCACCATGCTTGGCATGGTCTCCTACTCTCGCCGCCCGCAAAGCGGACACTTCACTTGCTATCTCAACCGGACATATCATGTGCTACTGACAAAGCGCTATATACTCTCTTGACAACACCACTAATTGGCGCCACAATCGAAGCACGTGTTCAAGCAGGTGTCGATCCAACCTGCCGTTGTTCCTCTTTGAAAAAGAGCTCTCTGCGACATCGGCTTCTGGGCTCTACCTGATTGACGCAATTCAAGACCGGCATCCTCGGGGTAGGGGTGCTGCGGGGCTTAGCCCGGAGGAAGAAGAACGTGAAACTGAAAGGAACCGTAAAGTGGTTCAATAACGCAAAAGGCTTTGGCTTTATCGGCCGCGAGGATGGGGGAGCGGATGTGTTCGTGCATTACAGTGCGATCAACTCCGACGGATACAAGAGCTTACAGGAGGGCGATCCAGTTGAATTCGAGATCGTCGAAGGTCAGAAAGGGCCACAAGCAGGCAACGTGACGAGGGCAGCATAAGTACTTCGCTACGGTTCCACGAAGCCCAGCCGCCAGGCTGGGTTTTCTATTTGAGCTAACCAGCCGCAACCGCACGTTACAATCCTTCACAGGTACTTCCGCGTGGACAATAAAGCCATCGCCAACATCTTCTACGAAACCGCTGATCTCATGGAGATCAACGGGGACGATTCGTTTCGTATTCGCTCCTATCGCCGTGCAGCCGAGGCCCTCGAAGGACATCCCGAACAAGTTTCTTCCCTGCTTGACGAGCCCAAGAAGTTGCTGGAAATCCCTGGCATCGGCAAAGGCATGGCGGCCAACATCCAGGAGTTGTGTCGCGCCGGCAAACTCACGCCGCACCAGGAGTTGCTGAAGAAATACCGGCCGTCGATGCTGGAATTGCTCAAGATCCAGGGACTGGGCCCCAAGACCATCGCATTGCTGTGGAGCGCGTTCCAGGTAAGCGACCTTGCCAGCGTCGAGAAGCTGGCACGTGAGGGCAAACTCCGCGAACTGCCGCGCCTGAGCGAGAAGAGCGAGCAGAAAATCCTGAAGGCGATTGAAGATTACCGCCGCATCTCAGGACGGTTTCTGCTCGACGAGGCCGACCGCACGGCGCAAAAGCTGACCGAACACCTCCAGCACATCAAGGGCATCGAGAAGATCACGCCGGCGGGCTCGCTGCGGCGGGGCCGCGAAACCGTTGGCGACCTCGACATGCTTATCACCGGGCCATGTTGCGTAGACGACGGAAAGCGCGCCGCTCTCATCGAAGAAATCCTGCGCTTTCCCGGCATCGTCGAGGTGCTTGCGAAGGGCGATAATAAAGTGAGTTTCAAGCTGCGCAAGGGAATGCAGGTGGACGTCCGCACCCTGCCACCCGAAACCTACGGCGCGGCGCTGCAATACTTCACTGGCTCCAAGAACCACAACGTCACGCTGCGGCAGCGCGCCCTGAAGATGGGCTTCACCCTGAGCGAATATGGGCTGTTCCGCCTGGACAACAACAAGCGCGTCGCCGGTGCGACGGAAGATGAAATCTACGGCAAGCTCAAGCTCGACTGCATTCCCCCGGAGATGCGCGAGAATCACGGCGAAATCGAGGCCGCCGCCGAGCATCGTCTGCCAAAGCTCATCACCGCTAACGACATCCGCGGCGAAGTGCACATGCACACCGTCGAGACCGATGGGCGCAACACGATTGACGAGATGGCGGAGGCGGCGATGGAACGCGGCTACCAGTACATCGCCATCACCGATCACTCCAAGAACCTGGCATTCGCCAACGGGCTGGACGACAAGCGCGCCGTGGAGCACATCGCTCGCATTCACGCCGCCAATGAGCAGATTCCGCGCATCACCATCATGGCGGGAGTCGAGGTGGATATCCTCGCCGACGGTGAGCTTGATTTGAGCGATTCCGTGCTGGAGCAGATGGATGTGGTCGTTGCCAGCGTGCATTCCGCCTTCAACCAGGAATCATCGCGGATGACGGACCGCCTGCTGCGCGCCGTCGAGAACAAAAACGTCTCGATCCTCGGGCATCCAACGGGAAGGCTGCTGCTGCGCCGCGACGCCTATCCGTTCGACATGGACGCGATTCTGAAGGCCGCGCTGAAAAACAAGGTCGCCATGGAGCTGAACGCTTATCCCGACCGGCTGGATTTAAACGATGTGCACCTCCGCATGGCGCGCGAGCGCGGCGTCAAGATTGTCATTAACAGCGACGCGCACCACACCACGCATTTCGAGAAGATCAAGTACGGCATCCTCCAGGCGCGCCGCGCGTGGCTCACTGCAGGGGACGTCCTGAACACCCTGCCGGAAATAGAATTCCGCAGAGCCATGAAACACCAGTGGCCGGGTAAAAACCACTAGTTTTCGGCCATGGATGTCGTTTTTTAACGCAAAAAGCCACCCACTTTGTACCCAAAACCCCCGGGGTTGTAGCACAATAGGAACTTCACCATCAACTTCCTTCGGGGGAACCATGGCATTCGGACCGAACCACGGCAGTGAACCATCGTCAATGACCCTTCGCCCCATTGACCGCATGACGCTCGCATTCGTTGGCATGGGCGTGATCTTCGCGTCGCTCGGACTTGGCGAAGCCGTCTATCGTTTAGCGTTCTTCGATTTCGACGGAGCGACTGACCGGCTGCCGATTGAAATGTTGTTTGGTCTGATGTTCGCCTGGATTGTTACGAAGGTGGCCAGGAAGATCTACCAGCGCCGGATGGAGAGGTCGGAAAAGATCAACTTGATCTGGAACCGGAACCACAAGATTCGCCACGCGGTGGCCGCCATTGCGCCCGTGCCATACCCCGGCCAGCAGCAGGCGATCCGGGTCATTCGCGAGGAAGTGGACCAGATCGAGTGGGCGCTCACCGAAATCCTGCCGCGCTAGTCGAACGCAGCGGCGTCGTCAAGCGTCAGCGAACGAAGCAGCGTTGACGCACCATCCGACGCCAATCCTGGCGAAGGGGACACACGGCACAGGCATCCGCCCCGCTCTTGTATCATCGTCGGTGGTGATTCATGTCTGACAACAAACCTCCGCGCAAGCCTGCTGAAACTCTGTTCGACGCCGGGCACGTGCCCATCACGGAAGAAATGGATAGCGCCAAACGAAACCTCCCGCCGTTCGCGCCCGTGGCGGTCGCGCTGGTGATTGTCGCCATTGCGGTTGCGATCGTGATGTATGTATTCCGTGCCAAGCCGGTGGCCCAGGGCGGAATTGACGCCGTGTACTTCAGCCAGCCGGAAACCATGCCCAACGCCATGGTTCTGCTCAACGTTACGTTGCGCAATGTCGGTGACAAGACGCTTTACGTCAAGACCATCACGGCCAACCTGAAAACCGACCAGGGCGACAACTCGGACGATGCCGCTTCGGCAAGCGACTACGACCGTTATTTCATGGCTTATCCCGACTTAAAGGCGGCTGCGATACAGCCCTTGGTGGTCGAAACCAAGATTGTTCCCGGTGCTGAGCAGAAAGGCTCCGTGCTGGTGTCATTCCCAGTCAACAAGCAGCAATTCGATGCGCGTAAAGACCTGACGGTGACCATCGAGGCCTACGACCAAACGCCGATCACCTTGCGCGAACCGGCAAAGGCCCAATAAGAGCCGCTCACTCCGCGCGCAAAGCTTGCATTGGTTCCAGGCTTGCGGCGCGCAACTAGGGCGTGACCGGCACAGGCGCGCCCTTGGGCGTGGCCAGATAGCCGGTGATGGTGTCTTTGGCGGCGGTAAAAACCACCACCTCATACAGCAGGTGGTCGCGCCCGGTGTAGAACTGCAGCGGCTCGCCGACGGTGCGGTCCTTCTTCTCGATGGTCTTGTCGTCAGCCATGACGTTCACCGTGAACTTGCTCTTCTTGGGATCGACCTTCTTGAGCTGCAGACTAATCGTCGAGACGGGTGTGCGCGCGCCCTTATGCAACGTAAAATCGTAATAGTTGCGCTCGCCTTTGCGCTTCAGCATTTCCAGTTCTGAACTGTTGTGCGCGATCAGGCCGCTCTGCACACCCAAGTCGCCAATGGCACGCTCCAGCTTGGCATTGGTGGCCGCTAGGTCGGTCTGCGTCTTCTGGATGTCGGTCTTCGCCGCCCCGACTTCCGTCTTCACGCCGCTGACTTCCGTATTGACCGCAGCCAGTTGCTTACCCTGCTGATTCTGCTCCGCCGATAACCTGGCGGCGGCCGCCTTCTGCTGGCGCTCCAACTCTGCCGCTCGTTGAGCGATCTCCTGCTTGGTGGAACCCACCTCCGAGCTAAGGGCCTGCTTGAACTCCGAGGAGGTGGCATGAATGCGGTCATTCAGCTCCGCCTGGGCGGTCTCCAGCGTGGCCTGCTTCTTCTCCATGGCCGTCAGGCGGCCTCGCATGTCAAACATCAGATACAGCGAGGCAATCACGTAAACCGCGGCCACGCCCAGCAGCACATAAATCAAGATTGGGTTACGGACTAGAGCGGGAGGAGCGGGTGGCTCCTGGGGAGAGTCGTCCCGGGCTTCTTGGGGGAACAGCATAGGTTGATCCTTTCGTGTAAGTCCCAATTCTGGGGGAGCACGAAAGCGCTGTCAACCAGCATCATCGCGCGATGCAAGAAGCAGTTTGTCCGGCAGGAGAGGGTGGCGACCCCGGAAGTGACCTCGTCTTCAGGAGCAAAAGCGGACTGGAAGGGAAAAATCCGGGTGGCCGAACCGAAGCCAGCCACCCGGGTTGCGTTACGGCAGGTAGTAACGGAAGGACGTGAAGATCATGTTGTTGATGGCTTCGGGCTGCCCACCTATACCAGACCACGCATCGCGCGTCACGTAGGAGTACTGCATTCCCATCTGCAGCCGGCCCTTAGGCCCGTTGTAGGGTTTGTACCAGAAGCCGGTGGTGCCCTCGATAATGGCGCGGGTCTGACCCGTACAGCCCGACAGTCCGCCCGGGAGAAAGCCGCCGGTTCCTGGCAGTGTCTCGGTTCCGCAACCGGTATTCTTAAACAGCGGAGAGCCGTATCCCACTCCTGCACCCTTATACAGCGACGACTGCCGTCCAGCGTATTCGCCGCCACCGTAGAAGTAGAAATCCCACTTCGGCAGGTGGAATTCGAGAGAGGCGAGGGCCTGATAGGACCTGACGAGGTGTTCGAAGCCGTCGCCATAAACGGTCGCGTCGGGCAAGGTCGCGTTGCCGTACCGGCCTACGCCGTTGCCACCCAGGTAATGAAGGCCGAATTCGACCTTCTTCTGGGCCACCAGCCAGCGCGCATTGGCGCCGAAGCCTCCACCCAGGGTGTTGTTGTTAAATGCCCCGGCGGCGGAAGGAGTTTTGTCGAGCGCGTGCGGGTAAACGCGCTCGCGGAACTGGCTTGCGACGGCGAAGATCTCGTAGTGCCCTCCGAAGCTAGGTTGAAAAGCCGCCTTCACGACGAAGTCGGGTGAGACGTTGGACGAGTAGTTGGCCGTCGGGTTGTAGAGACCGCCGCCGGTACCGGGACCGCCAATTAAGAAGTTGCCGCAGGTGCTGCTGCCGCAGGTAACACTGGGCGCTCCAGAGACGGTGAGGAGCGTCTGAGCATTCTCGACCGAGAAGCCTACCCACGCCTTGTTGTGAAAGTTCTTGGTCACCCGGAAGCCATACTGACGGGCCCAACTGAAGCCCGCGGTGTACTGCGCGTCAATTTGCATAGGAGTGGCTTCGGTGCGGTTGTCGAGACCAACCTTGGTCTCCGTCACCAAGCTCCACATCTGGCCGCCGGTGAAAGTCCAGCCGTCATGCAGGGCAGCCTGTCCCCACACCTGGCGCTGACGGTAGACGTAGCTGTTGCTCTGGTTATTGTTGGAGGTCACGCCGGCACCCAGGAAGTCCATCTCGTAATAGCCGGTCAGGTTCATGTTGGCCATCTTGCCTTGGGCGAGGAATGACATGCGCGACTGACGGCCCGATCCATAGAATTCCGACTGACGGGCCTGCCCCGCACCGGAGAACGGTATCGAGTTCAGGGGGGTGTTGATGTCGCCCAGCGTGGCACGCTGGCGCCACACGGTTTCCGCCGCCACGAAGCCGCCCGGGGTAATGGTGATGCCCTTGAAGTGGATTGCCGCCGGACTCTCGAGACCGGCCACGCGTTTCTGAGTTTCCTGCAACTCATTCACCGTGGTGCCGGAGAGTGCCTTCAAGTCGGTAACATCGTGCTGCAAACCGGTAATGTCCGACATTTCCGGCCCTTCTTGCTTGGTTGCGGCGTTGGCCGTCTGTTGCGCCTGCTGCGCCGCAGATTGCGCCTGGCCGACCTGGGTTTGCAGTTGCTGGATCACTTGATCGCGGTTGGTGACCTGCTGCTGCAGTTGCTGGATCTGCTGCTGCTGGGCAGAGATCGCGTCTCTCATTTCTTGCAGTTCTTTGGAAATCGGAGTTTGTGCGAAAACGCTGGTCGCGATCAGCAGCGACAGCGCTGTAGCCAGTCGTCGTTTCATTTTTTCTCCTGAAAACGCAAGTGGGGCAGATGAGTTACAACGGATTGCGAACACTATTAATTAGAAACGCTCATCGAGAACCTGGTTGATGAACGTTCTCAACGGAATCCTATGGTCGGAAAGTTACAGGCTTGTGAACAACTGATGAATGTTCCGCGAATACCACCCCGGTTAACCGGCAAAATCGAGGCAGGCTCAATTCCCCCGGTTGTGGTCCCGTTGGGGATGCAAAATGATAATTTTGCCCCGCAGATTTCATCATCCTGTAATGTCGGTGATTTATGCTGCGCGTGAAACGGTTGGCCTAACAATTCTGACGGCAGTGTGGCCGTATAGCTTGGGGAAGAGGTGCGCCCGCCGGTTTCACGAGAGATAGGCCGTACAATAACCCTGTCATGGAGGAAGTTATGCAGAGGATTCCATCGCTAAGATATTCGTGGGCTTTACTCGCCATCTTACAGATCGGGGTACTCGTTCTGGTGCTATCCGCTCCAGCTACGGCCCAAACCAGCGCCGCTCAGGCTTCCTCCCAGACGTCGGAACTCAACCAAAACATCAAGGAAGTGTACTTCCCGTTCGACATCTACAATCGCGCGATTGATCCCGCGGCTCTCGACGCGGACGCAGCCTGGTTGAAACAACATCCCGACGCACATTTCTGGATCCAGGCTTACACGGACATTCGTGGCGACATTGTGTATAACCTTGTGCTCTCGTACCGGCGCGCACAGTGGATTAAGAAATCGCTGGTGGGACGCGGCGTGAACGAATCGCAGATTGGTTTCGTTACAGGATGGGGCAAGCTTTATCAGGTCTGTGGCCAGAAGGACGAAGAGTGTTTCCAAAAGAACCGTCGCGGCGACATGATAGCGCCCGAGTTGTTAATGTAAACAGGACCAGCCAATTGCCGGTTGAACATCGGCCTACAGCATCCCTTTATGAGAGCGGGAGAATGGGCGCGAAGCGCCATCTGTTATGTGGATGTGCAGTTGCCGGTTCCTGCCCCGGTCTACCCCGAAAGTAGCAGAGGCGGCATGCCCGTCCCCTCAGGGAACAATTAATACCGCCTATCTCACACAACTAAAAGGTAGTTAGCCCTCTAATCTCCGCGGTACATCACATCCCTCCTGTGACGGCTGTCACACGCGAGCGTGAGACATATCCGCTTGCCAATTGTTAACCTCCCGTTAATGTAACGCCCCAAGGTGCAATTACAGAGGGTGGAAAGATCGCCAGAGATAATCCGGTGACGCCACGCTTTTCGATCTCAAGCCGAAATTGCGCCTAAACGCTTGGAGGCAAAGATGCAAAACTCTCTCCGGTCATCGGTATTGGCTTTGGTTGTGCTCGCATATTGCTTGATTCCGTGGGCTGGTTACGCTGCCGACTCAAGTGCTGCGACCACCGTCGATCCAACCAGCGCGGCTGCCACCGCCGCGCCCAACGGCGGCACCTCCGTCAGCGCAGGAAGTGTCATTAACCCCACTCTGGTCGATCTCCTGGTGAAAAAAGGAATCTTGACTTCGACCGAAGCCAACAGTCTGCGGAATACCTCTGGGGCCGCAGGCATGGAACAGTTATTGCTTTTGTTGAAGGCCAAGGGAGTGGTCAACGATTCGGAAGTGGCGGGCCTGAAGGCCGCCGCCGAGATAGATACCGACCACACCATGATCGATACCGAATCGACTCCCATCCAAAGCGCCAGCTTGGTTACTGGACAAGCGGCACAGGCCAAACCCGCCGAGAAGCCAGCCGGCCCGGTGGTCATCCCGGCAATCGCGCCCCTGCGCGTGCTTCCGGTTGATCCCGCGAAGAAAGACGGCCTGGCTCCCGCTTTGACATTGGGCGCTGTCAGGGTAACGCCCTACGGCTTCGTCAAGGCGACGATGGCGTACGACACCAGTATGCCTCGGGGCGACGATTTTGTAGTCCCAGGCTTTCTGAGCACGGACACCGGTCCCACCAACAACCCGGAATTCCACATCAAGGCCCGCGCCACACGTATCGGTTCCAAGTTTGAATGGCCCGACATCTCGAAGAACATCACCATCACCGGCCAGATCGAAGCTGACTTCGAAGGCAACTTCAGCCGGGCTGACAACCGCAACGTCTCGACCATTCGCAGCAATGCGCTTCAATTGCGTTTGGCATACGGGCGGATTGACTGGCAGGCGAATCCCAATACTGACATCTTCTTTGAAGCTGGACAGAATTGGACCATCTTCGGTTCCAGCGCTTTGCCAACCTTGTTTGAAACGACGTTCTACGGGGCTTACTGGGGCGACGTTTACGAGCGCGCGCCGCAGATGCGGTTTGGGTTCGTGCAAAAACTTGGCGGCTCGCGGAACTGGAAGTTCACTCCCGAGTTCGCCATCATGATGCCATCCTTTGGCAACCTGCCCGCTGACAGCGTTACCTGCACCGTTAAGGAGTTGGGGACGCCAACCACCTGCACTTTCGTCAACGGGCTGGGCAACCAGTTGGGCTACGGCGAACGCCAGGGTGCTGACTCCGGCAAGCCGGAGCTGGAATCCCGGACCGTATTGCAGTTCCAACTCGACAAAGCCCCGGGCGTTGTTCCCGCCCAGATTCTCTGGAGCGGTTTCTACAGCCAGCGCCAGGCGACGGTGCTGGCTTCCAACGTGCCGACCGACTACAAGAGCGCCTTCCCTCGGGGGGTTGACGCCAACAGCAACGGCTACGGCAATCAAGTCGCTGTCTCGATGCCGACCCGCTGGTTGACCGTTGTCGCCAGCGGTTACATAGGCGCCGACATGCGGTTCTTCTTCGGCAACCAGCTCCTGTCCAACTACAACTACACCGGCGGATTGACCAAGACAGCGAATGGTCTGTCGGTGGACAACTCCTCGACCGTGGTCTTCGGACTTGACGGGGCGGGGAATCGTGTGATTGCTCCCCAGCGTCCGGTGCGGGCCTACGGCGGCTTCATCCAGGCTGGGTTCCCCATCTCGCGCTGGTTCAACGCTGAACCGAAGGGCCGGAACGCCGGCTGGCAAGCCTATTACACCTACGGGGTGGACGCAGCCAACGCCGCTGATTTCAAGAAAGCGAAGGGCATCAGCGCCAGCACCGGAGCCGGACCGATCAAGAGCAGACAGAATGCGGTAACCGTGTTCTACAAGATGAACCCCTGGGTCACCTTCGGCTTTGAAGAGACCAACTACCACAGTCAGGCACTGCCGAACGAGAAGGGCGTCTGCACCACCAAGGTCGCGGGCCTGCCGAGTTGCACATGGACCAACTGGCGCACGGAGTTCGGGCCAGTGTTCACCTTCTAACCCCCTTACTGCATCAGAACTGTTTCACTCAAGGGCGGCCGCGAAAGCGCGCCGCCCTCTTTTTCGGCCTGCCTTGCCCGACAGCCGGTTCCCTCTATCGACTTGCAACTCTGACCGCTTTCTGGCATCAACGTAGAAGGAAGTGGGACGCGACGCAGCGCGTCTAGCCCTCTAAGTCCGAGAGAGGTTCGCGCGGGAGTTGTGACATGAAATGCCTGGGAATGTTTGCCTTGGGTTGTGTGCTATCAGCAACGACCGTTTCGGCGCAGGAAATCCCTGCGGGAACCGCGTTACCGGTCATGCTGAACTCCAGCCTGGCCGCTAAGAAGAGCATGCCCGGTGAGAAGATCTCCGGGCGGCTCATGCAAGATGTGCTGTTGCCGGACGGCGCCCGGATTCGCGCCGGCGCCCAGGTTACCGGAGAGATTCTCCAGGTTGACCGGCCAACTAGCACCTCCGGGTCGCGCCTGGTCTTGAGGTTCGACGAGCTTGTTTCGCAAGGACATTCCATCTCACTGACCACGAACCTGCGCGCGATCGCGTCCATGACCGACATCTTCGAGGCGCAATTGCCCACAAACAACTTCGACGAATACGGCACATCCATAGCCGACTGGACCACAATCCAAGTTGGCGGGGACGTTGTGTATCGTGGCAGTGGCCAGGTCTTCGCGGGCAGCGATAGCCATCTGGTGGGCAGGGCAACTGGCGGCGGCGACGTAACGGCGCAACTGACCGCGGTACCCAATCGGGGCTGCCGAGGGCCCATCGAGGGCAACAACCATGAGCAATCGCTATGGCTTTTTTCCACTTCGGCATGCGGGCCTTATGGATTCAGCGATCTGAAGATTGCGCATGCCGACCGCACCAATCCCACCGGCGAAATTGTTTTGGAATCTGCTAGCAATGTACTTGTGCGCGGCGGCAGCGGCGTTCTCCTGCGAGTACAACCGCCTCCGCAATGAGCGAGCCTTCCTTTCTGCTCTAAACTATTTTTTCTTGCCGTGACCAAGCAGCAGGGAAACTCCGCTGACTACGGATAGCCAGCGGAGACAATATGGGACGGGTCCCGACTCAGTGCTAGATGTCGTAGTACATCTGGAACTCGTAAGGATGCGGACGCAAACGCATGGCGTCCACTTCCTTCTCCCGCTTGTAGTCGATATAGGTGTTCAGCATCTCTTCGGTGAAGACGTCGCCTTTGAGCAGGAACTGATAGTCGCGGGCGAGATGGTCCAGCGCCGATTCCAGCGAGCCGGGCATGGAGGGAACCTTCGCCAGTTCCTCCGGCCCGAGATCGTAGATGTCCTTGTCCAGCGGCTGTCCGGGATCGATCTTGTTCTCGATACCATCGAGTCCGGCCATCAGCATGGCGGAAAATGCCAGGTAAGGATTGCAACTCGGATCCGGCGGACGGAACTCCACGCGCTTGGCCTTGGGCGAGGCCGAGTACATGGGAATCCGGCATGCCGCCGAACGGTTGCGCCGCGAGTACGCCAGGTTCACCGGCGCTTCGAAGCCCGGCACGAGGCGCTTGTAAGAATTGGTCGTGGGCGCAATGATCGCCGACAACGCTGGTCCGTGCTTGATGAGTCCGCCGATATACCATAACGCCATCTGCGATAACCCCGCATAGCCGTCGCCGGCAAACAGCGGCTTCCCTGCCTGCCACAGCGACTGGTGACAGTGCATGCCGCTGCCGTTGTCCTGGAAGAGCGGCTTGGGCATGAAGGTCACCGTCTTGCCGTACTGGTTGGCGACATTCTTCACGATGTACTTGTAAAGCATCATGCCGTCGGCCGACTTGAGCAGTGAATCGAACTTCAAGTCAATCTCGGTCTGGCCGCCGGTCGCGACCTCGTGATGGTGGCATTCGACCGTCAGCCCGCAGTTTTGCATGGTGAGCGCCATCTCGGTGCGCAGGTCCTGGTAGTGGTCGGTCGGCGGCACCGGGAAGTAGCCCTCTTTGTAGCGTGGGCGGTAGCCGAGGTTGTTTTCTGCCCGGCCTGAGTTCCAGCGACCTTCCTCAGCGTCGATGAAGTAATAGCCCTCGTGCTCGTTCTGGTCGAAGCGTACGTTGTCGAAGATGAAGAACTCGGCCTCGGCGCCGAAGTACGCCGTGTCGGCAAGACCGGTGGATGCCAGATACATCTCGGCTTTCTTGGCGATGTAACGCGGGTCGCGGTCATAGCGCTGCTTGGTGACGGGGTCGATGACGTCGCACACCATCACCAGGGTGGGAACTTCGGTGAAGGGATCGAGCACATATTTCGCCGGATCGGGAATCAGCAGCATGTCGCTCTCGTGAATGGCGGCCCAGCCGCGGATGGAGGAGCCGTCCATGCCGAAGCCTTCTTCGAAGGATGATTCGCTAAGTTGTGCAATGGGATAAGAAACGTGGTGCCACAGTCCGGGTAGGTCGGTGAAGCGCAAGTCGAGGATTTGGATGTTGTGTTCCTTCACAAATGCCAGGACTGCGTTCGGATCAGGCTTGGTATCGGCCATTCTGGTTCTCCTTATCGGCTCGCGCGCACGGCGGCAGTGGCGAGGACGAGGGTTGCATTGCGTTTTGGATGATTGGGAACAGTAGCACCCGCGCGCCCAGCGGCAGTATGCGCGGAGCGGCACAAGATTCCGGAGTAGGAATTCTGGACTGCGAACTGCATCGGTCGGGAAGTCTGTGTCTGAGGGCCTTGCCCAGAGGCACAGATAAGCATACGCGCCGCCTAAAGCGATAGAAAATACAATGTTCTTATCGTCGCCATAACGCGGGTTTATGACCCGCAATCGCTTGATTCTGCTGACGAAAGGTTGCGCCGACACGTAGAATGAGGGTGCAATCCCTGGGCAAGGCCGCAGCCGAGGCACAAGCCCTGCACCGTTCCGCCGTCAGCGTCGGTGGTTTTGCCAAGTGCCAGTTGCCAACGCTCACCACCGCCTTATGGACTTCGATCAGCTGGAGACATTTCTGGAGGTCGCGCGGCTCAGCAGCTTCTCGCGAGCGGCAGAGCGGCGCTTCCGCACGCAGCCGGCCATCTCGTCGCAGATTCGCGCGCTGGAAGAGGAGGTGGGCGCCAAGCTGCTCGATCGCAGCGGCGGGAAGGTTGCGGTCACCGCTGCCGGCAAGGTTTTTCAGAAGTATGTCGAGGACACGCTGGAGCAGCGCCGCATCATGCTGGTCGCGCTGGCGGAAATGCACCGCGTGCCGCGCGGGGAGATCGTCGTCTCCGCCAATGAAGGCACGTGTTTGCACATCCTGCCCGAGGTTTTTGCTGAATTCAAACGCCAGTATCCCAGCGTCGCGGTCAGCGTGAAGCGCCTGGAGCACAACAAAATCCTCGAAGCCATCATCGAGAACTCCTGCGATTTTGGTGTGGTGTCCCTGCCGGTTCCGGACAAGCGGCTGACCGTCGTACCGATTCATCACGATGAGCTAGTAGTTATCACGCCGCCGCATCACCCGTTGGCTGCGCAGGCTAGCGCCACCGTCGCCGAAGTGGTCGAGTATCCGTTGCTGCTGCCGAAGGTGGGACGCACCCGCGACGCGCTGGAAACCCTGTTTCACGAACGCGGACTGAAGCCGATTGTCTCCATGGAACTGGACTCGAGTGAGCTGATGAAGCGGTTCGTGGCTGCCGACGTCGGTGTCGGATTTGTTCCCCGGTCGCACGTGGCGGAGGACCTGCGGGCGAGGGCGCTGGCTGTCCTGGCCGTGGCCGACGCCAGCATTCAGCGGGATCTTGCTCTGGTATTCCGCAAAGACAAAGCGCTCAGTCGCGCCGCGCTGGCGTTCATTGACATCGCAGTCAAGCAGAAACCCATGCCAGCCGTAAGCACGGTGTGATTGCTGATCTGGGGACCTTCCTGAGTTTTTCCCGCATTCACGCGGTTTTCACATAACGTCATCGCCAGCGTGTGTTATTTTGACAATTCAATTACTATCCGCTGTGGAGGCTTTGAAAATTGGGCAAAGACATGGTTCCCAAGCGAATTTTTCTCACCAAGGGAGTGGGAAAGCACCGGGAACGGCTTACTTCCTTCGAGTTGGCGCTGCGTGACGCAGGCATTGCCGCCCAGAATTTAGTGCGGGTCTCATCCATCTTTCCTCCCAATTGCAAGCTGATCCCCCGCAAGGACGGTTTGGGATACTTGTCGCCGGGAGAGGTCACGTTCGCCGTGGTGGCGGAAAACTCGACGCGCGAGCCGCATCGCTTGACGGCCGCTTCGATCGGCGTTGCCATCCCTGCCGACCACAGCACCTACGGATATCTGAGCGAGCACCATTCCTTCGGGCAGACCGACGATGTGGCCGGGGACTACGCCGAAGAACTGGCGGCCGAGATGCTGGCCACGACGCTGGACGTGGAGTTCGACGCCGACAAGTCGTGGGACGAGAAGAAGGAAGTCTACCGGCTCTCCAACAAGATCGTGCGTACCGCCAACATCACGCAAAGCGCCGTCGGCGACAAGCGCGAGCGCTGGACCACGGTGATCGCGGCCGCGATCCTGATCTTCGACTAACCTTGGCACAGCGGCACAACAAAAGGCGCGATCGCTCGCGCCTTTCTTTTTGTTTGGCAAGGTCCGAAAGTTACTTCTTCGGCTCAAGAATGATTTCGCGCGCCAGGCGATTGCCGATGATCTCGCGCCAATTGGCACGTTCCTGGTATCCCTCGATCATCTTCTTGTCGTTGCTGTTCAGCGCCTGGTTGACTACCGCCTCGGCCTTGTCCTGGTTGGCCTCCATGGTTGCCAGGTCCTTGTATTGCGTCATGAGCATCAAGTCGAAATCGGTCGGGCTGTGCGCCTCGGTGCCGATGACCATGTAGTTAAGGATCAACCCGGCCTTTTTCAGCGCCTCGTGCTCGGTTTTCCATTCGGTCGCCAGATACTCCATGTACTTCAGGCCGACGCCCGGCTTGGCCTTAATGAAAGCGATCTCCCACACCGGCCCCTCGTGGAAGGGCCGCGGGGGCGCGGCTTGGGCGGTTAAAAGACTGGGCAGTAGCATGGCGGCAAACGCCAGCACCGCAATGGCACGAATCATGTTCTTCATTGGTTGGCTCCTTCTTGCATTTCAATTGGGATCGAAGTGGCCGGAGTTACTGCTGCCTCGGCCGCCACTTCCATGGCCTGGCAGTTTTCCCTGCGACCCACACAGATCGCGCCTGCGGGGCATGAGAGCAGTGATTCGTAATGTGGGGCCGGAACAGATTAAGAAAGCACGGGGCAGCGGAACATTGAATTATTTGGTAAGGATACGGTTACAGTACTATGAAACGGCCGTAGTTACAAGCTGACGATGACCAAGTCTGGGCTTTGAGTGCCCGACCGCACGGAATCTCAACGAATTGCTAGCGCCGGTATTCGTTCGGCAGTGGACCCTTCTCCAGCGTTTCGCGGTCCCAGATGAGTCCCTCGCGGCTGTAGTTCGCCATCTCGAAGTCCTGGGTCAGCTCGAGCGCATCCACCGGGCAGGCATCCTCGCACAGGCCGCAGAACATGCAGCGGCTCAGGTCGTAGGTGAATTCGGTCAGCTCTTTGCGGCGGGTCTTCTCGTTGCGCTCGCTGCCAACCACAATCAGGTGCTCCGGACATGCCAGCGCGCACAGGTCGCAGGCGATACACAGGGTCTCGTTGGTGTCAGGGTTGTTGTTGAGACGGGGCGCGCCGCGGAAACGCTCCGCAATCTCCGGCCGCTGCAGGGGATACTGCTCGGTGATGACTTCCTTCGGGTCCTGATTGCGAAAGGTCACCTTCAGACCCTGAATCAGGTCCACGAACAGCATCTTGCGAAGCAGCGTGTTCATCCTCGACCCCTTGTATCAACTGTATGGATGAAAAAGTGTAGCACACGGCAAAACCGCTCTTCGCTCTTCGCCTTTCGATTTGCGGATGGCATCGACGCGACAATGGCGGCGGTCTGGCTTACAATTTCAGCACCGATGCGCTTTCTCGCGGGTATTTTGTTCTTGCTGACTGCGGCCGCTTTTCTGACTGCACAAGAGCCTGTTGCGCCCGCTCATGTCCCGGTAAGCCAGGTTTCACCTGCACAAACGAACTCTCAGCAGGCCCGTTCGAGTGATTCAGCACAGCCGAACCCGGCGGCGCTCTCGCCGTCGGTCACACCGGCACAAGAAAGCGCCTCTCCCGCCGGAACTTCGGTAGTCTCCCCCGAAGGGCCAAAAGAACAGGCCGAAGCCAAGCGCCTGTTCAATGCCGGCGTGAAGTTAAAGTCCTCGGGGAAGCCGGACCTCGCTTTGGGGAAGTTCGAGCGGGCATCGAAACTCAATCCGCACAACGTTGAATACCTGACAGCGCGCGAGTTCACCCGCCAGCAACTGGTAATGGAGGCCTTGGAGCGTGGCAACAAAGCGCTGCTCAAGAACAACGAGATTGTTGCCATGGCCGAGTTCCGGCGCGCCCTGGAATACGATCCAACCAACGATTTCGCTTTACAACAACTAAGCGCCGCCCTGCCCCAGCCGGAGCCGTTAAGCAAGGCTGTTCGCGTGGTGGAAAATTCCACTCCCATCGAGGTGCAGCCCAACGCCGCTCACGTGGACTTTCATTTCCGCGGCGATGGCCGTGCCCTTCTGACGCAGGTGGCACAAGCGTATGGAATCACCGCCCAGTTTGAAGAGTCGGTGCCACAGCGCAGGGTCCATTTCGACATCGAGGATGTGAACTTCGCTACCGCCATGCAGGCTGCTGCCAGCGTCACCAAGACCTTCTGGATACCGCTGTCGGCCAAGCAGGTGTTCTTTGCCGCTGACACCGTCGAGAACCGTCGCACCTTCGAGCGCATGTCGTTACGCACCTTCTACTTGCCTGACGTTACCGATCAACAGCTGACGGAAATCAGCAATTCGCTGCGGGTGTTGCTCAACATCCGGTTTATCGCCGTCGAGAAATCGCAGTCCACCATCACCGTCCGGGCTGAGCGGTCGCTGGTCGATGCCGCCGGCCGCATTATCGATAGCTTGAGTGGTGGCCGTCCCGAAGTTCTACTGGATATGCACGTTTACCAGATCAGTTCCAGCCTGCTGCGGCAGATCGGGACCACCTGGCCGCAGCAGTTCACGATGTTCAACATCAGCCCCGCCTTGCTGGCTGGTCTGGGCGCCGGCGCGCAGAGCCTGATCAACCAGTTGATTGCTTCCGGCGGCATCAACCAGGCAAACTCGCAAGCCATCTCGGCCCTGTTGGCGCAGTTGTCGAACCAGGCGAATTCCCTGCTCCAGCAACCCTTCGCCACCTTCGGCGGCGGGCTCACGCTCTTCGGCCTCACCGGCGGAGGCTCAGGTACGACCGTCAAGCTGAACCTGAATGAATCCGACGTGAAGAGCCTCGAACACGTCACTCTGCGAGCTTCGCAAGACAATGCTGCCGTGATGAAGATCGGCGAGCGCTACCCCATTGTGAATGCCAGCTTCGCGCCCATCTACAACACCCCTGCGATCGCCAGAGTCATTGGCAACCGCAGCTACGTCGCACCTTTCCCTTCATTCAATTTTGAGGATCTGGGGGTAAACCTGAAAGCTACGCCTGTCATTCACGCCGACAAGGACGTGTCGCTGAAGCTCGAACTGCAGATCCGCTCCCTGGGTGCGCAGACGGTCAACGGTATCCCCATCATCAACAATCGTGAATACACTGGCAGCATCACGCTGAAGAATGGTGAGCCGGCGGTGGTGGCCGGTCTGATTTCCACGGCGGACGCTCGTAGCATCAACGGTTATCCGTTCCTAGCCCGCGTTCCCGCCGTCACCTATGCGGCCTCGGAACATGAGAAAAATGTGCAGGAAGACGAGTTGCTGATCGTCATCACTCCTCACATATCAAGCATGCCGGAAGACAATTCTTTCGCCCTGCAACTGCCCAGCGGTAATTAAGAAGAAAGGCGGCCCAAAGGCCGCCTGGTGTCCTGCACGAACGTCGGTCTACTTGCCCGATGCCGCGTTGGCAATGTCGAAGTCGACCATGTCCTTCACCACGTCGTAGGGGACGTTTCCTCCAAACCCCACGACCCTCCGGCCGTTGATGAAGAACGTCGGCGTGCTGTTCACGTTGAGCTTCTGGCCAAGCGCCATCGACTCCCGCACACGCTTCTCGGTTTCCGGCTTGGCGGCGCAGGCCGCGATGGCGTCGGGATCGCCTCCCGCTTCCTTAACGTATCTCTTGAGCATTTCGCCGGTATTCTGCTCATTTACTTCGGGTTGGTGCTCGTAGACCGTGCTGATGAACTTCCACACAACATCGCCGTTTTGCCTGCCGAGGCAGTCCACATACTTCGCACCCAGCATCGCCCACTTGTGCACCTGCTCGAGAGGATAGTTCTGAAACACCAGCTTGGCCTTGGGCTCGTCTTCCATCAGCTTGGTGATGTTCGGTTGTGCGTTCTTGCAGGCGGGACACTCCAAGTCGCCGAACTCTACGATGGTGATCGCCGGGTTCTGCGCCCCGTGCGACGGCCCGGTGGCTCCCTTCAGCTCCTGACGGGTCTCAATGAACGGATCGGCCCCAAACGGGACGATCTCGCCAGTGAAGGCGTGCTTCTGGTCGGAGGTGACGTAGATCCGCGACAGTTGCTGTCCCTTCGGCGTGCTAAAGACCACGACGACTTCGGTTATGCCCGCAGCCTCGGACGGCCTGATGTCGGCAACTTTCCAGCTAAGCTCACTGTTCCATCCGAACATCTGCTTCAGGAACCCGTTGATGGTGGCCTCGCTGGGAAGCGATGAGTTGGACGCGCTGGTATTGGAGGTCGGCTTCACCGGTGCGCTGCCCGGTTGCTGCGCAATCGAATACACGCTGGCAAACGCCAGGGCAATGGTTAAGAACTTACGGATGCAACGATTCATGGTTCCTTTCGAAGTAAGCAATTAGCAACCAGCTCTCGCGGAATTCCGCTGCCGGCCGCAGTCAGTACAGGCCGCGCAGAACTCGCCTCGCCGACGAGCTGCTCTTTCGTGAAGATCGAATCAATCGCCAAACACTCGTTGCTAGTTGCTTCTTACATCTCCGTCTTTGCGGCGATCGGATAGCGGCGGCCAAATCCAAAAGCCTTCTCGGAAATCTTCAATCCCGGCGCGGCCTGCTGCCGCTTGTACTCGCTCTTGTCCACCATGCGCGCCACCTGCCGCACCAGTTCCAAATCATAGCCATGTGCCGCAGCAATGGCGTCCGGGGACTTGTTGTCTTCTATGTAGTCTTCCAGGATTGTATCCAGAACTTCGTACGGCGGCAGCGAGTCGCTGTCCTTCTGATCGGGCCGAAGTTCCGCCGACGGCGGCTTCTCGATCGTCGAATCCGGGATGACATGTTTGCGCGAGTTGACATACCGCGTCAGGCGATAGACCAGGGTCTTGGGCACGTCCGAAATCACCGCCAGCCCGCCGCACATGTCGCCGTAGAGCGTGCAGTAACCAACTCCTATTTCCGACTTGTTGCCGGTGGTCAGCACCAGCCCGCCAAACTTGTTCGACCCAGCCATCATCAGCGAACCGCGAATGCGCGCCTGGATGTTCTCCTCGGTGACATCTGGCTCGCGTCCGGCAAATACCGGCTTCAGCGCCTTCAGATAAGAATCGAAGATTTCGCCGATGGCCACCATCTCAAATCGAATCCCCAGGTTCCTGGCTAGCTGCGCCGCATCGTCAATGCTTCCCTGCGAGGAGTACGGCCCCGGCATGCCGACGCCAATGACGTTCTCTGGCCCCAGCGCATCCACCGCGATGCAGGCCGTCAGGGCCGAATCAACTCCGCCGCTCAGGCCAAGCACCACCCGCTTGAAGCCGCATTTGCGGACGTAATCCCGTGTTCCCAGCACCAGGGCGGCATAGGCGCTGGATTCTTCTCCGACAATCTGTTCGTGCATGTCGCCGGTGAGCATCGCAGTATCGCAACAGATAAGGTCTTCCTCGAACGATTTCCCCTGCGCGATCACATTCCCATCCGGGCCCAGCACGAAGCTGGAGCCGTCAAATACCAGGCTGTCGTTGCCGCCAATCTGGTTGACGAACACCACGGGCACCCGGTAGTTCTTCGCGATGGCCTCCAGCATGTCGCGCCGCAACTCGCGCTTGCGCAGATAAAACGGCGAAGCCGAGATGTTCAGCAGGATCTTTCCGCCCGCGCCAACCAACTCTTCCACCGGGTCAACGCCGTACAGCCTGCGGTCCCAGAAGTGTTTGTCATTCCAGGCGTCCTCGCAGATGGTGAGCGCCACTCGATTGTCCGCAAGCGAGAACAGTTCCTGGTGGTCGGCGGGTGCGAAGTTGCGCATCTCGTCGAAGACGTCGTAGGCGGGCAGCAACCGCTTGGACTGGAGGAAGGCTACCTTTCCGTCGCGCAGCAGCGCCGCGGAATTCAACACGGATTTCCCTGTCGAGGCCTTGGCCGGCGTGACCAGCCCGCAGATTACGGCGATGCCTTGCGTCTCTTGCGCGATGGCTTCCGCGGTCTGGCGGTTGCGCTCCACGAACCACGGCCGCTCAACCAAATCGCGCGGCGGATAGCCGCATACCGAGAGCTCCGGAAAAAGGATGAGGTCGGCCCCGGCGCTGCGGGCGCGCTGCGCATATTCGATGATCTTTGCGGAATTACCGGAAAAGTCGCCGACGGTGGTGTTGATCTGACCGAGTACGATCCTCACGTAATCAGTGTAACGGCGCGGGCGGGCGGGCGCCAAATCGAAGGGTAGAGCGGCGCTTCAGCGCCGCGTTACCGGGACCCATCTTCTACATCGCCGGCATCATTGGATGCGGCGGCATACCGTCCGGAGAATTGCCCGGCCCGTTGTCCACCGGTGGCGGGTACGGAGTGGTAGGCGTCGTGGTTCGCGAAGGAGGACCCTCCACCTGCTCGCCCGGCCGGCGCAGCGTCGGCGCGTTGGCCGGCTTTTCGGCGGGCTTTTTCTGCGCGACTTCGGTTTCCGCCGACGGCAGGTCCACTTCTTTTTCAGTGCGGACTATCTTCTTCCCATCCACCGTCATGATTTCCAGGCGCGCTACCACCGGCCCCTGGAAGCGCACGAAATCCACCTCTTCCGGCGGATTGCCGTAGATCCACTCTTCGTAATCGACGCCGTTGTCGTCCTTGTCGCGGATCTTCCTCGGCGGACGCCCCTTGGCGTAGGTCACCATCTCGCGGTCCATGCCCACCAGCACCTGGTGGTTCTTGATCGCTTCCTGCACCTTCGGCGGCAGGGTCTTCTCGTAGGCCTCGGCCTGGTTCAGCGCCTTGAAGTCGAAGACCGGCGCGAGCATCGCCCGCACCTGTTCGCCGGTCATCTCGGGAACATACTTTTCGAACTCCAGCGTGACCACCGATCCCCTGGCATCGAGGCTTTTGTTCACCCCGCCGGGCGTGGCCATGGTGCCGCTTACTCCGACCTGGATATGCTGATACCACTTGCCGCGCTTCTTGGGGCCACCGTTGATCTCGAACGCAATTGACTTTTCGTGGATGGCGACGTTCGAGATAATCACGCGGTCGCCGACGCGCGCTGCCGGGCCATTCTCCGCGACCATGGCCGCAACGCCCTGCTCGTTGGGCGAGACCTTGCCGTCTTTGATGTGCAGGCCTTTCAATCCCATGGGAAACATGGTGCGCGCAAACACCGGCTCGGCCGTGAAGTCGCGCATGATGAGCATGCCCGTCTGCTGCGTCAACTTCGGGGCATCCGGAGCGGGAGGGGGGACTGGCTTCGAATCCTGGGTCAAAGCCGGCAATACCAGCAGAAGGCTTGCTGCGGCCAACAATGGAATGCGATGGCGAGTCATGGGAGCACCCTGGATTGCCTAAATTATATGCCCATTATGAGTTGCCGGCTTACCCGGGTTAGATGCTCGGCAGGCTGTCTTGGTGAGCAAGTTCCGTCGCCAATTTCTCCTGCCGGAGCTGGGACAAGGGTAACTTCCAGATGATCAATGTCCCCACCAGCGCAATTACTGCTCCCGTCACGCTGGCCTCGACGCCGTAGCTTCCGCCCGTCGCCCACTTCGGTCCGGAAACATCGGCCCGCACCACTACGTTGAAAATTCGCAGGCCACTGACCGGCATCCCCAGTAGGAATCCCAACGTCAGGTTCCAGCCGAGATGGATGCCCCAAGGCAGCCACAACGCGCGCGTGCGCAGGTAGGCGATGGAGAGAAGCACGCCAATCAAAATGGTGTTGATGAGCCCCCACAGGCTGGCGCCAGGGTTCGCCAGATGCACAGCGCCGAATAAGATGGCGAACACCGCGATTGCGCCGGCTGCGCCGATGCCTTCCACCAGGTGCTGAAATGGGTAGCCGCGAAAGATCATCTCCTCCGCCAGTGCGCCCACCAGCAGGACGAACAACACCGCGCCCGCGCGCACCAGAATATGCCAGCCCATGTGCAGGTGCGGGCTCAAGTCCCCCGAAATCGCAATGGGCAGGACCGCCAGGATCGTCAGGCCGAATCCCACTGCGCAGCCGATGACAAATTGCTTCAGCCATCCCCTGACCCGCGGCAGCCCCAGCGCGGCAATACGGTGCTCATGAACCCCATCGGCCACCGTCAACAGCCAGACGTACAGCCCGAACAGCGACATTGCGAGCAGCGCGCGAAAGATGACTTCCAGCAGGAGACTGCGGTCGCCCGCGATGGCTTCGGACGCCACGCCGGAAACAAAAAATGCAGCGAAGGAGAACACGCCAGAGATCACGAAGGCCCACACCGGATGCAGCTTTCCTTCGTTGGTGGTGAACATGGCTGACCGTCTATCCTTTGTGCGCTTGCGCCGAGTGGAAGGTAACGCCCGCGCGCGCGACGCGGAAGTCGAGCGGCTGGCCGCCATGGTCGCGAATCGAGGCCTCAACCTGGTAACGCATACCTTTTTCGATAAGAACGATGACGCAGCCTCCGCCGCCCGCGCCGCAAACTTTCGCCGCGCGCCCACCATGGCGCAGGGCTACATCAATCAGCTTCTCCATGAGGGGCGTGGCGATGCCCGGCACATTGGTCCGGCGCAAAGTCCACTCATCGTGGATAAGGCGTTCGACATCGTCCCATTGCCCGGCCACGAGCGCGACGCGCATGGCCTGCGCGATGCGCGCAATCTCGGCGAAGTTCTGCACGACACGCGGGTTGCCGTCAATGTGCTGCTTGAACACCTGCCAGTTGTTAATCCCCGACTGCCGCGGCGCGCCGGTATAGAACAGCACGAAACGTTCGTCCATCTCGTCGAGCGAAACCCGGACCGCCTCCCGCCATACACCCCCGATCTCGAGATGCACCGCGCTCACCCCGCCGTACATCGCCGGGTAGTAATCCTGGCAACCCGTGGGCACCTTGATGAGTTGCGCTTCCACGTTCTGCGCGATCACACGAATCTGCTCGATGTCGATCTCGCGCCCGGTGAACCGTGCCAGCGCCGAGGCCGTCGCGATCATCAGCGCCGACGAGCCAGAGATGCCCGCACCGGCCGGTGACTCCGAATGCGTCTCCAGCAGAAATCCGCCGCCCGGTTGAAAGTAGCGGACAAGATACGCCGCCAGCGGAAGTTGGTACTCGCGCTTCGCCAGCAATTCGTCCAAACCGGCGAAATGCTCTTCGCCACCGGTGTCGTGCGACTTGAGCAGGATCTCCCGCCCCGCGTGCGGCGTGATTTTACAGGCGGTCAGGATGTTCAGCGCGATATTCACGCTGAGCGCACCGGGATGAAACAGGTACAGCGGCCAGATGTCGATGGTGCCGCCGGCAAGGTCGGCGCGGCACGGCGCCGTGGTGGCGACCGCCTCGCCGCTATGCGAAATCATCTGCGCCAGAGTTTTCATTGCGACTGGGCCTCGGCGCTCTGCGCTTCCCTTCCCACCTCCAGCACTTCGCTCACCACTCGCTCGACATCGCGTGCCGTGGTGCGGTGGTTGACGATGCACGCCCGCAACGCGAACTTCCCATAGATGCTGGCATTCGACAGGAACACCCGCCCGCGGCGGTTCACGCTTCGTAATATCTCCTGGTTGAGCTTGTCGGAATCCCCACCCGCTTGCGGGAGATGCCGGAAACACACTGCGCTCAGTGCAACTGGCGCCAACAATTCCAGCCGCGCCTCACTCGCAATGTCCCCGGCCAGGTGCTGCGCCATCGCCAGGTCATTGCGTATGGCTTCGCGGAAATTTCCCAGCCCGTGATAACGCAGCGACAGCCACAGCTTCAGCGCGCGGAAGCGCCGCGACAACTCAATCGACTCCTCGAAAAACACATAGCCTTCCACCGGATCGTCGATGAGCGACTTGGCGTAATCGCCGGTGTGCGAGAACGCCCGCTGCGCCGCCGCAGGTTCGCGGAACAGAAGACATCCGCAGTCGAGCGGCTGGTAAAGCCATTTGTGCGGGTCGAGCGACATCGAATCCGCTCGCTCCATCCCCGCAAATTTTTCCGGCTCAGCGATGGCGGCCAACGCGCCGTAAGCGCCATCCACATGGAACCACGCACCGCAGCTCTGGGCAATTTCCGCCATCTCAACCAGGTTGTCGATGCTGCCGGTCGCGACCGTCCCCGCCGACCCAACCACAGCAATCGGCATCAGGCCGGCACGCACGTCTTTCTCGATCGCTTCGCGCAGAAGACCGGTGCGGATGCGGAACTGGTCGTCGCAAGGAATCAACCGCAGGTTGTCGCGCCCGATGCCCAGCAGCGCGATCGCCTTGGGAATGGACATGTGAACCTGCGCCGAGGCGTACACCGTACCCGGCCGCGCGCCGCTCTCGTTGGCGGGCAGGCGAGTTTCGCGCGCCATGGCCAGCGCCATCAGGTTCGCCGACGAGCCTCCCCCGGTCAGGCTGCCAGTGAAACCCTCGCAGCCAATTGCCTCGGCCAGCCAGCCCACGACCACGCGCTCGATGGTCGCCGCCGACGGTCCCGACCGCCAGGCCGTGACATTCTGATTCAGTACGCTGACCAGCAAGTCGGCAGCCGCCGCGACCGGCTCTCCCGAGCCAAGAACGTAGCCGAAGAAGCCCGGCCCGCCAGCGCGAACGTTGTCGATTACGGCCGTAAGCCCGACGAGAGCCTCAACCCCCATCCCTTTTTCTAGCAATTGTTTACGGAAAACACCTTCTGTATCACTTCCACTCGCAGCAGGGAGAATCCGGCGTTGCGGGATTGACGACACATAGGCCAAGGAAAGCTGCGTAATCTGCTCGAAGACTGCTCGATATTCCTCGTCGGAAAGAACAAGTGGATTCATGTGCGCTGCGGTCCGCGTCCGCTATGCAGGTCGTTTGGCGGGACAGCCATTGTAGCGCGGGCTCACAACTGCAGATAACTAATCAGTTCAATTCCTCGCTGCTGAAGAATGTCCTTGGCTTCCAGCGAGGTCAGTAGCGCCAGCTCCTGCTCGCGCGATTGGCGCAGCCGCGTCAGCACTCTGGTCAACTCGGCATCGTTGTACCCCGGGTGGCAGACGAACTCCCACGTTCCTTCCGGCAGCCGGTCCATGATTTTGTCGAACACCTTCAGATCGAGCGAACCCGTGACCAGCACCGCCACGGAGCCGTCGGTGGTGCGCATGCCATGCGTTTCCACCTCGCGGCGAAACTGCGCCGAGAAGTTGCGCAGCACGTTGAGCTGGGCAAAGCGCGTCCATAGATGGCGTTTGCGCACGATGTCGCCGAACGGCAACGGCCACACCTGTCCGAACGGATTTCGCACCGCCGGAATGCCGCACGCTTGCGCCGCCCGCAACAGCGGACGCAGCACCGCCGGAAACATGTGCGCGTGCTTGTGCGTATCGAAGTGCGAGGGCTGGATCCCCGCGGCTTGCAGTCGGCGGATTTGCGCGCTGGCCTCGGCCTCGATCTCGCCGGGCTGGAGTTTGCCGCGAAACGATGCCAGCACGAAGTCATTCAGCTTGCTACGAAAGTCTCCGTTGTTGGTACCAGGCTGCAGCAAACTCGGAACTTGCTCGGGCGGCAGCACCGGTTCGCCGTCCATCAGCACCACGTGGCAGCCCGCGCTGAAGCCGGCGCCTTGCGCCGTCATCGAACGCGCCAGCCCAGCCGCTTCGTCGAACGCCCGCGCGTTCGCCATCAGCGTCGCCGAGGTCACGATGCCATGCCGTTGCGCCTCGACGATGGCGCGATTCACACCGGCAGTCAGCCCGAAGTCATCGGCATTGATGATGAGTCTGCGCATGGAGGAGCGACTAGCAGCTAGCGATTAGCAACTAGCAGTTCGATCTCAAATCAGGAGTTCTCTTCAGACTTCTCGGAGCGCGCAAAGGTGACCCGGGCATCAGGTCGAACGGTCATTTCCAATTCCCTGTTTGCTAGTTGCTAGTCGCTAGTTGCTCCCTACAGCCCAAACAATTCTCTCAACCGCTTGGTCTGCGCCCGGCTGACGGGAATCTCCGCTTGCTTCCGGTCTTCCATGCGGACCTGATACGAGCTCTTGAACCAGGGCACAACTTCCTTGATGCGATTGATGTTGACCAGGTACGAGCGGTGCGCGCGCCAGAACATGTTGGGATCGAGCGAGTCGAGCAACTCTTCCAGCGTCCGGCAGTTCGACTGGCCTTCCATGTTGGTCGCCACCACGGTGATGACGCCATCCTCGATCGAGGCGTAACAAATATCTTTCTGGTCCACCAGGAAGAGCCGCCCCGCCGACTTCAGCATCACCTTGGTCGACGGCGGACGCTGCTGCTGCTCCAGCATCTTGACGATGGTACCGATCTGGTCGCTGGGCGAGCTGGCCGTTTCCAGCTTCTGCCGCGCCTTCTCCACCGACTTGGCCACGCGCTTCTTGTCGAACGGCTTCAGCAGGTAATCCACCGCGTTGACCTCGAACGCCTTCACCGCATACTGATCGAAAGCGGTAGCGAAGACGATCTGCGGCAGCGGCACTTTCTTGTCCAGCAGCTTCTTGATGGCGCCGAAACCGTCGAGGCCGGGCATCTGCACGTCGAGGAAGACCAGGTCGGGCGAAAACTCCTTGATCAGGTTCACCGCATCCACGCCGTTCTTGCCCTGCGCGATAACGTCCACATCGAGATCGCATAACAAGTAGGCAAGCTCGTCGCGGGCCAGTTGCTCGTCGTCCACAATGATGGCCGAAAGGGACATGCACGCTCCTGAGGCAAGTATAAATGCAGGTTGGCTGAGCCGCGTACCGCTCGGCGATTCATCGAGGGCCGACGACAGGAATACAATCGAGGCCGCACTCACCCGAGGCGCTACACTGAAAGTCCGCAAAATCTCGCTCGGTCATCATCGCAGGAGAAATCTTATGGTCCGCATCCTTATCCCAGTGCTGCTGCTGTTTTGCCTTTTTCCCGCCGTCGTCGCGCAACAGCCGATCAAGGGCCCGATAGTAGTTCCGGCGGCACGGCATGACACGTCCCCGCCCATGCGCGAGTTGATGCGCGACATCAAGCCTGTACGCGATACCGGGCGGCAGCAGGTGCTGGAAATGGAGGAACCGCCCGCTCGTCATATTCCGCCGGCCTTTGACCCGGTGGTGCAATCTTCCCGGGGAGCTGCCCAGCAAGCGCAGATTGTAATGAGCTTCGAAGGCATCACGCAGGGTGGCGCCGTCCCTCCCGACACCAATGGCGCTCCTGGTATCAACGGGCAATATGTGCAGACCACCAACTTCCTCTACGCCGTGTTCGACAAGTCCAGCGGCAACGTCACTTTCGGGCCGTACTACGTTAAGAGCCTGTTCCAGGGATTTGGCGGCCAATGTGAGACGGAGGACGCGATGAGCGATCCGACAGTGCGCTTCGACCGGGCGGCGGGGCGATGGATCATCCAGCAGATCGCGGGAGAGTATGGATTTACGCCACCTCTGTATATCTGCGTCGCGGTCTCAACCACCTCCGATGCCACTGGGGCCTACTACCGTTACTCCATCCCCTATAACAACTACCTTCCTGACTACCCCAAGCTTGCGGTCTGGCCCGACGCCTATTATCTGACGACTGACCTGTATCTGAATTGGGTGTTTCAGGCGACGTCAGCGTGCGCTCTGGACCGTACCTCGATGCTGCACGGTGGTCCGGCCTCGGCCATCTGCTTCCAAACCGGCAGTGACGTTTTTCATTTCCTGCCTGCCGATCTGGACGGCGCTGTGCCGCCGCCGCAGGGAGCACCCAATTTCATCGTCGGCAACGTCAGCGGCTCTAACAACGCACTGGATCTTTTCAAGTTCCACGTGGACTTCGCCAACCCGCAGAACTCCAGCTTCACCGGTCCGTTTCCGATATCCGTGGCTCCCTACACGGTCGCCTGCTGGGCCGACTGCGTTCCGCAAAAGGACACCAACACCCTGCTCTATGCGCTGGGTCAGATAACCATGTATCGGCTCGCCTATCGCAATTTCGTTCCTCCAAGGGTGCCGGCCACGGCCAGCCAGGCGGCGCACCAGAGCATGGTGGTGACGCACACCGTGCAAAACAACGATGGCTCTTACGGGATCCGCTGGTACGAGTTGCGGGCGCTGGAGAACGGAGACTTCAACGCCTTCCAGCAGAGCACGTTCGCGCCCGACAGTAACTCTCGCTGGATGGGCAGCATCGCCATGGACAAGCTAGGCGATATGGCAATGGGCTATAGCATCTCAAGCAGCGCCATGTATCCCTCCATCAACTTCACCGGACGCGCAGTCACCGATCCGCCGAGCACTATGGCGCAGGAAGTGAGCATCATGGCAGGCACTGCCTCACAGGGATACAGCGACCGTTGGGGTGATTACAGCAGCATGGTTCCCGACCCCGCGGACGATTGCCTGTTGTGGTACACGACGGAATACTTGCAGTCGGGCTCGCAAAATTGGAGGACCCGCATCGTTTCCTTGAAATTCCCCAGCTGTCAATAGTCCTGACGTCAAGAACCATCGGGTGGTGAACTCGGCGGATGTCGTAAACTGATACCACATGGTCGTTCTCTACGGCATTCATGCGGTCAGCGAGGCTCTGAAGTCCGGAGGCCGCAGCTTCGAGTACGTCGGCATCGCCCGCGAGCGCCACGATCAGCGCATGCAGCGACTCATCGACGACTGCCGCGCCAGCGGCGTGCAGGTGCGCTTCCTGCCGCGCGAGCAGCTTGACCGCACCGCCAATACAAACACACACCAGGGCGTCATCGCCGTCACCACCGGCAAGCAGTACGCCGACGTGGACACGCTGCTGGAAAACCGTCACGGCGAACACAGCTTCCTGCTGGTGCTCGACAGCGTAGAAGACCCGCACAACCTGGGGGCGCTGATCCGCACTGCCGACGGGGCCGGCGCCGATGGCGCCATCATTCCCGAGCGCCGCGCCGCCGGGCTGACCGGCACTGCAGTGAAGGCTTCGGCGGGAGCCTCGGAGCACCTGCCCATCGCGCGCGTCACCAATATCTCGCGCACGCTCGACGAACTGAAGGAGCGCAACGTCTGGACCGTCGGCCTCGACGAGCGCGGCACGCAAAGTTACGACACGATCGACTACAACATGCACTGCGCCATCGTGCTCGGCGCGGAAGGCAAAGGGCTGCACGACCTGGTGCGACGTCGCTGCGATTTCCTGGTGTCCATTCCTATGCTTGGCGCTGTGCCTTCGCTGAACGTCTCGGTCGCCGGCGGCATCGTGATGTACGAACTCGCGCGCCAGCGCCGCGCAGCGAAGGGCCCGTCCGAATCGCAACCTTCCTCAGCGAAACCCACGCGGGTGAAGCCTTCAAGATGAAGTGGCTGGGCTTCGCAGTAGTTTTGCTGCTGGTTTCGGCACCGGCCTTCGCCATCGACCGCGAGGCCTTCACCATCACGCGTTATCAGCTCGAAGTGCAGGTAGACCGCGACGCGCACGTCATCGCAGTAAAAGGCAAACTCACGCTCCGCAACGATTCCAACAAGCCGCAGAAGCTGGTCACCTTACAGGTTTCCTCGTCGCTGGCATGGAACGCCATCACGCTGAACGACCAGCCGTTGGAGTGGCTGGGCGACAACTACACCTCCGACATCGACCACACCGGCAGTCTCTCGGAAGTCATCGTGACCCTGCCGAAAGAAATAGCACCCGCGAACACGTTGACTCTCGACGTGCAATACGGCGGCACCATCACTTCCGACGCCACTCGCCTGACGCGCACCGGCATCCCCGCCGAAGTTGCCGCGCGCAATGATTGGGACCAGATCAGCAACTCGTTCACCGCCGTGCGCGGACTCGGCTACGTCATCTGGTATCCGGTGGCGATTGACGCGGTAAGCCTCAGCGACGGCAGTGCCGTTTTCGATGCCATGGCGCGCTGGAAGCAGCGGCACGAGCGCAGCGAGTTCACAGCCCGCATTCTCACGCCCGCGGCGCAGCAACCGCTCTGCATAGCGGTTAACGGTAACGGACCCACTTGTGGCGACAAGCAGACGGTTGGGTACGCGCTGCCCGGCGGCGGCACGGAAGAATTCAGCAACACGCTTCAGCTGGATAGCCTGGGTGAGATCGTTCCCGCCTTTGCCATCGCCAATTATGTCGAGCTGCCGCGCCCCACGATTGCGTTCACCCACCTTCCTGAGCACACCACCGAGGTCCGCGACTACGCACTCGCCGCCGAAGCCAGCGATCCCATGCTGCATGACTGGCTGCGTGAACCCCATGAGCCCGCGCGCGTCATCGAGCTTGCGAATCCCAATGCCAATCCGTGGAAGAACGGCGCGGTGCTGTTCACGCCGCTGCGCCAAGCCTCCACGCCAACCCTTCAGCTCTTGCTGATGCCATTGCAGGTGGCGTCACGCCTTCACTCTCCCCATGCCTGGATCCAGGACGGCGTCGAGCGATTCCTTCAGGTCATGAGCGTCGAGACGCGTTCCGGCCGCCGCGCGGCGCTGGAATATCTCGACCAATATCGCGAGCCTCTTGTCGAGGCCGAGAAACTGGCACATCCTGCGGAGCCGGCAGGCGGCGGTACAAAAGCCAGCGAGGCCGACAACACGTTGCTCAACATCAACGACGAGGTCTACCTTCGCGGCAAGGGCGGCTTCGTCATGTGGATGCTGCGCGACATGATCGGCAATATTGACATGCAGCGTACCCTGCTGGCCTATCGCGGCGGCGCCGACAAGGACCCCAGTTACTTCCAGAAGCTTTTACAATCCAACTCCAAGCGCGACCTGGAGTGGTTCTTCGATGACTGGGTCTATCGCGATCGCGGGCTGCCCGAGTTCAAGGTGGACTCGGTCTACACGCGGCCGATGCTGGGCGAGGGCTCAAACTTCATGGTGACGGTCACCATCGAGGGCCGCGGACGCGCTGGGGCCGAGGTGCCCGTCATCATCCAGACACCATCGGGCGAAAAAAGCGTGCGCATCGTCGTAAAAGCCGGACAGAAAGGCACGGGCCGCCTCGAAGTGCCGATCGCTCCCGACAAAATCGTGGTCAACGATGGCAGCGTTCCTGAAGCCAGCACCGGCAAAAACGTTTACGACGTTCCGCCGCCGGCGCGGTAAGGGACGGTAGTCCGGGCCAACCGGACCCCTTTTCATGACGCAGTATCATTGTTGGATTGCCTCGCCAGATGGCAGGCCTGCGAGACCCGGCGCGTCGCTTGCTGTAAAATCTGGCTCGCACCCATGAGGACAGTTTGAGCTACGTACAATTTCTTGGCGCAGCCGGCGTCGTTACCGGCTCGAAGCACCTGATCAACACCGGCGACGAAAGCGGCAAGCAAGGCATTCAGGTGCTTGTCGATTGCGGCCTCTTCCAGGGCCAAAAGGAGTGGCGCGAGCGCAACTGGCAGGACTTGCCCGTCCCCGCGCGCGAGATCGACGCGGTCATCCTGACCCACGCTCATCTCGATCACTCCGGCTGGATTCCGCGGCTGGTGAAACAAGGCTTTCACGGGCCGATTTATGCGACACCGGCGACCATCGACCTCTGCAGCATCTTGCTTCCCGATTCCGGGCACCTGCAGGAAGAAGATGCGGCGTTCTACAACAAGACCCGCGCCAGCAAGCATGATCCCGCCTTGCCGCTCTACACCATGGAGGAGGCGCAGCAGTGCCTGACGCTCTTCCGTCCGGTCAACTTCGAGGAGACCAAGCAGCTTAGCCCACAGCTCTCGTTCCGCTACGTCCGTGCGGCCCACATCCTCGGTTCATCGATGGCGGAAGTCACCCTCACAGCCGATGGCAAGACATCGAAGCTGCTCTTCACCGGCGACATTGGGCGGGTGCGCAACAGCCAGACTGCTCCCGGCAAGGTGGTGCACTCCGGCCCAACCGAGGGCGAGGACTGCGATCTGCTGGTAATGGAGAGCACCTACGGCAACCGCGAGCATCCCCACACCGATCCGCGTCCCGAGATGGCCGCCCTGATTCGCACCACGCTACAGCGCGGAGGCAGCGTGGTGGTGCCGTCGTTCGCGGTCGAGCGCACCCAGAAGTTCCTGTTCCTGCTGAAGGAGCTGATGGAAACCGGGCAAATCCCGCGCGTGCCGGTGCACACCGATAGTCCGATGGCGATCAAGGCGGTGCAGATCTTCCTCAAGCACACCGAGGAATTCTCGCCGCAGACCAGGGAGCTGATTGCGAAGTACGGCTCGCCGCTGGAATGGCCGAATTTCTATTTCGATGTTACCCAGGACGACTCCAAGAGGATCAACGATTCCCGCTATCCGGCGATCATTGTCTCGTCGAGCGGCATGGTCACCGGCGGACGCATTCTGCACCACCTGATGCAGCGGCTGCCCGACCCGCGAACCCTGGTCTTGTTCATCGGATTTCAGGCACCCGGCACGCGCGGCTTCACCATCAAGAGCGGAGCGAAAGAGGTGAAGATGTTCGGCCAGGTGGTTCCCATCCGCGCCCAGGTCGCGGCCCTGGAGCAGTTCAGCGATCACGCCGACACGGGCGAGCTATTGGAATGGCTGCATACCTTCCATCATGCGCCCGCTCGAACGTACCTGGTGCACGGCGAGCCCAGCGCGTCCTCGCAATTGCGCGATGCCATGGTGCAGGCGCTGGGATGGAACGTGCAGGTGGCGGCGTATAAGCAGAAGGTGCAGGCATAAGGAGAAACCATGGCAACGTTCGGGCTCATTGAATACAAAGACGCCAGCCCCGAAGTCCGCGCCGTGTATGACGACATCATGGCGACGCGCAAGACCGACTGGGTCAATAATTTCTGGAAGGCGCTCGCGGCGGACCCGGCGCTGCTGAAGCGCACCTGGGAAGACACCAAGCAGCTCATGGCTCCGGGCACGCTCGACCCGGTCATGAAAGAGCTGATCTACCTCGCCGTCAGCATCACCAACGGATGCCCCTACTGTGTCGCCGCGCACACCGCCTCTGCGCGCAAGAAGGGCATGACCGACGCGATGTTCCACGAGATGATGGCGGTCGTCGGACTGGCCAACGCCAACAACCGCCTGGCCAATGGCTACCAGGTCGAGATCGACGAGCCGTTCGCAACGGCGAAGCCGCGCAACATATAATGAAATATCTCCTATGAAAGCCTACGTTTACGTTTCGCTGAAGAAGAGTGTGCTCGACCCGCAGGGCAAAACCATTCACGGCGCGCTGAGGAAGATGGGCTATCGCGGCATCAACGATCTGCGCCAGGGCAAATACTTCGAGATCAACCTCGACGCAAGCCTTAGCCGCGAGGAGGCGAATGCCGAAGTCGAGCGCATCGCAGGCGAGGTGCTCACCAACCCGGTGATCGAGGAATACCGCTTCACGCTGGAAGACTAGCCGGCGGCCGGGCGGACAGTTCCGCATCAGAAGCTCGCCCTGGTTCATCAAATAGCAGTTGCATTGGAGCGCAGAACCCATGTGTGGCATTGTTGGATACGTCGGAAACAAGCGGGTTGTGCCGGTCATCATCGACGGTTTGCGCCGCCTGGAATATCGCGGCTATGACTCGGCCGGCATCGCGGTAGGCGGCAACGGCGAAGGCTTGCAGGTGCGCCGCGCGGAAGGCAAGCTGCGCAACTTGGAAGAGGTCATCCGCCTGAATCCGCTCGATGGAACCTACGGCATCGGCCACACCCGCTGGGCCACGCACGGACGTCCAACGGAAGAGAACGCGCACCCGCACCGCGATTGCACCGGCAAGATCGTCGTCGTGCACAACGGCATCGTGGAGAACTACGTCACGCTGAAGCGCAAGCTGATCGACGAAGGCCACAAGTTCCGCACTGAAACCGACACCGAAGTCATTGCCCACCTGGTCGAGAAGAACCTCGCCACGCACAATGGCCACAAGAGTCCGCTGGAAGAGGCGGTCCGCAAGACGGTGCAGCTTCTAACTGGCGTCTTCGCTATTGCAGTCATCTCCTCCGACGAGCCCAACAAGATTGTCGCGGCGCGCAACGGGCCGCCTGCGGTCATCGGCCTCGGCAAGGACGAGTACTTCGTTGCCAGCGACGTTCCCGCGATCCTGTATCACACGCGCGACCTGTTCTTCCTTGCCGACGGCGACCTCGCGACCATCACGCCTTCCGGCGTCCAGGTAACCGACTTCGAAGGCAAGCCCCTTACGCGCGAGGTGCAACACATTACGTGGGACCCCATCATGGCGGAAAAGGGCGGCTTCAAGCACTTCATGCTCAAGGAGATTTACGAGCAGCCGCGTGCCGTCCGCGACACCACGCTGGGCCGGGTTTCGCTCGACAGCGGCAAGGTCTTCCTCGATGAGATGGACATCACCGACGACGACTTCCGCAAGCTACAGAAGGTGTACATCGCCGCTTGCGGAACCAGTTGGCACGCCGCGCTGGCCGGCAAGTTCATGATCGAACGCCTGGCCAAGCTGCCGGTCGAAGTGGATTACGCCAGTGAATTCCGCTACCGCGATCCGCTCACCGGCCCGGACGATCTGACCATCCTCATCACCCAGTCCGGCGAGACTGCCGACACCATTGCGGCCATGCGCGAATCGCGCGCCAAGGGCGGCAAAACGCTCGGCATCTGCAACGTTGTCGGCTCTATGATTGCGCGGGAATCCAACGGCACCATTTATACCCACGCCGGGCCGGAGATCGGCGTCGCTTCCACCAAGGCTTTTACGGCGCAGTTGACCGCGCTTTTCCTGTTCGCGGTGTATCTTGGGCAGGTCCGCGGCACCATCGACGAGGAACACTCCAAGCAGCTGCTAACCGATCTCACGCTCATGCCGGGCAAGCTGGAAGCGGTGCTGGCACGCGATGAAGAGACGGAAGATCTCGCGAAGGAGTATCACCGCGCCAACGACTTCCTCTTCCTCGGACGCGGTATTCACTATCCCATCGCGTTGGAAGGCGCGCTCAAGCTGAAGGAAATCTCCTACATCCACGCCGAAGGCTATCCTGCCGGCGAGATGAAGCACGGCCCCAACGCGCTGATTGACGAGGACCTTCCTGTGGTCATCCTGGCCACGCGCGACCTCAACGATCCCGGCTCGGTGACGCGTTACGAGAAGACCATCTCGAACTTGAAAGAAGTGAAGGCGCGCTCGGGCACGGTTATCGCAATCGCCACCGACGGCGATGAGGAAATCCGCGAGGCCGCCGACCACGTGCTCTACGTCCCGCAGGCGCCCGAACTGCTGGCGCCCATACTGGAAGTGGTTCCCTGCCAGTTGCTGGCGTATCACATTGCCGTGCGCCGCGGCTGCGACGTGGACCAGCCACGCAACCTCGCCAAATCGGTGACGGTGGAATAACAACTCTGATGGCCGGCGCAGCACGTCCCTGTGGCTGTTAAATGATTTTTGCGTTTGCCCCGCATCTGTGTCGATGAAGGAAGAAACGCATCTATATCCCTATGGAAAGCCAGATACAGATTCCGGAGCGACCGTCGGTCGAGCGGCAACTGTACACCGCGCGCGTGAACCGCTCCATCTTCCTCTCGCAGCGGACCAAGCATATGGAACTGGCAGTCGAAGGCCTCGACGAGTTCCGCTTCATGCCTGGACAGTTCGTCTCCATCAAGCAGCCCAAACCGGACGGCAAAGAACACACGCGCGCCTACTCGCTCGCGTCGGCGCCGCGCGCCAACGCCACCTTCGATTTGTGCCTCAATCGCGTGGACAGCGGCTTTCTGTCGAACTGGCTGTGCGACCTCGAAGAAGGATCGACGGTAAAGTTCCACGGGCCGCATGGCCTGTTCACCCTGCGCGAGCCGCAGAAAGATGCGGTGTTTATCGCGACCGGCACCGGTATTGCGCCCATTCGCGGTATGTTGCATTGGCTCTTCGAGCGGCCGGAGCGCAATCGCGATCACCAGTATTGGCTGGTGTTCGGCACTCGCTACGAGCACAGCTTGTACTACCGCGGCGAGTTCGAGCAGATTGCGCGCGACAACGCGAACTTCCACTATGTGCCGACGCTCAGCCGCGGCGGCGATCGCTGGGCCGGCTGTCGCGGCTACGTGCAAGACCATGTGCTCGAGATCGTCCGCGACCGCAACGACCTACAAGCTTACATCTGCGGTCTGCACCAGATGGTTGACGCCAACCGCAAGCTGTTGAAGGAAGAGCTTGGCTGGGACCGCAAGCAGATTGTCTTCGAGCGTTACGACTAGAGCAATGGGTAGTTGGTAATTGGTAATTGGTAATTCGTGTGTAGCATGTGGCGTTCGCAGCGAGCCTCTTTCAGCCTTTACGAAATGCCAAGTGCCAACTGCATCTTCTCTTCCTTGCCTATACATCCGCTGTGCGAGATGATGGCCTCTCATGCGCTATCACGTCATTCTCGCCGCACTGCTTCTGTCGGCAGTGGCATTCGCGCAGGATTGGAAGCAGGTCCACAAAGCCGATGAAGTGAAATGGGCCAAAGAAACCCGGCTCGATCAGCAGAGCATTCACAAACTCTGGCGCCAGGCCTCGACCGCGGCCAGCGAGAAAGACGACGAATCGCGCATCGCAAACATCGATCTGGAAGGTGTGGCCGACCATCATCACGTGCTGTTCGTCACCTATGCCGGCGAAAAGAACTGCCTGACCCTTACTATCTTCCGGCAACTGTCGCCGACTTCGTTCTCCAAGCTGATGTCGATCTCGCAGGATCCTGATGGCCAGGCCTTCTGCGACAGCGCCTTCGGCAGCGCGCGAGCGGAAGCAGTGAACAACATCATCGAAGTCGGCGTTCCGCAGGCGCCGTCGGCCGATTCGCCGGGCCGCGTTGATTACACGGTCTACGCCTACGAGTGGAACGGCATCACGTATCGCATGACGGGCAAGCGAGAAATGCAAGGCCGGCCGTGAGGCAATTCGCCGGGCGAAGTTACTTCAGCGCATTGGCCAGCCAGGCCCACCGTCTGCTATGAGTTGGGCCGGTCGCACAGAATCACCGCGAGAGCGCATGTCTCACTCTTCGTCCACTGCTCTCGCCGCCTTCCGCCGCTCTCGCTCCGCCTTTGCTGCCTCGCGACGCCGAAGTGCGCCTTCGTAGCGCCGCTTCTCCTCTTCCGATTCCGGGATCACCGGCGGAACGTGCAGCCTTCTCCCATGACGGTCGACGGCCACGAAGGTGAGATACGCGGTAGCAACTTTCTGGCGCGAGGCGGAAATGTAGTTCTCCACCAGCACACGGACGCCGACTTCCATGGAGGTGTTGAAGGCGCGATTGACCGCCGACTGCAGGATGACCATGTCGCCGACATGCACCGGCACGAGGAAATCAATGTGGTCCATGGAGGCTGTGACAGCGTAAGAATGAGAATGGCGATGTGCGGCCAGCGCTCCCGCGAGATCGATCCAGTGCATCAGGCGGCCGCCGAGAAGTGCGCCCAGCGGATTGGTGTCATTGGGCAGCACCAATTCGATCATCTCGGACTTTGATTCGCTTACCGGCCGGGGCTGCAGATTTCCGTCGTTCTGGTTCATGTCTCCTTCAATCTGTTCTGTGTCAGGATTTCTCCAAGAAGCCTGGACGGCGCGACCGCTGTGCGTCTACATAGCATTCGGCCATACGTTGCACACGGGTGTCCTCGTGTTGCTTCACCCACGACGCATTGGCAATCTCATATACCAACTCGCCATGGCCAGCCGGAAGATACTCACGTTCGCAGGTAAACAGAACACGTAATATCCCGCCGCGCTCCTCGCCTAGCACAAAGCGCACCGCGTCGGCGTGACGCTCGGCTGGAAGACGGCTGCATGTCTTCGCATAGCCCACGTTGCAACCTGATTTCAGCTCTTCCCCACTCGGGCGCGCACCTTCGTGGCCGGTAGCGGTACAAGTCCCCGCCCATCCCGCGCCGAGGGGAAGGCGCCGCGGAAACGGCCAGTCCGACTCGAAACGCTGGTCCGGCATGAAGAAAGGACAGGCCATGAGGTCCTCAGACGTAAACGCCATTGTAATGCACTACGGCATTTCTTCCATTCGATGCAGCGCTCAGGCGCTCCTGTATCATGACTTCGAAACAGGAGAATGACGAATGCCCGACGAGAGCCGTGTGGCAGCGCTGAAAGATATCCTGGCTGCAGATCCCAACGACGCGTTTGCCCGCTATGCACTCGGGTTGGAGTACTCCGGCAGTGGCGACACGGACGCTGCGCTCGCCGAATTTCAACTTCTGCTGGCCGCCCATCCTGACTACACCAACGGATATTTTATGGCCGCGCAGGCGCTCGCCCGCGCCGAGCGCAACGATGAAGCCAAGGCCATGTTGCAACAAGGCATCGAGTGCGCCCGCCGTACCCGTAATCAGCATGCGCTCTCCGAGATGGAAGCCATGCTCGACGAGTTGCAAGAGCATTGAGCATTCAACGCTCGGCATGCAGTGCGATAATGGCCGAAAGCATGATTCGTCTCTCATCGCCGGAGCGGACGCGGGGC
>Ga0209048_10000585_pt1 | contig 38506 bp, 44 predicted proteins | sample FrelakmetCRP12CR_FD_187146 | JGI IMG/M metagenome (GOLD analysis project Ga0209048, IMG submission 187146) | Freshwater lake sediment microbial communities from the University of Notre Dame, USA, for methane emissions studies - CRP12 CR (SPAdes)... | ecosystem: Environmental > Aquatic >...
ACGAGGAGCGCGCCACCGGTGGTCGGGATGTTCTCGAGCCCCTCCCACTCGACCCGGAACCAGCGCCGGTACATGGGTCCGTACAGCCGGCGGGCCGTCCGGCGGACGCGCTCGCTGCGGCCCCAGTTGTCGACGTCACCCCGCCGGTATTGGCGGTCGTCGGCCAGGCTGGCTTCGACGGCCTCGTCGAATGCCGAGTCGGTGTCGGTGCTTCCCTCCTCGCGAGACCGGATGCGGGCGCGCAGGGGTACGAGGGTGCTGCCGGTGTCGACCGAGGCGCTTTCGGCGCCTGCGGTATGCGTGAGATCGATCGTCGGGGGTTCGGAACGCTCCTCCACGTAGGAAGGAAACCGCAACCGGGCTGGTCACGCAAGCCGGCGCTCGCCGCTCGGGTGCGGGGCCCGCTGTCAGCCCCCGGAGCCGACGACCTGCCAGGCGCCGGTCCGGAACCGGGCCCCGTTGCCGACGAGCCGGGCGGCCATGAACGTGCAGAGGGCCACCCACAGGGCGAGCAGTCCGCCGCCGGTGGCCACGACGAGGGCGACGGCCGGTAGGAACACCCCGGTCGTCGCCGCCAGCATCGCGACCGCCAGGAAGGGGGCGTCGCCCGCTCCGATGAGGATGCCGTCGAGCACGAACACGATTGCGTTGATGGGCTGGAGCAGGGCCACGATCCACAACACGGAGACGGCGAGGTCGCGTACGCCTTCGTCGGTGGAGAAGACCGACGCGATCCACGGTGCCGTCACCGCGACCGCGATGCCCGCGCCGACGCCGCACGCGAGTCCCCACTCGAGCATTCGTTTCGCCGCGCCGCGGGCGTCGGCCGTGGAACCGGCTCCGAGGAAGCGTCCCGTCATCGCCTGCCCGGCGATCGCGATCGCATCGAGCGCGTACGCCAGGAACAGCCAGACTTGGAAGCCGATCTGATGGGCGGCGACGGCCTGGTCGCCGATGCGAGCGGCCACGGCAGTCGTCACGAGGAACGCGGCGAGCAGCGCCGCGGGTGCCCCCCACGCGCTGATCCGCAGGTAGGTGACGGCGAGCGGCGCCACGGCGCTCGCCGGGCCCATGAGCTGTACCGCGGCCGGCGCGCCCACGACGCCGATCGCGAGTAGCACGACCCCGATGCCCACGGCGAGCCACAGGCCGTCGATCCCCTGCTCGGGCGCCGGCGCGATGGTCCCCGGCACCCACGCGCCGGGCCACGGCCGCGGTGGTGGAATACGCCAGGAAGTTGCAGAGGCCGAAGGCCGCGGTGAGGAGCACGCCGGCCACCGCGAGACCGCCGAGGGGGTGGGTCCCGAGATGCCCCACGATGGCCGTATCGGCCAGGACGTACAGGGGTTCGGCCGCCAGGGCACCGAAGGCGGGGAGGGCCAGCCGCAGGATCTCGCGGTCGTACGGCCGTTCGGGTGCCGGCCCGTCGACTCGCCGCTCCGCCTGCCCGCGGTCACGTGGGCAGGCTACCGGCGCATCCAGCCCCTCGGATCGGGGATACCTGTCACACCCGGATGGGACCATCGATTCATGCAACCCGTGCCTGCGCTCCGCTTCGCCCACGCCGCTCGCGTGCTCGGAGCCGCGGCCCGGGCCGGCGGGCTCAGCGTGCCGGCGTTCCGTAGCCCCCCGCGGATCGCCGGCGCCCGCCGAACCCTTCGTCGCTATCCCGGCGGCGCCGTGGTCGCGGTGCAACTCCGCGATCGCTCGTTCGACGACGTCGTCGCCGACATGGTCGAAGGAGTCGTGCAGGCCAACGGCCTCACCGACGAGGCGGCCGCCCGTGTCCGCGCGCTGTTGGTCGCGGCGGTGCAAGCCGAGTCCCCGCCGTCGGACGTCGGGGACGGTGCCCACCCGGCGGCGGCGTAGCCTGTCCGGGCAAGGCCCGGATGGCGGAATGGCAGACGCAGGCGGCTTAAACCCGCCGGCCCTTCGGGGCGTGGGGGTTCGACTCTCCCTCCGGGCACACGTCATCACCGGCGAACCGGGACTTTCCGCCCTGTCGGACGTGTTGAGGTCTGGGTAGCGTCAGGATAGGAGGTCACGATGACGGTCCCGACCCCGACGGAACGCGAGCAGCAGCAGACGTCCAAGTGGTCATTGCCGCTCGGGCGCATCGCCGGGATCGAGCTGCGGATGCATGTGAGCTTCCTGCTGCTCGTTCTCCTCTTCGCCACCGATCCGGCCGGACCGTTCGCCGGGGTGAGCTGGCTGGTCCTCATCTTCGCGTGCGTCGTGGCTCACGAGCTTGCGCACAGCCTGGTGGCGCGCCGCCGCGGCGCGACGGTTCGGGAGATCGTGCTGCTCCCCATCGGCGGCGTGTCCCGCCTGGAGAACCTGCCCGAGAACCCGCGTGACGAGTTCACGATCGCGATCGTGGGCCCGCTCATGAGCTTCGCGATCGGGGCCGCGAGCGCCGTCGCCGCGCTCCTCGTCGGTCAGAAGATCGTGCCCGTCGATCTCTACACCGGAGCGATCCTGCACCGGCTCATCTGGTTCAACGTGCTCGTTGGTGCGTTCAACCTCCTGCCCGCGTACCCGCTCGACGGTGGACGGGTGTTGCGATCGTTCCTCGAGCGATCGCACGATCTCGAGACCTCCACGCGCATCGCGGCTCGCGTCGGCCGCGCTCTCGCCGTGGTGATGATCGCGGTCGGCCTGTTCGCCAATCTCTTCCTCGTGATCATCGGTGTGTTCGTGTGGCTGGGTGCATCGGCCGAAGAGGCGGCGACGATCGTGCACGTCCGGCTCCGGGGCCACGTCGTGCGGGACGCCATGCTCGTTGATCCCGTCACCTTCGAAGCCGCGACGCCCGTGCGTGACGTCGTCGCGGTGATACGGCGCTACGCACAACGCACGTTCCCCGTGACGTACGGCGACGACTACGTCGGGTTGTTGCACTCGCGAGGCCTCGAGGCCGTCTCCGGCGATCTGACCTTGGGACAGGTGCTCGATCGCGACGCGCCCACGCTCACCGCGGACCAGGATCTCGAGGCGGCAACCTTCGAAGTGCTCGTGCCGTCACAGCGACCGGCCCTCGCGGTCGTCGACGATCGGCGCGTCGTCGGTCTGTTGAGTCGCGACGATGTCGCGCATCTCGTCACCGACACGATCGAACACCCGAAGGGGACCGAACCTCCCCGCCCGGTGCAGTCGTAGCGCGATTCGGTGCGGCTTCTACGCGGGCGCGCCGTGGCGGCCGGCGCCCGCGGCGAATCGAATGGCACCATCGAGGGTTTCACCCGACTCGATCGTCGCCCGCCCGAGCGCGAACTCCCCATCGAGCGCGTCGGCGATCGGACGCCCGCTCTGTTCGTACACGGAACACCGGTCGCTGCGAAGGCAGCGTTGCGGGAGCCGGGCGAGCTGACCGGCCAGCATGATCGCGGCCGGCAACGACTGGCCCGGTTCCACCAATCGGTTCACCAGTCCCATGCGTTGGGCTTCCTCGCCGGCGACGCCACGACCCGTGAGGATGAGGTCGAGCGCCTGGCTCTCGCCGATCAGGCGGGGGAGGCGGACGGTCCCGCCGTCGATGAGCGGCACGCCCCAGCGCCGGCAGTACACGCCGAACACGGCGTCCCTCGCGGCGACTCGGAGGTCGCACCACAACGCGAGCTCGAGGCCTCCCGCCACCGCATGCCCTTCGACGGCCGCGATCACCGGTTTCGAGAGCTGCATCCGCGACGGACCCATCGGACCGTCGCCGTCCGTCCGCACGCGATTGCCGCGGCCGCCGGCCACCGCCTTGAGATCGGCGCCGGCGCAGAACGTCCCGGCCGATCCCGTGAGCACCGCGACGTCGTGGTCGTCGTCCGTGTCGAACGCTCGGAACGCGTCCGCGAGCGCGGCGGCGGTCGGGCCGTCGACCGCGTTGCGTACCTCGGGCCGGTTGATGGTGACAACGGTGACGCGGTCCTCGTGGCTGACGTCGATACTCATACGCGGGGCTCCTCTTCGATCGACAGGGACAGGCCGAGGAGCGCCCCGAGTTCTGCGATCGCTACGGCAGGGTCGACGACCTTGATGGTGTGCATGCCCAACTCGCGCGCCGGTTTCAGGTTGACTCCGAGGTCGTCGAGGAACACGCACGCCGGGGGCTCCACGCCGAGGCGATCACAGGTGAAGTGGTAGATCCGCGGATCGGGCTTGCGCAGGCCGAGGACCGCGGACTCGACGATCACGTCGAAGACTCCCGCGAGATGGGGAAGCTCGCGCGGCGTGCGAGTCTCGTCGCGTACCGCCCAGTTGTTGGTCAAGGCGGCCGTCTTGAGCCCCGCGTCGCGCAGCCGATGGATCACGCCCACCATCTCGGGTCGGGGTTCGAAGCCTTCGTGGATCGCCGCCATGACGTCCGTCGCCACGACGGTTCCTCCGGCCGCGGCACACTCGGCTTCGAACGCCGGGCAGAACTCCTCGAAGGTGACCTCACCGCGTTCGAGTCGCGCCCAGGCCCCGTGGTCGGTGCTGGTGGCGACCACTTCCCGGATGAAACGCGGAGGAAGACCGGCCGTGCGCTCGTAGGCGGCGAACGCATCGAACGGTGACGGGAACACCACCCCGCCGAGATCGAAGATCACCGCCCGGTACGCCATGATGCCACCGTATTCGCTCGTCGGTCGGGGCGCCGGCCGCGGTTCGCGGCCGGATGGGCCACGCGCTACGGGTCGATGAGCACTCCGGGATTGAGCAGTCCGTCGGGATCGAGCGTCCGCTTCGCGGCGCGCAGCGTTTCGGCGAACAGCGGTGGACGCTGGCGGTCGTACCAGGGCCGATGATCCCGCCCCACCGCGTGGTGATGCGTGATGGTCCCGCCGGCGGCGATGATCGCTTCTCCGGCGGCGGCCTTGACGGCCGCCCACTGCTCGAGCTCCGCGCCGGAGCGACCCGGTGCCACGACCGTGAAGTACGGCGCCGGTCCGTCGGGGTAGACGTGCGTGAACCGGCAGGTGATGACACCGTTCTCGGCATCCACGGACCGCAGCGCGTCGTGCACGGCGCTCACCACGGAGTCGTGCAGCGACTCGAAGCCATCCCAGGTGATCGCGGTCTCGAACGTCTCGTTGATCATCCCCATCTTCACGAGCGAGTCACGCGTATAGGGCGCGCGCAGGAATGCGTTGCGCCACGCGTCGGCAATTCCCTCACGAGGTGTCTCCTCGCCGGAACCGCGACGGATCGATGTGTCGTCGACGGTGCCACCGTGATCGCGCGCGCATTCCACGGCGCGGTCGATCCATGGGTCGACCGGATGGTCGGCCGACTCGAAGGCCACGAGCAGGATGTGGGCCGCGCCGTTGCCGACGCCCATGACGAGGGCCTCGGTGGCGTCGATCAGCCGGCAGTTGGACGGATACAACCCGCTCTGCGCGAGAGCGCGCGTCGCGTCGACGCCGGTGGAGAAGTCGGTGAACGTCGCGGTCGCCGACGCGCGGAATCGGGGGCGCTCCTGGACGCGCATCCACGCCTCGGTGATCACGCCGAGTGTTCCTTCCGAACCGAGGAACAATCGATCGGGTGAAGGTCCCGCGCCCGATCCGGGCAGCCGGCGGCTCTCGACGACGCCCCGCGGCGTGACGACGCGCAACGACTCCACGAGGTCGTCGATGTGCGTCATGAGCGTGGCGTAGTGGCCGCCGGCGCGGGTCGCCAGCCAGCCGCCGAGCGTCGAGAACTCGAACGACTGCGGGAAGTGGCGCAGGGTCAAGCCGTGGGGGCGGAGCTGATCCTCCAACGCGGGCCCGTAGGTCCCGGCCTGGATCCGAGCGGCGCGCGAAACCTGGTCGACGTCGAGCACGCGATCGAGGTCGCGGAGGTCGATGGTCACGACGCCGCGTGAGTCGTCGCCGACGTCGCACTCCACGCCGCCGACTACCGACGAACCGCCACCGTAGGGAATCGCCGCGGCACCGATCGACGCGCACCAGTCGAGGATCGCGACGAGGCCCGATTCATCGCGCGGGAACGCGACGACATCGGGTGGACGGGAGAAGTCGCGGCGCAGCGCGCGCACGACGTCGCGATACGACTTGCCGTACGTGTGGGCTGCTCGTTCGTACGGATCGACGGTGCACAGCGAAGCGAGCGTGTCGGGCGGCGCGAGCCGCGGCGGGCGGAGCTCGAGTTCATCGACGGTCGGTGGTGTGGCGACCCGCACGTCGTCGAGGTCGAACATCGCGGCGAGCGTGGACGCCATGGTCGCTTCCTGGTCGGCCGACGGCCCCTGGCCTTCTTGGCCCCAGCCCCAGAACTTGCGTCGCCCGCCGTCGCTCACGAGACGACGCTACCGGACCGGCGAGGGGCCCATCGGCGGCGGGCGCGGCTCACCCCGGTCGTGGAAAGATGTCGCCATGACCGAAGACGTGGAGGCCATCCGGGCACTCATCCACCGGTACGCGGAGCTCTTGGATCTCGGCGAGCTCGACGCGGTGGCACAGTTGTTCGCGCGGTCCACCTGGCGTGCGGCCGGCCGTGACGTCGTGCTGCGCGGCACGGAGGAAGCGCGGACGGCATACCTCGGCGTGATGCTCTACGACGGCGTTCCGTGCACGAAACATCAGATGACGAACGTCACGATCGAGCCGGCCGACGACGCGCGCAGTGCTCGCGCCCGCACGTACTTCACGGTGTTGCAGGCGCGGCCCGATCTTCCGTTGCAACCGATCATCGCCGGTCGATACGAGGACGAGTTCGCGTGTGACGACGACGGCTGGTACTTCACCGACCGCCTGATCATCCCCGACCTCATCGGGGACCTGAGCCGGCACATGCAGCCGGCGTGGATGCCGTAGCGAAGCGTCAGGCCTCCGGCCGGCGCCACGCGAGCGGCGCCGCGCCGTCGCAGGCCCGGTCCCACGGCTCCAACAACGCGAACAGCTCGTCGACGTCGTCGCCGAGGGCTTCGACGATCGTCCACTGCTGACGGCTCGTCGCCCATTCGATCTCCTCGCGCAGGGCCCGGCCTCCCGCGCTGATCGCGTCGTCCTCGTGGAGCAGGCCCCGCGTGCGCAAGCGGCTGCGCGCCGCCGCGGCCTCTGCTCGCGTCCAGCCGAGCTGATGCACCGTGACGGTGTCGGGCAACATGCCGCGCCATGCCTCGCTCAACACGTTGATCTCCACCGGATCGAGTCCCGCGGCGCTCCACGCGTTCACATGGGAATCCCCTCGGTGTTCCCGCAACAGGTTGCACGCGTGCCAGAGATCGCCGAGCGGATAATCCGGCCAGTCCTGCGTACAGAGGCCCGCGAACAACGGATGTCCCGCGACGCTGCCGGCTTCGACGACGGGTATCAGGATCTCGATGGCGCGCTCGATACCCGTCGGCCGGTCGCCGATCAACGCGCCGAGGTACCTCGTGGCCGCTTCGAGGCGGTGCTCGGACAGTTCTTCGGGTGTGGTCTTCTCCCACGCGGTGTCGATGGCCTTCGCGACGTGGGTGGGTTCGAGCACGCCGAATGCAGCGGCGGCGACGTACCCCGACACCGCTCCGAGGCACGCGGCGCGGCCGGCCAGCGTGCCCTCCACCGCGTCGAGGCCGAGGTCGGGGTAGCCGTTCCACGCCTCGGGCATGTGGAAGACGACGCCCAGGACCGGCTCCGCCCGAGCGCGCAGCCGGCGGCTGATCTCGTGGATCCGTTCGTCGTCCATTCCGAAGACGGTACCGGCCCGAGCGGGCAGAATGAAGTGGCGGGCAGAATGAAGCGGCGGGCCCATCGAAGAGACTCGGACGAAGGAGTGCCGGTGAAGGATCAGGAGCTCGTCGACGCGCTCGACGGCGTGTGGCGATCGATCGTCGCGTTGGGCGCGGATCTGGATGCCAACCAATGGCGCGCGATGACCGACTGTCCGGGATGGACCGTGCAGGACAACGTCGCGCACCTGATCGGGATCGAGGCGACGCTGCTGGGCCGGCCCGCGCCCGATCACGCGGCGCCCGACGGTCCGCACATCAAGAACGACATCGGCAAGATGAACGAGGTCTGGGTCGACTGGTACCGGCGCAAGAGTGGTCCCGAGGTCCTCGACGCCTTCCGCGGCGTGACCAACGAACGGATGGTCGTCCTACGCGCGTGTTCGGAGGCCGATTTCGGCGCGGCATCGTGGACGCCGGTGGGCCCCGGCACTGTGCGGGATCTGCTCCCGTTCCGCATCTTCGACTCGTGGGCCCACGAACAGGACATGCGCCGGGCGCTCGGCCGCCCGGGTGATCTCGACAGCGCCGCGGCATCGGTCGCCATGGATCGGATCGGCGGCGCGCTCGGCTACGTGGTGGGCAAGAAGGTGGCGCCGGCCGACGGCACGACCGTGGTGTTCGATGTGCGCGGCGCGGTGGGTCGTGTGATCTCGATCGGCATCGATGGCGGTCGCGCGCATGCGATCGATCCCGAGCCCGCCGACGCGACGGTCCGCATCTCGATGGACGTCGAGACGTTCCTGGCGCTCGGGTGCGGTCGGTGGCAGGCCAACGAGGCCGTCGGCGACGGTCGTGTCGAGCTCGTCGGCGACGAGACGCTCGGCCGACGCGTCGTCGGCGAGCTCAACGTGCTCTTCTGAGAGGCCCGGCCTCTCAGAGCACGAGCTCCGCCATCATTTCCAGGGCTTCACGCTGTTGCGCGCCGACGATCAGGGTCGTGATGCCCGAGGCCTTCCACGCCTCGAGACGATCGGCGATGCGTTCGCGTGAGCCGATGAGGCTGATCTCGTCGATCAAGGCGTCGGGGACGGCCGCGGCGGCTTCCTGCTTCTTGCCGTCGAGGTACAGGTCCTGGATCTCCTTCGCCGCGGCCTCGAAGCCGTAGCGGCACGCGAGGTCGTTGTAGAAGTTCTTCCCGCGTGCGCCCATGCCACCCACGTACAACGCGACCGTTGGGCGGGCGAAGCCGCGCAGCATGTCGAGATCCTTGTCGTCGCCGACGATGACGGTGACCGTCGGCGCGATGTCGAACTCGGCCAGGCTCTTGCCGCCGGCGCGCGCGAACCCGGCATCGAGGTGGGTGCCGTAGGTCGTGTCGAGACGATGCGGGGAGAAGAAGATGGGCAGCCAGCCGTCGGCGATCTCGGCCGCGAGCGCGACGTTCTTCGGGCCGATCGCGGCGAGGTAGATCGGGATGTTCGGACGCTCCGGGTGCACGATGGACTTCAACGGCTTGCCGAGACCGGTCGCGCCCGCTCCGGTGTAGGGAATGTCGTAGTGGGCGCCGTGATGCTCGAGTGGCGCTTCCCGGCGCCAGATGGTGCGCAGGATGTCGACGTACTCGCGCGTCTTGGCGAGGGGCTTGCCGTATGCTTGGCCGTGCCAGCCCTCCACGACTTGGGGGCCGGAGAGCCCGAGTCCGCAGAGGAACCGCCCGCCGCTCATCATGTCGAGCGTCATCGCGGTCATGGCCGTCATCGCCGGCGAGCGGGCGGGCATCTGCATGATCGCGGAGCCGAAGCGCAGCCGCTCGGTGTGCGCCATCAACCATGTCAGGGGCGTGATTGCATCGGTCCCGTAGGCCTCCGCCGTCCACGCGGAATGGAAGCCGAGCCGGTCGGCCTCCTGGGCGAGGGACACTGCGCTCGCCAGCCCCTTGCCCCAGTCCTGATACCCGAAGTTGACGCCGAGCCGCATGTCCGCCTCCTCGATCGCGGCCCGCATCGTGTCACGTCACTCGTGGTCGAGTCGATCCCGAGCGGTCGCCCACCGGGGGCGTGAGGCGTCGTAGCGTGGCCCACGATGTATCTCCTCGAGATCGCCGGTCGGTCCCTCGTCGTCTATCTCGCCATCCTCCTCATGCTCCGGCTCGGCGGGCGCCGGGAGCTCGGTCAGCTCACGCCATTCGACCTCGTCGTCGTGTTGCTCGTCGCCAACTCGGTGCAGAACGCGATGGTCGGTGCCGACGTCTCGCTCGCGGGCGGGCTCACCTCGGCGGCGGTGATCTTTGTCGCCAACGCCTTCGTGGCCCGACTCCGGATCCACGCACCCTGGTTCCGAAAGCTCGTCGAGGGCGACGGCCCGATCGTGCTCGCGCAGAACGGCGAGTGGAACGAGGACAACCTGTCCCGGGAAGGTCTTCAGAAGGAAGACGTGCTCCGGGCGATGCGAGAGCACGGCGAGGTTGCCGACGTACGCCACGTTGCCGTGGCGGTGCTGGAGACCGACGGCTCGGTGAGCACGGTGCCGACCACCGCGGACGTCGTGACCAGCGTCCGCAAGGTCGAGACCCGCCACCGCCGCCGCTTGCGTCACCGCAAGGCGCAATGACCGACGGCTCTCGGGCAATATTCGTGGCCGGCGAGGCGTTGGGACCCTCGGAGCCGATTCCGATCATTGGGCCCGACCGAATCCGAGGTGAACACATGGAACTCGTGACCCACGTCGAACGCGGTGCCACGGCCACGCGGATTCTGCTGCTCGTCCATGGCTTCGGGGCCGACGAGCGCGACCTCGCCGGCCTGCTCCCGTACCTCGATCCCGACGGGCACTTCATCACCGTGCTGCCCCAGGGTCCCATCGTCTCCCCACCCGGGTTCGCCTGGTACGACGTCAGCGCACCGGCCGGCGTGCTCCCACCGGGTTTCGTCGACAGCGTCGACGCGCTCGATGACGTGCTCGACGCCGCGTGCGCCGAGCACGGGTTCGCCCGAGGCGACGCGCTGGTCGGCGGATTCTCGCAGGGTGCCGCGGTGGTGCTCGCGCTCGCGTTGCGTCGGAGCGATCGCGTGCATCCCGCGGCCGTGCTCGCGATGAGTCCCGCCGGCTCGTACTTCGATCTGCTCGACACGGACTGGGAGTCCGCGAAGGAGATTCCGGTGCTCGTGCAGCACGGCACGCACGATCCCCTCGTTCCCGTGAAGCGGAGTCAGACGTTGGCGCGCGAGCTCGCCCAGCACGACGTGCCCGTCGTCTACGGCGAATACCCGATGCAGCATCAGGTGGCGTTGGAGAGCGTGCAACAGGGTCGCGACTGGATCGGTCGCGTGCTCGCCGGCGAGCGGCCGTCGGAGGCGCCGCCGGAGGACAGGCCCGAGCTCGTACCGGCGGTCACGACCGCAGAGTTCGACGAACAAGTGTTGCGCAGTGAGTTGCCCGTGATCGTCGACTTCTGGGCCCCGTGGTGCGGCCCCTGCCGGCAGGTGTCACCGATCGTCGAGCAGATCGCGGCGATGCGCCGGGGCTCGTACAAGGTCGTGAAGGTCAACATCGACGAAGAGCCCAAGCTCGCGCAGGAGTACAACGTGCAGAGCATCCCGCTCATCGGGCTCTTTCGCGATGGGCGCATGGAGCGCGGCGCGTTGGGCGCCAAGCCGCGCCAGCAACTCGAAGCCGAGCTGGGAATGCTCGTGATCCCGTGAGCCGCTGATCTCAGCCCGGGCGTACCGCGAAGCGGTACGAGCCGCGGAAGATCGGTTCGACCTTCACGAAGTCGCCCGTGTGCGGCGCGTTGATGGCTTGACTCCCGTTCACCGCGATGGCCACGTGGTGCAGGTCGCCGTAGTAGAGCACGAGGTCGCCCGGCTGGATCTGGTCGTCGGGGACGCGGGGGAACATGGCCGCCTGCGCGCCGGAGTAGTGGGGCATCGAGACGCCGGCCGCGGCCCAGGACATCATCGTGAGACCCGAGCAGTCGAAGGAATCGGGGCCGGCGGCGGCGTACTGGTAGGGCTTTCCGAGTTGCGCCTGCGCGAACGCGACGGCGGCCGCGGCGCGCGGGTTCGGTGCAGGAATGTGGGTGTAGTCGACCGAGATCGCGTTCCGGCCGCCGCCGCCGCCACCGCCGCCACCTCCAGCACCAGAACCTCCACCGCCGCGTGCCGCACGGGCCGCAGCCGTACGGCGGGCGAGCTCCGCGGCCGCTCGACGAGCTTCTTCCTGCTGCCGTCGTTTCAACTCCTGCGCGATCAACGATGCCAACTCGCCCTGGGTCTGCTTCAGGAGTTGCTGTTGTCTTCCGGTCAGCTGTTCGAGCTGCGCCTTGCTCTGCTTGATCTGATCGCTCTCGCGTTGCGCGGCGAGCTTGCTCGCCTCGAAGTTCTGTTGCTGCACCGCGAGATCTTCGCTGGCGCGCTTGAGTTGGTCGATGACCGCGGTGTCCTTGCTCGCCGCGGCGGCCGCGTACTTGGTGCGTGCAGCATGCGTGCTGGTGTCGAGCGAGCCCGCGCCCTGGGCGTCCGCTCCCTGCGACTTGTAGAGCGTCGCGGCGCGGCCGTTGAGGACGGCGTGGAGGTGCGCGGTCTGCGCCTTGGCGGAATCGACGCGGACCTGCGCGGAAGCGATGGCCGCGTTGGCCTGCTGCAACTTGTACTGCGCGCCGTTCTGGTGCTCGGCGAGCGTTTCGAGTTGGTTGTAGTTCGCGTCGATCTGATCCTGGAGGCGCTTGGCCTGCGCCTTCTTGTCGTCGATCGGGGACGCGTGCGCGAGCGTCACCGGTGCGATCACCGAGGTGATCAGCGCGACAGCGATGACACTTGCGAGCCGGCCGGGCCGGTGGTTCATGGGGACTCCCTGTGCGATCGCCAACCGTACGGTTGTGCGAACGGCGGTCCTTGCGAACAACGGTCCTTGCGTGGGCACTGGGGACAATGACCACAGTAACAACACGACCGCGCGCCGATGACGACCTGACGTGCGGTGATGCGTAACGGTAGGTGGTCCGGGCGCGCTCGCGCCAGCCGCCCCCGAGTTCGTTGCAACAGCTGGGAACGCGGTCGGTCAGACCGCCCAGCCTTCCGTGGGACGCGGGTCGCCGTGACCGGCGACGGTCGGCGCGCTCCACGCCATCGCCGCGGCGAGGCTGTTCGCGACCCGCTGCCACTCGGACGCGTCCCAACCGTCGGCGGCGTCGACGAGCGTGGTGTCCTGACGCAGGTGGACGAATGCGGGAAGCCGCGTGAGTCCGAGGCTCGACACGAATTCGCGATCGGGATCCACGAACACGAGGAACTCGCCCGACGCGGTGTCGAGAATCCGGCGCGCGATGTGATCGTTGCCGGTGATGCAGACCACCGCGCGACAGTCGGCGTCGCCGAGCACCTTGAAGATCCGCCGGATCACGGGCAGCCACGCGGCGGCCTCGGGACGGTCGGGAAGCACGACGAGGCAGAGATGGAACATCGTCAGCCAGTCGTCGAGGGTGCGGGTCACGCCCGGCAAGCTCGTGAGCTTGATCGTGGGATCCGGGTTCTTCGCCATGCCCCGAGACGCTAGCAAGCGACCCGGGGCCGACCGAACCCGCGGGACCATCAACTCAGCCCAGGCCGATCGCCTTCAACATCGACGGGGGCATGCTCTCGTCGCCGCGTGCGAGCATCGCGGCCCGTTCCACGTTGATCGCGTCCCGATCTCGTTCCAGCCACGAGTCCCAAGGCCCGGGCGGGATCGCGTTCGTGGCGCCCTCGGCGGCGACGCACACCCGGAGGTACGCCTGCAGAGTTCGTACGTCGTCGGCGTCGCCGATCGGGCCGTGACCCGGGACGATCACGTCGGCGAGCTCGGCCACGACGTCGAGCACGTCGGCCCATTGCGCCGGATTCCCCTGGAACGCGAGCGGGGTCACGCCGAAGAAACAGAGGTCGCCCGCGAAACACACGTCGGCGTCTGCGATCAACACCATCACGTCGCCGCCGGTGTGACCGTTCGCCGGGAGCACCTCGACGCGTGGGGAGAGGTTGGCCGCACCGTCGATCAAGTGCGTCACGGCTCGCGTGCCCAGCACTGCGAGCTCGTCGAATCCGTCGGTGAACGCGGGCATGAAGGCCTTGTACGCGTCCACGGGCATGTCGAGGTCGAGGAGGTCGCTCGTCGCGCGCGACGCGTAGATCGCCGCGTTCGGGAACGCCTTCGTGCCGCCGACGTGATCGATGTGCGCGTGGGTCAACACGATGCGGCGGATCGGCCTGCCGAGCTCGGCCACCGCGGCTGCAAACGGTTCCCACTGCGAGCGGACCATGAGGGTGTCGACGATGGTGAGCCCGTCGTCGTCGACGATCACGCCGGCGTTGGCCACTCCGGACTCCCCGCCGGGCTGTAGCCACGCGTAGACGCCATCCCCGACGGGATGGAGCCTGCGGACGGGGCTCGATTGCGCCACGTCAGAAGGCTACCGGTAGCCTGGAAGCCATGTCTGAGCGCTCACGTGACCTGCCGCGCCGGTCCTGCCACGCAGTTCCCGGCTCCAACCCGAAGTTCCTCGCCAAGGCCCCTTCCCTGGGTGCCGACATGTACTTCCTCGATCTCGAGGACTCCGTCGCGCCCAACGAGAAGGAGGCGGCGCGCCAGACCGTGGTCGACGCCATCAACGGCAACGACTGGGGCGATGCCGTCCTCTGCGTTCGGGTCAACGCGTGGGACACGAAGTGGACGTACCGCGACGTGATCCACATCGTGGAGAACTCTTCCGAGCGCCTCGACGAGATCATGCTGCCGAAGGTGCAGTCCGCGGCCGAAGTCGTGGCGCTGGACCTGTTGCTCGGCCAGATCGAGCAGAACATGGGCCGTAGCGCGACGGTCGGCATCGAAGCCCAGATCGAGACCACGCGGGGCCTCATCAACGTCGAGGAGATCTGTGCCGCGTCGCCTCGGCTCGAGACGATCATCTTCGGCCCCGCCGACTTCGCCGCCTCGATGGAGATGCCGGTGCTCACCGGGGGCGTGGCCATCGACGCCTATCCCGGCGATCATTTTCACTACGTCTTCTCGAAGATCCTCATGGCCGGGCGGGCCAACGGACTGCAAGTGATCGACGGACCGTTCCTCAAGATCAAGGAGCTCGACGCGCTTCGCGAGTACGCGCAGCGGTCCCACACGCTCGGCTACGACGGCAAGTGGACGTTGCACCCGGACCAGATCGGTGTCATCAACGACGTGTACACGCCGACGCAAGAGCAGTTCAACACGGCGTACGACATCCTCGAGGCCTATCACGTCGCCACCGAGCAGGAAGGCAAGGGTGCCGTCATGTTCGGCGACGAGATGATCGACGAGGCGAGCCGCAAGATGGCGACCAAGTTCGTCACCCGGGGCGAGCGCGCCGGGATGAAGCGCAGCCCTCAATCCTGACGCGGCGGCCCTGAGCACCGGACCTCAGCGCGCGGAGAGGCGGGTTCAGGCAAGCACGTGAGCCGGGGCGGGGAAGGCCGTGGCGTTCACGACGGCGAGCTGCTGCCCGGTGATCCGGCGCAGGTTTGCCAGTTGGCGGCGGTCGAGCCGTTCGCAGATCCAGTCCCAGTGCAGGGCCACCCAGTCGCCGGGCTGCAGCGACTCGACGAAGGTGAGCCCGTCGTGCGCGGCAACGGCCGGTTCGACGCATGCCGCGCCGAGCCCGATTGCAGTGCCGTCCCACACGAGCGGCCGGGATCGCACGAGCACCTGTTCGCCGACGGTGTCGACCACGCGGCCCCATCGGATGCGGCATCGATCCAGGACGTGGAGCGGCTGCTCGACGGCACCAGCGCGCAACAAGCCGACGAACGGGTAGACCGCGAACACGTGGAAGCAGTGATGCGGCCGGCCACCGTGTCCGATCGTCGCGGTGAGCCGTTCGAACGTGTTCCCCGCAGGACCGCTGAATCGCTCCGTCATCGACGTACCGAGGTCGAAATCCGACACCGCGTCGAGTAGCTCGTTGCCGATCCAGTACGCCTCGACCACCCGCGCGTCGAGCGGATCGTCGAGATGGTTGCAGCCGGCGATCAACCGGAGATACGGCCATGCGCCTTCGAAGCGGCGGGCGAGGTCGCGCAACCCACCGTCGGACACGCCCGCCGCGCGCGTCGCGCCGTACTCGAGCATCGCGGTGTGATCGTCGGGCCCGCAGTAGCCGAGCGCGTTGGGCGGATACGCGAAGCGCGCGAATCGCGTCGGCCCGTCGAGCGTGCTCATGTGGCGGCGACGCGGGGCCGGTTCCATACGGCCGCGCCGATGGCAAGGACCACTCCCGCGAGCACGAGCCAGTAGCCGGCCGCCGGTTGGAGCACGGGATGCGATGCGGCCCGGTCCAGCAAGGTCGTCACGAGGACCGCGCTCACCAGCACGGCGGTCACGTCCACCGCCTGCGCACGCGCGAGCGCCGCGAGCCACACGCTCACGTAGACGGCCAGAATCCCGCCGGTGAGGATCGCCCAGCCCCACCACTGCCAATCCCACGCGAGTCGGGACAAGTGGCCGGCCACGGCGAGCCAGAGGACCAGGGCGATGCTGCCGACGCCCATGCGGGCGAGCGCGACCGTGCGCGCGGGAAGATCGGCGAGGAGCCGTTTGGCCACGACGGTCTCGACCGACCAGATGAGCGTGGCGCCGAGGATCATCCATTCGCCCGAGCCCATCGAGAAGCCGGTGGTGCCATGGGCGAGCTTCGCCTGACCCAGCACGAGCAGGCCGATGGCGAGGAAGTGCAGTGCGTTCACGCGCTCGTGGAGGAACACGACCGCGAGCACGAGGACCCAGACGAGCAGGGTCTTGTGCAGCAACTGCGCCTTGACCGGCGTGGCCGAGGTCACGCGAGTGAGACCCTCGAAGAACAACGCGAACGCGACGCCCCCTCCGAGCACGCCGATGCCGCCGAGGATCGCCCACTGCGCTCGCGTCGCGGGCCGGCGAGCGGCGCCGGATGCGCGCGTTGATGCCGCGATCCCGGCCACCACGAGCAGGACCGTTGCCGCGACGAGATTCTTGGCCGTGGTGTACGTGGTGCCGTCGACGCCGGCGGTGGTGGCGTGTTGCACGCCGTAGGCGTTGACGAACACGGCGACGCCGCTGACGATCGCCGCGCCGGCCGCCAGCGCGATCCCCGCCATCCGCCGGTTGGGCGCTTCTCGTTGCTGCATCACGTCGGTTCCTCCCCGGCCACGGGGTCCATTGATCTCCGCAGGGCGACGATCGCCTCGGCCTCGGCCGGGTCGACGAGCTCCACCGCGAACCCGGTGTGGCACATCACCCAATCGCCCGCCTCGACGGCGCGGCCGTCCAAGGTGAGCACGGCGAGCGAGATGTCGCGACGCGTGCCGTCGAGGTCGACGACCGCGTCGTGCTCCCCGGACCGTTCGATCACGCGGCCGGGGACACCGAGGCACATCAGCGGGCTCCCTGGGCGAGCGCGTCGATCTCGGCGTGCACCGCGCGCGACCCCGCGGGGATGGCGGCGGCGACGGCCGGAGAAAGGTCGGGACCGTCGCCGAAGTCCTCGCCTTCGATGCCGATGACGACGACCCGCTCCGGGAGTCGATCCAAGGCCCGGCCGAGCGCGACCGATTCGCCGATACCAAGCGCGTGGCTGCTCGGCCGGTCCGCGCGCGACGGCACATCGTCGCCGCCCGTGACGTCGAAGCGGTGGATCGTGCCCGGTGCCGCCCCGGTGCACACCGCGTCGACGACGATCGCCGCGTCGAACGGCTCCCACGCGTCGATCATGCGGGTGGGTTCACCGTCGAGGATCGCGGATTCCACCGTCGGCGCGAGATCCTCGGTCGCCCTGCGGACGACCGCGAGGCCGATGCCGTCGTCGCGGCGCATGTCGTTGCCGACGCCCATGACGATGATGCGCCGGGTCACGCGCGCTCCACCCGCATGTCGAGGAAGTGGGTGGCGCAGGAGATGCAGGGGTCGTAGTTGCGGATCGCCTGTTCGCACTGCCGGGTGAGCTCGGCGTCGTCGAGGTCCATGCGATCTTCGACGAAGTGCCAGAGATCGTGTTCGATCGTCGGCTGGTTCTGCGACGTCGGCGGCACGATCGTGCAGTCGAGAATCGTGCCCATGTCGTCGATGGTGTAGCGGTGGTAGAGGATGCCGCGCGGCGCCTCGGTGATCCCGTAGCCGGTTCCGGCCCTCGGCTCGACGGCGATCGCCGGTGCGTCGGGCATCTCATACTCGTGGATGACGCGCAGCGCCTCGTCGGTGGCGTAGACGACCTCGAGGGCCCGGACGATGATGCTGCGGAACGGGTTGCGGACCTCGCGCTCGAGCCCGATCTCCGCCGCGACCTCGCGAGTCAACGGCGAAAGCTCGGCCCCCGCGAGGTTGTACCGCGCCATCGGGCCCACGAAGTAGTGGTCACGTTCGCGGATGCGCGCCTGCAACGCGTTGGACCACTCGACGTGTTGTTCCTCGATGTGCTCGTCGAACTCCGACGGCGTGATGTCGAGCCCGAAGTTGGAGACGAGCCGGCCGCGATTGATCGGGTATTCGCCCGGATGCCGGAGCGCGACGAATTCGTAGTCCTGTTCGAGATGCGGGAACTCGAACCCGGCGACCCAGCGGGCCGTTTCGACCGCGGCGTCGCGCGCCCGGCGCAGCTTCTCCGCGAGCGGGGCCAGCTCCCGCTTGGTCGGCACCCGGTAGAACCCGCCGAGGCGCACGTTGATTGGGTGGACCGCTCGGCCGCCGATGACGTCGAGGATGTCGTTGCCGACCTTCTTGAGCGCGAGGCCCCGCTCGACGATCGGGCGGTGATCGGCGGCGAGGTGCACCGCGCTCTCGTACCCGAGGAAGTCGGGCGCGTGGAGCATGTAGATGTGCAGGGTGTGACTCTCGATCCACTCGCCGCAGTAGAGGAGGCGGCGCAGCTCGTTGAGCGGGCCGTCGACGCTCACGCCGCACGCGTCCTCGATCGCGTTGCACGCGCTCATCTGATACGCGACCGGGCAGATCCCGCAGATGCGGGCCGTGATGTCGGGTGGTTCGGTGTACCGGCGGCCGCGCAGGAAGCCTTCGAAGAACCGCGGTGGTTCGAAGATCTGCAACTGCACGTCGTCGACCGCGCCGTCGGTCACGTGGATGTACATCGCGCCTTCGCCCTCGACCCGGGCGAGTTGATCGACCTTGAGGGTGCGGCTGGCGACGGTGCGGTGGGTCATCGCGAAGTCTCCTGCTCGTGCCGTTCGCTCTCCGCCCGAAAGGCCTCGGCGTTGGCGTTGAAGGTCCGGTAGACGCGCACGAGGGCGTCGTCCGTCATGCCGGCGCTTCGCAGTCCGATCTCCAGTCCCTCGGTATTCGGCGATTCCATCGGACCGAAACAGCCGTAACAGCCGCGCTGGTAGCCCGGACACAGCGCGCCGCACCCGGCGTGCGTCACCGGGCCGAGGCACGGAGTGCCGCGTGCCACCATCACGCACACGGTGCCGCGCATCTTGCACTCGAGGCACACGCTGTGCGGCGGTACCTCGGGCACGCGGTCGTGGAGGAAGGCGCTGATCACTTCGAGGAGCTGGCCCTTGTCGATCGGGCAGCCACGCAGCTCGAAGTCCACCCGGATGTGCTCGCCGATCGGCGTCGAGCGATCCAAGGTCGAGATGTACTCGGGATGCGCGTATACGACACTCGTGTATTCCGAGACGTCGGCGAAGTTCCGCAGGCCTTGGATTCCACCGGCCGTCGCGCAGGCGCCGATCGTCACGACGCGCTTGGAGACGCGCCGTACCTCCTGGACGCGTGTGAGATCGTGGGCCGTGGTGATCGAACCCTCGACGAGCGACAGGTCGTACGGGCCCTCGACCGTGGCCCGTGACGCTTCGAGGAAATAGGCGAGCTCGACCCGTTCGGCCACCGCGAGGAGCTCGTCTTCACAGTCCAGAAGCGTGAGCTGGCAGCCGTCGCACGACGCGAACTTCCACACCGCGAGCTTCGGGCGTGTGGAGGTGCTCATCGTGCTCAACGTTCCCAGACCCGGAGCCACGGCGCCACCCGCTCGTAGGAGAACACCGGTCCGTCCCTGCACACGAAGGAGCCGGCGAGTTGACAGTGGCCGCAGTGGCCGATTGCACACTGCATGTTCCGCTCCATCGACACCTGGATCGCCGAGAATGCAACGCCGCGGTCCACGAGTGCGGTCGCCGCGAACCGCATCATCACCTCGGGCCCGCACACGAGCGCGGCCGAGTTCTTCGGATCGAACGGCGCCCGAGGGATGAGCTTCGTGACCACGCCGACGTGACTGCGCCACGAGGGAGACGCGTAGTCCACGGTCACGTCGACGTCGATGTCGAACCGGCCGCGCCAGCGCTCGAGCTCCGGCGCGAACAGGATCTCGTCGGGGGAGCGGGCGCCGGTGAGGATCACGACGTGCCCAAAGCGTTCGCGTGTCTCGAGGATCGACGTGATCGCCGGCCGCAAGGGCGCGAGACCGATGCCGCCGGCCACGATCACGATGTCCTTGGCGGCAGCCTTCTCGAGGTCCCAGTGTGTCCCGAACGGTCCGCGCAGACCGACGACGTCGCCGCGGCCGGCATCGCAGAGCGCGCGGGTGACGGATCCGACCGACCGGATGGTGTGGTGCAGGGGGGTCCCCGGCGCGCTGCTGATCGAGATCGGGACCTCGCCGACCCCGAACGCCCACACCATGTTGAACTGCCCGGGCCGGAACGCCGCGAGCGCGGTGTCGACGGGCTCGAGCTCGAGGGTCACGCTGTCGGCCGTCTCCTGCTTGCGATCGGTGACCCGATACCGCGACGGCAGCATTGGTTCGGCGATGCCGGCGCCGACGGGCATCGTGGTGGGCGCAGCACGAGGGTCAGCCGGCGCCACGACCGTCTCCATACAGATCGAGCAATCTCACGCGGGCGGCCTGCAAACGATCGAGCACGATGCCGGCGAACCGTCGCATGAGGTCGTAGCCGAGGCGCGGATCGTGCTCGCACTTCCCGCGGAGGCACGCGCCGTCGAGTTCGGTGGCGCGTGTCGCCTCGAGGGCCCGCGCGTCGAAGGTCCATCGGTACGGCGGGAACAGCCACGACCATCCCAACACGTCGCCGTCGCGGAGGGTCTCGAGGACGACCGCGCCGGCCGTGGGACTCATGATCTCGATGGCCACGAGTCCGTGACGGATCACGTAGAACTGGTCGGCCGGTTCGCCTTCGCGGAAGATCTTCTCGCCCGCGTCGAATTGCACGTTGCGTCCGCAGCCCGCGAGCAGTGCGACGTCGTCGGCGCCGAGCCCCGCGAAGAAGGGGTGCGTGGCCAGGAGCTCGCCGATCGATCGGGTCGTCATGCCGGTTGCTCCGTCCGCTGCGATCGAGTGCTTGCGCCATCCGTGGCGCGCTGAACCCGCAGCTCTTCGGTGAGGTCGATCCCCACCGGACACCACGTGATGCACCGCCCGCAGCCGACGCATCCCGACGTGCCGAACTGCTCGGGCCACGTGCCCAGCTTGTGCGTGAGCCATTGGCGATACCGCGACCTGACGCTTGGTCGCACACTGCCGCCGTGGAGGTACGAGAAGTCCACGGTGAAGCAGGAGTCCCACCGCCGCCACCGTTCCGCGTGATCGCCGGTCACGTCGGTGACGTCCTCGACGTCGTGACAGAAGCAGGTCGGGCACGCGAGCGTGCAGTTGGCACAGGACAGGCAGCGCGACGCGACGTCGTCCCAGCGCGGGTGTTCGAGGTTGCGATCAATGAAGGACTCGATGCCTTCGGTCTCCATCGAGCGACCCATGTGCGCTGCGGCGTGATCGGTCACCGCGAGCGCGTCGGCAACGTCGCCGGCAGTGGCCTCGACGGTTGACATCGCGGCGACGAGCTCGCCGCCGCGCTCGGTCCCCACCTCGATCACGAACCGATGGTGCCCGCCGTCGACGAGCTCGGTCAGCGCGAGATCGAAACCGGCCGTCGCCCGCGGGCCCGTGTCCATCGAGACGCAGAAGCACGTTCCCGACGGACTGTCGCAGTGCACGGCGACGAAGAACGCGTCGGCCCGCCGCGCGGCATAGATCGCGTCGGGGTGTGCATCGCCGAGAAACACGCGATCCTGGATCGCGATGGCGTGCAGCTCGCACGAACGAACGCCCACGAACGCGAACCGCGTCCCATCGTCGGGCTCGGGCGTAACGACGAATCCTTCTTCGCGGTCGGCTCGTGTCGCGGTCCACAACCGCGATCGGGGCGGGAACAGGAATCGCTTCCACGACGTGGGCCCGACCGCGTAGCCGAACAGCGCCGAGTCGTCGCGGCGGCGCAGCCGGTAGTGGCCGCCGTCCTGCTCGTCGCCCCAACCTTCGGGCAGGTCATGCAGCGAGTCGATGTCGTCGTACACGACGGCGCCGTCGCGAACGGTCGGCCCGATGACGCGGTATCCGCGCGACCGGAGGGCGGCGAAGAGCGCGTCGAGAGCTTCGCGTCCCGCGACCCACCTCGTGTCGACGTCCGGCGGCTCCACAGCCACAGTGTTGCTCCCCGCCCGCCGTCACGGGAGGGGAGAAGGTCACCTCTCCGGCGGTGGGCCGCCTGCGATCGGCCCCGGGATCAGGCCCCGGGATCAGGCCCCGGGATCAGGCGTGGGCCAGTCCGAGCACCAAGGCCACGCCGCCGGCCGCGAGCACGATCGTCGAGCCGGCCCATCGGGCCAACCAGACATACGACGTCGCCTGGCGACCATCGGCCGCGACGGCCCGGCGGAGCTCGATGGCGGGTTGCGGACTCCGCCGGAACCAGCCCTGCACGCTCACGTCCTGACCGAGGAACTGACGACGAAGTCGAAGTGTTTGATGTGGCCGATCTCATGCGTCACGACCGCGTCGAGCTCGGCTTCGTCGAGACGCTCGAACAACCCACGGGTCAACCAGATGCGCGCGTCGCCCCGGCGCCGGCCGAAGGTGAACGCGTTCGGCATGCCGTCGTCGACGATCCCGAGCTTCACGAGTGGGATGCCGGCCTCGCGGCAGCGGCGCTAGCCAAAGGGAGTTTACTCCCGATTCGGGCATCTCGGATCCGAGTTTCGTCCCGCCGGACGGGACGTGGGGGTGCGAGGGTGGACGGGGGGCCGACGAAGGCGGCTGTGGGGCTCAGCCCGCGGCGAGGGCCTGCTCGGCGAGGCGCCGGGCGATGACCCGGAGGCACAGGGTCTCGTCGGCGCCCTCGAAGATCGAGAGCACGCGGGCATCCACGAAGTAGCGGCTGACGGGGAACTCCTCGGCGTATCCCATGCCGCCGTGCAGCTGCAGCGCCTCGCGAGTGACCCACTCGGCGGCGCGGCACACGTACGCCTTGACCATCGAGGCCTCGAGGGCCCCTTCGCCGTGCGCCATGAGCCGCGCGACGTGGTACGAGAACTGCCGGCCGGCCTGGATGAGCGCGGCCATCCGTGCCAGCTTCAACTTGGAGAGCTGGTAGTCGAACACCGGCCTCCCGAACACCACGCGATCCTGTGCGTAGGCGAGGCCGGCTTCGAACGCCGCCTGCATCAGGCCGGTGGCGCGCGCCGCGGTCTGGAGCCGGCCGTTCTCGAAGCCCTCCATCTGGAGGTAGAAGCCTTTGCCGAGCCCGCCCGCTTCGCCGATGAGGTTCTCCGCGGGCACGAACCAGTCGTCGAACGCGACCTCGTAGGAGTGCATGCCGCGGTATCCGATGGTGTCGATCGCCCGACCTTCCATCGTGCCGCCGTCGTCCTGCTTGTACGCGAACGAATGACCCGGCGTGGATTCCTTCTCCACCACGAAGACGGAGAGCCCACGGTGGCCGGCGGAACGATCGGGATCGGTTCGAGCCAGCAACATCAACAGGTTGGCGCGGCCGGCGAACGTGCACCATGTCTTCACGCCGTTGACGAGGTAGCCGCCGTCGGTGGGGGTCGCAGAGACCTTGACCCCGGCGACGTCGGAGCCGTAGTCGGGTTCGGTGGCCATGATCCCGCACATGACCTCACCGCTCGCGATGCGCGGCAGGTACCGCCGCTTCTGCTCCTCGGTACCACCGCGGACCAGCGCACGGGTGAGGATCTCGGGCCGCGTGATCAACGATCCACCGACGCCGAGCGATCCCCACGACAGCTCTTCGGTGGCCACGACCATGCCGAGATAGTCGTGCTCGCCGCCCGCGGCGAAGCCGTCGTATTCCTCCGGGACCGAAAGGCCGAAGCCTCCGATCTCCGCCAGACCCGAGATCACCGACTCGGGGATGTCCTCGTTGTGCCGGTGCACGTGCTCCGCGACCGGACGGATCTCGTTCTCGGCGAAGCGCCGGAAGGTCTCGCGCACGAGCTCGAAGTCCTCGGCGAGATGCGCCGGCCCCGTGCCTTCCTTCGCCACACGATCGGCGAGCGCCTCGAGGAAGCTCGGCGCGCGGTGTGCCTCGACGAACGGCAGGGTGGCCCCGAGCTCGTCCGCTTCCACGCCCCATGTGGCCTCACGGCCGAAGACCTTGGATCCGAGGTCCCAGATCGCGTCGGCGATGAACGCCCGCGCGAGCATCGACTCGAGCTCACCGTGCGCCGCGTACTCGAGCATCACCTTGCAGCCCTCGACAGCGCTCGTCGCGTGCGCGAGGTCGTAGGCCAGCGCCTGGTGCTCGTCGAGCTTGGCGACGGAGATCTTGCCGTTCTCTGCCGACGACGCGGCCAGATTCCGTGTCGCCGCGTCGAGCACTTGTGACGCGGCGTCGACGGCCGCGACGGCGGCGGAGAGCTGTTCGGTCATGGAAAAAGGCTAGGCCTCGCAGCGGTCACGCGGCCACTCGTGGCGCGGTGGCGGGCGTCCGATGCGGGTCATTGGCCCGCGGTGGTGGGCGGCGCGGTCGTGGGGGGAGCGGTCGTTGCTCCGGTGGTGACGGGCGCGGCGGTGATGACGGTGGTGGATGGTGGGTCGGTCGTTGCGGCCCCGGTCGTGGGTGGCGTTCCGGTCGTGTTGCTCGGGCCGGTCGTCGTCGACCCGGCGCCTCGCGACCCGGCGGTGGACAACGTACCGGCACCGGTCGTCGTCGTGGACTTCGTGCTCTGGATGAAGTGACCGGGCTGTGCGGTGGCGTCCTTGCTCTCGATGATCGGGTGCTGGTGCCCGGGTACGGACTGCCGCATGATCTGCCAATCCGACTCGAGATGACGCATGAGCTCGGCCGCCATCCAATCGCCGCCGTCTCCGCTGAAGTGGATCCCGTCACCGGCGCGCAGCAGGAGACGACGGCCGGTTTCCGGATCGGGCAACCGGTCCGCGTACCGACCGTTCGCGTCGGCAAAGAGCTTGTAGGAATCGATGAATGTGACCGTGCCCCGCTTGGATGCCTCGTCGGCCGCGATGGCGTTCAGTTGCACGACGGCCTGGTTCATCGCGGAGCTTTGCATCGGTGGTGTGCCGATCCAGTACACCGACCGCGTGTGATTGGAGCCGACGAGGACGTCCATCATCTCGCCGACCTCGTTGCGCCATTTCGTGGTCCACGCGGGCTGGCCGTCCGCGCCCTTCGGATTCGACGCGACGATGGTCCAGTCGTTGGCCCCGATCGTGAAGATCACTTGATCGGGGTTGACGTGCGCCATGGTGTCGGCGGCCCGGCGGTTCCAGTTCAGGTTCTCCTGCGCGTTGAGACCGGTCGACGTGTGCGAGTCGAGGTAGCTCTGTACGACGCCGGTGTTCTCGACGAGCCTGCCGAGCGAGATGCCGGGCGCCCACGAGAGCGAGTCGCCCCCGATCCAGAGCCTGAGCGGCGCGTTCACGGACAGCGGTCGTGCCGGTGTCTTCTCGACGGGCGATGCGCCGCCATTCGTCGGTATCGGCGAGGAACTGTTGCCGGGCTTCGGGGTGTCGGCGAGCGCGGGCTTGGCCTCGCTGCTCGGCAGGCGAATGGTGTCGGTCGCGACGAACCCGGCGGCAACGAGAATGCCCAGGATCACGGCCGCGGTGATGACCTCTCGGCGCCGCAGCTTTCGGGCGCGACGTCGCTGACGACGGGCGCCGTGCGGAACGAGATCGGGAGAGGACGGAAAGAGGTCAGCCATGCTGAGGTTGCCGCCAGCGACCGGGGGCTGGTCGGCTGCCGCGAACCCGCCATCTTACCTGTCGTGGTTCGCTCCCGGCGTTCAGGGTGTCGGGCTCACCGGTTCGTCCCCGGTCGCGGCGGTGCGGTGGAGTTGCGTGTGATAGAGGTCGGCGTAGAGGCCGTTTCGGGCGAGCAGTTCGCCGTGCCCGCCCTGTTCGACCACCCGCCCCTCGTCGAACACGATGATGTGATCGGCGGCGACGATCGTGGACAGGCGGTGCGCGATCACGATGGCGGTGCGGCCCGTGAGCGCTTCGTCGAGCGCGCGTTGGATCGCGAGCTCGGACTCGGAATCGAGGTGGCTCGTGGCTTCGTCGAGGATGACGATCGCGGGATTCTTGAGGAGCACCCGCGCGATCGCGACGCGCTGCTTCTCCCCACCCGAGAGCCGGTAGCCCCGCTCGCCGACGATGGTGTCATATCCGTCGGGCAGCGACTCGATGAGGTCGTGGATACGGGCCGCGCGACACGCCGCGACGAGCTCGTCGTCGGTGGCGTCGAGCTTTGCGTAGCGCAGGTTGGCGCCGATCGATTCGTGGAACAGGTGCGGGTCCTGCATGACGAATCCCACCGTGTCGCGCAGCGATTCGAGCGTGAGGTCGCGTACGTCGTGACCGTCGACCGTGACCCGGCCCTCGGTGACGTCGTTGATGCGGGGCACGAGCATCGCGGTGGTTGTCTTGCCCGCGCCCGAGGGGCCGACGAGGGCGATGAGCTGTCCGGGCTCCACCGTGAAGCTCACGTCGCGCAGGATCCAGTCGCTCGGCTGCGTCTCGAGGGCGCTCGGATCGGCTTCCAGCGACGGCAGGGACACCGTCGACGGGGCCGGGTGGCGGAACCACACGTGGTCGAACTCGATCCGGCCCCGGGGGTCCGCGAGATCGACCGCGCCCGGCCGGTCGACGATGAGGGCGGGGAAGTCGAGCACCTCGAAGACGCGCTCGAACGACACGACCGCGGTCATCACGTCGACCCGGGCGTTGCTGAGCTGGGTCAGCGGCTGGTAGATCTGGCTGACGTAGAGGACGAACGCGGCGACGGTACCGGTGTCGATCGTGCCGTTGATCGCCAGCTGACCACCCACGTAGTAGACGACCGCCGTCCCGATCGCGGCCACCAGGCTGAGCGACACGAACAGCACGCGGCCGTACATCGCGCTCTTCACGCCGATGTCACGGACGCGCTCGGCGCGTATCGAGAAGCCGTCGCGCTCGCGATCGTGGCGTCCGAACAGCTTGACGACGAGGGCGCCCGACACGTTGAACCGCTCGGCGATGGTGGAGTTCATCGACGCGTCGAGCTGCATCGCCTCGCGAGTGATCACCTGGAGCTTCCGGCCGACGTGACGCGCCGGGATGATGAACGCCGGAAGCACGAGCAACGTCAGGATCGTGAGCCGCCATTCCAGCCGCAGCATGAACGACAGCGTGACCACCACGGTGATGACGTTCGAGACCACGGTGCCCAAGGTGCCGGTGACCGCCTGCTGCGCGCCGATGACGTCGTTGTTGAGGCGTGATTGCAGGGAACCCGTCTGCGTCCGGGTGAAGAAGGAAAGGGGCAGGCGTTGTACGTGGTCGAACAGCGCGACGCGGAGGTCGTAGATCAGTCCCTCACCGATCCCGGCGGAGTAGTAGCGCTGGATGAGCGAGAGGGCGGTGCTGGCGAGGGCGAGGAGCACGGCGAGGAACGCGAGCCATGCGATCCAGGCCGAGTCCGTGCCCTTGTTGATCGTGTTGATGAGGTCGCGGAAGATCAGCGGAGGCAGGGCGCCCACGATCGACGCCAGGACCACGGTGATCAGGAAGCCGATCAGCCGCTTGCGGTAGGGACGGGCGAAGCCGAGGACGCGACGGAGCACCTCGCGCTCCAGCTTCTTCTGCGAGACGTTGGGATCCCGCCGGAAGCTCATCATCGTCTGGTGCATCTGCATCGTGGGCTCCAACCTATCGGTGATCGTCGGGATTCCCCGCTCGTGTCCACCTCGGTAGTCTCCGTCGATGGCCACCGATCCCGAGATCCGCGAACAGCTCGTGTCGACGGTCCGTCGTTTTGTCGCCCGCGAGGTGCTGCCGGTCGCGTCGGAGCTCGAGCATGCCGACGAGTACCCGGATCGCATCGTCGCCGGCATGGCCCACCTCGGGCTGTTCGGCGTCACGATCGCCGAGGAGCACGGCGGCCTCGGACTCGATCTCCGCACCTACACCGGCGTGGTGGAGGAGCTCAGCTACGGCTGGATGAGCCTGTCGGGCGTCATCAACACCCACACCATCGCGGCGATCGTCATCGCCCGCCACGGGACGCCCGAGCAGCAGGCGCGGTGGTTGCCGCGGATGGCAACCGGGGAGCTGCGCGGTTGTCTCTCGCTGTCGGAATCCGACGCGGGCAGCGACACGCGCGCGATTTCGTGCCGCGCCGCGCGCGACGGTGGCGACTTCGTGATCAACGGCACCAAGATGTGGGTGACGAACGGTGAACGCGCCGGTATCGTCGCCCTTGCCGCTCGCACCGACGAAGGCATCTCGTGCTTCATGGTGGAGAAGGATCCCGGGAAGGCGTCGGGTGGGATCGCGGTCAGTCGCAACATCGGCAAGCTCGGGTACAAGGGGATCGAGACCGTCGAGATGGTCTACGACGATCACCGGATCCCGGCGGATGCGCTGATCGGCGAACCGGGCCGCGGCCTCTCGTACATCCTCGGGGCCTTGGAGATCGGCCGGATCAACATCGCGGCGCGCGCGGTCGGCGTGGGCCGGGCCGCGTTCGATGCCGCGTTGCGCTACGCGCGGGAACGCCACACGTTCGGCAAGCCGATCGCCGAGCACCAGGCCATCCAACTCAAGCTGGCCGACATGGCGACGAAGCTCGATGCATCGCGATTGCTCACCGAACGGGCGGCCGATCTCTCGCAGTCGGGTGCTCGATGCGACGTCGAAGCCGGCATGGCGAAGCTCTTCGCGAGCGAGTCGGCGTTCGAGATCGCCACCGAGGCGCTGCGGATCCACGGCGGCGTGGGGTACACCACCGAGCTTCCTGTCGAGCGGTACTACCGTGACGCGCCGCTCATGATCATCGGCGAGGGCACCAACGAGATCCAGCGCCTGGTCATCGCGCGCGGCCTGCTGCGGCGGGCCGACGGCGACGGCTGAACGTGAGCCCGGCCCGAGTGGCCGGACATCCATCCGGCGTCCTAGCGTCGAAGGCATGACCGTTCATGAGCGCCCGTTCGGCCGGTACTACGAGGACTTCGAGGCCGGTGATGTCTACAAGCACTGGCCCGGTAAGACCATCACCGAGTACGACGATCACCTGTTCTGCATGATCACCATGAACCACCATCCGCTGCACACGGACGCGTGGTACGCGGAGACGCAGACGCAGTTCGGTAAGAACGTGGTGGTCGGCAACCTCGTGTACTCGTTGGTGCTCGGGATGAGCGTTCCGGACGTCAGCGGTCTCGCCATCGCGAACCTCGAGATCGAGACGCTCCAGCACAAGCGCCCGACGTTCCACGGCGACACGATCTACGCCGAGACGCGCGTGCTCGACAAGGTGGAATCCGCGAGCAAACCCGACCGGGGCATCGTGAGCGTCGAGACGTTCGGCTTCAACCAGCGCGGCGAAGAGGTCTGTTACTTCCGCCGCAAGGTGATGGTGCCCAAGCGCGAGGCGGCAACGCCGCGGCAACGCCCGTACACGTCGCCCGAGTGACAGGCTCGTGGTGCCGGCATGACGGCCGGGGCCTGCCTGTTCTGTGAGATCGTCGGGGGAACGGAGCCCGGGCATCTCGTCCTCGACGAGCCCGAGGTCGTCGCGTTCCTCGATGTTCACCCGGTGTTCAAGGGCCACACGTTGATCGTGCCGCGCCGGCACGTCGAAACGCTGCCCGATGTGCCCGCCGAGCTGTTGGCGTCAGGACGGACTGAGGGGATTCTTCTGGCCCCGCCGGCACGACGCGTCCGCGGCCGAAGCTTCCGACGACGCCGCGCGGTTGCGAACGGCGCTGGGTGAGCGGGCGGGGCGCTTCCTCGGACGTCCGTCCCCTCCATGTGATATCTTGTAATCAAGTAATCACATCAGGGAGGATCTCGTGAGTGACACATCGAAGTTGCAGGGGTGGTTTCTCGGCCAGATGCCCGACGATTGGTTCACGAGCGCGCCGGAGGTGACCGTGGATCGCGAGGAGATCCTCGTCATGGGTGTGCTCGCCGAGCCCGACCATGGAGCGGACGTCGATGATGCGGCTCGGGCCGTCGCTGCCGCGGCGCGGATCGACGCGTTTCGGGAGGACACCCGATCGCAGCGGATGAAGATCGCGGACCGCGCCGAGCAGAAGTTCGGCCGCAAAGTGGCGTGGGGCGCGTCGTGCGGCGGCGGACGCAAGGTCTTCACGACCCTGAGCGTGCCGGTCATGACCCGCCTGCGGATGCAGGACCGCGTGGTGCTCGACACACTCGTCGACGCCGGTGTGGCTCGCAGTCGCAGCGACGCCCTCGCGTGGTGTGTCCGTCTCGTCCGCGACAACCAGCAGGACTGGATCACCCAGCTCCGTGACGCGCTCGTGCACGTCGAGAAAGTACGCGCCGAAGGCCCGACCCCCACCCGCACCTCACCGACCTCGCCTCGCGGCTTCTGATGGATCCGAGGCAATGATCCCGCGGAATCCTCAAGCAGCCGCGGTGGTGAGGAAGTCGACGATGCGGTTGTTGACGGCGGCGGGTTCCTCGAGGTGGAGGAAGTGGCCGGCGCCGGGGACGATCTCGATCTCCAGGCCGGCGGGGAAGTGATCGCGCAGCCGTTCGGCATCGACGAGCCCGACGTCCATCACGCCGTCGGCGTCGCCGTGGAAGTAGAGCGTGGGGACCGGGATCGGCGCGACGAACTTGCCCTGGACTTCGTGGAGCGCCGGGTCGGATGCTCGCGCCCCCAACATGAAGCGGTAGTACGCGATCGCGGCGTCGAGGGTCCCGGGCGCGGCGAGCGTCTCCTTCAGCTCGCGCATGAATGGTTCCGGTGCGATGTAGTTCGGCGACCACTCACGCCAGAGGAAGTCGATGACCGCGAAGTCGTCCTTCGCGACGACGGGTTCCGCGAACGGGGTCTGGAAGAAGTACTGGTACCACGACCGCTTCAGGCCGGCGGGCTCGAAGATGCGTCCGGCGAGCACCGCCGCGTGGGGAACGGCCATGACGACCAGTTTCGTGAAACGATCGGGCGCGTGCGCGGCCGCGGTGTACGCGGCGATCGCCCCCCAGTCATGGCCGACGAGCACAGCCCCGTGTTCTCCCGCGAGCGCGTCGGCGAGGGCGATGGCGTCGAGTGCGAGCGACGCGGTCTGGTAGTTCCCGTCGGGAGCGAGTCCGGTGGGCGAGTATCCGCGCATCCACGGCGCGACGGCATGGAAACCGGTCGCCGCCAGCGCGTCGAGCAACGTGGTGTAGCTCGGTGCGTGGTCGGGGAAGCCGTGCAGGCAGAGGGCGAGCGGTCCGTCGACCGGACCCCGTTCGAGATACGCGAAGTCGACGCCGTTGGCCGTGATCCGATGCATGGCGGGCCAGAATAGGGCCCGTGTGCCGACCCGGTCCGCAGGAGTTCGGTCCCTCCCGCCGGATTCGCCGCCGGGCTGATCGGTAGCCTGCTCGTCATGACCGCGCCCACCGGCTTCGAACCACGCGAGATGTCGACGCGAGAGGAGGCGGCATGACGGTGTCGACGGGCACCGACGAGGTCATCCGGACCGAGGAGCTCACGAAGATCTATCCCGGCGGCATCAAGGCCGTCGATTCCCTGGACCTGTCCATCAGGGCCGGTGAGATCTTCGGGCTGCTCGGTCCGAACGGCGCGGGCAAGACGACGACCGGCGGCATGCTCACCACCCGGGTGATCCCCACCAGCGGGCGGGCCTACGTGGGTGGCGTCGACGTGGTGGCGCACCCGACCCGGGCCAAGCAGGTGATCGGCGTGGTTCCTCAGAACAACACGCTCGATCGTTCCCTCTCCGTGTTCGAAAACCTGTACTTCCACGGCCGGTTCTTCGGCATGAACGCCAAGACCGCGAGGGCCGAGGCCAACCGTCTGTTGGAGCAGTTCCGGCTGGCCGACCGTGCGTCGGCGCCGGTGGTCGCGCTCTCCGGCGGTATGGCGCAACGGCTCATGGTGGCGCGGGCCATCATGCACCGTCCCGCGATCCTGTTCCTCGACGAGCCGACGGCGGGCCTCGATCCGCAGAGTCGTATCGCGCTGTGGGAGATCCTCGGTGAGCTCCACACGGGCGGCCAAACCATTCTCCTCACCACCCACTACATGGAAGAGGCCGACAGTCTGTGCGACCGCCTCGCCATCATCGACCACGGGCATCTCCTGGCGCTCGATACGCCGTTCCGGCTCAAGAAGTCGATCGGCGCCGACGCGGTCGTCACCGTGACCGCGTCCGGGGATCTCGAACACCTCGCCGCGGTGCTGCGCGAGAAGCTCACAGTGGCGAACCGCATCGAGAGTGGCGACAGCGCGGTTCGTGTCTACGCCCAGAACACCCAGGGCCTGCTGCCGGCGATCATCGAAGCCGCCGAAGCCGAGGGGTTCTCGGTCGGGGACCTCTCGACCACCGAACCGACGCTCGAGACCGTGTTCATCAACCTCACCGGAAAGGAGCTGCGCGAATGACCGAGACCATCGCGATCCCGTCCGTGTCCGCGGCCACGTCGTCGCGCGCCGCGTTCAAGGCGCTGTTGCTCCGTGACCTCACCGTGTTGCGCAAGAGCCTCAAGGAGTTCCTGCCCCGTACGCTGCTCCAGCCCCTCCTGCTCGTGTTCGTGTTCACGTACGTGTTCCCGAAGATCGGACAGGGTGTGGGGGGCGGCTCACCCGGGGGCGAGGCCGAGTTCTCGACCGGGCTCGTCGCGGGCGTGATCGGTCTCGCCATCATCTTCCAGGGAATCCAGGCCGTGGCCATGCCGATGGTGCAGGAGTTCGGCTACACCCGCGAGATCGAGGACCGCGTGCTCGCGCCACTGCCGGTGTCGCTCGTCGCCGTCGAGAAGATCGTCGCCGGTGCGCTCAACGGCGTGTTCGCGTCGATCCTCGTGTTCCCGATCGCCGCGATCGTGCCCGTCACGCCCGTCCATCTCCACATCAACTGGCTCGTGCTGCTCACGTTGCTGCCGCTGGCCTGTTACATGTGCGGCGCGCTGGGCCTGATGTTCGGGACGATCTTCGACCCCCGCACGGTACCCCTGCTCTTCGGGATCGTCGTGTTGCCCCTCACGTTCCTCGGGGCCATCTACTACCCCTGGAAGGCGCTCGAGCCCATCCGGTGGCTGCAGATCTTCGTGCTGGTCAACCCCCTCGTCTACATGTGCGAAGGATTCCGGGCGGCGCTCACGGAGATTCCGCACATGAGCCTCTGGGCGGTGTACCCGGTGATGCTCGGGTTCTCCGTCTTGTTCACGTGGCTGGGTATCCGCGGCTTCAAGAAGCGCGTGCTCAGCTGATCGTCACGCGGATGTGACCATCGACCCCTTGGGTCTCACGGTTGGTGGCGGTATCCTCACCCGCGTGGGGGGCACGACGGTCCGGTTCTACGGCGTCCGCGGTTCGACGCCGTGTCATGGTGGTCAGTACGCGCGCTACGGCGGGAACACGTCGTGCGTCACCGTCGACGCCACCGACGATCCCGACGCGCCGATCATCTTCGATCTCGGCACCGGGCTCCGACCGCTCGGCGAGCAGCTGCTCGAGCGGGACGCCGGCACGCACAGCTCGGTGTTGCTCACGCATCTGCACTGGGATCACATCCAGGGACTGCCGTTCTACCGACCGTTGCACGAGCCCGGCAGCACCATCGACATCTACGGACCGCGCCAGGACGAGGCGCCGCTGTGCGAGGTGTTCTCGCGTGTGATGTGCCCTCCCTATTTCCCGATCCGTCCCGACGACTTGATCGGTACCGTTCGGTTCCACGATGCCGGAGACGATCACTTCCCTGTCGGCACCGCGAAGGTGAGGTCGCGCTGGGTGCGCCACACCGATCCGACCCTCGGATTCCGCGTCGACTGGCACGGCACCTCGGTGGCGTACATCTCCGACCACGGTCCCGGTTGCGTCCCCGACGACGCCGACGACTTCGTGCCGCTGGACGTGCTCGAGCTGGCCGACGGTGTCGATCTCCTCATCCACGACGCGCAGCACACCTGTGACGAGTACGAGACGAAGCGGCACTACGGCCACAGCACGGCCGACTACGCGGTGCACGTGGCGCGACAGGCCGGCGCGAAGAAGCTGGCGCTCTTCCATCACTGCCCGACCCATGCCGATGACGACCTCGATCACCTCCTGGCCTACGCTCGGGACCTTTCCGCCGCCGTTGGCGGACCTGAGGTCCTCACGGCGAGCGAGGGCCTCACGATCGAACTCGTCCCCGGAGGAAGCCCGTGACCGAAGCCGAAGCGACCATGGCGCCCGATCCGGCCGCGTACCGAACCGTGCTCGGGCACTTCGCAACGGGGGTCACGGTGATCACGGCGGTGCACGGCGGCGAGCCCGTCGGTCTGGCCGCGAACTCGTTCACCTCGGTGTCGCTGGATCCTCCGCTGGTGCTGTTCTGTGCCGCGAAGACGTCGAGCACGTGGCCGCGAATCCACTCCGCGGGCAAGTTCGCGGTCAACATCCTCGGTGCCGATCAGGAAGACGTGTGCCGGCTGTTCGCCCAGAAGGGTGCGGATCGGTTCACGCAGTCGGGCTACCGCCTGAGCGCGAACGGCTCGCCGTTGTTGCGCGATGTTCTCGCGTACATCGACTGCACGATCGAGTCCGAGCACGACGCCGGCGATCACGTGATCGTGGTCGGGCGCGTGCAGGAGCTCGGGATCACCTCCGACGAGGGGCCGTTGCTCTTCTATCGCGGCGGGTACGGGCGACTCGCCGTCTGAGGGCGCCATGAGCTCGGTCGCGCTCGCGGCCCGAGTCGTGGTGTCCGTGGTATTGCTGGCGGCCGGGATCTCCAAGGCGCGCGACGCCGCGGGCACGCGATCGCAACTCCGCTCGTTCGGAGTCGCCGCGCGTCTGGTTCCGGTGGTCGCGATCGCGTTGCCGGTGGTGGAGATCGTCACCGCGATCGCGCTCGTCGCGGCGCCGGGGGCGACGGGGCCGGCCTGGATCGCGGTCGCGCTGCTGGCCCTGTTCACCGCGGTCATCCTGGTCAACCTGCTGCGGGGCAACCGGGTGCCGTGCCCGTGTTTCGGTGCCCGGACGGCGGAACCGATCGCGCCACGCTCGATCATCAGGAACGGCTGGCTGCTCGCCCTCGCGGTCGCCGGGACCGGCTCGGCCGCCGGCGCGTCACTCGCGCTCGGGGCGGTGTTGGCGGCCGGCCTGGGGGCCGTGACGGTGGCCGTGTTGCGCGTGACCGGCTGAGTCGGCTTGGCTGGCCCGTCATGGCCACCATCGAAGAGTCGTCCGTCATCCAGGGAGTCGTCGTCGTCCAGCCACAGGTATGGGGCGACGACCGCGGCATGTTCGTCGAGACCTACCGCCACGAGTGGCTGCCCGGGACCGCCCACATGATCCAGGCCAACCGGGCCGACCGCAAAGAGGGCGCGCTCGTCGGCCTGCACTATCACCTCCATCAAGCCGACTACTGGTACGTGCCGTTCGGACGCGCGCTCGTCGCGCTGCACGACCTTCGCTCGTCGTCACCCACGAAGGGCGCGTCGTTGACGCTCGAGATCGGTCCCCACAACCACACCGGCGTGTACATCCCGCGGGGCGTGGCGCACGGGTTCTACGCGCTCACGGACATGACGATCACCTATCTCGTCGACGGGTACTACAACCCCGACGACGAGTTGGGTGTGGCGTGGGACGACCCGGCGCTCGGCATCGACTGGCCGAACCCGCACCCGGTGTTGTCGGGACGCGACGGCGAGAACCCGCGCATCGCCGACATCCCCGACGCGCTGCAGCCGCACTGACGCGCGGGTCCGCTACCCGGCCGGACCTCGGGCGCCACGGTGCTGGAGGTGGGAGTAGAGCTCGCAACCCAGACAGATCGCGGTGGATGCGGCGAGCGCCCCGACGGCCGCGACGGTGAGGCCGAAGATCCACGCCAGCCCCCCCTCGCCTCCGGCGAGGAACAGGGTGCCGACGGCCAGGAGCACCGTCTCCACCAACTCGGCGAACCGGTGAGGACGGGGATCCACCAGGGCGGTGGCCGGCCCCAGCTTCGAGCGGAAATGCTCGAACAGCCAGTGGAACGGACCGAGGTCCAGGCCGAGCACCACGCCGACGGCCAGGACGATCGCCCAGACCGGAATGACCCAACTCGCGTGGAAGACGAACCCGGCGAGCAGGGCAAACGCCAGCACGCCCTGATTGAAACGGGGGCGGCGCGCGTCGATCGGTGGAGGAGCCGGCCGGGAGGAGGGCACGGTCGACGATACCTCGGACCGCCCACCGGCCACCCAGGAGGCGGGCCGATTCCTCAGGTTTCGGCTCAGGGGCGCCGATTGACCGGTACGCCTCGGGGATCGCGCTGACGGAGCAGATATGCAGGACCGCGCACAAGCCATGGACGTCCGGACACTCGGCCAGTCCGGCGTGCTCCGGGGCGACCTCGTGGACGTCAGCCGCCACCGCGAGACCCACCGGCTACGCCGGCTGCTCAAGGTCGCGGTGCTCCTGGCCCTGGTGCTCGCCTTTCTCGTGGTCCGACCCGACGTGCCGTCGATCCCGTCGATGTTCACCGACCCGCTCTACCTGCCGATGTGGATGCTCGTCCTGGTCGTGCTGGCCGGAACGGTCTTCTCGGTGGCCGGCACCGGTCGGTCACCCCACGTCCTGTACCGGCCCAGCGAGATCTCGATCGCGTTCGATGACGTCGTGGGCCTCGGCATGGTCAAGGACGAGGTGGTGCGCACGCTCAACCTGTTCCTCGCGTACCGCACCTTCCAGGACCAGATGGGCGGCAACCCGCGGCGCGCCATCCTCTTCGAGGGGCCGCCCGGTACGGGCAAGACCTACATGGCCAAGGCGATGGCCCACGAAGCCGGCGTGCCGTTCCTCTTCGTGTCGTCGAGCGCGTTCCAGTCGCAGTTCTACGGCCAGACGAACCGAAAGATCCGTTCCTACTTCAAGGAGCTGCGCAAGGCCGCCCGGCGTGAAGGCGGTGCGATCGGCTTCATCGAGGAGATCGACGCCATCGCCACCGCGCGTTCGGGCATGCGCAACGACACCGCGAGCCCTCACGAGACCACCGTGCACCGGGCCACGGCCGAAGGAGTGGCCGGTGTGGTCAACGAGTTGTTGATCCAGCTCCAGTCCTTCGACGAGCCCACGTTCGCGGAGCGCAGCCGCGGGCGGATGATCGACATGATCAACACGTTCCTGCCCTCGGCCCGGCAGGTCCGCAAACGGCCGCCGCTCACGTCGAACATCCTGGTGATCGGCGCCACCAACCGGGCGGCTGATCTGGACGCGGCGCTGCTGCGCCCCGGCCGGTTCGACCGGTCGATCCACTTCGATCTGCCCAGCAAGTCGGGCCGGCGTGAGATCCTCGACTACTACCTGGACAAGAAGGCCCACGAGCCCGAGCTGGACCGCGAGGAACGCCGCAAGCAGTTGGCCGCGATGACCCACGGCTACTCACCGGTGATGATCGAGCACCTCTTCGACGAAGCCCTCGTGTGGACGTTGCGCGACGGTCGCGGCGCGATGGACTGGCAGGACGTCCAGCAGGCCAAGATGACCACCGAGATCGGGCTGAAGCAGCCGGTCGAGTACACCGTGGAGGAGAAGCTCACGATTGCGACGCACGAAGCCGGCCACGCCGCCGTCGCGTATCTTGCCGGGACGAGCCGCAAGCTCGAGGTGCTCTCGATCATCAAGCGGGCCGAGTCCCTCGGTCTCCTTTCCCACTCCGACACCGAGGAGCGCTACACGCGCACGCGGTCGGAGCTGGTTGCGTCGATCCAGATCGCGTTCGGCGGCATGACGGCCGAGGAGCTCTTCTTCGGCGAGGCGGGTACCGGGCCGAGCAGTGACCTCGCGCACGCGACGAAGATCGCTGCGCAGATGGTGGGCTCGTTCGGCATGGCCGGCTCGCTCGTCTCGTACGAAGCGGTCGACTCCGCGCACGGCATCGTCGCCAAGGTCCTCAGCAATGACGACGGGCGGGCATCGGTCGAGCGCATCCTCAATCAGGCCAAGGATTCGGTCCGGCACCTGCTCGACGAGCACCGGTACCTGATCGTCGCGCTCCGTGACGCGCTGGTCGCCCGTGACGAGCTCGTCGGCGACGAGATCCTCGACGTGATCCAGGACGCCGAGCGCGCCCACGGCAGCGACGCCATGAGCAACGATGCCAACGCGCCCGCGCGCGACGACGTGCGCCTTCGTACCGATGCCGTCGTGCGGCCTCGTACCGATGCCGCCGTTCCGCCCCGATGACGAATCTGGAGCCCACTCGGTAGCCTCCACCCTGTGGTGACCATCGTCGACTGTTCCGGGCCCCAAGATGCTCGCGGCGCGTGCGCGCGCGGCGATGCCGTCGTGATCACCGGCACGGATGCCGTCGCGGTCGGGACCCTCCTCCGATCGCGGCGCGGTGCCGGTGCCCGGGTGGCGGCCTTCGTGGGCGATCCGAACCGTCCGGAGGACCGGTCCGCGCTGGACGAGATGATCGCCGAGCTGTTCGGGTGACCAACGGTCGCGACGATCGCGACGCTCGTGACGATCGCGATGCTCGTGACGATCGCGATGCTCGTGACGATCGCGATGCTCGTGACGATCGCGATGCTCG
>Ga0209048_10000586_pt1 | contig 38503 bp, 37 predicted proteins | sample FrelakmetCRP12CR_FD_187146 | JGI IMG/M metagenome (GOLD analysis project Ga0209048, IMG submission 187146) | Freshwater lake sediment microbial communities from the University of Notre Dame, USA, for methane emissions studies - CRP12 CR (SPAdes)... | ecosystem: Environmental > Aquatic >...
CCGACAAGGCGTTTCTCGGCGTAGGGAAGAACGGCTGGACGTTGCCGGTCCCGATCGTGAAAACGGCGGCCGGGTGGCATTTCGACACCAAGGGCGCGCCGGAGGAAATGCGCGTCCGCCGCATCGGGCGCAACGAACTGGCGGCGATTCAGGTCGCGCTTGCCTACACCGACGCGCAGAACGAATATCGCCAGAACGACTGGAACGGCGATGGCGTCCTGGAGTACGCAATGCGCGGCCTGTCGACGCCGGGCAGGCGTGACGGCCTCTACTGGGCGTCGTTGCCGGGCGAGCCGGAAAGCCCTCTCGGCGCGGAGTTCGCTGACGCCAAGGTTGGCCAGCCGTACCACGGTTATCTGTACAGGATCCTCACGGCGCAGGGAGCGAACGCTCCCGGTGGCGCGAAGAGCTACATCAAGAATGGCCACATGACCGAAGGCTATGCGCTCGTCGCCTGGCCGGCCAAATTCGACGACACCGGCGTGATGACTTTCATCGTCAATCAGGACGGCATCGTCTACGAGAAGAGCCTCGGCCCCAACACCGATGCCATCGCCCGCGCAATGAAGGCGTACGATCCGGATGCCAGCTGGCAGAAAGCGCAGACCGCGAAGTAATCGTCGCCTGCCGCTCGCGGGTTCCGGCCGCGCCTTGAAGCGTTCGCTGGTCGGCCCCATCTTGGTGCCGGGGAATTGTCGGGACGTACCCGGCATTCCCCGGCGACGGAACCCTTCGCCTTTCTGTTAGTCTTAGCAGGTGCACGGCCGCGGTCGGGCCGCAGCAGTTGGCAAATGAGTTGGCAAATGAGTTGGCAAATGAGGAGGGAACATGGATCCGAAATTCGAACCTGTCATGTCGGGCCAGCCGGCACGGCCGCTCAATGGGCCATTCGACGGCACCGTTGCGGCGCCGCTGGCGCAGAACACCGTCCTGCGCAATACCTACTGGCTGCTCGCGCTGTCGATGCTGCCTACGGTCTTGGGCGCCTACGTCGGCGCGCAGCTCAATTTCTTCGCCCAGTTCGCCGCGCACCCGATCGCCACGCCGCTGCTGATGTTCGGCGCCATGATGGGGATGCTGTTCGTGGTCACGCGGCTGCGCAACAGCGCATGGGGCGTCGTCGCATTGTTCGGCTTCACGTTTGTTGCCGGGCTGATGCTCACGCCCATCCTCACCGTTGCTGCCGGGTTCCGCAATGGCTGGCAATTGGTCGGCCTTGCGGGCGTGATGACCGCGGCGATCTTCTTCACGATGGCCGCGGTCGCGACCGTGAGCAAGCGCGACTTCTCGTCCATGGGCAAGTTCCTGATGGTCGGCACGGTCGTGCTGATCGTCGCCAGCATCGCCAATCTCTTCTTCCAGATCCCGGCGCTGACGGTCACCTTGTCCGCGATCACGGTGCTGATTTTTTCCGCCTGGCTGCTGCATGACCTCAGCAACCTCGTTCGCGGCGGCGAGACGAACTACATCATGGCGACGATGAACCTGTTCCTGAACCTGTTCAACATCTTCATCAGCCTGCTCAACCTGCTCCTCGCATTCTCCGGGCAGCGCGACTGAAACGATAACCGGCAGTACCTTCCCGGGCGCCAGATCGGCGCCCATTTTTTTGCCGGCCACGGGTGCTATGCACGCGCTCGTCTTTCCTTCAATTCTCGAACAGCGCAATGGACTCCACGTGCGCCGTGTGCGGAAACATGTTCAGCACGCCGGCGGCGGCGAGTCGGTACCCGCGCTCGTGCACCAGCACTTCGGTGTCGCGCGCCAGCGTGGCGGGATTGCACGAAACGTAGACGATGCGCGCCAGCCCGCTGCCGGCGGCGCGCGGCGGCAGCGACTTGACCAGTTCGATCGCGCCTTCCCGCGGCGGATCGATCAGCACGCGGTCGAGGCGCCCCAACGCGGCAACGCTTTCCGCGGTGGCGGTGAACAGATTGGCAAGGACGAAGCGCGCACGCTCGGCCAGCCCGTTGTGGCGCGCATTGTCTTCCGCGCGCTGCACCAGCGAAGCGTTGCCCTCGACACCGACGACGCTCGCTCCCCGTCTTGCAATCGGCAGCGTGAAATTGCCCAGGCCGCAGAAAAAATCGGCAACGTGCTCGCCGGGTTGCGGATTGAGCAGGGCCAGCGCGCGTCGCACCAGGACGCGGTTGATCGCGCTGTTGACCTGCGTGAAATCGGTGGGCGCAAACGGCATGGCGACGGCAAATTCGGGCAGCAGGTACGCGAGGGAGGAATCCGCGGGATGAAATGGAATGACGGTCGCCGGCCCGCCGGTCTGCGTCCAGAAGGCGATGCCGTGGCGATCCGCGAATTGGCGCAGCGTGGTCTCGTCCTCCGGCGTCAGAGGCTCGAGGATGCGCAGAACCAGTACGTAATCCAGCGCGATGCCGTCGCCCGCCGGCCTTTCCCCGACCGCGAGCTCGATTTGCGGCAGGCGGTCGTGGATCGACAACGACGCGACCAGTACGCGAAGGACCGGAAGCAACTCGGAAATCTTCTCCGGCAGGACGTGACATTCGGTCATATCGGCGACGAAGCTCGACTTCCGCTCGTGGAACCCCACCAGCACGACGCCTTTTTTCACGACGTGCCGTACGGTCAGGCGCGCGCGGTAGCGGTATCGCCACGCGGGACCTTCGATCGGCGGGAGCATCCGCTCGGCGCGCACGCGCCCGATGCGCGCCAGCGCCTCCTCCAGCGCACGTTGCTTGGCTGCGACCTGCAAGGACGGATGCGCGTGCTGCAGCGTGCAGCCGCCGCAAACGCCGAAATGCGGGCACCTCGGCGCGACGCGCGACGCGTTGGCCTTTACCACGGACGTGACACGGGCGGTCTCGAAGGTCGGCTTGCTTCGCACCGGGGCGGCAATGACCCGTTCGCCGGGAAGCGCGCCTTCGACGAATATGGCCTTGCCGTCGACCCGGGCCACGCCGCGACCTTCCTGGTCCAGCGATTCGATCGTCAGGAGCGTGTTGGCGGTGAGGACGGAGGTGGCGGCCATGCGGTGCGGCAGCAGAATATCTGCGGAAGGCCGCGAATTGTACCGTCGCAGGGCCGAAACGATGCCCTGCTCCGGTAAAATTGGTCGAATGAAACTCCTTGCGTTCGACACGTCCACAAACTGGCTCTCCGTCGCGTGCGGCGCGGACGACGCCTGGTGTGTCCTTGGCGAACCCGCGGGACAGGCGCATTCCGAGCGACTGTTGCCGCTGGTGGACGCCGTGCTGGTGGAAGCCGGTTGGTCGCTGCGTGCGCTCGACGGCATTGCATTTGGTGCCGGCCCTGGGTCCTTTACGGGTGTGCGGATAGCCTGTGGCGTCGCGCAGGGCCTGGGCCTGGGCGCAGATCTGCCGCTGGTGCCGGTGCCGACGCTGCAGGCGCTCGCGCAGGCCGCGTGGCGCGTGCATGCGGCCACCCACGTCTTGGCGTGCCTCGATGCCCGGGTGCGCGAGGTCTACGTCGCGGCCTATGCGCGCGAGCAGGGGAGCTGGAACGAAATGCTCGCGCCCATGGTGCTGCCACCCGCGGCCGTGGCCGTGCCTTCCCGTGGCACGGCCGCATGGTTCGGCGCTGGCGGCGGCTTCGCGGCCTATCCGGCGCTGGCGGCGCAGCTTGCCTTGCCGCATTGCGATGCCGATGCGGTGCCGGACGCGCGCGCAATCGGCGAACTGGCGCAGCCGCGCTTTGCCGCCGGTGAAGGCGTCGCGGCCGCGGACGCCCTGCCGCACTATGTACGTCACCGCGTGGCGCTGACGACCGCCGAACGCGTCGCGGGCGCGCGGCTCTGATCCGGGCGGCGAGCACATGGCGTCGCTTCCCCGGGACATTCCGCGCGCTGCAGTGCTCTGGCGGCCGCTGACGACAATGGATGTTGCGTACGTCGCGGCGCTTGAGGCGCATATTCACGCAGCACCCTGGACACCCGATAATTTTCGCGAAGCGCTCGCCGCCGGCTACAGCGCGCGCGTCGGCGAGCGCGAAGGCCGCATCATCGCGTACGGCGTGCTGATGCTGGCGCCAGGCGAGGCGCAGCTGCTCAATCTGTCCGTGGTGCCCGATGCGCGCCGTTGCGGATTGGGCGCGGAGTTGCTTGCCCAGTTCCTGGCGGATGCACGAAGGCTCGGCGCGGAGCAGGTGTTCCTCGAGGTACGCGCGTCGAATGCGCCGGCGATCGCCTTGTACACGCGTGCCGGCTTCGTACCGGTAGCCCGCCGCGAATCGTATTATCCTGGGTCGGGCGCCGATGCGTCGCGCGAGGACGCGCTGGTCATGCGGCGTGGCCCTGGATCGTGATGGCGACGCGCGAGGACATGATGGTCGAACTCGGATTGACGCCGACCTGGCGTCGCCGCGCGGAGGTTGCTGCCTCGCCGGCGGCAACTGAATGCGCCGCCCCGGCCGTGCGCGAGCCCGTGTCCCCTGCCGCGCCAAGGTCGGCGCCAGGGCAGGACGGCGGGACACGGAGCGAACGAATTGCATCCCTTTCCTGGGACGGTTTTGCGGCGGACGTCGACGCCTGCACGGCATGCGGCCTGTGCAGGACGCGGCACAAATCGGTACCGGGCGTCGGCGCTGCCGACGCGGAATGGCTGTTCGTCGGGGAAGCGCCGGGTGCGGAGGAGGATGCGCGGGGCGAGCCCTTTGTCGGCCAGGCCGGGCGCCTGCTCGACAACATGCTCGCGGCGCTTGGCCTCGCGCGCGAGCGCAACGTCTACATTGCCAACGTGCTCAAATGCCGGCCGCCGAACAACCGTACGCCCGAACCCGCGGAGACCGAGGCCTGCCGTCCCTATCTGGAGCGGCAGGTCGACCTGATCCGGCCGAAGCTCATCGTCGCCCTGGGCAAGAGCGCGGCCTCGCTGCTGCTTGGCACCGATGCGACGGTTGCGAGCCTGCGGGGCCGGGTGCACGACTATCGCGGTTCACCCCTGATCGTCACCTACCACCCGGCCTACCTGCTGCGCAATCTTCCGGACAAGGCGAAGGCATGGGAAGATATGGTGTTGGCGCGTCGGATCGTTGCTACGTCCGATCGCAGTATCACCTGAACCGAGTTTGCAACACGGCCGCCCGTGGCATGAAACCCTTGTGCCCGCGGCGACCGCGCCCCATGTTGGGGTTTGCGGGTTGACCGCCCGTTCGACATCCGTCTGGAGGAAACATGCTTAGAAAATTTGCTGTCCTGTGCGTCGCCATCTTCGCCATGACGCTTGCAGGCTGCGGTTACAACGACCTGCAGCGGCAGGACGAAGGGATCAAGGCCGCGTGGTCCGAAGTGCTGAACCAGTACCAGCGCCGTGCCGATCTCGTGCCCAACCTCGTCAACACGGTCAAGGGCTATGCCGCCCAGGAGCAGACGGTGCTGACCGAAGTGACCAATGCGCGCGCCAACGTCGGCGCCATCAAGGCCACGCCGGAACTCATCAACGACCCGGTGGCGTTCCAGAAATTCATCGCGGCGCAGAGCCAGCTGACCGGCGCGTTGTCGCGGCTGCTCGTGGTCTCGGAGAACTACCCGCAATTGAAATCCGACGCCCTGTTCCGCGACCTGCAATCGCAGCTCGAGGGTACGGAAAATCGCATCACCGTGGCCCGCAAGCGCTACATCGACGCGGTCCAGGCGTTCAACACGACGGTGCGTTCGTTCCCGACCAATCTGACCGCCATGATCTTCAAGATGGACGTGAGGCCCAACTTTGCCGTCGAAAACGAAGCGGCGGTCAGCGCGCCGCCGAAGGTCGACTTCGGCAAGGCGCCGGGCGCAGCGCCCGCGCCGGCAGAACCCGCGAAGAAGGCTCCTTGACCGGCGCGCCACGCGGGGCCCCAGGGGCCGCGCGTGGCTGTTCGCGCGGTCCGCTGCTGCATGGCCGCGCGGAGCTCAAGGCTCTCATGACTCAAGCTTTCCGTATGCCGGCGATGGTGCTCGCCCGCGCCTTTGCGCTGGCCTTCCTGCTGGCGGGGCTGGTGTTGCCGGCGGGTCCGGCCGCTGCGGCCGACGACCTGGTCAGAATTCCGGCGCTGACCGCGCGGGTCACCGATCTCACCAACACGTTGTCGGCCACCGACCGACAGGCCCTCGAGGCCAAGCTCGCCGCGTGGGAAACCCAGACCGGCAACCAGCTGGTGGTGCTCATGGTTCCGTCGACGCAGCCCGAAGCCATCGCGTCGTATGCAATCCGGGTCGCGGAAGCCTGGAAGATCGGCCGCAAGGGCAAGGATAACGGCGCCATCTTTCTCATCGCCAAGGACGACCGCAAGAATCGCATCGAGGTCGGTTATGGGCTCGAGGGCGTGCTCACGGACGTCACCTCCCGGCGCATCCTGGCCGAGACCGTCGCACCATTCTTCCGCAACAACCAGTTCGCGCAGGGCATCGCCGCGGGTGTCGACCAGATCATCGCGGTCGTCAACAAGGGCGAGCCTCTGCCGGACGCGCCTGCCGTGCAGAACCCGCCGCGGCACTCGGGCGGAGGAATCCCGTTCGACATGATCTTCATCCTGCTGTTCGTGGTCGTGCCGGTGATCGGCAGCATCCTGCGGCGAATCTTCGGCAGGGCCATCGGATCGACGGTGGGGGCGGGCATCGTCGGCGGAGCGGCGTGGCTCTTCGCCGGGTCACTTGGCATTGCCCTGATTGCGGCGGTCGTCGCCTTCATCGTGATGCTCACCTTCGGCATGGGCAGCGGTCTCGTGGGCCGTGGTGGTGGCGTCTTCATACCCGGCGGTTTCGGTGGGGGCGGCGGTTTCGGCGGCGGGAGCGGCGGCGGAGGCTTCAGCGGAGGCGGCGGCGGTTTCGGTGGTGGCGGCGCTTCGGGAGGGTGGTGATGGCCGGGAAGACCGCACGACTTTGGCGTCACTTCGTCACCGATCGGGGTGACGTCCACCGCACGTTTCCGAGGGGCGACCTCGACCGCATCGAGCGGGCCATTGCCGAGGGTGAGACCCGGCATTCGGGCCAGGTCTGCTTTGCCGTCGAGGCGGCGCTGCCGCTGCCGCGCGTCTGGCACCGATTGGGTCCGCGCCTGCGCGCGTTGGAAGTGTTCGGTCTGCTCCGCATCTGGGACACCGAGGCCAACGATGGGGTCCTGCTGTATGTGCTTCTGGCCGATCGCGCGGTGGAAATCATTGCGGACCGCGGCATCGACGCACGTGTCGGCGACGCTGCGTGGCAGGCGATCTGCAGGAAAATCGAAACCGCATTCCGCGCCGGCCACTTTGCCGACGGTGTCGAACTGGGAATCAGGGAGATCTCGGCGTTGCTTGCGCAACATTCGCCGCGCACCGGCCCCGGACGCAACGAGATTCCGGACGCGCCCGTCGTCCTGTAGCGATCTAGTTTTTGTGCTCGCCGTCGTCGGCGATCAGGTGCAAGGAGTCGCCCTTGCTCTGGTTGTACTGGTGTCGCCACATGACCAGCAGCATGGCGCCTGACATGAAGAGTCCGAACAGCACGACCGCGCGGTTGACCGATACTCCCTGGCGGATCATCACTGCGTACAGGCCCACCATCACGAGAATGCCGATGTTCTCGTTGAAATTCTGTACCGCGATCGAGTGCCCGGCGCCCATCAGCACGTGACCGCGATGCTGCAGCAACGCGTTCATCGGCACCACGAAGAATCCGGCGCAGGCGCCGATGGTGACCATCAGCACCACCGCCACCGGCAGCTGCGTGACGAAGATCATCGTGATCACCACGAGGCCCATCGCCGTGCCGATGGGTAGCACGTTCACGGCATTGCGCAGCGAAACGTAGCGCGCGGCAAGCACCGCGCCGAGCGCGATGCCGACGGCCACGACGCCCTGCAGATAGGAGGCCTGGGACAGGTCATAGCCCAGCGCCTTCGCAGCCCAGGCGAGCACGATGAACTTGAGCGTCGCGCCGGCACCCCAGAACAGCGTCGTCGTCGCCAGCGAAATCTGGCCCAGCTTGTCTCGCCACAGCAGCGACACGCAGTGCCCGAATTCCCGAATCAGGTAGATCGGGTTCTTGTTCGGGGTCCGGTGATCGACGCCTGTGTCCGGGATGAACCAATTGATGATGGCGGCAACGAGATACAGCGCCGCGATGACGGAGATCGCGGCTTCCGGTGGCGTGTTGATGCCGGTGTCGATGCCCGGAAAATCGAAGCCCAGCAGCAGATGTGAAACCTTGTGGCTGACCAGCAGGCCGCCCAGCAGTACGCCAAGGATGATCGAGCCCACGGTGGTCCCTTCGATCCAGCCGTTGGCCACGACCAGCTGGCTCGGCGGCAGGAGCTCGGTGAGAATTCCATACTTGGCCGGCGAATAGGCGGCCGCACCGAAGCCGACCACCGCATAGGCCAGCAGCGGGTGCACCGAGAACAGCATGAGCACGCACCCGACGACCTTGATGGCGTTGGTGATCAGCATCACCCGGCCCTTGGGCATGGAATCGGCGAAGGCGCCGACGAGGGGTGCCAGGATCACGTAGGAGACGACAAAGGATTGCTGCAGCGAAGGCAGCATCCATTCCGGTTCCTGCAATTCCTGGAGGAGCCTGATGGCCGCGATCAGCAGCGCGTTGTCGGCGAGCGAGCTGAAAAACTGCGCCGCCATGATCGTGTAGAAGCCGGCCTTCATTTCCTCGAGTGGCGCCTTCGATTCCGCCGGAGCGTGTCCATGGAAATCCGCAACCGCGGTGCGCGGGTTGGTTGGTTATAATGTCCGCAACAGCGCGGCCCGCGTTTTATACCATGTTTGCCCATTGCCGCTCTCCCGTGAGGCGTCGATGGCAAAATTGTGTCGCCGCGCGGCCTGCGTTGACGCCTTGGTTGACCCCGACGTTGGCACTCTATTCGGCAGGCATCGCCCACTCGCATGGCCCGTCCGCTATACGCACAGATCAACCTTGCCGCGATGCGCGAAAACCTCGCGCGGGTGCGCGCCATGGCCCCCGGAGCGCAGGTCCTGGCGGTGGTCAAGGCCAATGCGTACGGACACGGCCTCGCGCGCGTGCTGCCCGCGCTGGATGCCGCGGACGGCCTGGCCTTGGTTGAACTCGACGCCGCGATTTCGCTGCGCGAGCAGCATTTCATGCGCCGCATCCTCCTTCTCGAGGGCTTTTTCGCGGAGAGCGAGTTGGACCAGGTCGCACAACGCCGCCTGGCCATTGTTGTGCACGACATCGAGCAGGTGCGGATGCTCGAAGCCGCGGCACTGTCCCGGCCGCTCGAAGTGTTCGTCAAGGTCAATACCGGCATGAACCGCCTGGGCTTTCGGCCGCCGGACGTCGCCGGGATCTGCGCACGCCTCGCAGAGACTCCAGCCGTGGCGGCGCTGCGGCTGATGACGCATTTCGCGCGGGCCGACGAGGAGGATGGCCTGGCCGAACCGCTCGCACAGTTCGAGTCCGCATGCCGCGGCCTGCCCTATCCACGTTCCGTCGCCAATTCTGCGGGCATCATACGGTTTTCCGAAGCGGGCGGCGAATTCGTGCGGCCGGGCATCATGCTCTACGGCGCAACGCCACTGCCCTATGACACGGCGGAGATGCTCGGATTGCGGCCGGTGATGACCCTGCGCTCGGAGATCATCGCCGTGCAGGACCTGAAGGCCAACGAAAGCGTGGGGTACGGCGCGCAATATACGGCGTCCCGGCCCCATCGGCTGGGTGTCGTTGCCTGCGGATATGCCGACGGCTATCCGCGCCATGCGCCGAACGGCACGCCGGTGCGGGTCCTCGGCACGAAAGTGCGGCTTGCGGGCCGCGTCTCCATGGACATGATCACGGTTGACCTGACTGATGTCCCGGAGGCGCGCGTGGGCAGTCCCGTGGTGCTGTGGGGCGAGGGCATGCCGGTCGATGACGTCGCCACCGCGGCGGCGACCGTCGGGTACGAATTGCTTTGCGCCGTCGCGCCGCGGGTGCCATTCGTGACCAGCGAGCTCGGCAGCATCGACCTCGACCTTTAGTTACCCGCATCAGCGCAACGTCGGAGCAGAAAACGTGTACATCGTCGTCACCGGAGCCGCCGGCTTCATCGGATCCAACCTGGTTCGTGCGCTCAACGCGCGAGGCGAAACAGACATCATTGCGGTCGACAACCTGCAGGACGCCCGAAAATTTCGCAATCTGGCCGACTGCGACATCGCGGACTACCTCGACCAGGACGAGTTCATCGCGCGGATCACGGCCGGGGACTTCGAGGATGACATCACGGCGGTGCTGCACCAGGGCGCCTGCGCGGATACGACGGAAGCTGACGGTCGCTTCATGCTGCGCAACAACTACCGGTACTCGGTGACGCTGCTCGACCATTGCCAGGATAACGACATCCCTTTTCTGTATGCATCGAGCGCTTCCGTTTACGGTGCGGGTCCGGTGTTCACGGAACAGCGCGCGAACGAAGCGCCACTCAACGTGTACGGATACTCCAAGTTCCTGTTCGACCAGTATGTGCGGCGCATGCTCCCGGAGCGCACCGCGCAGGTTGCGGGCTTTCGTTATTTCAACGTCTACGGTCCGCGCGAAGAACACAAGGGACCGATGGCATCGGTCGCGCATCACCTCTTTCACCAATACATGAGCGGTGGGCGGGTGATGCTGTTCGAAGGTTCCGGCGGTTACGCGGCAGGCGAGCAGCGCCGCGATTTCGTGTTCGTGGACGACGTGGTGAAGGTCAATCTCGCCTTTGTCGACCATCCGGGGCGCTCCGGAATCTTCAACCTGGGCACCGGTAGTGCGCAGACGTTCAACGACGTTGCGTTGGCAACCGTCAACGCGTGCCTGGCGCACGCCGGCAAGCCCGCGCTGGGGCTGCCGGAACTCGTGCGGCAACGGGTGATCGAGTACATCCCGTTTCCGCCGCAGCTCGTCGGCAAGTATCAGAGCTACACGCAGGCTGACCTCTCGGCCCTGCGCGCCGCGGGTTATCGCGAGCCGATGATGGGGGTGTCGGACGGCGTCACCCGCTATGTCGAAAGTCTGATTTCGAAAGGCGCGCCCTCCCCGTAACGTGGGCGAGCGTCCTTGGCCAACCGGAGCTGGTGGTCCGGATCCAGTGGCGCTCACTGTCAACCACGCAAGGAGGAACACCATGAAACGCATGTTCATGGCGCTGGCGCTGTCGGTGCTCGCGCAAGGGTCGCTTGCGGTGCCCGCCCAGGCCGCTGTCAACATCAATACCGCCACGCAGGACGAGTTCATTGCGCTCCACAAGGGCCTGGGGCCGGCCAAGGCGCAGGCGATCATCGACTACCGCAAGGCCAATGGGCCGTTCAAGTCAGTGGATGACCTGCGCCACGTCAAGGGCATCGGCGCCAAACGCCTGGAAAAGCTGCGTCCCGAATTGATGGTGGGACCACCGACCAAGGTTGCGGCGGCAGGTACGGCCAAAGGTGACGCCAAGGCGGCCGGGCCGGCCGCCAAAGGGGAAATCCGGCCCGCGGCCGACGCGTCAAGGAAATAGCCGCCGAGTCGTCACCAGCGCGGTCCTGTTTCCCGGTGCCGGGGGGCTGTCGTGCGGCCTTCCCGGCGATCGCCCGCAATGTCCTTGCCCATTGCAAGGTCAACCCTTAGTATGCTTGGCGCGTTAATACCTCGCCGCTCAATTTCATCCAGGAGCGGGGTGTAATGACTATCGACTACTAGGGGGCTCCAAATGAAACGCCTTTTGCTCGCGCTTGTCGTGCTCGTGATGTCGAGCATCGCCTTCGCGGCTGTGAACATCAATTCGGCAACCTTGGAACAGCTCGAGGCGCTGCCAGGCATCGGTCCGGTCAAGGGCCAGGCCATCATCGACTATCGCAAGGCCAACGGCCCGTTCAAGTCGATCGACGATCTGAAGAAGGTCAACGGCATCGGTGACGCCACGCTCGAAAAAGTGAAAGAAAGCGGCGTGTCGCTCACGGGCGCGACCACCTTGCCGCCGACCGAGACCAAGAAGGCCGAACCGGCGGCCAAGCCGGCCGCGGCTGCAGCCCCGGCGGCGGCGGCGGCAACTCCTGCTGCGGCACCCGCCGCGGCAACGGCCAAGACGGCGGCACCCGCGCCGGCCCCGGCAGCCGCCAAGGCAGCGCCCGCGGCGGCAGCGGCGGCAGCGGCACCGATGAACTCGGATGCCAAGGCGGACGCGAAGAAGGACGCCAAGGTCAAGTCCGACAAGCCATCCAAGTCCGACAAGGCCGCCGCATCCGACAAGCCGACCAAGGATGCCAAGGCGGCGACGGACAAGCCGACCAAGGCGGACAAGGCTGCGACTGCCAAGGCCGACAAGGACGCCAAGGCAGCGGCCGACAAGCAAGCCAAGGCTGACAAAGCGGAAAAGGCCAAGGCGGACAAGACGGCGGCGGACAAGGCCAAGGCCGACAAGGCAGCGGCGGACAAGGAAGCCAAGGCGAAAGCCAAGGCCGACAAGGAAGCCAAGGCCGCAGCGGACAAGGAAGCCAAGGCCAAAGCCAAGGCCGACAAGGCCGCCGCCCCGACCAAGTAACTTCAATAGGGGATAGGCCTGCAGTTGTCACGCAGGACTCGAGACCCCGCCTTTCGTGGCGGGGTTTTCGTTTGGCGCGGGCCGCGGGAGCGCGGTTTGCGCTACTTGCCGACCCGGGTCGACACGCAATTCCACGTCCAGCCGTCGTCCAGCTTGATGCTGAACACGGTCGGATCGTTGCCGACGTCCCCCCGCCTTGAGTAGCGATCAGCGTTAGAGTCCGGTGGTGACCTTGAAGTGCCGCGTCTGCGCCTCCGCAGCAACGGCCAGCGCGAACACGAGCGCAATCCAAAACAGCAGGACTGCCAAACGCACGGGAACCTCGCTTTCGCAGAATGATTCGACCTGCAACGGAACCGCATCAAGGATTCGGCGGGCGCGTTGCGGAAGTCTCGCGCGCGGTCGCGTTACCGACAGGACGGCTCGCGCCTCCGCTACAATCGGTCTCCCGGCCGCCGCGCGGCGCCGATACCGACTCCCAAATCTCCGCCATGGCCGATAGGCAAGACTATCCGACACTTGCCGATACCGTCGGCAGGACGCCGCTGGTCCGGCTGCAACGGATGCCGGGCGTGACCACCAACGTCATCCTGGGCAAGCTCGAAGGCAACAATCCGGCGGGTTCGGTCAAGGACCGGCCGGCCTTGTCGATGATCGTCGAGGCCGAACGGCGCGGCGACATCCGGCCGGGCGACACGCTGATCGAGGCGACGTCGGGCAACACCGGCATTGCGCTTGCCATGGTCGCCGCGATCAAGGGCTACAAGCTCATTCTGGTAATGCCCGACAACCAGTCGCTGGAGCGTGTGCAGACAATGCGCGCGTATGGCGCGGAGCTGATCCAGGTCACCAAGGCCGCGGGCATGGAAGGCGCGCGCGACCTGGCCGAAACGATGCAGGCCGAAGGCAGGGGGCATATCCTCAATCAGTTCGCCAATCCCGACAATCCGCTCGCGCATTACCGCACGACGGGACCGGAAATCTGGAACGACACAGGCGGACGCATCACGCACTTCGTCTCCGCGATGGGCACCACCGGCACGATCATGGGCGTGTCGAGGTTCCTGAAGGAGCAGAATCAGGCCATCACGATTGTCGGCGCGCAACCGGCGGAAGGCGCGTCCATTCCGGGGATCCGCAAGTGGCCGGCCGCCTACCTGCCGAAGATCTTTGACGGCACGCGTGTCGATCGCACCGAATCGGTCACGCAACGGGAAGCCGAAGAAACGGCGCGGCGCCTCGCGCGCGAGGAGGGCATCTTCGGCGGTGTTTCGGCGGGCGGCGCATGCGCGGTGGCGTTGCGCATTTCGCGCGAGGTCCATGGCGCGACCATTGTTTTCGTCGTCTGCGACCGTGGCGATCGTTACCTGTCGACCGGCGTGTTTCCGGCATGACGCCGATCCTGGTCTTCGACATCGAGACGGTGCCCGATCTGCCGGGGATCCGGCGCGTCAACGATCTGCCCGCGGATTTGCCGGACGCCGCGGTCATCGACTGGTTCAGCCAGAAACGACGCGCGGCGACCGGCAGTGACTTCGCGCCGCATTACCTGCAGCAGGTCGTCGCGATTGCCTGCGCGCTGCGCAGCAAGGACGACCTCAAGATCTGGTCGGTCGGCGATCCGGGCGACCCGGAGCCGGAACTGATCCGCCGGTTCTTCGGCGGCATCGAACAACTGACGCCGCAGCTCGTGTCGTGGAACGGCGGCGGATTCGACCTGCCCGTGCTCAATCATCGCGCGCTGATCCACGGCATCAATGCGGAAAGATACTGGGACTGGGGCGACCAGGATCGCGACTTCAAGTGGAACAGCTATCTCGGGCGATACCACACCCGTCACCTCGACCTCATGGACGTGCTGGCCATGTACCAGCCGCGAGCCAATGCGGGACTCGATGCCATCGCGCGGCTGTGCGGCTTCCCGGGCAAGCTCGGCATGGATGGTAGCCAGGTCGCGGCTGCCGTTGCCGCGGGCAAGCTCGCGGACGTGCGCAATTACTGCGAATGCGACGTGCTGAACACCTACCTCGTCTATCAGCGCTTTCGGCTGATGCGGGGCGAGTTGAGCGCCGGCGAATACACCAAGGAGATCGCCCTCGCGCGCGAGCGCGTCGCGACGTCGGGCGCACCGCACTGGCAGTCCTTCATGGCGGCCTGGAGCGCCTAGAACCCCTCCCGGAATTACGCCTTCAGGAACGGTATCGGAGCGTAGCGGCCGCCCAGCGCGTCGCGCGAATCCACGCCCCACCACCGGTCCAGCACGGTGGCGTAGGCACCGCGAAAATCGAGCGCGTAGTTCGGATTGCCGTCGCCGGACAGCCGGGCGATATCCGGAGCCCCGCCGTAGAGTCCTCCCGCCACGCGTCCGCCCAGCGCAAAATGGACATTCGCGGTACCGTGGTCGGTGCCGCTGGAAACATTCTCCTTCGGGCGGCGCCCGAATTCCGCATAGGTAAGCACCACCGTGTCGTTCCATTTGTCGAGCTCGACGAGCGCGCTCTTCAATGCCACCAAACCGTCGGCAAATTCCTTCAACAAACGCGCCTGGGTGCCGGCCTGATTCGTATGCGTGTCGAAACCGGAGAGCGTCACCCTGACTACGGCGACGCCGGAGGGATTGGCGATGACCTGGCACGCAGTATGTACCGCGCTGCCGAAATTGCCCGAAGGAAACTCCGTCCTGAAGCGGAGGCGCGCGTCGAGGTGCGCGGCCGCCTGTACGATGTCGGCCTCGACCTTCTGCACATGCGCGAGCGCAGCGTTGCCCGAGATCGGCACGGGCTGCGCCAGCTTTGCCCGGCGCAGGAACTGCTCGGTATTGGCCAGCGCAATGGCGCGCGTGCCACCGCCCGCGAGCGGACCCAGGTCGCCGGAACCGATGATGACGCCGTCCGCCGCGAACGCGCGCGGCGTGGGTTGCGCGGCAAATGCACGGGTGAGCCAGCCGTCCTGCAGATACTCGGCGCTCTTCGACGCCGTGTCCCAGATCTCGATGGAACGAAAGTGCGAAAGGTTGGGGTCCGGGTAGCCCACGCCCTGCAGCACGGCCAACTGACGCTCCCGCCAGAGGGCGGCGAGCGGTTCGAGCGACGGATGCAATCCGGCGCGGTCCGACAGTTGCACGACGTCATCGCGTTTGATGGCAAGCTTCGGGCGCAGCGCGTAATAGGCGGGATCGGTGTACGGGACGAGCGTGTTGAGTCCGTCGTTGCCGCCCTTCAATTCGACGAGGATGAGGACCCGGCTGTAGTTGGCGCCGGCGGGTCCGGCGGCGCACGCAACCTGGACGTTCCCGAAGGACCACGCGGTCGCGGCGCCGAACGCCTGCACCAGAGGCAGTGCGGCAGCGGAGCGAAGAAAGCTTCGGCGGTTCATGGGCACTTCCTGGCGCGCTGGTCGGCCGTCACTTGAGCTGGTAGACCGGGTCCTGCAACGTCGCGCGGACAAAGCCGAGCGCGTCGTCGCCGGGGACTGGCGGCGCCTGCGGGGGCAGCGCAAGCAGCAGCGCCTGTGCCGCGTGTTCCCGTTCCCCGGGCGTGCTTCCTTGGCGCGCGGCGAGCCAGGTGCCTGCGTCGAAGTGCAGGTTGCGCACGCCGCGATCGGCCTCCCGCGCCAGGCGCTGCGCACGCGCCTTCGCGTCGCTCTCGTTGCCTGGCGACATCGCAACCGCCGTCATCTGCAGCGGATTTTCGTCCGCGCGCGCCAGCCGGTCGACGAACTGCTTGCGCGCCAGCAGCGTGTTGGCGTCGATCCAGGCGTTGCCGCCCGGCCAGCCCTTCACGTTGGGCGGCGCAAACAGGTTCTGGCCCATGCCCGCCGAGAGGACGGCAAAGGGCAATCCCGACGACGGCTGGATCTCCAGCTGCCGCAACGTGCCGACTACAAATTCGACCGGGCTCTTGACCAGCGTGCCGCGATTCTCGTGCGTCCAGAATGCGTCGGAAAGCAGGAGTTCGCGCAGCGCGACCTTGATGTCGTAACCGGAATTCCGGAATGCCTGCGCAATGCGCCGGATCTCGCGTGGATCCGGGTCCGGCGAGACAAATTCGCGCCAGAGTTTGGTGGTGACGAATTCCGCCGTCGCCGGCTGCGCCAGCAGGATATCGAGCACGGCATCGCCGTCGAAATTGCCCGACCTCCCGAGCACTGTCTTGTAGCCGAAGTCATGGATGCCGGGGCGAAACAGGTACTCCCCCGTTTCACGGTTCAGGCTCCAGCCGGTGAAAGCGCGCGCCGCATCCTTGATGTCCTGTTCGGTGTAGCGGCCTTCGCCGAGCGTGAAGAGTTCCATGACCTCGCGCGCGAAATTCTCGTTCGGCTGCCCCTTGCGGTTCTGCGCGCTGTCCAGATAGACGAGCATCGCCGGATCCTTTGCCGCGGCGTGCAGCAACGCGCCGAAATTGCCGAGCGCATTCGCGCGCAGCATCGCGTTCTGTCCGTACATCAGCCGCGCAATGCGCACTTTCTGCTGGCTGGACACGAAGTGGTTGTGCCAGAACAGCGTCATCCGCTCGGTCAGCGGCGAGGGCGTCGCCAGCATTTCCTGCACCCACCAGGCGCGCAGGTAAAGGCCATTGCGGATCTGCTCCTGCAGGAAGGCCTTGCGTTCGGCGTCGGGCGTATCGCGTCCCGGCGGTCGCAGCGGTCCCGCATCGAGCACCGAGGCAGGGGGCGGCGTCACCGGCGTGGTGCGCGTGTCACGGAGCAGACGCGCGACCGCATCACGGCGCGGCATCGCCGCCAACGTGCGCACTTCCGCGTCCGTCGGGCCGAAGCCCGTGCGCACAAGCAAATGCCGCGCGTCGTCGTAGCCCATTGGCATGGTCGTCGCGTGCGCCAGCGCCGCGGCGGCCAGCAGCGTCGCCAGTGCGGTGAATTGCGCGAATCGGCAGTTGCGGTTTCTCATGGGCGCGCTCGGGGGTGCGGCATCGGCGGCTGACCATTGCGGATCGCCGCCCGGTCCTGCCATCAACGCGGAAGTGTGCGTGCCTGTTGACGCCGCTGCAGTTGCGAACTGTAACGGACTGTAAACGCTACATCGTGACAGTGCCGCGCCCGATTTCGATGACGCGTCCCGAGACGAGTATGCGCCGGTCGGAGGTGACCTCGAGCCCCAGCCGGCAGGGTCGTCCCACCGCTTCGCCCTGGTCGATCATGAGTTGCTGCGGGAGCGTCGCGTTGGTCGCCAGCAGCCAGCCGCCCAGGTTGGCGCAGGCCGAGCCGGTGCCCGGGTCCTCGATGACCGAACCTTGCTTGGGAAAGAAGAAGCGTGCCAGCACGTGCCCTCCCTCGCGCGCGAAAATGTAGGCCATCGCCGGCTGGTCGTTGCTGCCGTGCGCGAGGAGCGACTCGGCGCGCGGCACCGCGCGGCGCACGGCGGCAAAGGAGGCGAGCGGAATGACCAGCTGGTCGGAACCGGTATTCACCCACAATGCCGGCGCGTCGGCCAGGTCCATCGCTTCCAGTCCCAGCATCGATGCCAGCTCCCCTCGCGATGCCGCGGGTGCGCGATACACCGGCGCGTTGGCCTGCAACGTCCACACATCGCCTTTGGCCGTCACCGGGATGATGCCGGCAGTCATTTCCAGCGTCAGCGCATTGCCGGCAGACAGGAGATCGCGGACGACATGCGCCGTGCCCAGTGTGGGATGTCCTGCGAACGGCATCTCGAAGGCCGGCGTGAAGATGCGCACCCGCGACGAAGCGCCGGCCGAGGGCAGGATGAAGGTCGTCTCCGACAGGTTGAATTGCAGGGCCAGCGCCTGCATCGTGGCGCCGTCCAAGTCCCGCGCATCCTCGAAGACACACAGCGGATTGCCGGCCAGCGGACTCTCGGCGAAGACATTGACGAGGCGAAAATCGTATTGGCGCATGATCAGGCGGCCACGGCAAACGATGCGCTGACCTGCGCATCGAGGTCGCGGGCCAGCGCACGAAACGCCGACATGTCGATGGCGTACGGCGTCACGCGTGTCGCCTCCGCGTGACGCGGGAAGTTGCGCAGGATCGAGCGGCCATAGGTAGGGTCGTAATGCATGACCAGCAGCTCATCCACGAGCGTTGTGAAGTCGCCGGCAGCGGCTGCGGCAATCCAGCGTTCGATCACCTTGTGGCCATGCACGGGCACCAGCGGCCGCAACTTGTCCGCGAGAGTCCCGGGATCTGCTATGAAATGCATGTATTCGTCCTTGAGCAGCGCGACGCGCAACTCCTTGGGCGTGTCGACGCGAACGCAGGAGGCGTTGCGCATGACGTCCAGCAGCGCATCGGGAACCTGAATTGCGCCGATCTTCCGGCTCTCCGACTCCACGTAGACAGGGCGCACCGGATCGAAGCGCTCCAGTGCCGTGAGGAGCCCGGTATCGAAAGCCTTCTGCGCCGGCTGGGGATCGCCGGGCAGGTCGCCCAGCAGCGAACCACGGTGGCGCGCGAGCCCTTCCAGGTCCAGAACCTGCGCGCCTTCCGCATGCAGCGCGGCCAGCAGCCGGCTCTTGCCCGAGCCGGTCAGTCCGCACACGACGACGTAGCGGAACCGGGCGGGGATATCGGCCAGCGCCGCGACGACATGCCGGCGCCACGTGCGGTACCCGCCGTCCAACTGCACGGCGCGCCAGCCGATCTCGTTCAGCACGTGCGCGAGCGACGCGCTGCGCTTGCCGCCGCGCCAACAATACACGGCAGGCGCCCAGTCACGCGGTTTCGCCGCGCAATGCAACTCCACGATGCGGGCGATATTGCGCGCCACCATCGCCGCGCCCAGCTTGCGTGCGGCGAACGCGGAATCCTGCGCGTGCAGCGTGCCGACCTGCTTGCGCTCTGCGTCGTTCAGCACGGGCAGGTTCACGGCGCCCGGAAGGTGATCGATGGCGAATTCGGCGGGGCTGCGCACATCGATGCGCTCGGGGTAATCGGGCAACGACGCGAGGCCGATCTTCGTGCCCGGGCCGTGCCGTGGAGCAGCGTGGGTCATTTGCGCAGCAGCGGTTGCAGCGTGGGCCAGACGTTGTCGAGCAATTTCGCCTGCGCCTGCGCCGTCGGATGAATCCGGTCCGGCTGGAACAGCGCCAGGTCGTCGCCGAAGCCCGTGAAGAACGCGGGCACGATCGGCACGCGTTTGGCCTTGGCGACTTCGGCGAACAACGCGCTGAAGTCGCGTACGTAGGCGGGTCCGTAATTCGGCGGCAATTGCATGCCGACGATCAGCACGCGGGCCTTCGCGTCCTGCGCCGTGGCGACCATGCTCTCGAGGTTGGCGCGCGTGGCGGCGAGGTTGCCGCCGCGCAGCGCGTCATTGCCGCCCAGTTCGATCACCACGATCGCCGGCGTGTGCTGCGCGAGCAGCGCCGGCAGCCTGGCGCGACCGCCCGCCGTCGTGTCGCCGCTGATCGAGGCGTTGACCACCGAATGGCGATAACCGTCCGCCTTGAGCCGGGCGTCGAGCAGCGCAACCCAGCCCGTGCCGGCGGCAAGGCCGTAGCCGGCGGAAATCGAGTCGCCGAGGACGAGGAGAACGGGCGCAGCACCGGTCGCGCGCGCAGGCGCGGACAGCAGGAGTCCAAGGGTGAACACCGCCAGGATCAGAAAGCGTGCGCGATAGAGCGACATCGGTTCGAGGCCTCGATCAGATCCTTATTGGTTAACTGGCAATTGTAGCGTGCCCGGGTGCCGGCCTTCGCCGCGCCATGTCGCAGGCTACAATGCGCGGGTGCCGAGTGTCGTCGCACTTGCGTGTGGCGGCCCGTGGCCTGTCCAGGCGAGCGCCCTTGCAAACCGCAGCCTTCAACCGCATGTGTCGACTCGGCTGTGAATGATCGCGGAACCCTCCATTGCGCCGCGCCGCGGCGGTCGCCATCGTCCCTTTCATGCCCGAACCCATCATCCACGCCGAAGCGCTGACCAAGATCGTCAGGAGCGGCGACGCGCCGCTGACCATCCTCGACGACGTGACCTTCGCGGTCGAACCGGGCGCGTCGATTGCCGTAGTCGGTGCATCCGGCTCCGGCAAGACCACGCTGCTCGGTCTGCTGGCCGGTCTTGACCGGCCGACGTCGGGAGAAATCCGCATCGACGGCGCGACCTTGTCCGGTCTCGATGAAGATGCGCTGGCCGCCATGCGCCAGCGGCTGCTTGGTTTCGTGTTCCAGTCGTTCCAGTTGCTGCCGGCGCTGACGGCGCTGGAAAACGTGATGCTGCCGCAGGAACTCGCCGGCGCCGCGGACGCCGAAGCACGCGCGCGGATCTGGCTCGATCGCGTCGGCCTCGCCAGAAGGACGACGCATTACCCCCGGCAGCTGTCCGGCGGCGAGCAGCAGCGGGTCGCGATCGCGCGCGCGTTCTCAGGCGAGCCCAAACTGCTGATGGCCGACGAGCCCACCGGCAACCTGGATGGGGCCACGGGCGCGGAGATCGCGGATCTCATGTTCCGGCTGAATCGCGAACACGGCACGACGCTCGTGCTGGTCACGCACGACCTGACGCTCGCGGCACGTTGCGGGCGCAGGCTTTCGCTCGCGGCAGGGCGGATCATCGGTGACGAACGCCGCCAACTCGCGCCGACCGTCTCCTAGAAGATGAACACGCTGCGTCTTGCCTTCCGCCTGCTGCGCCGCGACTGGCGCGCCGGCGAGTTGCGCGTGCTGGCGGCCGCGCTGGTGCTGGCGGTGGCCAGTGTCGGTACCGTCGGGTTCTTTGCCGATCGGGTCAAGGGCGCACTCACGCGGCAGGCGAACCTTCTTCTCGGCGCGGATGTGATGATTTCCGGCGACCGCCCGCTGCCGCCTGCGTTCGCCGATGCTGCGCGTTCCCGCGGACTGGTCACCACTCCCGTCATTCGCTTCAACAGCATGGTGCAACCCAACGCGCAGACCGGCACCGATGCGGTTCCCGTGCTGACCGATGTGAAGGCGGTGGGCGACGGCTATCCGCTGCGCGGGGCAATCACGCTGAACGACGCTGCCAATCCCGAAGGAGCGCCGACGCAACGCATTCCGGCGCGCGGCGAAGCCTGGCCGGATATCCGCCTCGCGCAGCGGTTGGGCCTGAAAGTGGGCGATCCCATCACCGTCGGCGAGTCCACGCTGCGTGTCAGCGCCATCCTGAAGGACGAACCCGAAGTTGCCGGGGCGATGTTCGCGCTGGGCCCGAAGCTTCTGCTCAACATCGACGACGTCCCGGCGACGAATCTGCTGCAGCCGGGCAATCGCGCGACGTGGAGGCTGCTGATCGCCGATCGTTCGGGGCGCGGTGCGCTGGATGCGTATCGCGAAGCGCTGTTGCCGCAGTTGAAGGCGGGCCAGCGGGTGGAAACCGTGCGCGACCTGCGGCCCGAGGTTCGGCAGACCCTCGATCGTGCGGAGAAATTCCTGGGGCTGGCGGCGCTGGTCGCGGTGCTTCTTGCGGCCGTTGCCGTGGCGCTCGCGGCATCACGGTACCTGCGCCGGCATCTCGACGCGGCTGCGATGTTCCGGTGCTTCGGCGCGAAGGTCCTGCAGACGCTGGCGCTGTTCTTCGTGCAGTTCTTCGTCCTGGGTGTGGCCGCGAGCGCCGTAGGCGTGGCACTTGCGCTGGGTGGCCAGCAGGTCCTCGTATCGCTGATGTCCTCCGTGGTCGCCACGGACCTGCCGCCGCCATCGTGGATGCCGGGTCTCGCCGCGTTCTGCACCGGATTGCTGCTGCTCTTCGGTTTCGCGGTGCCGCCGCTGGTTGCGCTGGCACGCGTGCCGCCGCTGCGCGTGCTGCGGCGCGACCTTCCCCGGCCTCGCGCTGGCGGTGTGCTGGCCTACGTGCTCGGCGCGGCAACCATCGCCTTGCTGATCGGGTGGCAGGCCGGCGAGGTGGAGGCGGGTCTCATCATGGTCGGCGGAGTCGCGGGCCTGCTCGTCGTGGCGGCGTTGGCGGCTTGGGTGCTGCTCGCGCTGCTGAAGCGCCTGCCGCAGCGCGGCGTGACGTGGCGTTTCGGCCTTGCCAACCTGCGCCGGCGCGCGCTGGCGTCGAGCCTGCAAATCGGCGCACTGGCGCTGGGGCTGATGGCGCTGTTGCTGCTGACGGTGGTTCGGGGCGACCTGATGCGCAACTGGCGGGCAAGCCTGCCGCCCGACGCACCCAACCAGTTTCTCATCAATGTAATGCCCGATCAGGTCGCCGACGCGCGCGCCGAGCTCGCAAGGGGAATCGGCAGCGACGTGCCGTTTCGCCCGATGGTGCGGGGGCGCCTGGTGGCCGTGAATGAAGCCGCTGTCGACACCGCCAGGTTTGCCGATGTTCGGGCGCGCCGGTTGGCCGAACGCGAATTCAACCTGTCGTGGACGGACGCACTGCCGAAGGGCAATCGCGTCGTTCAGGGCGAATTCTGGAAGCCCGGCGCCACCGGGGTCGAGGCCGGCATGTCGCTGGAGGAGGGCATTGCGGAAACGCTTGGCGTGAAGCTCGGCGACGCGCTGACTTTTGACATCGCCGGGACGCGAGTCACGACCCGGGTGACCAGCCTGCGCAAGGTCGACTGGGACAGCTTCCGCGTGAACTTCTTCGCGCTGTTTCCGCCCGGCCCTCTCGATGCCTTGCCGGCGACCTATATTGCCGCGTTTCGTGCGCCCGAGGGGAGCAGCGCGTGGCTGCCGCCGCTCTTGCGCAAGAATCCGAACATTCTTGCCATCGATATCGGCGAGATCGTGCGTCAGGTGCAGGGCATCGTCGACAGCGTGTCGCGTGCGGTCGAATTCGTCTTCCTGTTCACGCTCGCCGGAGGTTTGCTGGTGTTGCAGGCGGCCATCGCGGCGACGCAGGATGAGCGCAAGTTCGACGCCGCGATCCTGCGCACGCTTGGCGCGTCGCAGCGCCAACTGGTGAGCGCGCAGATTGCCGAGTTCCTGTTGTTGGGCGCGCTGGCCGGCCTGGTCGCGGCCGCAGGTGCCACTGCGGTCGGATGGGCGCTGGCCGAGCGCGTCTTCAAGTTCCCGTTCGTGCCCAGCGCACTCGTCTGGGTCTACGGCATTGTCGGCGGCGCGCTGGCCGTCACGCTGGCCGGCTGGCTCGGCACGCGCGGGTCGGCGCGCATGTCCCCGCTGGCGGTGATCCGGCAACTCGCTTGATGTAAAAATTGCCTGTTATTGCAGTCCTGGTGCACACTTTGCACCGCGGTGGCCCCATGGTCGCCCTCCGGACTGTCATGAATACCCTCTCCGAAAGCCTGGCGTTGGCCGCGGGCCTGGTCACGCATTTCGACACGCACCTGGTGGAAATCGTGATGCTGTCCCTGCGGGTCAGCCTTACCGCAACGTTGTTGGCTGCCTGCCTGGGCATGCCTTTGGGCGCGGCGATCGCGGTGGGCCGCTTTCCCGCGCGACCTGCGCTGGTCGTCGTGCTCAACGCAATGATGGGTCTGCCGCCGGTGGTCGTCGGCCTGGTCGTCTATCTGCTGCTGTCGCGTGCGGGACCGCTCGGCGCGTTGGGCCTGCTGTTCACGCCCGGCGCGATGGTGTTCGCGCAGACCATCCTCATCACGCCCATCATCGCCGCGCTCACGAGCCAGATCGTGGCCGACGCCTGGACGGAATATCGCGAGCAGCTCACTTCCCTCGGAGCAGGGACCTATCGCGCGGCCATGACCTTGCTATGGGACACCCGGTACTCACTGGCCACGGTGCTTCTTGCCGGATTCGGCCGCGCAATCGCCGAGGTCGGCGCGGTGATGATCGTCGGGGGCAACATCAATGGCGTCACCCGCGTGATGACGACGACGATCGCACTCGAAACCAGCAAGGGCGATCTGCCGCTGGCGCTGGCGCTGGGATTGGTGCTGATCGCGATTGTCGTGCTGTTGAACGCCCTGGCCCAGGTGACTCGCGGATGGGCGAAGGTTCGCTTTGGCTGATTTCGTCACCGGACTGCCGATCGCATTGAGCCAGGCTGCCGCGGCGCCCGGCGGTGTGCCGGTGCTGACCGGAATCGACCTCGTGCTCGCTGCCGGAGGTCGCACCGTTCTGCTCGGTCCCAACGGCGCGGGCAAGAGTACGCTGCTGCGGGTCCTGCACGGGCTGATTCCTCCCAGCGCCGGTTCCATCACGTGGGGCGACGCAACGACTCGGCCGCCTGGGCAGGCGATGGTATTCCAGCGACCGGTGATGCTGCGCCGCTCCGCTGGGGACAACGTCCGCTATGCGCTGGACCTGGCCGGCGTGCACGGGGCGGAAGCCGATGCGCGCATCGCCGAGGCACTGGACGAAGTCGGGCTGCGCACCCTCGCGGCGCGTCCGGCACGTGTACTTTCTGGCGGCGAGCAGCAGAAGCTCGCATTTGCCCGCGTGTGGGCATTGCGCCCGGAGATCCTGTTCCTCGACGAGCCGACGGCGAGCCTCGACCCGGCCGCCGCCCGCTCCGTCGAGAAAATCATCGCCGACATCCACCGGCGCGGCACGACCATCGTCATGACCACGCACAATCTCGTGCAGGCGAAACGGCTGGCCGATGACGTTTTGTTCCTGCACGGTGGGCGCATTACGGAGCGCACGCCTGCTCGGGAATTTTTCATGACGCCGCGCTCACCCGAGGCGGTCGCCTTTCTGGAAGGAGAACGTCTGTGAATCGCCGCAATTTCCTCGCCTTTGCCCTCCTCGTCGTCGCGCTCATGCCGCCGGCGGGCGCGCAGGACAAGTTCATTGTCGTCGCATCGACGACATCCACCGAGCAATCGGGACTCTTCGGGCACCTCCTGCCGATATTCGAACAGGACACCGGGATTGGCGTGCGCGTCGTGGCCCTGGGCACGGGACAGGCCCTCGACATGGCTCGACGCGGCGACGCTGACGTGGCGTTCGTCCACGACACGGCGGCGGAGGAGAAATTCATCGCAGAAGGATATGGCGTCAAGCGCTTTCCGGTCATGTACAACGATTTTGTACTGATCGGACCGAGGGGTGACCCGGCCGGCGTCGCCGGGGGCACCGACATACTGACGGCGATGCGCAAGGTCGCGGCAGCGCAGGCACCCTTCGTGTCGCGAGGCGACAAGAGGGGAACGCATGCGGCCGAGCTGCGCTACTGGAAGGATGCGGGTGTGGATCTCGATGCGAAAAAGGGCGCGTGGTACCGCGACACCGGTTCGGGCATGGGCCCGACGCTCAATACGGCATCGTCGATGAATGCCTACGTGCTGGCCGATCGCGGCACCTGGCTCGCGTTCAGGAACCGCGGCGATCTCACGATCCTGGTGGAAGGCGACAAGCGGCTCTTCAATCAGTATGGCGTGATGCTCGTCAATCCGGCCAGGCATCCGCACGTGAAGGCTGCCTTGGGGCAGCAGTTCATCGACTGGCTGGTGTCGCCGCGGGGCCAGGCGGCCATCGCCGGCTATAAGATCGGCGGCGAGCAGCTGTTCTTTCCCAACGCGAACGGCTGAGCCGGAGCGGCGGATACAATCGCAGCAGTATCGACGTGCAACGATCACTGAAAGGAATTCAACATGCAAACCAGCGCGCGCAATCACTTCTCCGGCACGGTCAAGGAACTGGTCAAGGGACCTGTTTCCACCGAAGTAACCATCACGGTGGGCGTTGGCTTTGACATCGTCGCCACGATCAGCACGCGTTCGGCGGAAGGCCTGGCGCTTGCGGTAGGAAAGCCCGTGCAGGCGCTCATCAAGGCAAGCAATGTCATCGTCGCCGTTGGCTGACCGGTTTCGGCAGGGGTACCTGCTGCGCCTGTCCGCTGCGGCGGCATTCGCCATCCTCGCCACGGCGTCCGTGCATGCAGCCGAGGAGCTTGACGCGAGCCGCGTCACGACGACGCTCGCGGTGCGCGGCAACGTGGCCAAGCCGATGAACCTGTCGGTGGCGGATCTCGCGAAATTGCCGGTACTGCGGGTCGACGACACCCGGGTCGTGCGAGCGGGAGGTGGAGCCGGCGAAACGGCGCGGCACTTCGCAGGTTGCCTGCTGCGCGATCTGTTGAATGCCGCCCAGCTGACCGAAGGTGGTCGCCACGACCTGCGCCGGACGATCATTGTCGCCACGGCCAGCGACGGCTACAAGGCGGCATTCTCCTGGGCCGAACTGTTCAACACGACAATCGGTGACGGCGTCCTGATCGTCTATGAGCGCGATGGCGCGCCGCTTGGCAACGAGGAAGGGCGCATCGCGCTGGTCTCGCTCAAGGACACCCGGCCTGGACCGCGCCACGTGAAATGGCTGTCGGCGATCGACGTCGTCCGCGTGCCGGATTGACAGACAGACCGCCATGACGTGTCGATGCGTGGCGTTTGTGCAGGAATGCCCGCGCTGGGCAGGACGGGTCGCGATGGTGACGACGATCACAAGTGCCCTGCTGAGTGCGTCCATTTCGGCCCATGCGGCGTCCGAGCGACTGTTCGCGGCCGGCAGTCTGCGCGACGCGTTTGTCCAGCTGACTGCAGCATACAAGGAAAAGACGGGCGTGCAGTTCGATCCGCTGTTCGGCCCGTCCGGGAAGCTGCGCGAACAAATTCAGCGGGGCGATGTGCCGGCGTTATTCGCGTCGGCCTCGATTGAACATACCGATGTGCTGGCCAGGGCCGGTATCCTGCGCGAAAGCGTGGTCCTTGCGCGCAATCGGTTGTGCGTTCTCGCGGCCCCGGGCGTGGTGCTCGATGGCAGGCGTTTGCTCGACAGTCTGCTCGATCCAGCTGTTCGTGTCGGCACTTCGACGCCGGGTGCCGACCCGTCGGGCGATTACACGTGGACATTCTTTCGCAATGCCGACAGGGCCGTGCCGGGGGCCTTTGCCACGCTCGATGCGAAGGCGCTGAAACTGACCGGTCGCGACGTCGATCCCCAGCAACCGGACTCACCGTACGCGACCATCCTGCTCAAGGACCGCGCGGCCGACGTTTTCATCACCTATTGCACCAACGCGGCCGCTGCCGCCGGTCGTGAATCCGAACTGACCTGGGTGCGCATTCCCGACAGCCTCAACGTCGGTGCCGTCTATGGCATAGGTGCAGCAATGTCGGCTAGTGCCGGCGCCGCAGGATTCGTGCAATTCGCACTCGGTGAGCAGGGACGTGCAATCCTCGCGGACTTCGGATTCGACGGACCCTGACGGTTCGGCGCTAGGTATTGCAGACCACCCGGCCCGTCGCCGCGACGTCATAGCCGCCCAGGGCTTTCGCCTGCGCGGCGAATGCCTCGGTGCGCAGGAAGGCGAGCAACGCCTGCACCTGGGGTTCGAAATAGGTGCGGCGATGCAGGACGAGATCGAGGCGCTCGATGGCGAGCGGAATGAATGAGAGGCCATGCGTGCGGGCCGCGGCTTCGATGGCCACGCCGGCATCGGCATGCCCGTCATGGATTGCCGCAGCGAGGTCCGTTTCCGCCAGAGAGGAACGCGGCAGCCAGTGGAGCTTGCCGGCGTCGACCTTCGCCCGATCGAGCAGATGCAGGAACAGGTGCTGGCTTCCCGCCTCCGGCTGGCGCGGCGCGACACGCGCGTGTTTCCTGGCCAGATCGGCAAGCGACTTGATCCGCAGCGGATTGCCGGCAGCGAGCAGCAGCCCCTGGACCCGCTGCGCCCACTCGATGACCACGACTTCCCCCGTGCCCATCCGTTGCCGCACGAGCGGAACGTTGTAAGCGCCTGTCGCCGGGTCGAGCCAGTGCATTGCGGCAACGGAGGCTTCTCCGCGCGCCAGGCGTTCGAGGCCTGCGCTGCTCCCGCAGGCCAGGATGGCGAGTCCGCAACGGGAATCGCGCACCGCCCATTCCAGCAGGGGATCGTGGCTGCCCGCAATGATCGGCGGCGCCGTTGGGGAGGAAACCTGCGGGGCGCCCGATTTGGCAGCCAGCCACGCGTCGATCTGCGCCTTGGGAAAGAGCAGCTTGCCGGTGGCGCGAATGTGCGGCAGCGTGTTGTTGCGGACCAGATCGTAGACGCGCCGCTCGCGGAGCCGCAGATAGGCGGCGACCTCGCGCGTGTCCATCATCTCGGCGGATGGCGCGCGCTCAGTGGGCGATGTCTTCGGTGTCTTGGTCCGCGGCACGCTGCAATTCTGCCACGGGCGTCCTATTTGCCGGCCAGGATCGACTCCCGCGACAGCATGCGCGTCACCAGGAATAGCACGCCGACCGCGAGTGCCAGCGGGGCCGCAAAGGACGCGGCAAGCTGCGCGAGCGGGATGCCTTCACCGCGCAACACCTGTCCCAGCAGCGAAAACTGGCCGGAGATCGGGATCCAGGCGATCCAATCCGGTTCCTTCTTCTGCTGGACCAGCTGGACGACCGGAATGATGGACACCGCAAAGATCACCAGCGAGACACTGGCCTGCGCCTCCTTGAACGTGCGGCTGCGCGCCCCCATGAACAGCATGATCGCCGGCAGCAGCGCGATCAGCGGCACCAGCACGACCAGGAACCACGCCAGCTCGCGGGCGCTGAACAGGAAGGGTACGCCCACGGCAGGCAGCGGTGCGAAACGCAACGTCAGGTAGTAGCCGGTCAGCGTCAGGACGACGACGGCGGCGTTGAACGTCGTGACGGCCAGCCATTTGCCCGCGACGAGCTCCGCCGGACGGGCCGGCGTCATCAGCAGCGGCTCCAGCGACTGCCGCTCGCGCTCCCCGGCCGTGGCGTCGAGTGCGACGGCCATGCCTCCCATGACGGCCGCGAAGAGACCGTAGTACGCCAGGAAGAACAGCAGGAAAGCGCCGCTTTGCTGCGGAGTCGCGAGGTCGATGCTCTCGACGTTGAGCGGATTGCCGACCGTGGGCGCGACGCCACGCAGCAACAACCGCTGCGAGCCCCATTGCCGATTGTAGGAGCGCAGCTGCGACTCGGTTTCGCGGATCGCTGCCTGCGCGCGGTCGCGCGACCGGTCGTAGATGAGCCTTACTGTCCCGGCCTTGCCTTCGGCCACATCGGCCTCGAATTTCTCGTCGATGACGAGCACGACATCCATTTCGCCGCCCCGGATCTTCGCCTCGTAGTCCTCGGGAGCCGAGGTGAGCGTGACCTGCTGTCGTTCGAGATAGCTGACCAGCGCCGGCGCATGTTCGCGCCCGACGGTTGGCAGCTTCAGGTCACGGACCTTGTCGAGCTGGCTCGCAATGACCGAGAACATGAGCAGCAGGACGATCGGGCCGGCGATCAACGCAGGGAGCAGCGTGACCAGCATCGTGCGGCGGTCGCGAAACGTATCGAGCAACTCCTTGCGCGCTACCGCGAGGACACGCGCGAACGGGGTGGCGGAGGGGCGGGCGGTGCTCACGCGGCCAATCCTTCGCCGGTTCCGAGCAGCGACACGAAGGCATCCTCGAGCGTCGCCGCGCCCGACTGCGCGATCAGTTCGACTGCCGTTCCTGCAGCCACCACGCGGCCGGCACCCAGAATGACGATGCGGTCGCACAATGCGGCGACCTCCTGCATCACGTGCGACGAGAACAGCAGGCACTTGCCTTCGCCGCGCAGCTGCCGCAGCTGCTCGCGCAATGCGCGCACGCTCATGATGTCGAGGCCGTTGGTGGGCTCGTCGAGCAGGATCGTGGCCGGATCGTGCACCAGCGCGCGGGCAATGGCCACCTTCATCTTCTCGCCCTGCGAGAACCCCTGGGTGCGGCGGTCGGCCAGCGCATCGAGCCCCAGCGTGTGGATCAGGGTTTCGATGCGCGTCTCGAGGAACTCGCCCGAAAGTCCGTGCAACGTGCCGTAGTAGCGGATGTTCTCGCGCGCCGTCAGGCGTGGGTACAGGCCGCGTGCGTCCGACAGCACGCCGATGCGTTCACGCACTGCATAGCGCTCGCGCACGACGTCGAGGCCGCCGATGGACGCGCCACCAGCGTCGGGCACGATGAGCGTGGCCAGCATGCGCAGCAGCGTCGTCTTGCCCGCGCCGTTGGGGCCGAGCAGGCCGGTGATCTGGCCGTCCGGCGCCGCAAAGGTCACGTCGCGCACGGCATGAATCTCGCCGCGCTTGCCGAAGGACTTGGTCATGCCCTGCGCGTCGATCATGGCTGCGGCTCCAGGCGATCCGGCCACAGCGGCGGAGCGCGGCTCTGTTCGAAATAGGCGATGCACGATGCCGACAGGCCGGTGAACGCCGCGTCCTCGACGAACGCCGCAATGAGGCGCGGCCCGCACGCCGCGGGCGAGACGATGTGGCCGTACCCTGGTGCGACGATGTGTTTGCTGTTGGGCAGCGTCTGCGCCACCGCGGCGCCATAGGCAGGCGGCGTGACCGGATCCATGCCGCCCGAGAACAGGAGCACCGGCTTGTCGCTGCGGACGGGGTCCGTGAAGTCGGCGGGCATGCTGCCGCGCGGCCAGACCTTGCACACGGCGATGGCATTGTCCGCGATGCCGCGCGCGGGAAGGTCCGCCAGCGCCTTCTCCTGCGCCCCGGGCGCAATGCGCGGAACATCCTCGGCGCAGGTGACCGAAAAGTGGAGCGCGGCGTTCATCTGCTCGGCGACATTGGTGGTGAACGATTGCGTGGCGGCGAACAGCGGGCCATAGTCGCCGGCCGCGGCCAAGGCGAGCATCTCGGGCAGCAGCATCGACAATTCCGGCGCGTAGGTGAGGGGTTGCAGGAGTCCCAGCACGACGTCGAAGGTTACGTGCAGCCGCGACGCTTTGCCCGTGCGCGGATCGATGCCCTCGACATCGCGCCCGTCGGGGCCAAGCGTCCTTGCGATCGCCGCCAGCGTGGCCGCCGGATCGGGATGGGCCTTGGCGCAGGCGGGAGACGCGCGGCACGCGCGAAAGACCGCGTCGAGAACATCCTGCCGCGTGCGCCAGATGTCCAGCGTGATGATCATCGACGGCGGTGCCACGCCATCGAGCGTCACCGTTCGTACCCGGTCCGGGTGCCGGCGCAGATATTCCTGGGCGACGCGCGTGCCATAGCTGCCGCCCCAGAGATTCCACCGCGCATAGCCGAGTGCGTCGCGCATGGCTTCGAGATCGGCCAGCCACGCGGTCGTCGTGTACTGCGCGACGTCCACCCCCTGCGCGGCGAGCTCAGCCGCGCATTGACGTGCTCGCGGTACGGGATCGGTTTCCATCGATTCGTCGTCCCGCGGCTTGAAGGCGTCGCAGGCAAGCGGCGACGAGCGGCCCGTGCCGCGCTGGTCGATCAGGACGACGTCGCGCGCACGCCGGATCTCGTTCAAGCGCGATGCAAACGGCGCCAGCGTCGAGGCCGCCTGGCCGGGACCTCCGGCCAGGATGAGCAGCGGATCCTCCTTGGGCGAAAGGGTGTTGGCGGGTAGCACCGCAGCGAAGATCCTGATCTTGCGGCCGCCCGGCTTGCTGCGGTCCTCCGGCACCTCGATTTCGCCGCATTGGGCAAGACTCGAGAGGTTGGACAGCCGGCATTCATGCAAGCTCACGCTCCGTGTCCGCGCGGAGTCGCCGCCGCAGCCCGCCAGAAGCGCGATGGCCGCCACGGCGAGCGGCGCGCGGCCAATGCGGCAGGATCGGAGCAGGTGGATGAGCATGGCGACGGATGGTAGCAAATGCATCGGCGACGGCGGGACCCATGCGACGACTTGCCGGAACTGCGGCCTGACCGGCCCCCATGTCGCCTGGGCAGCGCCCGCGTATACTTTTGCGCACGATCATGACCACGCGCGACATTGAACCCGGCATCGTCACGGACTTGGCCGACCGCCTTAGCTACGGCGGTTACCTTCACCTGGACCAGTTGCTTGCTGCGCAGGCCCCTTTGTCCGGTGGTCCGGGCCAGGCGCCGCGCCACGACGAGATGCTGTTCATCATCCAGCATCAGGTCTCCGAACTGTGGATGAAGCTCATGATCCACGAATTGAAGGCCGTGATCGGCCATGTCCGTGCCGATGCGCTGGACGCGGGTTTCAAGATCCTGGCGCGCGTGAAACTCATCCAGAAGCAGCTGTTCGAGCAATGGGGCGTTCTGGAGACGCTCACGCCATCGGAGTACGAGGCGTTTCGTCCGGCACTGGCCAGCTCGAGTGGATTCCAGTCCGCGCAATACCGCGCGCTCGAATTCCTGTTGGGCAACAAGAGCGCCAGGATGCTGGAGGTCTTCCGCCATGACGCCGTGATCAGCGCCGAACTGGGCGCGCTGCTGCATGCGCCGTCCCTCTACGACGAGTTCCTGCGTCATCTTGCGCGCCGCGGACTGCCCGTGCCGGGGACATGCCTGCGGCGCGATTTCACGCAGCCCTACGTCCGGCATCCCGACCTGTTGCCCGTGTTCAAGGCCATCTACGACGATCCGAAGCGGTGGTGGGACGCGTACGACATGTGCGAGAAGCTCGTGGACATCGAGGAAGGATTCCAGCTCTGGCGATTCCGGCACATGAAGACCGTCGAGCGCATCATCGGGCACAAGACCGGCACGGGCGGCTCGTCGGGCGTGAGCTTCCTCAAGAAGGCGCTCGATCAGACGTTCTTTCCCGAGCTGATCGACGTGCGGACCGTCATTGGCGCCCGCTGACCAGGCGGCATCCGGCCTGCGCCGCGGTTGCGCGATCGAGGCCGCCGTGGCCGCGATGGGCCCGGGCCCGCTGACCGAAGCGTCGCTGCAGCGCCATGTCGCTCCATTGTTCTCGCGGGTGCGCGCCGCGTTGCACGACCGCGTCTATCTCGCCAACCATTCGCTCGGGCGCCCGCTGGACGCCGTCGACGACGACGTGCGCGAGGGCGTGGCCGCCTGGTACGCGCGCATGGGCGACGCGTGGGAAGACTGGGACGGTGAGATGCAGGCGTTTCGCCAGCGCCTTGCGGTGCTGCTCAATGCGGGGCGCGGCGACTGCGTGGTGCCCAAGTCCAGTGCCGGCCAGGGACTGCGTGCGATCCTCAACACATTCGACTCGATACCACGCGTCGTCGCCACGAAGGGCGAGTTCGATTCACTGGACGTGATCCTGCGCGAATATGCGCGGCGCGGACGCATTTCGCTCGCGCTGGTCGATCCGCAGGGCGACGGGCGCTTCGATACGGCCGATATCGTCGCCGCCATCGGCACGCGGGCGGACCTGGTCGTCGTCTCGCAGGTCATCTTCTCGACCGGGCAGCGGTTGGCCGACCTGCCGCAGATCGTCACGGCCACGCACCGCGCGGGCGGGCGCCTGTTGCTCGATGTTTACCACTCGCTTGGCGTGTTTCCGGTCGACGTCGCGGCTCTCGACGTCGATTTTGCCGTCGGCGGCAGCTACAAGTATCTGCGTGGCGGTCCGGGCGCGTGCTTCCTGTATCTCCATCCGCGCCATCTCGACGGTTCGCTGCGCACGCTCGACACGGGCTGGTTCGCCAAGCGCGATCCCTTCACCTACGCCCGGCCCGATCCACCGCAGTATGGCGAAGGAGGCGACGCCTTCCTCGAGTCGACGCCGCCGGTGCTGCCCTTCTATCAGGCGCGCGCGGGTCAGGTCTTCACGCTGCGCATGGGGGTCGACCGCCTGCGCGCGCATTCGCTGGCGATGCAAAGGCGCCTTACCGGCCTGTTGCGCGACCGGGGCTTTGCCGCGCAGGGTGGCACGGAGGACCGCGGCGCCTTTGTCGTCGTGGTCGACGACCGCGCGGTGACGAGGGCAGGACAGCTGCAGGATGCCGGCATCGTCACGGATGCGCGGGGCCGCTGCCTGCGACTCTGCCCGGACCTGTTGACGACGGATGCGGAACTCGTGGCCGCCGCCGAAGCGCTGGCCGCGATCGCACGGTAGCGCCGCACGACCTTAATGCGGGTGCGTGCGGTGCGCCTGCAGTTCGTCGGCCACCGGCGAGCGCATGCGGACCTCGGCGTGCACCGGGATATCCCGGCGACTGCCGTCCGCGGCCTCGATGGTCAACGTCAGCACAAGCCGGTCACCGAGCCTGGCGCTCCGGACCAGTTTGATCGGAGTGACAGTGCGCGATGGCGTGAGGTTCAGCGGAACAGTGACTGGGCGTCCGGTGGGTTCGCCCGCTGCAGCGCGTGTACCCACTTGACGAAGGGCAGGTCGTAGCGCTCCTTCAGTTCGGCCGCGCGATGGCGCAATTGCGCGACGGTCACCGGCGCCGGCGGATCCGCGAAAGCACTGACCAGCACGTTCTTCGAGTCCGCGGACGGAAGCAGCACCAAGCCGCTGCCGAATGTTTCGCGCAGATGCCGCTTGGTCTGTCCGTGACCGCGTACCCGGCCGAAGACGTTGGCGACCAGCACGCCCTGCGGTGCCAGTCGGGCACGGCAGGCCCGGTAGAATTCGGGCGATTCGAGCTTGCCGGGGCGCGCGCGATGGTCATAGCCGTCGACGAAGATCGCGTCGAATTGCAGCGCTGCCTGCTGCACATAGTGGAAGCCGTCGCCGACCTGCACGTCGAGGCGGTCGTCGTCCTGCGGCAATCTGAAGAACTGATGCGCGACCTGGACCACGTCGCGGTTGATTTCGATGACCGTCACGTGCGCGTCCGGCATTTCGTGGCGGAAATGGCGAAGGAGCGAGCCTGCGCCCAAACCGATCATCAGCACATTGCGCGGCGCAGGGCGGAACAGCAGGAACGCCAGCATCGCCTGCGTGTAGGCGAGCACCAACCGGTTGGGCTTTGAGAGCCGCATGGCGCCCTGCACCCAGTCCGTTCCGAAGTGCAGATAACGGATCCCGGCCTCCTCCCGGATGTCGATGCTGTGACTCATCGGCGGGCCGATCCGCTTACGCTCCGGTGCTCCTGATGATCAGGCGAACCAGCAGGAGCAGCGAGAAGATCACCAGCGCCGCGCCGATCAGGCCGGCAACGATGAAGTGCTGCGGCTTGATGCTCGAGGCATCGGCCAGCAGGTCGCGGCCTTTCCGGACGCCGAAAAAGCTCCAGAACACCGCCAGGACGACGCGCAGGAACCCGGGCGGGTCGCGTGCGGGGAGGGGTTTCCGGGCAGGTTCCGGATCGGATTCGGTCATGGCAATGGTCGATGTTCAGCACCTACAGCAGTGCGGTGACGCCCCGAGCTTAACAGCAGCCGGACGGGCTCCCCATACCCGTTGAAACCGCAGGGTCTTCCCCCATATTAAGTATAGATTCGTATCCAGGGGGATTGCCATGCGCTTCGACAAACTGACCACCAAGTTCCAGCAGGCGTTCGCGGATGCCCAAAGCCTGGCGCTTGGCCATGACAACGGCTTCATCGAGCCACAACATCTGCTCGCCGCCCTGCTTGCGCAGGAGGACGGCGGCACCACGTCGCTGCTCGCGCGCGCCGGTGTGCAGGTGCCCAAACTGCAGACCGCGCTCAAGGCGTCCATCGACCGGCTGCCCAAGGTCGAAGGACAGGGCGGCGAGATCACCGTATCGCGCGATCTGAACAACCTGCTCAACCTGACCGACAAGGAAGCAACCAAGCGCGGCGATCAGTTCATCGCCAGCGAACTGTTCCTGCTCGCGCTGACCGGGGACAAAGGCGATACCGGCCGCATCGCGAAGGAGGCGGGGCTCAACCGCAAGGCGCTGGAAGCCGCCATTGAGGCGGTGCGCGGCGGTGGCGGCGTCGATTCGCAGGAAGCCGAAGGCCAGCGCGAGGCGCTCGCCAAGTACACGATCGACCTCACCGCGCGGGCACGCGAAGGCAAGCTCGATCCGGTGATCGGGCGCGACGACGAGATCCGCCGCACCATCCAGATTCTGCAGCGCCGCACCAAGAACAATCCGGTGCTGATCGGCGAGCCGGGCGTGGGCAAGACGGCCATCGTCGAGGGCCTGGCGCAGCGCATCGTGAACGGCGAAGTGCCGGAAACGCTCAAGAGCAAGCGTGTGCTGTCGCTCGACATGGCGGCCCTCCTAGCCGGCACCAAGTATCGCGGCGAGTTCGAGGAGCGATTGAAATCGGTGCTGAAGGACATCGCGGCCGACGAGGGCCAGACGATCGTCTTCATCGACGAATTGCACACGATGGTCGGCGCCGGCAAGGCCGAAGGCGCCATGGATGCCGGTAACATGCTGAAGCCGGCGCTCGCGCGCGGCGAATTGCATTGCGTCGGCGCGACCACGCTCGACGAGTATCGAAAATATGTCGAGAAGGATGCCGCGCTCGAACGCCGTTTCCAGAAGGTCATGGTCGACGAGCCCTCGGTGGAAAGCACGATCGCAATCCTGCGCGGACTGCAGGAGCGCTACGAGATTCATCACGGCGTGGACATCACGGACCCGGCCATCGTGGCCGCGGCCGAGCTTTCGCACCGCTACATCACCGACCGCTTCCTGCCGGACAAGGCCATCGACCTGATCGACGAGGCCGCCGCGCGCATCCGCATGGAGATCGACTCCAAGCCGGAAGCGATGGACAAGCTCGACCGCCGTTTGATCCAGCTCAAGATCGAACGCGAGGCGGTCAAGAAGGAAAAGGACGAGGCGTCGAAAAAACGCCTCGCGATCATCGACGAGGAAATCAGGAAGCTCGAACGGGAGTACGCGGACTTCGACGAAGTGTGGCAGGCGGAAAAGGCGCAGGTCGCCGGCTCGCAGCACATCAAGGAGGAGATCGACAAGCTCAAGCTCGCCATGGAGGAGGCCAAGCGCCGCGGCGACTGGCAGAAGATGTCCGAGCTCCAGTACGGCAAGCTCCCGCAGCTGGAAGCGCAGTTGAAGAAGGCCGACAAGGCGCTCGAGGGCGAAGAGGCGAAGGCACCCAAGCTGCTGCGCACGCAGGTCGGCGCGGAGGAAATCGCGGAAGTCGTGTCGCGCGCCACCGGCATTCCCGTGTCGAAGATGATGTCGGGCGAGCGCGACAAGCTGCTCGCCATGGAGGACAAGATCCACACCCGCGTCGTCGGCCAGGACGAAGCGGTGCGGCTGGTCTCCGATGCCATTCGCCGCTCGCGCTCGGGCCTGTCGGACCCCAATCGTCCGTACGGATCGTTCCTGTTCCTGGGGCCGACCGGTGTCGGCAAGACCGAGTTGACCAAGGCGCTTGCCGAGTTCCTGTTCGATTCCGACCACGCGCTGATCCGCATCGACATGTCCGAGTTCATGGAGAAGCATTCGGTGGCACGGATGATCGGCGCGCCGCCCGGCTATGTCGGCTACGAGGAAGGCGGGTACCTGACCGAAGCGGTGCGGCGCAAGCCGTATTCGGTGATCCTGCTGGACGAAATCGAAAAGGCGCATCCGGACGTGTTCAATATACTTCTACAGGTGCTGGACGATGGCCGCCTGACCGACGGTCACGGACGCACGGTGGATTTCAAGAACACGGTGATCGTGATGACGTCGAACTTGGGCTCGCAGCGGATCCAGCAGATGACCGACGCCGGGGACGACCCGGCCATGATCAAGATGGCCGTGCTGGCGGAAGTGAAGACCGGCTTCCGGCCGGAGTTCGTGAACCGCATCGACGAAATCGTCGTGTTCGCGCCGCTGGACGAACCCCAGATCGCGAGCATCGCCAAGATCCAGTTGCAGGCTCTCGAAGCGCGGCTCGGAAAGATGGAGATCAAGCTGTTGGCGACCGACGCTGCGCTGAAGGTGGTGGCGCAGGCCGGGTTCGATCCGGTGTATGGTGCGCGGCCGCTGAAGCGTGCGATCCAGCAACAGATCGAAAACCCACTGGCCAAGGAGATCCTTTCCGGCAACTTTGGGCCGGGGGATACGATTCATGTCCGGGAAAAGGGCGGGCAGATCACTTTCGCGAAAGCGTAATGGCAGCGTAATGCGGCGCCCGTAGCATCGGCGTATCCGGCGCGCGCGACGCGTCGCCGGCGTGCAGCGCGGCGCGACATTCCACGATGGGAATGCGCGCCGCGCGAGTGGCAGTGGCCGGAAGTCCGCGGGCCAACGGCGCCCTCCGCTGCCTTCGGGCAGGGCGCCGAACCGGGCCCCGATTACAATGCGCGTTCTGCATCTGCCAGCATCGGACCGCACGAAATGACCGCACGCAATTCCCCCGCCACATTCGGACGCATTACCCGCGCACTGCACTGGGGCACGGCGCTCCTGATTTTCGTTTCGCTGGCAATGATCGAATTGCGCGGTTGGGCGCCCAGGGGCAGCACGTTGCGCGCGGGCCTGCGCGACTGGCACAGCCAGATCGGACTGGTCGTGTTCGCGCTGGTCTGGTTCCGGCTGGTCTGGAGGCTC